>Ga0207756_100213_pt1 | contig 30320 bp, 37 predicted proteins | sample A23M1SouthBayCA_FD_187748 | JGI IMG/M metagenome (GOLD analysis project Ga0207756, IMG submission 187748) | Aerobic enrichment media microbial communities from Eden Landing Ponds, California, USA - A23 M1 (3) (SPAdes) | ecosystem: Environmental > Aquatic > Marine > Unclassified | place...
CGCCGGCTTCGAGGGCGAGGCCATGACGATCATGCACGTCGCCCCCCACAAGGTCGGCGAGAGTCAGGGCCGCAAGCCCCGCGCGATGGGCCGTGCGTCGCCGTGGAACACCCCCGAGGTCGACGTCGAGTTGATCCTCGAAGAACCGGAGGGCGATGCCTAATGGCGGACGAACAGCAGTTCATCGAAGACGGGCTCCAGCGGACCCAGATCGACGAGTTCTTCGCCGACGAACTGGGCCGCGCCGGCTACGGCGGCATGGAAGTCGCCAAGACGCCGATGGGGACCCAGATCGTCCTGAAGGCCGAGAAGCCCGGCATGGTGATCGGCAAGGGCGGGAAGAACATCCGCAAGATCACCACGACGCTGGAGGAGGAGTTCGACCTCGAGGACCCCCAGATCGACGTCCAGGAGGTCGACGAGCCGGACCTCAACGCCCAGATCGTCGCCGATCGCCTCGCGAACGCCCTGGAGCGTGGCTGGTACTTCCGGAAGGCCGGCCACACCACGATCGACCGGATCATGGACGCCGGCGCGCTGGGCGCCGAGATCGTCCTCTCCGGGAAGGTCACGGGCGCACGCTCGCGCGTGGAGAAGTTCAACCGTGGCTACATCAAGCACAACGGCGAACCCGCCGAGGCCATCGTCGACGACGCCGTCGGCACGGCCGTGATGAAGCTCGGGACCATCGGCGTCCAGGTGCGGATCATCCCGCCGGGTGCCGACCTGCCCGACGACTTCCAGGTCCGCGAGGACGTGGACGTCTCCGAGCACGTCAAGGAGTCCGACGACGTCGAGGAGCTCCTCGGCGGCGCGGCTGACGACGACTCGGACGAAGCAGCCGAGGCGGACGGCGACGATGAATCGGCGGATGCCGAGTCCGTCGACGAGGAACCCGTCGAAGAGGAGGTCGTCGAGGAGGCCGACGAGGCCGAGTCCGACGACGACTCGGAGACGGAGGAAGACGTCGCCGAGGACCTCGACGACCTCGACGCGGCCGTCGAGGAGGAACTCGACGAGGACACCGAGGCCGAGGCCGAGGAACTGATGGACGAGATGGAGGAGGCCGACGAGGCCGACTCCGACGACGCCGGGGCCGACGCAGAGGAGGCCGACGAGGACGAAGACGCCGAAGCCGCGGAGGCAACCGGAGGTGACGCGGAGTGACGATCCTCCACGTCGAGGAGATCCGCGACATGACGCCCGCCGAGCGCGAGGCCGAACTCGAGGACCTCGACACGGAGCTCCTGAACGCCGAGGCCGTCAAGGCCACCGGCGGCATGCCGGACAACCCCGGCCGCATCAAGGAGCTTCGCCGCACCATCGCGCGGATCAAGACGATCCAGCGCGAGGAGGGCGACCTAGACGAGGCCGCGACGGCGGAGGAGGGTGCCTGATGGCAGTCACCGCCGAGACCGTCGCGCGACACGAACTCGTCGGCCTCGAGGCGACGGTCACGCAGGCGACGAACCCCGACCTCGAGGGGACGAGCGGCACGGTCGTCTCGGAGACGACCAACACGCTCGTCCTCGAGGACGACCGGGAGCGGACTGTCCCCAAGGACGCCGCACAGTTCGCCGTGACGCTCCCCACCGGGGCGACGGTGACCGTGGACGGCGACCGCCTGGTCGCCCGGCCCGCCCGACGGACGGAGACGCGAGGTGATTCGACATGGCGCTAGGACTCAACGTAGCCGAACCGGCGGAGACCTGCACAGACGAGAACTGTCCGTTCCACGGGACGCTGTCCGTGCGCGGCCAGACCATCGAGGGCGAGGTCGCCTCCGCCGAGATGGACAAGACCGTCGTCGTCGAGCGCGAGTACGACGTGACGGTCCCGAAGTACGACCGACTGATGAAGCGACGCAGCCGCGTCCCGGCCCACGCGCCGCCGTGCCTCGACCTCGCTGAGGGCGACACGGTGACCATCGCCGAGACGCGCCCCCTCTCGAAGACGAAGAGCCACGTCGTGGTCAGCGTGGTCCCGGACGGGACCACGGACAGTGCGAGCGGCGGTAGCCGCGAGCAGGGAGGTGACGAGTGATGGAGGCGATGAAGGCCGACGTCACGCAGGGCCTGGAGAAGGGCTCGCTGATCACGTGTGCCGACAACACCGGTGCACGCGAACTCAAGGTCATCTCCATCGCCGGCTACTCCGGCACGAAGAACCGCCATCCCAAGGCGGGACTCGGGGACAAGATTACGGTGTCCGTCACGAAGGGCACCCCCGAGATGCGGCGGCAGGTCCTCGAGGCCGTCGTCGTGCGGCAGCGCAAGCCGATCCGGCGGCCGGACGGCACGCGCGTCAAGTTCGAGGACAACGCCGCGGTGATCGTCGACGAGAACGAGGACCCGCGCGGAACCGAGCTGAAAGGACCCATCGCACGCGAGGTGGCCGAGCGCTTCGGCTCCATCGCGTCTACAGCGACGATGATCGTATGACTCGACAACCACGCAAACAACGGAAACGGCAGGCCCAGGCCCCGCTCCACGAGCGGCACAAGCAGGTCCGGGCCACGCTGGCCGACGACCTCCGCGAGGACTACGGCCAGCGCTCGGTCCGCGTCAACGAGGGCGACACCGTCGAGGTCCTCCGCGGCGACTCCGCCGGCGAGACCGGCGAGGTCGTCGGGGTCGACCTCGACGCGGCGGTCGTCCACGTCGAGGACGTCACGCTCGAGACGGCTGACGGCGAGGAGGTCCCGCGTCCCCTGGACGCGAGCAACCTCCGCGTCACGAGCCTCGAGACGTCCGACGACCTGCGGGTCGAACGCCTGGAATCTGAGGAGGATAGCGCATGACGAACCACCAGAAGCGACTGTCGGTGCCAAAGAGCTGGCCGGTCGAGCGCAAGACCGAGAAATTCACCGTCAAGGCCGACGCCGGCCCCCACGGCGAGGCAGGGGTTCCCCTGCTCATCGTCCTGCGGGACGTGCTCGGCTACGTCGACAGCCGGAAGGAGGCGCGCTACGCCCTCAACCAGGGCAGCGTGCTGATCAACGGCGACCGCGTCACCGACGAAGAGCGCCCCGTCGGGATGTTCGACATCCTCGAGTTCGAGGAGCGCGACGAGCACTACCGCGTCTTCCCCGGCGAGGGCGGTCGGCTGGCGCTGACCCCCATCGACGCCGACAGCGCAGGCAGCAAGCTGGGCAAGATCGTCGGCAAGACGACGGTGTCCGGCGGCAAGCTCCAGCTGACGCTGCACGACGGCGAGACGCTGCTGGTCGACGAGAGCGACCCCTACGACACGCGGGACTCCATCGTCGTCGACAACGAGGACGGCGAAGTCGTCGCCCACTTCGACTACGAAGAGGGGGCACTCGTCACAGCCGTCGACGGGGCTCACGCCGGCGAGATCGGGACGATCGACGAGATCCAGGTCACGCCCGGGAGTTCCTCGAACAACGTGCTCGTCGACCAGGACGACGATCTGGCGACCGACGGAGACAGCGAGGCTTCGGCCTCGAACGAAGGCGGCGAAGCCGCCGGAGGCTTCGAGACGGTCGAGGAGTACGTCGTCGTCATCGACGAGAACTTCACGAGCGAGGATTCGTCCTCGGAACAGTCGAGCGGCGGCAGCCGCGAGACGAGCGGGGGTGACGACTGATGAGTTCGGAAACGGAGTCCGGCGCGGACTTCCACGAGATGCGCGAGCCGACCATCGAGAAGGTCGTCGTCCACATGGGCGTCGGCCAGGGCGGGGTCGAGCTCGGCAACGCCGAGGAGATCCTCGGCGAGATCACGGAGCAACAGCCCGTCCGAACGGTGGCCAAGGCCACCGAACCGGAGTTCGACATCCGCGAGGGCGACCCGATCGGGACGAAGGTCACGCTCCGGGACGAGGACGCAGTCGAGTTCCTCGAGACGTCGCTGCCGCTGGTGGACCTCCACGAGCGGCAGTTCGACGACACCGGCAACTTCAGCTTCGGCGTCGAGGAACACACAGACTTCCCGAGCCAGGAGTACGACCCGAACATCGGCATCTACGGCCTCGACGTGACGGTCAACCTGGTCCGCCCGGGCTACCGCGTCTCCAAGCGCGACAAGGCGACGCGAGCGATTCCGGCGCGCCACCGCCTGAACCCGGCGGACGCGACGGCCTTTGTCGAGTCGCGGTTCGACGTGGAGGTGACCAAATGAGCGAGTCAGAAACAGAGGAAGACGACCTCGGCGAGCAGGCGGCAAAGCGCACGGGACAGCTCCGGGCCTGCCAGCGGTGCGGCCGCGAGCAGGGCCTGGTCGGCAAGTACGACATCTGGCTGTGTCGACAGTGCTTCCGCGAGGTCTCGCGAGGAATGGGGTTCAAGAAGTACTCATGACGGGCAACGATCCATTCGCCAGCGCGCTGTCCGCACTCGACAACGCGGAGCGCGTCGGCCACCTGACGTACACGATATCGCCCGCCTCGAACGAGATCGGCAGCGTCCTCGAGGTCTTCGCGGACCGCGGGTACATCGACGGCTACGAGCGCGTCGACGACGGCAAAGCCGGTCAGTTCGAGGTCGAACTGAAGGGCGCGATCAACGCCTGCGGCCCGGTCAAGCCCCGCTACTCCGCGGGCGCCGACGAGTTCGAGAAGTGGGAGAAGCGGTTCCTCCCCGCCCGCGACTACGGGACGCTCGTCGTCACGACCAGCCACGGGATCATGAGCCACTACGAGGCCCGCGACGCGGGCGTCGGTGGCCAGGTGATCGCATACGTATACTGACAATGACACGAGTAGCAATCCAGACTCCCGAGGACGTCAGCGTCGAGGTGGACCACCTCGAGTTGACGGTCGAGGGACCGAACGGTAGCGTGACCCGGCGGCTCTGGTATCCGGACGTGTCGGTCTCCGTCGACGGCGACGACGTCGTCATCGAGGCCGACGCCGAGGACGCCAAGACGAACTCGACGGTCGGCACCTTCGAGAGCCACGTCGAGAACATGATCCACGGCGTCACGGACGGCTGGGAGTACGAGATGGAAGTCTTCTACTCCCACTTCCCGATGCAGGTCGCCGTCGAGGGCGACGAGGTCGTCATCGAGAACTTCCTCGGCGAGCGCGCACCCCGGCGGACGACCGTCCACGGGGACACCGAAGTCGAGATCGACGAGGAACAGCTCACGGTCCGTGGCCCCGACATCGAGGACGTCGGACAGACCGCCGCGGACATCGAACAGCTGACGCGGGTCCAGGACAAGGACGTCCGCGTCTTCCAGGACGGCGTCTACATCACCGCCAAGCCGTCACGAGGTGAGGCCTGATGGCCGACGACAGTCCCGAGGAACTCGAAGACCTCGACGGCGTGGGTGCGTCCACGGCGGACGCGCTCCGCGACGCCGGCTTCGAGACGGTCGAGGATGTCCGCGCGGCCGACGAGGACGACCTCGCGGAAGCCGAGGGCGTCGGCGCAGCCCTCGCGGCCCGTATCGCAGCCGACGTCGGCGAGGTCACCGTCGAGGAGACCGACGACGAAGGCCAGACAGACGAGCCGACGGCCGACGACGCCGAGACGGCGGAGTCCACCGAGAACGAGGACGCCGTCGAGGACTACGAGGACCTGACGGACGTCAGCGGCGTGGGCGAGTCGAAGGCCGACGCGCTCCGCGACGCGGGCTACGAGACGGTCGACGACGTCCGGGCTGCGAGCCAGGAAGAGCTGGCCGACGTCGAGGGCGTCGGCATGGCCCTGGCCGCCCGGATCAAGGCCGACGTCGGTGGCCTGGAGGTCGCCGAGGAGGCCGAGGCCGAGGTCGAAGAGGCCGAACCCGAGGAACCCGAGGAAGACGTCGAGACCGAGCTGCGTCCGCGCGGCCTGGTCGAGAAGACGCCCGACCTCGACGACGAGGCGGCGCGACTCCTGGGACAGCGACGCCAGGAGGGCAAGCCGCAGTTCAACCGACAGGACCACCACAAGAAAAAGCGCGTGGGCACGTCCTGGCGGCGGCCCCGCGGCGGGCTCTCGAAGCAGCGCCGTGGCGTCAAGGGCAAGGGCGACACCGTCGAGGCCGGCTTCCGGACGCCGACAGCCGTCCGCGGCCGGCACCCGTCCGGCTTCGAGGAGGTCCGCGTGCACAACGAAGACGACCTCGATGGCGTCGACGGGGACAGCGAGGCGGTGCGCATCGCCTCGTCGGTCGGCGGTCGCAAGCGCGAGCGCATCGAGGAGGTCGCGGAGGACCGCGGCATCCGCGTTCTCAACCCCACCTACGAGGAGGTGGAGGTCGAATGAGCGATCTCAGCGCCCAGCGCCGGCTCGCTGCCGACGTGCTGGACGTCGGGAAGAACAAGGTCTGGCTCGACCCCGAGCGACAGGGCGACATCGCCGACGCGATCACCCGCGCGGACGTGCGGGACCTCGTCGACGAGGGCGCCATCCGCGCGGAGAGCGAGCGAGGCAACTCCCGGGGACGCGCCCGGGAGCGTCAGGCAAAGCGATCGTACGGGCACCAGACCGGTGCCGGCTCCCGGAAGGGCAAGGCCGGCGCCCGGCAGAACACGAAACAGGAGTGGCAGTCGCGCATCCGCGCCCAGCGGCGTCGGCTGCGCGAACTCCGCGACGAGGGCGAGATCGACGCCTCGACCTACCGCGACCTCTACGACAAGGCCGGCGGTGGCGAGTTCGACTCCGTCGCGGACCTCGAGCGGTTCATCGACGACAACTACGGTGAGACATAATGGCGACAGGACCACGATACACGGTGCCGATGCGGCGACGCCGCGAGGCCCGTACCGACTACCACCAGCGGTTGCGCCTGCTGAAATCCGGCAAGCCGCGGCTCGTTGCTCGCACGAGCAACAAGCACGTCAGGGCGCAGCTGATCGCACTCGGCCCGCAGGGCGACCGAACGCTCGCGGCCGCACGCTCGGACGACCTCGCGGACTTCGGCTGGGAGGCACCGACGGCGAACCTCCCCGCAGCGTACCTCACGGGGGCCCTCGCGGGCCGCCGCGCGGTCGAAGCCAACGTCGAAGCGGCGGTACTGGACATCGGACTGAACTCCCCGACGCCGGGGAGCAAGGTGTTCGCCGTCCAGGAGGGCGCCATCGACGCCGGCGTCGAGGTGCCCCACAACGACGACGTGCTGGCCGACTGGGAGCGGACCCGCGGCGAGCACATCGCCGAGTACGCCGAGTCCCTCGACGAGGACCTCTACTCGGGAGACTTCGACGCGACGGACCTGCCTGCGCACTTCGACGAGGTGCGCGAGGCGATTCTGGAGGCTGACCTATGAGTGAACGCAACGGCTGGGAACCGCGAACGCGGCTCGGCCGACAGGTAGCCGAGGGCGAGATCGAGACGATGCAAGACGCGCTGGCCTCCGGGCTCCCGCTGAAGGAGCCGGAGCTGGTCGACCAGCTCGTCCCCGACCTGGAGGACGAGGTGCTCGACATCAACATGGTCCAGCGGATGACCGACTCCGGCCGCCGGGTGAAGTTCCGGTGCGTGGTCGTCGTCGGCAACCGCAACGGCCTCGTCGGCTACGCGGAGGGCCGCGACGACCAGGTCGGCGGTGCCATCCAAAAGGCCATCGAGGTGGCCAAGCTCAACCTCATCGACGTCTCCCGGGGCTGTGGGTCCTGGGAGTGTGGCTGTGGCCGCCCCCACACGGTCGCGCTGCGCACGACCGGCAAGGCTGGCAGCGTCGAGGTCGAGCTCCAGCCCGCGCCGCGCGGGCTCGGCCTCGCGGGCGGGGAGACCGTCCGCAAGGTCCTGGAGCTGGCCGGCATCGAGGACATCTGGACGCGCTCCTCGGGCAACACGCGGACCACGGTCAACTTCGCGAAGGCGACGTTCAACGCGCTTCGCAAGACGGCCCAGGCCCGCGTGCCCCAGGAGACCAGGGAGAAGCGCGAGGTGATCGAATGAGCCAGACCATCGTCCAGCTCCGCGGCGAGGTCAACCTCGACGGCGACGTCGTCGACACCCTGGAGATGCTCAACCTCTCCCGGGTCAATCACGCGACGGTCGTCCCCGAGTCCGACACCTACCGCGGCATGATCACGAAGGTCAACGACGTGGTCGCCTACGGCGAGCCCAGCGTGGAGACGCTGGCGACGCTGCTGCGGCGTCGCGCCGAGCCGACGACGACCGACGAGGACGGGACCCTCGACGAGGCTGGCGTCGACGACGACTGGGTCGGCTGGAACACGAACTACGACTCCGTCGAGGACCTCGCCGAGGCGCTACTCGACGAGGAGACGACGCTCGCGGACGCGAACCTCTCGCCGACGCTGCGCCTGCACCCGCCGCGGGGCGGCCACGACGGCATCAAACACCCCGTCCGGGAGGGCGGCGAACTCGGCAAGCACTCCACCGAGAAGATTGACGCGCTTCTGGAGGCGATGCGATAATGACGAACAAGAAAAAGCGCCAGCGCGGCTCGCGCACCCACGGCGGCGGGTCTCACAAGAACCGCCGCGGGGCCGGCCACCGTGGCGGCCGCGGTGCCGCCGGGCGCGACAAACACGAGTTCCACCAGCACGAACCGCTCGGCAAGCACGGCTTCACGCGCCCGCCGAAGACCCAGGACGAGGTCGTGACCGTCGACGTCCGGACGCTGGACGAGGACGCGCCGCTCCTGGCGGCCGACGGCCTCGCCGAGGAAGCCGGCGACGGCTACCGCATCGACGCGCGCGACGTCGTCGAGGACGGTCACGAGGCGGACGTCGTGAAGGTGCTGGGCAGCGGTCAGGTTCGCGGCGAACTCACCCTCGTCGCCGACGACTTCTCCGAGAGCGCTCGCGAGAAGGTCGAGGCCGCGGGCGGCTCGGTCGAACTGAGCGAGCGCGCCCAGGCCGACGCGGACGACGAGGCTGCAGAAACTGACGACGAGGCGTAAGATGAGCTGGAAGGACACCGCCGAACCGGTCCTGACGCGGATGCCCTCCGTCCAGCGCCCGGAGGGCCACGTCCCGTTCAAGCGCAAGCTGATGTGGACCGCCGGGATCCTCGTGCTGTACTTCTTCCTGACCAACGTGTTCCTCTTCGGGATGGAGCAGGGTCAGGGTAGCGAGGTCTTCGGCCAGTTCCGGTCGATCCTCGCCGGCGGCCAGGGGACGATCCTCCAGCTCGGGATCGGGCCCATCGTCACGGCGAGCATCGTTCTCCAACTGCTCGGCGGTGCCGACCTGCTCGGCCTCGACACGCAGAACAATCCGCGCGACCAGATCCTCTACCAGGGGCTCCAGAAGCTCCTGGTCGTGGTGATGATCCTGCTGACGGGGCTGCCGATGGTCTTCGCCAGCCAGAACTTCCTCCCGCCGAGCCAGCAGGTGGCCACGTCGCTCGGCATCGGCATCACGGGTGTGCAGTTGCTGATCTTCGCCCAGATCTTCGTCGGCGGCCTGCTGATCCTGTTCATGGACGAGGTCGTCAGCAAGTGGGGCGTCGGCTCCGGGATCGGCCTGTTCATTATCGCCGGCGTGAGCCAGAGCCTCATCGGGGGGCTCATCGGCATCGGATCGATCACCGGCCAGACGGGCATCATTCCCCGCTGGATCGGGATCGTCCTCGGCTACGTCGAGTTCCCGCCGCTGTTGACGCCGCAGGGCGTCACCGGCCTGCTCATCGGCGAGGGGGCCATCGTCCCCATCCTGACGACGCTCGCCATCTTCGTGATCGTCGTCTACGCCGAGTCCGTGCGCGTCGAGATTCCCCTCTCGAACGCACAGGTCAAGGGCGCCCGGGGACGGTTCCCCGTGAAGCTCATCTACGCGAGCGTCCTGCCGATGATCCTCGTTCGGGCACTGCAGGCGAACGTCCAGTTCCTCGGCCGGATCCTCGACGCACAGATCGCGATGCCCGCCTGGCTCGGGACGTATGCGAACGGCCAGGCCACGGGCGGGCTGTTTTACTTCCTCGCGCCGATCTACAGCCCCGACGACTGGATGTGGTTCGCGGGTGGCGGCGGGAGCAATGCCGCCTGGGAGATCATGCTCCGCGTCGGCGTCGACCTGACGTTCATGGTCATCGGCGGCGCCGTCTTCGCCATCTTCTGGGTGGAGACGACGGACATGGGTCCGGAGGCCACCGCCCAGCAGATCCACAACTCCGGGATGCAGATCCCGGGCTTCCGGCGGAACATCCGCTCGATCGAGCGCGTCCTGGAGCAGTACATCCCGCAGGTCACCGTCATCGGCGGTGCCCTCGTCGGCCTGCTGGCGGTCATGGCCAACATGCTCGGGACCATCGGCGGCGTCACCGGCACGGGCCTGCTGCTGACCGTCTCGATCACCTACAAGATCTACGAGGAGATCGCGGAAGAACAGCTCATGGAGATGCATCCCATGATGCGCCAGATGTTCGGCTAGGGGAGCCGAGACTCTGTCCGCATCCCGGGAAACTCGGTATACGCGGGTTCATTTTTTCCTCAACCTCGGCGGCCGGTCAGTGGAATCGCGACCGTCGAGTGTCCGCACGACGGCGTCTGATGGCGACATAAACCGACCCTACCGACGTCCCCACCCGTGGCTGAGATACAGTGGTCAGGTAGTATCGACGTACCGTCGAACTGGGGCCAGCACTCCCAGTTGTGACCGGATACAGTCCGGGTTCGGACTGTGTTAATCACTTAGGCGTTTTTCTTATCCCCTCGACAGGCCTGAATATTGTATGGATGAACCTACGGTAGGCGGCGAAATGGAGCATCTCGATCAGCTCGATGCCGTGTTTGCCTGCCTGGCGCGCAGTGACCGTCGCCGGGTCGTCGGCGTCCTGTACGAGCAGGCACCCGAGGCCGTCTCCCACGAGGAACTGGTGTCGGCCCTCGTGGACCCCAGGAACGAGAACACGAGGGGCGAGGTATCGAACGAGGCACGCCAGCGAGTGGCGGTCGCTCTCGAGCACGAACACATCCCGACGCTAACTGCTGCTGGGCTCGTCGAACGCAGTGCCAGCGACGACATTGCACTCGCCGAGCACCCTGCCTTCGACGACCCGGGCGTTCGAGCCGTCATCGCAGACGACGTTCCTGCCGGCCCCGGGTCGCTCGACGCCCTCTTCAGGGCCCTCGCCGATCACCGTCGTCGGTTCATTCTCGACGTCTTGAGCCACCAGTTCGGTCCGATTCACCTCGAAACCCTCGCTCGGGAACTCGGGACCGACGGTCAGGACGTCGCGGAGTCCGAGGTGCCGATGGACGACGTCGCGCGGGAACTGATCCGTCTCCACCACGTCGATCTTCCCCATCTCTCGGAGGCGGGGGTGATCGAGTACGACGCCGACGAGGAGACGGTCGAATACAGCGGACACCCACGGCTGCGGGTCCCGTGGATGCACTCGGTCCTCCAGTCTGAGTTCCGGCAGTGTCTCACCGGCGAATCCGAGCCGAGCGGAATCGGCGAAATAGACGGTCGCAGGGATGTCATCTCGTACGGCCAGTCCCTCTGCGACCGGGCCGACGACGAACTCTTCTGTATGTTTACGGACACCGGCCTCCTCGAAGCGGGGTGTCTCACCCGCATCCGGGACGCCTCCCGCCGTGGTGCGGACGTCTACCTCGGGACGCGGGACCCGGACGTGCGGGAGTACGTCAGGGAGAACGCCCCAGACGTCGTCCTGTGGGAGCCCAATACTGACTGGCTGAACCTTCCTGCCGCCGGGGACAGGGTCGGGCGCCTGCTGCTCGCAGACCGCGAGGCGGTCATGCTCGCGACGCTCCTAGACCAAACGGCAGACGGCCACCACGGGGAACAGGCCATGGTCGGAGAGGGGGAGCACAACACCCTGGTCACCATGCTCTGTCAACTCCTCGGTCCCCACCTCGAAGAGGTCGACAAATACGCCGACGACGTCGCGGTTCGTCTCCCGCTCTGAGTCAGCATCGTGACACACCCAGATGATTCACCCCGATCCGACTCGAGTTGGTCGCCCCAGGGAGGGGTGGCCGCGACGCCAGCCGAAACAGTCGTGACCACTATGGCCGAGGTGACAGAGCAATCGCCGCTGCAGATGGACCCCCTCGCCGAGGCGATCGATCCAGATGCGTTGAACACGCTGTTCTACGGCCGGGCCGACAGTGCCTCGTCGCTTGCCGTCACGTTCGAGTACTGCGGAAGTGAGGTGACGGTGACCACCAATGGCGGGCAGGCAGTCCACGTCGCGACTGGCGAGGACTGAGTCCGCTCCACGTCAGTGGGCGTGTGAAACTGGCGACGCGTCCGGACACTGCGACGGCTGTCTTCAGCGATACTTTGGGTGTCATTCGACGCAAGTTCGAGCAACAGCGGAGGACGATCCCTCCACGCACCAGGTGATGCTGGACCGGGATCGGCGGGCGCGAACGCCCGGTCCGCCTCCCGGCCTGGATCGTCACTTTCGGCGTCGCGCACGATCGCTGATCGGTTTTCGAGGGCGGAGAGCCGTCGACTAGCTCGTTTCTCGTCGCCGCTGTCTGGCCAACGCGACTCAGAGTGTGGGTATACCGGCCGAAACGGCACTGGCAGTTTGGCTGTCGCCCCGGCCACCTGCCCCGTCGCCCTCGAACCACGGCGATGCCGGTTGGTGGCGGAGGATCTCCCGTAGTTGTCCACGTGCCGACCGTATCACTCATCGGCTCGGGAGAGAGGGGCACCCGACCGTCTCCGGCCCCAGGCAAAGCGTCCCGTTAGGAAGACTCCTGTCCGTGAAGGAGAGCGAGGAGGACGACCGAGACGGTCACACCGAGTCCGGCACCCGTCGCCATCGAGCCGGCGGCGCCGGCGAGTCCGACCGCGACGAGCAGCAAGGTGCCGACACCGGCGAGACCCAGGTAGTAGCGGTGCCACGCCCGAGGATCATCGTCGCCGACATCCGTGGCGACGTCGACGTAGCGGGTGAGTTGGTCGGCGTTGGGGCCGAGGGCAACGGTCCCGCGGTCGTCGTCGTACGCGACGACGTCCATGTCGTCCAGCTTCGGCAGGTGACACTGGTAGAGACCGACGTAGACCCGCTTTCGCTGCTGTGAGGACAGTCGGGCCACGGTCGTGTCGTTCTCGAGGGCCGCGACGTGCTCGGCCAGTTCGCTGACGCTTGCGGTTCCCCCGTGGTCGTGCAGGTACTGGAGGACCTGCCGGCGGCGGCTGTTCTTGAGGGCCTCGAAGACGAGGTCGAGCGTGAGCGCGTCGAACTCGCGCTCGGCCTCGCGCGTGGCCTCACCCGGTTCTGGCGGGGTCGAGGCGTCGGTGGAGTCGTCCTGGTCGACGGTCGGTGTCTGTGGTCGTGTCGTCTGGGTCGTGGTCATGGTGTGCTGGTTCCGAGTGGCCCGCGGACGTCCACGGCAAGGTCGGACCCGCGGGCGTCAAGTCGATTGATAGCGGCGATTCCACCCTCTGATGCCGACTGGCCGGACACCACGAGACATCGTCGCCCGCTGGCGACCGGCGTCCGTCGGCACCGGCGCTACATCGGCCGTTCTCCATCCATCCCTCGCTCGTGGGCGAGGGGCTCCGGAACGGTCCCCCATCGGACCCCCGGTTCGTTTCAGTGGACGACGGGCCCGATGGTAAGGCTACGCCATAATTGATTAGGGATATTTCGACGGGTCCGGGCTGGCCACGGATCGGGAGCCACCGGCACGACGTGCACCGAGTCTGGCCACCACCAGACGACAGCGCCGTGCCGCCGTGGAGAGGGCACGCGGTCACTGGGTCCGTCAACGGAAGATGCGGGGCTCACGCCGGGCGAGTCACGGCGCAGTCGGGCGGTCGAGAAGCCCGAGGCGCCCGGCGGCGAGGCCACACGCGAGGCCGGTCGCGTGCCCGACGAGCGCCGTCCGGGGGCCTGCGGTGGCGAGCGTGACCACCGCTGCCAGGACCACGAGGCCCACCAGTTGCGTCCGGGCCGACAGTGCGAGGCGGTCGAGGAGGACCCGTGAGACGACGTTTCCCCCCAGGACGTACCCGAGCAACGCGAAGATGGCACCGCTCGCACCGAGGACCGGCGAGGCGGTCCACAGCAGGCCACCGAGTGCGACCTCGGCGATGGCCGCGATGGCACCCGTGGCTGCGAAGAACCCGTGGAACGCCAGCCGCGAGGTCCGGCGGGCCACGAGGGGCCCGACGAGGATCAGGACCACCGCGTTGCCGACGAGGTGGGCCAGGTCGAGGTGGGCGTAGACGCTGGTCAGCGCCGTCCATGGGCTGGCGGTGACCGGTGGGGCGAGGACGAACAGGTCGCTCCAGCCCGCGAGCCCGACCATACGCTGCCCGACGAAGACCGCGCCGAGGAGGGCGAGCGTCTCGAGTGTCGGACGACCACGGACGCGCATGGGCGAGGTGGGGCCCGGGAGCACTAAACGTCTCCCCGCGTCGAGGGTCCCGCCGGTGGGACTTTCACCCCCGCGGCCCCAGGCTCGGCCATGAGCCATGACCTGTTCGAGTCGGCCCTCGTGCCCATCGCAAACCGGTCCGACGCCAGCGCGACGGCAGACGCCGTCGAGTCCTACGTCGACGCGTCGGACGAACTGACCGTCGTCCACGTCGTCCAGAAGGCCGGCGGCGCCCCCGACAAGGCGAGCGTCGAGCAGCGAGAGGAGTACGCGGAGGGGGTCTTCGCGGCCTTCCGGGCGGACTACGACGGCGCGGCGACCGTCGACTCCGAGATTTGCTACGGGACGGACGTCGCCGAGGCGATTCTCGAAGCAGGCCGCGATCACGACGCCACGGCCATCGTCTACACCTCGCGGGGGCTCAACGGGTGGATGGAGTTCCTCACTGGGAACGTCGACGACGAACTGGTCGACGGCGCGGACCGACCGGTCGTGGTGCTCCCGGCTACCGAGAACTGACTCGGGCCGGCCCGTTAGTGGCCGAACAGCCGCTCCCGGAGCGTTCGCGAGCGGTGTTTCTCCGCGAGGACGACCGAACAGTCCACGTCCTCGACGACGTCGAGGACGAGCGTCCCGCGGACCAGCCGCGAGAGGAGACCGCGCTCGGTCGCCCCGATGACGAGCATCGAGTGGTCGGCCGCGGCGCGCTCGATTGCTGCCTCTACGTCGCCGGTCTCGACGCGTCGCTCCGCGTCCAGGAGGTCGTGCTCGTCGGCCCAGGCCTCGAGGAACGCCTCGCCCTCCGTGTCCTCGCCCTCGTCTGCGACGTGCAGCAGTGTCACCTCCGCGTCGTAGACCCGCTGGAGGAGTCGGGCGATAGCACCACTCAGGGCCGAGTCGGGACCGCCGGCGGTCGGGACGAGAATCCGCGAGGGGTCGAACCCGCGGTCGCGCAAGACGAGGAAGTCACAGGGGACGTCGCCGGTCACGTCGTCGAGCGCCGACTCGACGCGGCCCGGCGAGCTGTGGCTGGGCCCCCAGCCCATGACGACGAGGTCGGCGTCGTGGGTGCGCGCCGCGTCGAAGATCTCCTCGAACCCCCGGTGAGAGTAGATCGTGTGCGTCTCGACGGGAACCCCCATCGGCTCCGCGTCGGCCTCGGCTGACGCGAGGAGGTCACGGGAGCCCTCGTCGAAGTCGTCCATCTGGTCGCGCGCGCTGGCCAGTGCCATCTGGTCGGGCACCTGGACGATGTGGGTCGCGACGACCGTCCCGTCGCGCTCCTTCGCGATGGCGCTTGCCAGTTCGATGAGGTCGTGCTGATGTTCCGGGTTCGCCAGCGGGACCATGACGCGGTAGGTGCCGCCATCGGGCTGGACCGACGCCGCCGCCGAGACCGCCGAGTCCGGCATGCGGTCCGCCCGCTCCAGGACGTACTGGCCGAGAATGCCCTGTTTCTCCGTCCGCGGTCGCGCGTAGACGAAGTACCAGGCAATTCCCGCGCAGACGAACCCGGCCGCCAGGAGAATCTCGACGGAAGCCATGAACGCGATGAGGCCGAACGAGAACACCGCACCGAGGATGGGCACGACCGGGTACAGGGGAACGGTGAAGTCGGGCTGGTACTCTGGGGGGTCGGCGACGCGCATCACGATGAGCGCTAGGTTCATCAGCCCGTAGACGATGAGGTGGAGCACGCTGCCCGCCTTCGCGAGGACGGTCACGTCGCCGATGGCGATGAACAGGAGGATGAGGCCGCCCGTTATCGCGATAGAGCGGTACGGCGTCGCGAAGTTCGGGTGAATCTCGTTGAGCCAGGCGGAGACGAGTTTGTCGCGGCCCATCGCGAAGTTGATTCGCGAGGACGCCAGAATCGACGCGTTCGCCGAGGAGGCCGTCGCCAGGAGACCGGCGAACACGATCAATCCCCAGCCCAGAGTCGGGACGCCGAGAACGTTCCCGAACGCGATTTCCGCGACGTCGACGACGGGCGTCTCGGTGAACTCGGGGGTGAGCTGGCGCCAGTTGACCACGCCCATCAGCACCACCATCACGATGGCGTACATGACCGTCACGATGAGGACCGAGCCGACCACCGCGAGCGGGAGGTTCCGGCCAGGGTTCTTGATTTCCTCCGCGACGGTCGTGATCTTCGCGAAACCGAGGAACGAAACGAACACGAGCGCGGTCCCGGGGAGCAACTGGCCGTAGCCCGCGGGAGCGAACGGCGTAATCGTCGAGAGGTCGAGCGTGAGCGCGCCGACGAGCGAGAAGGCCGTCAGTATCGCGACGAGCGTGATGACGATGGCGTTCTGGAGTCGGCCGGTCTCCTTGGCCCCCACGTAGTTGACGGCGACGAACGCCACGCCGGCCAGCAGCGCCGCGACCTGGGTGTCGTCGAGAACGATGACGCCCAGGTAGAGGCCGGGGACGCCCGCGAGCTGGACGAGGAAGCTTCCGAAGCCGAGCATGTAGAAGGCCGACGCGAACGCCAGGCCGATCCAGTTGCCCATGCCTGCGATGGACCCGAACAGCGGACCCAGGGCGTGGTTCACGTAGTAGTAGCCGCCTCCGGCCCGGGGCATCGCAGTACCGAGTTCGCTGGCCGAGAGGGCGGTGAACAGCGAGATGACGCCGCCGACGATGAACGAGAGCGCGATGAGCGGACCGGCGGCCGCGGCCGCCTCACCGGGGAGGACGAAGATGCCCGCGCCGATCATCGTGCCGACGCCGATGGTCAGGGCGGCGAGCGGGCCGAGGTCCTTGGCGAGTTCCTCGTCGCTCATCGACCTCGAAGGGTGGGCGGGCCGCCCGGCAGCCGCTGCCGGGCGCTGGCGGCCGTCGGTCTATGCATGGCCGGGGAGTCACAGGCCCTCACCTTAAGCGTCACGTCGTCCACGCCGGTCAGGGGCGGTTCCGGTACACTTTCGGGCCGGCGGTGGGAAGGCCGCCCAACGGATGTACATCGTCATCGTCGGCGCGGGCGACATCGGGACGCCGCTCATCGAAATCGCCACGCGCGGCGGGAACGAAGTCGTCGTCATCGAGCAGGACGAGGAACGCGCCGACCGAGCAGCCCGGCAGTTCGACTGCCTGGTACTCAACGACGACGCGACGGTGAAAGACACGCTCGAGGACGCCGGCGCCGACCGCGCGGACGCACTCATCTCGACGACCAACCGGGACGCCACGAACGTGATGGTCTGTCTCCTGGCCCAGGAGATCGGCGTCCCCGCGGTCGTCTCCGTCGTCCACGACCCCGAGCACATGTCCCTGTTCTCTCAGATCGGCGTCAACACGATGGAGAACCCCCAGCGGCTCATCGCGGAACACCTCTACCGGGCGGTCAAGCGCCCGGCAATCGTCGACTACATGCGAATCAGCGACGAGGCGGAGGTCTTCGAGATTGTCGTCGAGCCCGAGGCCGCTATCGCCGGGAAGACGCTCGCCGAGGCCGCAGGGGGCGACCTGCTCGATGACGACCTGCTGGTCGTGGCCATCGAACGCGATGGGGAAGGGGAACCGCTCACGCCCAAAGGCAACACGAAAATCGAAGCGGGGGACACGGTGACCGTGTACTCGGGGCGAGGTGCGACCCCAGACATCACTGACGTGTTTGGCCACCACGAGGACCGCGCCTGACGTCCATGTCCCTCGCCAGTCGCGTCCCGTCGGACCTCGCGACCATCGTCCGTGACGTCGGTTCGTTGCTCGTGATGGAGGCAGGACTGCTGTGCCTCACGGGGGCGGTCGCACTCGGCTTCACCGAGTGGTACTCGGGGGCTGCGTTCCTTCTCGCGGCCGCCGTGACCGGCTCCGTCGGCCTCGCCGCGCGGCGAGGGTTCAGCGACGCACCGGCGCCGACGATGAAACACGGGATGGTCATCGCGGCGAGTGGCTGGTTCTCCGTCGCGGTCTTCGGCGCCCTCCCGTTCGTGCTCGCCGCGCTGTTCACGCCGTCGTCCGTCGCCGCCGGGTTCGTGCCCGCCGGCGCGACCTACGAGTCGAGCCTCACGACGTTCCTGAACCCGCTCCACGCCCTCTTCGAGAGCATGTCCGGGTGGACGGGGAGCGGCCTGACGATGGCCGTCCACGAGCCGTCGCTCCCGCGATCGATTCAGTGGTGGCGCTCGCTGATGCAGTGGGTCGGCGGGGTCGGCGTCATCGTCCTGACCGTCTCGATTCTCGCCAGGCCCGGCAGCGGGAGTTACGCGCTCTACCGGAGCGAGGCACGAGAGGAGCGCATCCACCCGAGCATCGTCTCGACCGTTCGGACGGTCTGGAAGCTCGTGGTCGGATACACGCTCCTCGGGGCGGTCGTGCTGTTCCTCGCCGTCCGAGCGAGCGACTACGGGGCGGGTCTCCCGCTCTGGGAGGCGGGCTGGCAGGCGCTCAACCACGCCATGACCGGCCTGACCACCGGCGGGTTCAGCGTCACCGACAACTCCATCGCCACGTACGGCTCGCCGCTGGTCGAGACGGTCCTCCTCCCGATCATGACGCTCGGTGCCATCGCCTTCCCGGTCCACTACGCCATCCTCCACGACCGTGACCTCGGTCAACTCCGTCGAGACGTCCAGACGCGGTGGCTGCTCGTCCTGCTGGTCGCGGGGACGGCCGTGCTGGCGATCCAGAATCTTCGCGTCCTGACAGCGGCCTTCGAGGGGACCTGGCGGGCCCTGCCGACCGTGGGGCTCTCGGCCGCCGAGGTCGACGCCGTTCGTGACTCGGCGTTCCAGTTCGTCAGCGCCCTGACGTGCACGGGCTTCCAGTCGGCCCCCATCGGCGACTGGGGAGAGGGCAGCAAGGTGCTGGTCTCCGGTGCGATGGTGCTCGGGGGTGCCGCGGGGTCGACGGTCGGCGGCATCAAGATCATCCGGGGCTACCTCGTGGCTCGCGGGATCCGCTGGCAACTCTCGCGCGTCTTCTTGCCAACCAGCGCGGTCGTCACCGGTCGGATCGGCGACCGTCGCCTCGGCCGCGCCGAGATGGAGCGGGAGTTCGCCGAGGCCGCCGTCGTGAGCATGCTCTGGCTCCTCATGCTCGCCGCGAGCACGCTCGTGCTGGTCAACCTCGCGGGGGCGGAGTTCACGCTGGGTGACGCCCTCTTCGAAGTGGCGAGTGCACAGGGCAACGTCGGCCTGTCGACGGGCATCACCGGTCCGGGCATGGAACCAATCCTGGAGGCGATGTTCCTGTTCAACATGTGGATCGGACGCCTGGAGATCATCCCGGTACTCGTCTTCCTCAGGGCGGCCATCTGGGGCCTGAATCCCTAATAGATCGGCAGCCGTGAGGGCCCTGCCGGGCTGGTGAGACCCCAGGTGTCGATAGAAACCCACTTACATCCGCCTCCGGAATTGCGCCATCATGAACGCGTCGGAGGGCCTGCCGTGCGGATAATCGTCGTCGGTGCGGGCCAGGTCGGCGCCAGCATCGCCGAGAACCTGGCGGAGTCGCACGAGGTGGTCGTCATCGACGTCGACGCCGAGCGCGTGGACGAACTCACCTACGCGGCGGACGTCCTGCCCATTCACGGCGACGGGACGGACGTCGACAACCTCGTGGAGGCGGACATCGACGATGTCCAGATGCTCATCGCGAGTACTGACGACGACGAGACGAACATCGTGACCTGCGGGACTGCGAAGACCCTCTCCGACTGTTTCACTATCGCCCGCGTCAAGAACACGCGGTTCCTGGACACCTGGCGCCATGCGAAAGGCGAGGCCCTCGGGGTCGACTTCATGGTCGGCACGAACCTGCTGACGGCGACCGAAACGGTTCGTCTGAGCGGCCTCCCGGCGGCGCGGGACGTCGACACCTTCGCGGGTGGCCTCGTCCAGATGGCCGAGTTCGAGATTCCGGAGGGGAGCCAGGTGGCCGGCCAGACCGTCCAGGAGGCAGACCGGTTCGACTCGCTGACCTTCGCGGCGATCATTCGCGAGGACGACGTCGTGATTCCGACCGGGCAGACGCTGATTGAGGCCGGTGACGACGTCATCGTCATCGGGTCCCGAGAGAGCGTCCGGGAGCTCGCCAGTGAGGTCGCGCCCCACACGGGCAATGGCGTCGCCAACATCCTGCTCATCGGCGGCAGCGACGTCAGCTACCAGACTGCCAAGCTGCTGGTGGAACAGGGCATTTCGCCACGATTGATAGAGGTCGATCCGGACAGGGCGCGTCACCTGGCCGAAGAACTCCCCGGCACGACCGTCCTGGAGAGCGACGCCACCGACCGGGACTTTCTGGAGCGAGAGCACATCGACGACGTCGACGTGGTCATCGCCGCCCTGGGCGACGACGAGCGGAATCTGCTCTCCTCGCTGCTCGCGAAACGGCTGGGTGCAAACCGCGCAATCGCCATCGTCGACGATTGGGACTACGTCCAGCTCTTCGAAGAGGTCGGCGTCGACGTCGCGGTCAATCCGCGCGAGGTCACCGCCGAGGAGATAACGCGGTTCACCCGCGAACGCCGCGCGGAGAACGTGGCCATGATAGAGCACGACCGCGCAGAGGTCATCGAGTTCGAGGTGGACGCAGACAGCGTCCTCGTCGACCGCCCCATCCGCGAGTCGGTCCCCGAACTCCCCGACGGCGTGGTCCTCGGTGCCATCACACGGAACGGCGACCTGGTCGTCCCGCGTGGCGACACGGTCATCGAGGCGGGCGACCACGTCGTGGTCTTCGTCGATACTTCGGTCCTCGACGAGGCCCAGTCCCTGCTGTGAGTGCCCGATACCCACGACACGGTGTCGATGGTTTCATTACTCGACCCTGCAACCGCCCCACAGTGACAGCGCCGCCCAGGTCGACTCACCCGGGGGTGTCCGCGTGATCGACGTGTACGTCGACTGGCGAAAGAGCGTCGCCCTGACCGGGACAGTCGCGAAGTGGCTGGCCGTCGCGATGGTCGTCCCCCTGGTGGTCGCCCTCGTCTACGGTGAGGGACTGTGGGTCTTCGTCGCGTCGACCGCCATCTTTGTCGCGGTCGGCTGGCTGCTGGAGCAGCTCGACTCGGGTGGCGAACTCGGCCCACGCGAGGCACTCTTGCTCGTGACGCTCGCCTGGGCCGGCGTCTCCCTACTCGGGGCCGTCCCCTACGTCATCGCAGGCTGGGGGACCGAGTCGGCCTTGGCGCACCCTATCAACGCTCTCTTCGAGTCGACGTCCGGGTTCACCACCACCGGGGCGACGGTCACCGAGGAGATTTCGTTCGCACGCCACTCCCACGCATTGCTCATCTGGCGACAGCTCACACAGTGGCTGGGTGGGATGGGGATTATCGTCCTCATGATCGCCATCCTACCGGAAGTCGCCGTCAACGGCGCACAGCTCATGGAGTCGGAAGCGCCTGGGCCCGAACTCCAGAAGCTTACGCCGCGAATCGCCGAAACCGCCCGGGTCCTCTGGCTCGTCTACCTGTTTTTCACGCTCCTGTTCGTGGGCGTCATGCTGCTCGTCCACCTCCTCGGGTTCGGCGACAACATGGGCCTGTACAACGCCGTCGCCCACGCGCTCTCAGCACTCCCGACCGGCGGCTTCTCGCCCGAGGCCGACAGTATCGGCGCCTTCGGTCCCGTCGTCCAGTGGGCGGTCGTCCCGTTCATCCTCGTCGCGGGGACGAACTTCGCCCTGTTCTGGTTCCTGCTCAACCGCGACGTGGGGAACTTCCTCGCGGACCGCGAGTTTGGGACCTACGTGGGCGCCACGGTCGTCGTGTCCCTCGTGGCTGCCGCCCTCCTGTACCTGGGTGCCGCCCCAGCGATGCGCCTCGGTGGCCAGACCGCCGGCGCACTGGAAAATTCCCTCCGGCAGGGGACGTTCCAGGTTCTCTCGCTGTTGAATTCCACTGGCTACGCCACGAGCGACTTCGCCCAGTGGAACACAGCGGGCCAGATGGTCCTGCTGTTCGCGATGTTCATCGGCGGGTCGGCTGGCTCGACCGGCGGAGGCATCAAAATCGTCCGCTGGCTGGTCATCGGCAAAGTCGTGAAGCGTGAACTGTTCACAACGACCCATCCGGAAGCGGTCAGGCCGATCCGGATCGGCGACAACGTCGTCGACGAGGGAGCCGTGCGGGGCGTTCTCGGGTTCTCGTTGTTCTACCTCCTCCTGTTCGGGCTGGCGGCCGTGCTCATCGCCGTCGACGCCAGCAGGGTCGCCACGATAGACGTCAACGCGCTGGAGGCGGTGAGTGCGAGCATCGCTACCCTCGGGAACATCGGGCCGGGCTTTGGCGACCTCGGGCCCTTCGGTAGCTACGTGGGATTCCCAAATACCTCGAAATTGCTCATGATTCTGCTCATGTGGATCGGTCGCCTGGAGGTGATCCCCGTGATGGTGCTGTTCACGGGTGCGTTCTGGCGGAGCTAGGTCAGGGATCGCTGCCACCCGAACTGCATCGGGACAGTGCCGGTGTCCTTCCGGAAGCGACAGGTATTCACGCGACCGGTCGAAGCCCCGGGTATGAGCACAGGGGTCGTCCTGCTGAACTTCGGTGAGCCGGCCGAACCGGACCGCGACGCCGTCGTCGACTACCTCGAACGGATCTTCTTCGCCAACGCCGATCTCGAGGAAGCGGATTCCGAGGACGCCCGGCGCGAGCGCTCGCGCCAACTGGCCGAACGCCGGGCGCCCGCGTTGATCGAAGAGTACGAGGCAATCGGCGGGTCGCCGCTGAACCCCCAGGCGACCGCCCAGGCCGACGCCCTTGAGAACCGGCTCCGCGCGGACGGCTACGACGTCCGGACCTACGTCGGGATGCAGTACACCGAGCCGTTCATCGGCGACGCCGTCGACGCCGCCCTCGACGACGGCGTCGACCGGATCCTCGGCCTGCCGATCTACCCGCTCTGTGGCCCCTCGACCACGATCATCGCCCTGGAGGAACTCCAGGACGAGGTCGCCGAGCGCGACGCCGACGTGCCCGTCCAGGAGGTCACTGGCTGGCACCGCCACCCCGACTACGCCCGCCTGCGCGCCGACACCATCGCGGACTTCGCGGCCGACCACGACCTCGACCTGAGCGATCCCGACACCGGCCTGGTCTTCTCGGCCCACGGCACGCCGACTCACTACCTGGAGGAGGGCAGCCGCTACGACGTCTACGTCGAGGAGTACTGCTCGGTCCAGGCCGCGCTGCTGGGCGTCTCGGACTACGAACTCGGCTTCCAGAACCACGAGAACCGCGACATTCCCTGGACCGAGCCGGAGGTCGAGGACCTGGTGCCCGACCTCGACGCCGAGCGCGTCGTCGTCGAACCGGTCAGCTTCCTCCACGAACAGAGCGAGACGCTCTCGGAACTCGACGACGAGCTCGCAGAGGAAGCCGAAGAGGCAGGCCTCGACTTCTACCGCGTGCCCATCCCCCACGACGACGAGCGGATCCTCGACGTGTTCGCCGACCTCGTCGAGCCCTTCCTCGCGGACTTCGATCCCGGCTACTACCAGCTCCGCCAGTGCCAGTGTCGCGACCGGCCGGGCACGATGTGTCTGAACGCGCCCCGGAGCGACTGACGCGATGCGCGTCGGCATCGTCGGGGCGGGGATCACCGGGCTCGCACTCACCCACCACCTCGCCGAGCGCGGCGTCGACGCGGTCACCCTCGAAGCGAGCGACGAACCCGGCGGCGTCATGCGCTCCGAGCGCGTGGACGATATCGTCCTCGAGCGCGGGCCCCAGCGCCTCCGCCGGACGCCCGGCGTCGACGAACTGATCGACGCCTGCGACCTCGGCGACGAGGTGATCGAGGCTCCGGACCTCCCGCTGTACGTCTACGCTGACGGGCGCCTCGGCGAGGTTCCCTTCGACCGCTCGACCTTCGTGGGAACCAGCCTTCTCTCGTGGCCGGGCAAGCTCAGACTGCTCGCCGAGCCGCTGACCCGCGCCGGACGCCCAGAGGAATCGATCGAACGGGTCTTTCGCCGGAAGTTCGGTGACGAGGCCTACCGGAACGTCTTCGGGCCGCTCTACGGTGGCATCTACGGGTCGGACCCCGGTCGGATGCCGGCGAGACACGCGCTGGCGAGACTGCTGGACCGCGAACGCGAGACCCACAGTCTCCTCCGGGCGTTCCTCCAGCGCGTAGGGAGTGGCCACGAGTCGCCACCTGCTTCCTTCGTGGACGGGCTGCAAGCGCTGCCGCGCGGCCTCGCAGAACAGCACGCCGACCGCGTGCGACTCGGCACCGCGGCGACCGCCGTCGAGACCGACGGAGAGGGGTACGAGATACGCACCGCCGACGGACGTGAGCCGGTGGATCAGGTCGTCGTGACCACACCGGCCGGCGCCGCCGCCGACCTCCTCGCCGACGTCGCAGACGGGACCGACGCGCTCCGGGAACTGCAGTACAACCGCCTCGCGATGGTCTACCTCCGGGCCGACCTCGCAACGGAGGGACTGGGCTACCAGGTCGGCTACGGCGAGTCCCTACACAGCCTCGGGGTCTCGTGGAACGCTAGCATGTTCGGGCGGGAGGGCCTCTACACGGCCTTCCTCGGCGGAATGCACGACCCCGACATCCTCGCCAACGCGGACGAGCGACTGGGCGAGATCGCAGCCCGAGAGTTCGAGACGGTCACCGGCGCGAGTGCGAGCGTGGTCGACGTGCATCGGCTCGACCCCGGCTTCCCTGCCTGGGACGAGTCCTGGGACGCCCTGGACCGCGTCACGACCCCGGACGGCGTCCACCTGGCCACGAACTACGCCGCGCGGATGGGAATTCCCAGCCGGGTGCGGGAAGCCGCCGCGCTCGCCGAGGAGTTCGCTGCCGCAGAATGAGCCCGCCGATCACCGCTCGATCGACTTCGCCGTCTCGACGAAGGCCCGGACGCCTTCGATAGGCGTGTCCTTGTTGACGCCGTGGCCGAGGTTGAGCACGTGACCCGACGGACCGGCCTCGTCGATGACTTCGCGCGTGCGCGACTCGATCTCCTCGGGCGGGGCGAATAGAACCGACGGGTCGAGGTTTCCCTGCACCGGGGTCTCCCCCAGCGTTTCGCGAGCCTCGCCGAGGTCGACGGTCCAGTCCAGCGCGACGACGTCGGCGCCGCTCTCGGCCAGGAGGTCCAGCCGGCCGTTCATTCGCCGGACGAAGACGATCGAAGGGGCCTTCAGGTCCGCGAGGATCTCGCGGTGCAGCGGCAAGACGAACTCGCGGTAGTCCGCCGGGGGCAGGACGCCCGCGTAGGTGTCGAACAGCTGGACGACGTCGGCGCCGTTGCCGATCTGGAATTCGAGGTAGTCCCGGACCACGTCCGCGAAGGACTGGAGGAGGGTTCGGAACGCCTCGGGGTGTTCGGCCTTGAGTCGCCGGAGGGGCATGTTGGTGCGACTCGGGCCGCCGGCGACGGCGTAGGAGGCGAGGGTGAAGGGGCCGCCCGCGAAGCCGATGATCGCCGTCTCGTCGCCGACGCGTCGGTTCAGTTCCACGAGGAGGTCGCCGACGTAGTCGAGTTCGCGGGCGACGTCGCCGTGGGTGCGATCGACGTCGTCAGGGCCGGAGACCGGGTCGTCGATGACGGGTCCGACGCCGCTCTCGATGTGATATGAGAAGCCCAGCGGTTCGAGGACGGTCAGGATGTCCGAGAACATGACCAGCCCGTCGGGCTCGTAGTACTCCCAGGGAAGCATCGTGACGTCGGCGGCCACGTCGGGCGTCTTGATGGCCTCGAGGAAGGAGTAGTCCTCCCGGATGTCGCGGTACTCCGGGATGTGGCGGCCCGCCTGGCGCATCAGCCAGACGGGGGGTCGCTCCGTGCGCTCGCCGCGCGCGGCGCGGACCAGAAGCGGGTCCATTGCCGGTGTGTTGGTCGGTCGCGGACTAAGGGTTTCGATAGGCAGATGGACGAGACCGACAGGTCCCTCAGAACGCCGCGGCGATCTGGGGGACGAGACGGCGACGCGCGACGACGACGGCGGCCGCGAGGCCGACGGCGCCGAGGTAGAGGAGCCAGAGCGACTGGGTGTCTGCGCCCCCCGAGACGCCGGCGAGTCCGGTCAGTTCAGCCCCGAGTCCGGCGGCCGTCAGGGCGGTGACGATGGCACCGTAGAGGAGCACCAGGAGCGGTTCGACGAGTTCCGGCAGCAGGTTTCGCATTACCGGCATCCAGGAGGCCAGCGGCAATGAGAATTTGGATTTTACCGTCGAATCGAGAGGGATAAAGGGGGCGGCGTGTTTGCTCCAACCATGCAGCGCTACGGCGACCTGGACTATCCGACGCTCGCAAAACGGGGCTTTCTCCTGGGGCTCGGTCTGTTCGCCCTGGGTGCCCTCGGCGAGATCGTCGGCCACGCGGCTCCTGGCCTCCTCTCGGGAACGATCGAGACGATCCTGTTCGACTTCGAAGTGATCGGCGTCCTCGTCGGCCTCCTCGCGCCGCTGATCTTCGGGATCGTGCTCCCACTGACGGAGTAGTCGAGACGTTTGGACAACCCTTTAACGGAGCGCCGTGGACACCGTGACATGAGCGCCCCTCACGTTCTCATCCTGGGTCCGCCGGGTGCGGGAAAGGGCACGCAGAGCGCGAACATCGCCGAGGCCTTCGACGTCGAACACGTCACCACCGGCGATGCGCTCCGGTCGAACAAGGACATGGACATCAGTGACATGGACACCGAGTACGACACGCCTCGGGCGTACATGGAGGCTGGCGACCTCGTCCCCGACGCGGTCGTCAACGCCATCGTCGAGGAGGCTCTCAACGGCGCCGACGGGTTCGTCCTCGACGGCTACCCCCGCAATCTCGGCCAGGCCGAGGAACTCGAGGGGATGACGACCCTCGACGTGATCCTCTCGCTCGAGGTCGGCCGCGAGGAACTGATCGATCGGCTCACCGGCCGCCGGGTCTGCAGCGAGTGCGGTGCGAACTACCACGTCGAGTTCAACCAGCCCGAGGAGGACGGGGTCTGTGACGACTGTGGCGGCGAGTTGATCCAGCGCGAGGACGACTCCCGCGAGTCCGTCGAGAACCGCCTCGACGTCTTCGAGGAGAACACGGAGCCGGTCATCGAATATTACGAAGACCACCCCGGATACGAGGGCATCGACGGCGAACAGACGCCCGACGGCGTCTGGCAGGAGATCAACGCCGCCGTGAAGCGCCACGTCGAGTAAAAGGTTCATAGGCCAGCGACACCCACCACACACCAATGCCACGCACCGCCCAGAAAGTCGACGACCTCGCCGCGGAGGGCGAGGAGATGACCGACGCCCTCGCGGCCGTCCTCGACGTGGCCGAGGCGCAGGGTACGGTCACCTGGGGCGACGTCAGCGACGACCTCACCAGCGGCCAGTGGGGTCGCCTGATCGAGACGGGACTGCTGATCGACCACGACGGCGAGGGGTTCGTCGTCGACGACCCCGAGGGCGTCCGCGAGGCACTCGGGGAGGCCGAACCGGCATCCAGCGACGAAGCGGACGGGAGCTGGACCATCTACGATAAACTGGCCGGGCTCGCCGCGCTGGGCATCATGGTCGGGTACATGGACAACGGCATCCGGAGCGCGGTCGGGTCGGCCGTCGACGTCGTCCTCGGCCCCATCGCGGCCTCGCTGCCGTTCTACATGATGATCCTCGTGCTGGCGGTCCTGACCGGTCTCTGGTCGACGATCCTCCAGGACAACCTTATGGACATGGACATCATGAGCGACTACCAGGAGCAGACCAAGGACCTCCGCGAGCGCCGGAAGGCCGCCAAGGAGCGCGGCGACGACGAGGCCTTAGAGGAGATCCAGAAGGAACAGATGGAGATGATGTCCGAGAACGCGGGCATGTTCAAGGCCCAGTTCCGGCCGATGGTCTGGATCATGCTCCTGACCATCCCCGCGTTCCTCTGGATGTACTGGATGATCCTGGACCGGGGCGTCAACGGCGGGATGGTCATGCCGCTCGTCGGCGAGGTGAGTTCCTGGGACACCGGCGTCCTCGGCCCGCTCCAGGCGTGGATCCTCTGGTACTTCGTCTGCTCACTGGGCTTCGCCCAGATCATGCGAAAGGCGCTCAACGTCCAGACGTCCCCGACCTGACGGACGCGCCCCGATCGACTTACACAACCTCTTTTACCCACGCTGCCGGATGGCAGATATGTTGATCACGGTCTCCGGACCGGCGGGCAGCGGCAAGAGCACCCTCGCCGCCGCCCTCGCGGATCGCCTGGGGTACGACCACGTCTCCGGCGGTGACATCTTCCGGGACATCGCCGCCGAGCGCGACCTCACCCCCTTAGAACTCAACCGCCAGGCCGAGGATGACGACGCCATCGACCGCGACCTCGACCGGCGGCTCCGGACCACCGCCCGGGACGCCGACGAACTCGTCCTAGAGTCCCGCCTGGCGGGGTGGATGGCCGGGGAGTACGCGGACCTCAAGGTCTGGCTCGACGCCCCCCTCGAGGTCCGGGCGGCCCGGATCGCCGATCGAGAGGACAAGTCCGTCGAGACGGCCAGCGAGGAGACCCGCGCCCGTGCCGAAAGCGAGGCGCTCCGGTACGAGGAGTATTACGACGTCGACATCGCAGATCTCTCTATCTACGACCTCGTCGTCAACACGGCCCGGTGGGGGCCCGCGGGCGTGGAGGGGCTCGTCGCGGACGCCGTCGACGCCTTCGATCCAGCTACCGACGAGGGCAAGACCCCAGTGACCGGCATCCGCTACGAGTTCGACTGAGATGGCCCTCCGCGACCCACCCGAGGACCGATCGGCGGCCGACCTGCTCTCATTCGGCGTCGTCAACCTCGACAAGCCGCCGGGGCCCTCGGCCCACCAGGTCGCGGGCTGGGTCCGGGACGCGGTCGCCGACGCCCTCGACGACGCCAGCGTGGCCGATCACGGCGTCGACCGCGCGGCTCACGCCGGGACGCTGGACCCGAAAGTGACCGGCTGTCTGCCGACCCTCCTGGGCGACGGGGCCCGCCTCGCGCAGGTCTTCGACAATAGCGTCAAGGAGTACGTCGCCGTGCTGGAACTCCACGGCCCAGCGCCCGCGGACTTCGAGGCGGTCCTCGCCGAGTTCGAGGGCGAAATCTACCAGAAGCCACCCCGGAAGAGCGCTGTCGTCCGCCGGCTCCGGACCCGGACGATCCACGCTCTGGACGTCCTGGAACGCGAGGAGCGCCGCGCGCTCCTCCGGGTCCGCTGCGAGGCAGGCACGTACATCAGGAAGCTGTGTCACGACGTCGGGCGCGCGCTCGGCACGGGCGCGCACATGGGCGACCTCCGGCGGACGGCGACCGGTACCTTCGACGATGCCGACCTCGTCACGATGGAGGACCTCGTCGACGCGCTCTCCTTCTGGGTCGAAGACGGCGACGACGGCCCGCTTCGGGAGGTCGTCGACCCCGCGGAGCGAGCGCTGGCGCACCTGCCGCGCGTCGTTATCGCAGAGAGCGCCGCCCGGGAGGTCGCCGAGGGCGCGCCCATCTACGCGCCGGGCGTGCTGGAGACGAGGCCAGCAGCGGTCGGCGACGAGCAGGCAGCGCAGGGAGCGCTCGTGGTCTGTGCCACGCCGGGTGGCTCGGCCGTCTGTCTCGGAACGCTCGTTGGCAACGCCGACGCCGACACGGGGACGGTCGTCGACCTGGAACGGGTACTGGTCTGAGCAGGCACCGGACAGGGACGAAGCGGACGAACCGAAGGCCTTAATCACAGCACCATCCTCTCGAAAAACGCGGGGCCGTGGGGTAGCGGTATCCTCGGCGCATGGGGTGCGTCGGACCCGAGTTCGACTCTCGGCGGCCCCACTATTTTGCAGCGAGCGAACCTGGGAGTGGCGACCCTTGACACTGCGTGGCTCGTCACACCCGGTCGTCCAGGATGGCGTAGACCGCCCCGAGGATGGCACCGAAGACGATGTGCCCGAGGCCGAAGGCCGCCGCCGGCAGGATGCCGGTGATGCCCGGCGCGGCCCCACCGACGATTGGCGAGGTCCCGCCGGTCGTCTGCCAGGGCAGTTCGAGGACGAACGGGAGGACGCTCAGCGTGACGGCGGCGACCATGACCATGTAGGTGATGCCCAGCAGCGTCCAGTTGACGATGTCGAACGAGGCCATAAAGTCGGCAATCGGCGGGTACGCGACGACGGCCC
>Ga0207756_100214_pt1 | contig 30287 bp, 29 predicted proteins | sample A23M1SouthBayCA_FD_187748 | JGI IMG/M metagenome (GOLD analysis project Ga0207756, IMG submission 187748) | Aerobic enrichment media microbial communities from Eden Landing Ponds, California, USA - A23 M1 (3) (SPAdes) | ecosystem: Environmental > Aquatic > Marine > Unclassified | place...
CCCCCGCCGCTTCGTTCGGCTTCAGAGAAGATGCAGAACGTCCGCGGGTCTCGTCTGGCTGCGTCGGTGTCTCGTAGGCTGAAGTGCTCCGGAACTGCGCCCGCTTCGGCACCTGCACCGGTCGTGAGCCCCGCTTTCGTGAAGACGAACGCGTTCCCGTCACTCGCCGTCGCGAACGCGACCGACTGGTCGATCACCGCCATGCCGGGTTCCGCGAGCTCTTCGGTTGTGACCTCTTGCTTCGTCGGAATCTCAACGTCGCTCGCGATGAAAAGCGCTGCTTGCGTCTCTGCCGAGACCGCCCGACAGATCGATCTGAGTGTGGCCTGAATCGCATCCGGAGCCGCGTCGTCACTCTCGGGAGCGAGCGGATCCGGTGGCAACGGGTACTCGTCGTCGGGATAGAGATACGACGGGTCCAGCAGCCGATACGGACCCATCAGGAAGACGAGTGCGTCGGAGGCGTCCGCCCACGGAACGGCTCCGACGATGATCTCTCGGATCGGCGTGTCCTGGTACGTTCGGAGGTCGGTCATCGTGTCCGGTCTCGGTGCCGCTTCGATTATCAATACTGCCCACCATTCTTCTTAACGACGATTAAGTATATCCGTCTCGCCGACGAACACACGCGTATGAGCGAACGGGAAGCGGAAGTCACCGACCGGAGCGAAGCCGCGAACGCCCGTCCGGAGGGGTACAGGCGAGTAGAATCGGAGCTGCTCGACGGGTCGCTCGACCTCGATCGGGAGAGCGAGCGACTCAAAGCGATGGGCGAGCCGACCAGATTCACGCTCTTGTACCTCCTCTCCCGGGAGGGTCGGATCGAGAGCGGCGAGCTCGCAGACACCCTCGATCGCCGTCAAAACGACCTGTACCATCACCTCAACACCCTCGAAGACGCGGGCCTCGTCGGGAAATTCCGGGACGGAAAGGCTCGGGTGTACGAGCTGTCGCCGCTCGCGGAGGCGTTCGTGCCGCAGCTGTTCGAGGCGATCGGCGAGCGAGCCGAAGCGGTATAAGGTCGAGCCGCGTTGACACTCCCCGACGTACTCACCCCGCCGCCGCGACGCCTCCGCTACCGCGCACCCTATCGCGGCGTCGCCACGACGCCGAGGTGGTCCTCGTGGAACCGGTCGAGCCGCTGCGTCTCCAAGATCTCGTAGGCCTCCCGGAGCCGATCGAGCGCGCTCTCGAACACGGTTTCGGGATCCGCCGTCACGTCCTCGCTGCGCGCCTTGATCGCGAGCAGCAGCCGCCCGTCGTCAGCGAGGAACTGGCGGTTCCGGACCGCGACCTCCGCCTGCCCGCGCGTCGCCACGTCCTGGACGATGGCGTCCACGTCGCTCTCGACGACGTGCGCGTACCGGTTCGGCGTCCGGGCGTCCTTCAACAGCGGGAACAGCCGGTCGCGGGGCTCGGCCGCCTCGACGAGGTCCCGTGCCGGGCGCGGCGCGAACTCCACCGCGTACGTCGGCCCCGCGAAGTCGGCGACGTGGCTGACCGTCGTCCCGCTGGCGGCGCCGAGGTACAGCACCGTCTCGCCGCCCGAGAGCCCCGTCTCGACCCCGAGCTCGAACATCCCGCCGAGCTTCGAGCGACCGGCGTCCCACGCGCGCCACCCGTCCGCGGTCGGCTCGCCGTACACCGGCGGACCGCGGGTCGCCAGCCGGGTCTCCCCGTTTATCTCGCGGCGCTCGACGCCCGCCGGTAGGTCGGGAGCGCTCATGCGTCGCCCTCCGCGTCGGCGTCGGCGTCGGTGTCGCTGCCCCCGCCATCGCTCCCGCTACCGTCGCCCCCCTCTTCCGCCCGCGCCCGGATCGTCGCCATTCGCTCGCGGAGCTCCTCGTGGAGCGTCTCGCGGCGTTCGCCCGAGTAGTGGTCCACCCGGGCCGCGAGCGTGAGCTTGCCCGCGAGCGCTCGCGCGGCCGATCCGCGATCCTCCGGGCGGGTGTTCCGCACGTACTCGTGCGTGTAGATGATCCCGTGTTTCGGCGAGGGAGCGCGCCCGGCGAGGTGGGCGAACAGCGCCTCTTCGGCGCCGAGCACCTGCACGGTCCCGGAGGGCTTCTTCGCGAGCGACTCCAGCCCCCCCGCGAGCGCGATCAGCCGAGCCGCGAGTTCCGGGCCGGCCATCTCGGTGAGGTTCGGCGCCACCGCCGGCGCGGTCCGCTCGATCGTCTCGGCGAGCGCGTCGCGCTCCGCGGCGAGGTCGGCGACGCGCGCCGCGAGCGAGACGGCGCGCCGCTCCAGTTCGCCGTCCGGCTCGCGCTCTGCCACGGCGCGAGCGCCCTCGATCCCCGGTTCGGCGTCGTCGAAGAGGCTCCCCGCCCACTCGGCGGCGCGCTCGGCCAGCTCGTTGGCGGTGCGCTCGCAGTCGTCCATCGCCCGCACCGCGTGGACGAGCTGTCTGTCGTCGGCGCGCTCGCGCTCGCGGACCGCCTCGCGGGTCGCCGCAACGGACGCGTCGTGGAGCCGGTCGTAGTAGTCGTCGCGCGAGTCGGCGAAGCCGGACTCGACCGCGAGGCCGGGCCAGTCGTCCGGCTCGTCGGCCTCGCCGTCGACGATTCGGACGCGGAGCGTCCCCTCGTCGCCCGTCGCCTCGGAGCCGGGGGGCGAACCGCCCGCGAACCAGCCCGCGCCCGCGTTGTCGTCGGTGTCGGTCATTGCCCGTGGCTACTCCGGCCGGTCGTATAGGCGTTCCCGAAACGGCTTCGGGACGCTCCGCGCGAAAAGGGGAACCGCTGCGGCTACTCGTCGGCCAGTTCGATCGTCGCGCCCGCGTCGTCGGATTCGTCGGATCCGTCCGCGTCGCCCGATCCCGAGCGGAACTCCGCGAAGACGCCGTCGGCGCCGCTTCGCAGGTCCGCGAGCGTCGCGCCCGCGAGCCCGCCGAGCGCACCGCCGGTACTCGCCGCGTTTCGGCTGACCAATCCACCGACTGCGGCGCCGACCGCCGCCCCGACCGCCGCGTACTTCGCTCGGGACAGCGCGCCCTTGATCTTGGATCGCATACACGTCACTTCGCTGCGAGCTCTCAAAAACCTGTCGTCGCCGTGAGGACGGAAGATGACGGCCGAAGAGAAAGCTCGGGGCCGCGGGCGCGGTCACTGCAGTCGCTTCGTGGTCTCCACGAGGGGATGGCGCGCGTAGTCGACGATCTCGATATCGGTGATATCGTCGAGCCCCTCCTTCTCGGCGGTTTTGGCCATCCCGAGGTCGACGGGACGGTCGGTGACGATCACGTACGCGTCCATCTCATCGATCCCGGCCTCGTGGGCCGCCATCACACGGTGGTGACCGTCGGCGAGGTGGAGCTCCCCGCCGTTGTCGATGACGACGAGTGGCTCCGCTAGCCCGCGCTCCAGCTCGTACTTCCGCCCCTCTAGTTCGTCGGCGTAGACGCGGGCCTGCGTCGGCGTGAGATTGGTGAGCTCCACCTCGCGGCGCTCCTCCGAGAGCCCGACGCCGTGGATCTGTTCGAGCGTCCGCATCAGCTTTCCCACCTTGCTCGGGGTGGCGCGCTCGATCTGCGAGCGGACCACGTCCGTGTTCGAGATGATCCCCACGAGGTTGTCGGCGTCGTCGACGACCGGGAGGCGCTGGATCCCGGACCGGAGGATGACGCGCGCGGCGTCGGTCACCTTCATGTCCGGGTGCGCCACGATGAGGTCGTCGGACATCACGGTGAAGACGGGGGCCTCGTCGCCCGCGAGCAGGAGGTCGGCCGCCGAGACGAACCCCTCGACCGTCCGCCCCTGCGTGACGGGGAACCCGTTGTGACCGTCGCTCTCGGCCATGCGTCGCGCGACCGTCTCCACCGTCTCGTCGGGGCTCACGGTCTCGACGTCGCGGGTCATGTACTCGCCGACGGTCGGTTTTCCGCTCATCGTCCGTGGTTGACGCCGGCGGTGTAAAAAGGGGCGGGAGGCGGGGGGTTCCGTCACCCCGTCTCCGGGGCCGAGGGAACGGCCCCCGAGCGCTCGTGTGCGACGAACTCCAGCGCGTTGACGACGTAGTGCGCGACGGCGACCGCGAGGAGGCTCCCGGTGGCGACGAACAGGCCCGCGAGCGCGACCCCGAGCCCCCCGGCGACGACGACGCCGAGCCGCCCCTGCGCGCCGTGTCCGAGCGCGAACGCGACCGACGACGCGGCGACGAGGAACCACGGCTCGACCGCGAAGCCGACAGACAGTGCGCCGATCAGCGCGCCGCGGAACAGCGCCTCCTCGAAGGCGGCGACGACCGGGAGGACGACGGCGAGCAGTAGCGCCCACTCGCCGGCGTCGGTCGGGGCCATCGCCTCGCGGAGCCGCGTCGAGGGCGCGGCGCCGGCCCGAGCGCCCAGCCACGCGGCCGCCTCGTTGCCGGCGGCGAAGACGATTCCCGCGCCGACGCCGAGAGCGAGGTGTCCGGGGAGTTCGAGAGGACCGAGCGTCGACGATCCGAGCGTCGGGTGCCCGCCGATCCCGAACGCCGACGCCGGTACCGTGGCCCACCACCCGATCGCGACGAGAACCGCCAGCGCGATCGCCTGCGTGGCGGCCGCGTTGGCCAGCAACAGGCGCGTCGTGAGGACCGGCTGATCGCGTCGGACCGCGTCGGGCGACGGGGCGGCGTCGCTGTCGGCATCGGCGTTTCCATCGCGGTCGCCGTCATCGACTTCGTCGCGGTCACCGTCACCGACTTCGTCGCGGTCGGCCACGTCGCTCCGCGTATCGACGAGCCGAGCGCTCTCCAGCGCTCGCCGTGAACGACGGGTGAGAACCAAAAGCAGCAGCGTCAGGGCGACGGTTGCGGTCGCGAACGTCGCCCAGTCGGGCATCGGTGTGGTCGCGGGTCGCTACCTACTGCGGGCTCGGGCTGGAGGGACCGGAGACGCTCCCCTCCTTCAGCGCCGAGCCGGTGATCGACTTGAGCCGGGAGACGAGCGAGTCCTTCTCGGCTTCGCCCTCTAAGGCGATGTCGAGGACCTCGCTGATGTGCGAGACCGGGATGACCTCGATCATGTCCTCGTACTCGTCTTCGATCATCACGTCCTGCTCGTTCGCCTGCGGGATGATGACCCGGGTGCAGCCGGCCTTCGCGGCCGCCTCGATCTTGTGGGTGACGCCGCCGACCGGGAGCACGTCGCCCCGGACCGACAGCGAGCCCGTCATCGCGAGGCTCTGGTCGACGCCCACGTCCTCTAACGCGGAGATGACGGCGGTCGCGACCGTGATGGACGCGCTATCCCCGTCGACGCCCTGCTGGCCCGCCTGCACGAACTGGATGTGGATGTCCATCTCCGAGATGTTCTCGTCGGAGAACTTCTTGATGATGGCGGAGACGTTCGACACCGACTCCTGGGCCATCTCCTTCAGCTGCCCCGTGGCGATGACTTCGCCGGGGCCCTGCGAGGGCGCGACCTCGGCCATCACCGGGAGCATGATCCCGGAGTCCTCGCCCATCACGGCGAGGCCGTTGACGCGGCCGACGACGTAGCCGTCGGAGACCTGCAGCTCGTAGTCCTTCCGGCGCTCGATGAAGTCGTCCGCGAGCTGCTGCTCGATGGAGCGCGAGCGCCCCTTCGCCTGCAGCACGTGGTCGCGGGTGGTCAGCTCGGCGTCCTCGCCGCGGGCGATGTCGCCGGCGACGCGGACGAGCCCGCCGAGGTTCCGGAACAGGAGGGTGAGGTGGCCCTTCCGGCCCGAGCGGCGCTTGGCCTCGAGGATGACCTCCTCGACGGCCTCGGCCGTGAACTCCGGCAGGCGGCCGTCCTTCGCGACCTCCTGGGCGATGAACCGGACGTACTTCCGGCGCATCTCCGGGGTGTCCTCGATGGTGTCCTCCATGTACACCTCGTAGCCGTACCCCTTGATACGGGAGCGCAGCGCCGGGTGCATGTTCTCCATCGCGTCGAGGTTCCCGGCCGCGATCATGACGAAGTCGGTCGGGACGGGCTCGGTCTGGACCATCGCGCCCGAGGAGCGCTCGGACTGGCCCGTGATCGAGAACTCGCCCTCCTGGATCGCCGTCATGAGGTGCTGCTGGCTGCGGATGTCCAGCGTGTTGATCTCGTCGATGAACAGCACGCCCTTGTTCGCCTTGTGGATGGCCCCGGCCTCGACGCGGTCGTGGCTGGGCGTCTCCATCCCGCCGGACTGGAACGGGTCGTGCCGCACGTCGCCGAGCAGCGCGCCGGCGTGTGCGCCGGTCGCGTCGCGGAACGGCGCCGTCTTCGTGTCGCCGTTGTTCACCAGCAGGTTCGGGATCATCGCGTCCGACCCGCGGTTCAGGTAGCGGAAGACCAGGTAGACGACCCCGGCGGCGATAATGCCGACGAGGATCTGGCCGACGATGATGAGCGCGTAGCCCAGCACGACGGCGATGATGATCCACATCAACAGCGACCGCATCTGGTTGCGCTTGCGCGCCTCCTCGCGGTGCGCGTCGACGATCTGGTCGCCCTTCCCGGCGGGGACCGTCCGGACCTTCGGCTTGTTGCCGTCGTCCGGGTTGTGGTAGACGAGCACGTCCTGGAGCTCCTCTTTCGGGAGCAGCTCGGACATCGCCTTCGCCAGCATCGACTTCCCGGTCCCGGGCGAGCCGATCATCATCACGTGGCGGCGCTGCTTGGCCGCCTTGATGATCACGTCGCGGGCGTGCTCCTGCCCGATGACCTGATCGACGAGCCGGTCGGGAATCTCGAGTTCGGCCGTCGTGTCGATCTTGAGCCCGCCGAGGAGGTCGTCCTCGTCGGGGTCCTCGTCGATCTCGGCGCCCTCGACCTCGACGGTGCTGCCGAGCTCGTCGATGCCGCCGCCCTCGTTCTGTTCGGTGACACCCTCGGGGGTGGCGCCGTTCGCTTCCTCGCGGCCCGTGTCGGCGCCGTCCGGCCCGGGGTCGTCGACGACGACTCCGTCGTCCCAGACCTCGTCGGGCTCGGCGGGCTCGTCGGCGACCGCCTCCTCCTCGGAGGCCGAGTCGCCGGCGCCGTCGGGCTCGTCGACGCCGTCGTCCGCCGGCGCGCGGGCGCCGTCGTCGCGGGCGTCCTCGCCGTTCCCCGTCGGGTCCGCGGCCCCGACGCCGGACTCGTCCGGCTCGTCGGGGTCCTCGGTCGGCGGGTCGTTCGCGTCCTTTTCGTTGCTCATAGAATCGGGGTTCGCTACGAAAAACGAAGGGTCGGCAACTGATATACTTTCTCCCCGCGGCCGATCGGTGCAAAATCAGAAAAACGCCCCCGATACGCCCCACAGACGCCGAAATTGTCCGAAAGCGGTTCCCACGAGGTTTATAAACAAGGCTCCCGCAACGTGGATCCATGCGCGGGTTCTACATCGGGCGGTATCAGCCGTTTCACGACGGCCACCGACACATGGTCGAGGAGATCGCGGCCGAGGTCGACGAGCTCGTCCTCGGGATCGGATCGGCCGGCGACTCTCACACGACCCGAAACCCGTTCACGGCCGGCGAGCGCGTGATGATGGTGACGAAGGCCGTCGAAGAGCTCGACGTGACCACCTACGTCGTCCCGATCGAGGACCTCGAGCGCAACTCCGTGTGGGTGAGCCACGTCCAGAGCATGACCCCGCGGTTCGACGTGGCGTACTCTAACAACCCCCTCGTCGTCCGGCTGTTCGAAGAGGCCGGCGTCGAGGTCCGCGGCTCCCCGATGTTCCGCCGCGACGTGTTGGAGGGGACCGAACTCCGCGAGCGTATGATCCACGGCCGCGACTGGGAGGCGCTGGTCCCCGAGACCGTCGTCGACGTGATCGAGGAGATCGACGGCGTTGAGCGCATCCGCCGGATCGCGGAGACCGACACGAACGGCGACGCGCCCTCCGACGCGTAGCCGACAGCCGCCCACCGTCGAGTTCGGCCACCCGCCTTTTAAGAACGAGCCGCACTGCGGATCGCTCATGATCACGCTGACCTCGGACTTCGGGTCGCCGTACCCCGCCGCGATGAAGGGAGTGATCCGCCGGCACACGGACGCCGAGATGATCGACGTCGCTCACGACCTCCCCCGGGGGGACCCGCGGGCGGCCGCCTTCTGGCTCCGCTTCGTGCTCCCGGAGTTTCCGCCGGCCGTCCACTGCGCGGTGATCGATCCGGGCGTCGGCACCGACCGAGACGCCTTGGTCGTCCGGGCCGGATCGCACGTGCTCGTCGCCCCCGACAACGGGCTCGCGATGCCGCCGGCCCGAGCGCTCGCTGGGGAGGAGGGAGGGGAAGCGATCGAGGCGTTCGTCGTCGATGTCGACGAGCCGGCGAGCGAGACGTTCCACGGCCGCGACGTGTTCGCGCCGGTCGCGGCCCGGATTCGGGCGGCGCTCGACGGCGGTCCGGCAGCGTCGACCCCGGCGGAGGTCTCCGAGGCGCTCGCGTCGATGGAGGACGTTTCGCCGGCAACGGACCCGGTCGATCTCGACTTCCCCGAGCCGACCGTGGAGCGCGACGACGGGGGGGACCCGGTCGCCGTCGACGGCGAGGTGCTCGCGATCGACCGGTTCGGCAACGTGGTCACCAACGTCCCGGGAGGGCTGATCCGCGGCCGCGACTGGGTCCGGATCAACGGGGACCTCACCCCGGTCGCCGAGACGTTCGGCGCGGTCGACCCGGGCGACCGGCTCGTCACCGTCGGGAGCCACGGCTACGTCGAGTGCGACGTGAACGACGGGCGCGGCGACGGCGCGTTCGACCTCCGACCCGGTGATGAGGTGCGGATCGTCGCCGACAACGTGAGCTTGTAGCACGGCGGCTCCGTCGACCCGCCGTCGGGGACCGAGCCGTTACAGAGACGGCTGTTCGACGATCGATGTCTCCTCCTCCGTAACCGAGGGACGTGACAGAGATTGAGAGATGCGTGACAGAGATTGAGAGATGCGTGACAGAGATCGAGAGATAGACATCGTTTCACCCGCGATCTGTGGTAGCAAAATATAGAATAGACGACAACTTTATGACAGTCAGTTACCGAAAGGCGGCAGTGACCGATCCGTCTCTCGCGCTCAGCAATCAGATCGGTAGGGCGTCGTCCGTTCTCCTTCTCGCTCCGTTACACGAATCTCCCGACGACAGCGCCTGTATCGACCTGTTGGCTCGCGATCCGGCCGTCGAGACCAACGTCTTGAGCGTCACTCTCTCGGCGTCACCAACGGAGCGGCTGTCGATCTGGCAGCGCGAGGCCGGCAGCGAACTCCCGACACGGGCAACGATCGTCGACGCGCGGCAGAGTATGACGAAAGAGCGGCTTCCGGCCTCCGGAGAGGGACCGATCTCCGTACGGCGGGTTCCCGAGAACGCGACCCTCCACGACATCGGCCTCGTCATCGCCAACCAGCTCGGTGCGTGGAGCGACACCGACGAAACGACGGCCATGTGTCTCCACTCGGTGACGGCGCTGCTCGCAACCTACAGCCCCGAGCGAGTGATCGACCTTATCACCTCCCTCAACGACCTCTGCGAGCATCTCGGCGTGATCGCTCACCATCATCTCGATCCGGACGAGCACGGCGAAGAGACGGTGGCGATGCTTCGGCCGCTGTACGACGCGGTGGTGGAGTACACTCCGGCCGACGGCTGGATCCCGACGGTGAGTGAGAGAACGGGGACGGCACCGACGTTCCGTTCGACGGTGCCCCCACCCGGCGGAGCGGCAAAGACGGACCCGGCCCGCCCCGAAACGGTACCGATGCGGTACTCCTTCGATACGATACTGGACCTACTGTCGTCCGCGCGCCGGCGCACGCTGCTGTACAACTTGAAGAACCGGCCGAGCGAGGAGATTCCGCTCGATCGGCTGGTCGAGGAAGTCCACGACCTCGATCGAGCACTCCCGATCCGAGACGCATCGCCGCCCGAGGAGATCCGGACCGAACTTGTCCAGACGCACCTCCCGAAGCTCCGAGAGGCGGGGATCGTCCGGTATGACGCCGACGCTGGAACGGTCCACTACACGGCGAATCAGGGGCTGGAATCCCTTCTCCGGTACATCGAGACGATCGAATTGGGGTGACCGACCGCCCTCAAAACAGCGGAATAGACGGCTGACGCGCGGTCACAACTCGACGCCCGACGGGATCAGACTCTCGTTGCGCAGGAGGTTCCCCTCGTGGTCGTACACGAGGAAGGTGTCTTTGTCGTAGCTGACGAGCCGCTTGCCCTCGACGTCGATCTCGACTCGGTAGTGGGCGTCCTCGTCGCCCGCCGAGTCGCGCGCGGCGCGGATGAAGGGGAGCACGTCCGTGGCCGTCTCGTTGAGTTCGAGGACGAAATCCCCGGTGTAGCGGTTCGTCACGCCGACCACGCCCTCCGGGTCGTCCGCGGTCGAGAGGGGTTCGCGGAGTCGGAACGCCACGTCGACGTCGTCGGCGTCGAGGAGGTCGCCGTCGGTCCCCGAGAGCCGGTCGCGGAGGAGCCCGTCCGGTCCGTGGAAGTCGATACGAACCAGCGGCGTCGCCGGCTGGTCGGGGTCGTCGTCGACGCCCTCGACGGTCAACTCGAAGTAGTCACGCCGCATTGCCTGTCCGGTACTTTGCGGTCGTCCCGTATGAACGTAACGGGCCGACCGGTGACGGAGCCGGCCGACGTGGGGGACCGGCCACGGCGACGCGCGCGACGCCTCCCCGATGTCGCCGCTGATAATCGCCGGGGGGATTTTAAACCGTCACGGCGCATACGGCTCCGTAACGACGATGGCGAGTGACGCACGCGAGGATGACGCCGAGGACCACATCGAGGCCCTCCGGCGACGGCTCTCGCGGACGTGGGAGGTGCTTCGTGGGTCCGACATCGACGTTCGGCCTTTCAGGCCGGGCGCGGACGGCCCGCTTTCCGACTTCGCGATCCCCGACGGCGAACGCGAGGTCGACCGGTACTGGGTGAACGCGCCGTACGCGTACGTCGTGATCACGTACGACGACGCGGAGAGCGAACACCGGTACTACGCGGTCGAGCCGGACCTCGACCGGTTCGAGCGCGACCTCCTCGAGCGCGTCGTCGACGACATCCGGGACCCGCTTTTGTACCGCGAGGGGACCGGGCGGACCGACGAGGAGACCCTCAGGGTCGAGCTGGAAGAGCTGTTGGAGGGATACGGCGTCGACATCGAGATGGACACGTTCCACGCGCTCTCGTACTACCTCTACCGCGACTTCCGCGGTTACGGGAAGGTCGACCCGCTCCTCAACGACCGCCACATCGAGGACATCTCCTGTGACGGCTACGACCTCCCGATCTTCGTCTACCACGACGACTACACCGACATCGAGACCAACGTCTCGTTCGGGGAGTCGGAGCTCGACAACTACGTGATCCGCCTCGCCCAGCAGTCCGGGCGCCACATCTCCGTCGGCGACCCCATGGTGGAGACGACGCTGCCGGACGGGTCGCGCGCGGAGCTCGCGCTCGGCGAGGAGGTGACGCCGCGCGGCTCCGCGTTCACCATCCGCCAGTACGCCGAGGACCCGTTCACGCCGATCGATCTGGTGGAGTACGGCACGTTCTCGGTCGAGCAGATGGCGTACTTCTGGCTCTGTATCGAGCACAACAAGAGCCTCATCTTCGCGGGCGGCACCGCCTCCGGGAAGACCACCTCGATGAACGCGGTGTCGATGTTCGTCCCGCCGCGCGCGAAGGTGCTCACCATCGAGGACACCCGCGAGCTCTCCTTATACCACGACAACTGGCTCTCGTCGGTCACCCGCGAGCGCCGCTACGAGGGCGCCGACATCGACATGTACGACCTGCTCCGGTCCGCGCTGCGCCACCGCCCCGAGTACATCGTGGTCGGCGAGGTCCGCGGCGAGGAGGCGATCACCCTGTTCCAGGCGATGAACACGGGCCACACCACCTTCTCGACGATGCACGCCGACTCGATCGAGACGGTGATCAACCGGCTGGAGAACGAGCCGATCAACGTCCCGCGCGCGATGGTCCAGTCGCTCGACATGCTGTCGATCCAGACGCTGACCCGCTCGGGCGACCAGCGCGTCCGACGCGCGAAGACGATCGGCGAGATCGGCGGGATCGACCAGCGCACCGGGGAGCTCGACTACTCCTCGGCGTTCGAGTGGGACGCCGAGACCGACGAGTTCCGCCGGAACGACTCGTCGCTCATGGAGGAGATCGCCGACGAGCGCGGCTGGTCCCGGTCGGAGCTACTTCGCGAGGTCCGGCGGCGCGAGCGCTTCCTCGAACTGCTCCGCGCGCTCGGCGTCACCGACTACCGGGCGTTCACCGCCCTCGTCAACGAGTACTACGCCGACCCCGAGCGCGTGATGGAACGGCTCGAAGACCGGAGCGACGGGGCCAAGGGAGAGGGCGACGACGGCCTCGAACCGCAGAGCGACCGATGATCGCGTACCTCCCCCTGATCGCCGCGCTCGGGTGCTGTCTGGCGCTGCTGTTGCCCGCGGTCGTCGACAGGGCGGATCTGGTCGTCACCCGCATCGCGCTGTCGCTTTTCGGCAGCTACGTCGGCGAGGAGGGGCCGCGACGCCGGCGCCAGCGCGACCTGATGCGCGCCGCCCACATCGCGGGCACGCACCGGACGTACGCCGCCAAGACGCTCCTGTACGCCGGCGTGCTCGGCGTCGCCGGCAGCGTCATCGGCGTGTACGCCGCGGCCGGCCTCCTCTCGGCGCTCGACGTGAGCGAGACGGCCCTGCGAGAGACGCTTCCCGCGTCGCTCGGATTCGTCGCGGAGGTGACCCGATTCACGGAGGTCGGACTTCCGACGGTGTTCCTCCTGCTGACGTTGGCGTCGGCGACGCTCGGCTCCGCGCTCGCGATCGGGACGTACTACGGACGGTGGGAGCTGCTCGACCAGCGCGCCCACGCCCGGGGGACGGAGATCGACGCCACCCTCCCCCGTACCGTCGCGTTCATGTACGCGCTTTCGCGGTCGGGGATGCCGTTCCCGCGCGTCATGGACACTCTCGCGGAGAACGAGGCGGTGTACGGCGAGGCGGCGACGGAGCTGTCGGTCGCGGTCCGCGACATGAACGCCTTCGGGACCGACGCGCTCACCGCGCTCCAGCGCACCTCCCGGCGCACTCCCAGCGACGATCTGGCCGACTTCGCGGAGAACCTCGCGTCCGTGCTGGGCACCGGTCAGCCCATCTCGGCGTTCCTCAGCGACCAGTACGAGCTGTATCAGGAGGAGGCCGAGGCGAAACAGCAGCAGTACCTCGAACTGCTCTCGACGTTCGCGGAGGCGTACGTCACCGCCTTAGTCGCCGGCCCGCTGTTCTTCATCACCATCCTCGTCGTGATCGGGCTCGTGTTGGAGGACACCCTTCCCCTGTTGCGCGCCGTGGTCTACCTCGGCGTGCCGCTGGCGACGTTCGGGTTCGTGGTCTACGTCGACAGCGTCACCCAGGGCGTCGGCGGCACCGAGACCGTCGACCTCTCCGACGCGATCGAAGAGGAGCCGGCGGCGGGAGACGCCGGCGGCACCGGCGTCGCGGGCGACGCGGTGCGGGCCGACGGCCGCCCGCAGGCCGACGGCGGCGTGACGCGCGGGCCGTCCGCGCGCGACCGGTGGGCGGCGAGCCGCGAGCGCCTCCGGGCGTACGACCGGGTCCGGACGCTGCGGCGGTGGGTCGCGTCGCCGGTCGAGAGCGTGCTCGACCGGCCGTCCACGGTGTTTCTCCTCTCCGTCCCGCTCGCGGTCGTCGGCCTGCTCGTGACCGCGTTCCCGATCACCCTCGGACCGCCGACCGAGATGGTCGCGCAGGTCGAGACGCCGATCGTCGCCGCGACCGCGCTCGTGCTCGCGAGCTACGCCGTCGTCTACGAGGCGCGCAAGCGCGGAGTCCGAGCGATCGAGTCGGCGGTCCCCGACCTCCTGGACCGGCTCGCCAGCGTCAACGAGGCGGGCACCTCCGTGGTCGGGAGCGTCCGGCGCGTCGCGGACTCGAACCTGGAGGCGCTCACGGAGGACCTGAAGCGCACCCGACGCGACATCGACTGGGGGGCAGACGTGGCCACCGCCCTCCAGCGGCTGGAGAGACGGGTCCGGTCACCGATGACCTCGCGGGCGGTCGCGCTGATCACGAACGCGATGCGAGCCAGCGGCGACATCGGCCCCGTACTCCGGATCGCGGCCGACGAGGCGCGCGCGACGTGGTCGCTCCGCCGGGAGCGACAGCAAGTAATGTTAACGTATCTCATTGTGATCTACATCTCCTTCCTCGTGTTCCTGGGCATCATCGCCTCGCTGTCGGCGTCGTTCATCCCCGCGATCGAGGAGGCGGCGATTTCCGGCTCCGGCGCCGCCGCCGGCGACCTCCCGGGCGCGACGGGCGGTCCCACGGGGATCACCGAGGGGCTCGGGGACATCGACGCGAGCGCCTACGAGCAGCTGTTCTTCCACGCCGCCGCGATACAGGCGGTCTGCTCCGGGATCGTCGCCGGCCAACTCGGCGAGGGATCGGTCAGGGACGGCGCGAAACACGTCGTCGTCCTGCTCGTGTTGACGCTCGCCGCGTTCCTCGTCATCGACATGGTGTGAGTTCCCGTCGGGCGAGCGGCGGCGCCGTCGCCGCGGCCACCGGACCTAAATCGGTCCGGAACGACCGGCCGACATGAACCCCGAGCCGGGAGGCGACCGCGAGACCGGTGCCGACCCCCAGTCGACGTACGACCGCATCGCCGCGCACTTCTCGAAGACGAGGGAGTACGCGTGGCCGGAGGTCGAGTCGTTCCTCGACGGGCGCGCTGCGACGCGCGCGCTCGACCTGGGCTGCGGCAACGGCCGCCACGCGGAGCTGCTCGCCGAGCGCGCGGACGCGGTCGTCGGCGTCGATCTCAGTCGTGCGCTCCTCCGCGAGGCGGTTTCTCGTGCCCGCGATCGCGGGTTCGACGCGAACGTCTCGTTCGTCCACGGCGACGCCGCGAGCCTGCCGCTCGCGACCGACTCGGTCGGGCTCGCCGTCTACGTCGCCACCCTGCACCACCTCCCGGCGCGCGAGGACCGGATCCGGAGCCTCGACGAGATCGCGCGGGTCCTCGCGCCGGGCGGAACCGCGCTGGTGAGCGCGTGGAGCACTGCCCACGACCGGTTCGATCGGGAGGAGGGGTTCGACACGACCGTCGACTGGACCCTTCCGGGCGGCGAGACGGTGCCGCGGTACTATCACATCTACTCGCCAGCGGAGTTCGAGGCCGACCTCGCGGGAAGCGATCTCGAACCCGTCGAGGTCGACGTGTCGAGCGGGAACTGCTACGCGACGGTCACCGCGTCCGGCGACTGAGTGCCGCGACCGATCCGGTAGGGGCGGACGAGACGGACGCGAGACTCGACGGGCGGTCGGGCGGGACCGCAGAAGAGTAGCCGCGCCGCCTTTCGCGGCGGTCGGGTCTCGGGTCGGCTCAGTCGGCGACCGTCTCGTGGCCGGTCCGCGTGTCGTCGGCGAGCGGAGTCACGATCTTGTAGGCCGCGTAGAGCCCGAGCACCGCGATGCCGGCCAGCACGACCCCGGTGCGGAGCTGCGGCGAGAACAGCGGGGCCGCGATCACGTCGCCCGCCTCGTTGGTCATCGGAACCGGGCTGTACGGCGCGCCGACGAGGATCTCTAAGAGACCCATGCCGACGAGTCCGAGCAGCATCAGTCCCGCGCTCAGCGCCATCGCCGCCTTGTCGATGATGTCCGTGTCAGTCATTGGATGTCACCTCTTAACCGAGCAGGTAGCGGAGCTTCGGGTGCTGTTCGACCACGTCGAGCTTCTCGATGAGCGCGTCGAGGCCGTAGTACCGGCCGGCCGAGAGCACGATCATCGTCATGAACAACAGCAGACCCATGAAGTCGCTGTTGACGAGCCCGTGTCCGAACCCGGCGTTGCCGACCCAGAACAGGACCATGAAGATGACCCCGCCGAACGCGGCGAACCGAGTGAACGCCCCGGCGATCAGCGCGAGCCCGATCAGGGTCTCGAACAGGGGGACGCCCGGCTCGATGAGCCACGCGAGGTTGTTCCCCATCCAGACGGGGATCCCGCCGAGCGCCGTGTCGGTCATGCCCCGCATGTAGCCCGGGCCGGAGGTGAACGCGAACCCGTTCTCGATCACTTTCGTGATCCCGGCGTGGAAGAACCACCATCCGGTGGCGACGCGCAGGAAGGCGATCCAGTACGCCGCCCACGGGCCGTCCAGTGCGAACTCGACCTCGTCGACCAGGGGATTGCTCGATTGGTATGACATTGTCGTCACCTTACGGGTGTACGTTGGACGCGTACCAACATATGTACCCAGAACGCTTCTAATCCTCTGAAAATTGTTCTAACTGCGCGGGAACACCCCTCAATATTGTGGGCCATTAAGTATGAGTGTGGGCGATCGTTGTCGTCGAGGCGGCGTTTCCGTCGTCAGGAACACGGAACGTTTATGAGAACTGTTCGGCCTAGGTGTAGACGCGTCATCGACGGACGCACTCGCGCGCCGGTGGTCTAGTGGTAGGACCTGAGCCTTCCAAGCTCATGGCCCGGGTTCAAATCCCGGCCGGCGCACTTCTCGGCGTTTCACGCCTCGAACGTCCATTCTTCGCCCTTGAGTAGTAAGTAATCAAACAAGAAGAAAATCATCCGATTCGGCTAACGAGCGTTACCCCGTCGCCGTATGGCGATTTACGCGGGTAACCAGAGAAGCCCCAAGCTCACGGGGTTATCCTAACGCCGACACGGGTGGTGATACCCATGGAACTCAAGGAAGACACCAACGAAACGGTCGAATCACCCGTTCCCCCAGTAGCCGAAGCGACCGAGGAACGACTCGAAGACTTCTCCGCGCTCCTTAGCGACGACTATCAAGAGTTCAAGGAAGACTTCATCGAGTGGCTCCTCATCGAGGGGCGGAACACCTACAAGCGACAGGGCTACTCGGACGCAACAGTCCGGACGACCCACTACAAGGTCGAGGAAGCGTACCGGTGGCTCTGGGATCGGGACGACGCGTACACGAAGGAGTTCACGCCCGAAGACGCGACGGAGCTGATCGAGTTCCTCGTTCGCCGGACCACTCACCCGGAGTCGTACGTGTACACCTTCGAGAAATCGCTGAAGCGCCTGTTCAAGTACTTCCGCGAGAAGCGGAACAATGACCTCGATGAGTGGAATCACGACGTTCCGCTCGATACGAACTCGGACACCTCTACCAAGGACAAGTTCTACCCCGAGGAGATGCGGTCGCTCTACGAAGCCGCGCTCTCCATCGGCTCCGTCAAGAGCTATCACAGCGTCAGCGCCGAGGAACGCGATCAGATCAAGGCGTATCTCGCTCAGCGGTTCGAGAAGCCCAAATCGGAGATCGGACCGGACGAGTTCGAGCAGGCGAACTCGTGGAAGTACGCATCGATCGTCTCGGTGGCATCGGACTGCGGGCTTCGACCCATCGAGGTCGGGCGCGCGAAGGTGAATTGGTTCGATCTGGACAACCGGAAGATGCTCGTCCCGAAAGAGGAATCGACGAAGAACGACGACGAATGGGAGTGCGCTCTGTCGGGCCGTTCGGTCACCGCGATCGAGAACTGGCTCTCCGAGCGGGACAGTTACGACCTCTACGACGGACGTGACGCGATGTGGCTGACCCGGAACGGGAACGGCTACAATTCGGGTTCGCTGAATCGACTGCTGGATAAGTTCATCGAGCGGGCAGAGTTTAACCAGCAGGGCCGTGACCTCTCGTGGTACTCCTTCCGGCACGGTGCGGCCTCGATGTGGGCCGAACAGGAAGGGATCTACGTTGCGAAGAACCAGCTCCGTCACAACAACGTCGAAACGACGATGCGATACACGCGCGGTTCCGTTGATGCGGCGACGAAAGCTGCCGACTCCATGTGGTGATAGCGGTCGATCAGGGCTTCCTTCACTAACCGTTTGATCGACGTCTTCTAACAGACAGAATAATGATGTTTTGGAAAAAATGTTCCCCAAATTTCCACCCTAACATCCGATTGAAAGCTCAAAGACTTAGAGTAGCGTCTTTAACTCTTTAATAAGATATTTGATAAGTTTTAAGTCAAATGGTAGCATATGTAAGAGCATGAACTCGGTCAGTCCAGACGGAATTTCCCACGAAAGCGTGTTCACACTCATCGAGGGGGAGGTGGCACGATGAACGTCGGAAAGGCAGAGATGACGTCGGAGTCTAAAATTCGAACATCGATCGAAGATCAGCTCATCCCAGAGCTACACTCGATGGATGCGACCGACCAGCTTGAGGTTTCGCTGCGAGTGCCGTTCATCGCTGTGAAGCACGAGAATGCGGTGATCCACATCACGGAGTACGACGACCACATCCACATGGAAATATTCGTTCAGAATCGCGATCTCTCGTCGCTTCAACGCGACCGGGACGAAGTGACGCACCCGAAATCACCGAAATCGCCACGTCCCCACGAGACCGAATTTCACGAACACGGTGAACCGTACGAGTCGTACCGGGACCTCGTGGTGAACGCGGTTGCGATTGATTTAGGCCTGAAGTCAGATTGGTCGCTCTCTGACGCTGTCTCGGAGGGGTCAGAGCCGATCTTCACGTGTCAGGACTACGTAGGAGCGCACTCGAACACCGGCCCCGATCAGGAGACACGTGTGCCGTACCTTTGCGCTTTCCAGAAGGAGGCCTTCTTCGAGCTTGACTGACTCGGCCCGATAACGGCCTCATCGAGGGAGTGTGTTCGCGTTTGCAGATGTGGAGGGGTGATCTCGACCAACTTCTCCCGGGGTAAGTGGGTTGGAAATCACCCTCAATTCCTTATATTCTGAATCCGCTAAAATGCCATAGACAGACAGTACAAAACCAATGCGCAAGAAATAAGAATCTGGGTCCACTACTTGAGAGTGAAGGCAGGTCCCTCCGTCTCTCGTCTTCTGAGTCGAATCCCCGCGGTCCGATAATTGTGGTATATTTGATATGAACTCAACTACGCAGCGCACGCTATCGGCAACTAACACGAACAGCTCGCTGAATGCTCCCGACACGAACAACGCGACATGGTTCGATTTCTCCGACGATATCGAGGGGGAGTGGCTGGCTTCTTCGGAATGGAATCGTCCCAACAGTAAGAGCCAGTCGTCCGAAAAGGGTGCGTACTACCAGCATCTCGCGGAAATCAACCGAGGGCGTAAGCGGGGCCTGAACTGGTGGAACGATCGATATTTCAGGTTTCAAACAAACCGAGATCTGACCGAGCGAATCGCCCGGTCGATGGAGTTGCTCCCTCGGGAGGTAAACAGGGCGAAACGCTGGACCGCCTCGTTCAATCTGGAGGACTTCGGCCGAAAAAAGGAGCTGGTGATCTGCTGTCTCTGCGCCTATGTGCTGGACACCGACGCCAAGGATAACCGACGCGCCCACCCGAACGTAGACCCAACGGACAAGTCGATCACCGTAGCGGAACTGAGCGACATGTGCGGGTTTCGTGAGGACGAAATTGAGAGCATGTACGGGAAGGTTGCGTATAGAATTCGCGCGGCTGAGACACCAGATGGGGAGGAAATGGACGGGTACAATATCGACAGGGTCACCGAAAACGAAATGGCGTATCCGGATTCGTTGGATTCAGCGAGCAAATGAACCCCATCGGATGAGGGGATGGGGTATATAAATCCCTCCTCATGTACTGTGTTGGTGGAAGACGAACTGACACATCAGCCAGTACCACCCTACTCGCTGTTGGGTCACGTGTTCCACCGCATCGAGCGGGATTCGGGTAATCCCACTCACACCAAGCGATCCAGTTAGAAGTGTTCTGCTCCGTGCGTTCGGCCCCCGCCTCGATGCGGTGAATCACGTCAAGCGATCCTGTTGGGGGCGTTTCGGTCCGTGTGTTCCATCCCGCTCGATGCGGTGAATCACGTCGAGCGATCCCCTCAGACTGAATCGCTTTCTGCGAGTTAGCCAGCTTGAACGTCTTCCTGCTCAGAGAGCAGTCCGGTGGGATCGACAACACGGTCCCGGCTACCGCAGAGCATATACTGGTCGGGTGGGACTTCGATCGTATGCCAATCTCCTTGGACGACCTCGAATCTCACCTGTTCAAGTGTGCCGATATTATTCGAGACGCCGTTGACCCCACCGACTACAAGGAGTTCATCCTCCCGCTCGTCTACTATAAGTCGATCTCCGACGAGTTCGAGAAGCAGTACGCCGAGAACCTCAACGAGTACGGCGAGGACTTCGCACGCCGAGAGAACCTCTACGACATCCCCGTCGTTCCCGAAGGCTACCTGTGGGACGACATCCGCGCTGTCAACGACAACGTTGACAAAGCGCTCGATGATGCTTTCACCGAAATAGTCGCCGAGAATCCTGAATTAACAGGGGTCTTCCGTGCGGATTTCAGCGATACTGATGCGTTAGATGATGGGAGACTAACCCGGCTACTCGAACATCTCAACACCTACGACCTCGATCGAGACAGCGTCCCGCCGGATATGCTCGGCGAAGCGTACATGGACTTAGTGCGCCACTTCGCGGAGGAGGAAGGGAAGTCTGGAGGACAGTTCTTCACGCCCCCGCATATCGTCAATCTCTGCGTGCGACTTGTCGATGAGTTCGAGGACGGAATGACGTTCCACGACCCGACAGTTGGCTCTGGTGGGATGCTCATCGAGGCGGCACGGTACTACCGCGAGGAGCAGGAGGGCGATCCGACGAAGCTGACGTTCACCGGGCAGGAGATCAACCCCGATATCGCTGCGATTGCGAAAATGAACCTCTCTATCCACGGCCTCGATGGGGAGATTCAGCGTGAGGATTCACTCTCGAATCCCGCGTTCACGAACGAGGAGGAAAACGAACTCGAACGCTTCGATCGAGTTCTCGCCAACTTCCCGTTCTCCGCTGATTGGGCGAAGGACGAGCTTCAGGACGATCCGTACGGACGCTTCGACTGGCACGAGAAACTCCCGCGTGCCGACCGCGGAGACTACGCTTTCATCATGCACATGGCGAAGCAGTTGAAGCGGCCCGATGAGGACGAAGTTGGTGGGAAGGCGGCGATCGTTATTCCACACGGCGTGCTGTTCCGCAAGCACGAGTCGCGGTATCGGAAGCCGATGTTGGAGAACGACATGGTGGAGGCGATCGTTGGGCTTCCGGAAAATCTGTTCCAAAACAACTCGATTCCCTCCGCTGTCCTCGTGTTGAACACAGACAAACCCGCTGAGCGCGAGGGCGAGGTACAGTTCATTCACGCCGCAGACGAGGCGTTCTACGAGGAACTGTCGAACCAGAACGATCTCACCGAGGAGGGGCTTGACCACATTATTGAGAACTTCCGCGAATGGGCGACCGAGGAGCGCGTGAGTCGCACGGTGTCGCTCGACGAGATTCGAGAGAACGACTACAACCTCAATATAGCGCTGTACGTCGATACGACGGAACCGGAGGAAGACATTGACGTGAAGGAAGAACTAGCGAAGTTACGCGAGTTACAAGCAGAGCGGGACGAGATTGAGGCGACGATGAGCGAGCATATGGAGGCACTGAAATATGAATGAAGAGGTGACACTTGACGAGTTCGCTGAGCAAGGAGGGGACAATGAGGTTTCCGACGAACATCCCCGGTTTGGGCCGCTCCCTGAAGACTGGAAGATTAGCGAAATTGCTGATGTAGCAGAAGTCGTCGGGGGAAGTACCCCTTCCACCAGTAATGAGGACTATTGGGGCGGTGGTATCCCGTGGGCGACTCCCACCGACATTACTGCCCTGTCAGGGAACACAATCTCTGAGACGGAGGATACAATCACCGAGGAAGGACTTGAATCTACATCTACCCACCTTCTCCCTACAAATTCTGTACTGATGACTTCACGGGCTACGATTGGAAAGTGTGCAATCAACACCGTCGAGATGGCGACTAATCAGGGATTCAAGAATCTCGTACCAACAGACGAGGTTGAACCTTGGTATCTATACTATCGGATGCTGGATACGGCGGCCTTCCTCAACAGCCTCGGGTCAGGGAGTACCTTTGACGAGGTTAGCAAGACCGAGGTGCAGTCGGTTGATATTCCTATCCCACCACTCCCTGAACAGCGCAAAATTGCCACCGTACTCTACACAGTTGACCGGGCGATTGAGAAGACTGAGGAGATCAGGGAACAAATCAAGCGGTCGAAAAAAGCAGTGGCACAAGACATAATTCATACTGGGATTACAAAAAAAGAAACAAAGACTGCGTGGATGGGTGAAATCCCCACACATTGGGACGTTCGAGACTTTTCAGAGATTATCGAACTCAGTCGAAACGGGATATACAAGGACAAGGACAGTTACGGTGGACCCTATCCGATTATCAAGATGGGCGATATATTTGGTGGGGTGATATTAGAGGAACCGATTGCTGAAAGCATCCATCTTGATGACAGTGAGTTAGATAAGTACGAGGCTATTGAGGGGGATTTAGTATTCGCAAGGCACGCGCAGGCAGGCTGGGGTGCGGGAGACTGTACATATGTGCCAAAGATGGATGAGAGAACCGTCGTTGAGTCGAATATGGTTCAAGTACGTTTGAACGACGGAGTTGAGCCGCTGTTCTACGCACAATATTTCAATAGCGAAATTGGCATGAAGTCGATTAAGCGAATCACAACTACGGGGAATATTAAGAGCATCTCACAGGGCGATCTGATGAAGCTCAAAGTCCCTGTTCCACCAAAACAAGAGCAGATAGAGATTGCTAAGACGTTGTCCTCGTTTGATGACCAAGCCGACCATTCTGAGTCGGAAGTGGAACGTCTTCGTCGCGTCAAACGCGGCATAATACAAGACCTCCTCTCAGGAGAAGTCCGAACGACCGACACTAACATAGAGGTGCCCGACGAAATCGCGCGACATGGGTAGCATCCCATCCGAGGGCGGCGTCGAACGCTCGCTGCTTTCGTGGCTCGACGGCGTCGGATGGGAGACACACGGACAGGACGGTGGACGTGGTGCGAACGTTCTCGATGAGACCTACGAGCGCGACAGCCATGAGGTCATCTACTGGGATCTTCTCGCCGAGCAACTCATCGAGATCAACGATGACGTGACCGAGGATAACTTCAAGAAGTTCCTCTCCTCGCTCAAACGCGACCTCGATGCGGAGAACCTCATGGATGGCAACCGAACCATCTATCGACTGCTTACCAAGGGGAAGAGCTTCTCCGTCCAGCGTGACGACGGCACGAGCGAGACGGTCTACGTCGATCTTATCGATCACGAGACTCCTGAGAACAATCGCTTTCACGCGGTCAACCAGTTCTCTGTCTCCCGCGAGACGACCATCCGACCCGATGTGAACCTGTTCGTCAACGGGATTCCGCTCGTGACGATGGAGCTGAAAAGCCTCGCACAGGATAACGACTGGCACGACGCCGTCAGCGACCTCAAAGACTACGAGGACGACGTGCCTCGGCTGTTCGTCCCCGGCTTGTTCAACGTCGCCGCCGACACGATGGAACTCCTCTACGGCGCGGTCGGCGCTCCCAAGGAGTTCTACGAGCCGTGGAACGACGCGCCGGAGGTGTTCGCAGACGACAACGAGATGCGGCAGGCGGTGAGGGCGCTGTGTAACCCCGAGACGATCCTCGATCTGCTGAAGCACTTCGTCTTCTACGAGCGGCGGGCCGGCGGTGACGCGAAGATCGTTCCGCGCTACATGCAGTACTACGCGGTGAACCGTATCCTCGAACGCGTCGAAGAAGGGGAACACGACCGCGGCCTCATCTGGCACACCCAAGGGTCGGGCAAGTCGTTCACGATGCTGTACGCCGCCGAGAATCTCCTCTCTCGGAGCGACGTCGTCCGAAACCCGCAGGTCTTCATCATCGTCGATACGGACAAGCTCAACAGCCAGATGCGCGATCAGCTGGCGAACCTCACGCTCGAACAGTGGGAGGAAGCCGAGAGCATCGACCACCTACAACGCCTCATCGAGGAGGGACAGAGCCAGCTGGTTCTCACGACCATCCAGAAGTTCGAGGACGTTGACCCCGACGTACAGGGCAACGACGAGGTCGTGGTCATGTCTGACGAGGCCCACCGGTTTATGGAAGCCGACCTCGGAAGCCGCCTCGATGCGGCCTTACCCGACTGCTACCACTTCGGGTTTACCGGGACGCCCGTCCGAGAGGGAGAGCGACACGAGGATCGAAACACGTTCCGCGAGTTCTCCCCCGAGGGTGAGGACTACCTCCATCGCTACTCCGTGAAACAGGGCATCGACGACGGCCTGATCCTGCCGGTCTACTTCACGCTCCGACACGAGATGGAGTGGGACATCGATGAGGCCGGACTCGACGAGGAGTTCGAACACGAGTTCCGCGGGATGACGACTGACGAGAAGCGGGAGTTCATACAGGAAACCGTGACCAGTCGGACCATGGCGGAACTCGAACCGCGGGTGGACCGCGCCGTTGCCGAGATCGACGCCCACTACGACGAACACGTTGCCCCGAACGGCTGGAAGGGCATGGTCGTCACACCGAGCCGACGGTCGGCGGCGATGTACGGGAAACGCCTCATCGAGCGGCGGGACGAAGACGAGATCGAGGTCCTCTACACCTCCAACAAGGGCGACCCCGACCTCATCCAACGGTTCCACACCGACTCAGAGGAGCGTGACAGCATCGTCAAGGAGTTCAAGGAAGACGGGAACCCCAAACTCCTCGTCGTCCACAACATGCTCCTGACGGGGTTCGACGCGCCGATCCTGAAGACGATGTACCTCGACCGGAACCTGAAGAACCACAATCTGATGCAGGCCATCGCTCGGACGAACCGACCCGCCGAGGGGAAGGAGAACGGGGAGATCGTGGACTTCCAGGGCGTGTTCGAGAACATCGACGAGGCGCTTGACTACGACGCCGAGACGAAGGCCTACGCCGCCCGCGACAAGGACGAGTTGTTTGATGACCTCAACGAGCAGCTGGCAAACGTGCTGGACATCTTCGACGGCATCTCGCAGACCGACTCGCAAGAGGCGACCTACGCGGCGGTCGAACGGGTCAGTACCCACCCGGAGCGCCGGCAGTTCAAGCAGGGATTCCGACGTCTCCAGAATCTCTACGAGGCCGTTGCGCCCGATGGACGCCTCGTGAGCGAAGGCATCGAGGACGATTACAAGTGGCTGAGCCGAATCCACGTTGCGTTCAAGCGTACGACAGCCGGCGAGGACGACCCCGAGGAGGACATGCGAGAGAAGACGCGCGACATCATCGGAGACAACGTGGAAATCTCCGAGATCAAGCGCGACTTCCCCACGTACAAGCTCGGAGAGGAGTACCTCGAAGACGTCGAAGGACTCGATAACCCCGGCGTGAAGGCGTCACAGATCGCCCATGCTACCCGCGAACATCTCCATCCACGAGAGAACCAGAACCCTCGGTACAAGCGCCTGAGCGAGCGCGTCACCGATATCGTGGAGCGCTGGCAGGGCGACGAGATCACCGATCCCGAAGCAGTTGAGGCGCTGAAGACGGTCGAAGGAGAGGTTCTCGAAGTCGAACGTGAAGCCGAAGACGAGGGGATGGACGACGCCGAGTTCGCCATCTACACGCACCTCACAGAGGAGACGTCGGATGCGATCGATTCCGACGAGCAGGCCGAGGAGGTCGCTAACGAGATCGTCTCGCAGTTCCGCGATCGGGTTGACCGGAACTATGCCGGCTGGCAGACGAACCAGCAGACCATCGCTGAGGTCGAACGGCTTCTCCTCGATGTGCTGGTGAAACAGTACGACCTCGGGCATCTGATTAGCGACGACGACGGGTTCGTGGACGCCGTTCGGACCTACCTGATCGAGAACCATGGCTAAGTCGCAGTCTCGAACCATCGACCTGCTGGGGAACGATGTCGAGTTCGAGGTACGGAACAGTTCCGAGGCGACGAAACCCCGCATCGATGTGGACATCCACGGTGTCACAGTCGTCGTTCCCGACTCATCGGAGGTTCAACCGTCAGAGGTTCTCCACGAAAATGCGGCGTGGGTCATCGAGAAACAACGCGGGTTTGAGCAGTATCGGGAACAAATTCCGAATCGCACCTTCGAGGCGGGTGAGACGTTCCCGTTACTCGGCACGGAGCGAGAGCTGATCATCGAACCGGCACGAAGCCACGAGATCACTGGCGCATCGATTCGGCTTAGAAAGAGTACGGTCGAACAGTCCACGGTCAAGCAGGTATTGGAGAACGTCTATCGGCGAAAGGCCCGGGAACACTTCTCCGAGCGGGCTGACCACTATGCGGAGCGAATGGGAGTCGAGTACGAGAAGATCGAGATACGGAATCAACGGACGAAGTGGGGAAGCTGTTCGACGACAGGGACGATCAGCCTCAACTGGCGGCTGATGATGGCTCCGCCAGAGGTCGTTGACTACATCGTCGTTCACGAGCTTGCCCATCTTCGAGAGCCGAATCACAGCTCCGAGTTCTGGTCGTTGGTTGCGGAATACGATCCGGAGTATGAGGCACACTCTGACTGGTTGACGGAGAACAGCTCCCGGCTCGTCTTTTCGGAAGACGACCTATAACATAGGCCGTCAACCTCAGTTGAATCCAGCAAATGTGGACAGCCGCATCGAGCGGGAAAATGTTGCTTGCGTCTTGGATCGGGATAGGGCACAGCTGCTACCCGAGGCTATCGAACAACGATTCCGAATAGGACCTCTCGATCCAGTATCACCCATTGTGAGTGACCCTTAACAGCGAGTCCACGGCCGTATTGTAACGAGAGTGCCCAGCCCATTCCTCATACTGCGTGCTAACAATAATAAACCAATTAGGGGCATAATTAAACAATTGTAAAATAATTGTCTGAGCTTCAGCTCCCGCACCTGCGCGACCCCCGGTGACCCCCCCCCACCATACACAGTATATATATACAGTAGATACCCCCCAAGCACAGACCCCATGAGTGATCTACTCTCCTGTGGATCACTCGTTTAGTGTCCTGCTGAAAGTGTACACCTTTGACGTGTACCCCCCTCGATGAATTAATCCACTCGTTAGATCCACTGTGTACAGCCTGTTAGTGTAGGTACGTGGTTACCCACAGAGGAAATACAGGGTACCGACAGACGGGAGTGTAGTTAGGCCGGCGGATGTCCACGTGTCAGATCCGCGAGAGGGCATCTGATAGCCCGTCAGATCGATCGCAGATAGAGACACGAGGGAAACATTATGACGCCACGAGAAACGCTCTGTGAGCAGTCTGATAGCGTTTGTGTTTAGGTGGGTACATCTCCGACGCCAACATACCAAAACTTTACAATTGTAAAATTCTGGGGTCCCGCCCCCAGTTAGAACAATCGACCCACCCCCGCCCTGTGTGTAGTTAGTAAGCCCGTGCGAGAATTTTCGGGTATTTCATCAGGGTTCGGGTTGCTCAGCCGGTAAAATACAGCCGTATTGAGGATAACAAAACCGGACGAATGGAAGCAGTCAGCTAACTGAACAACTCCTCGGCATCAACGTCTCTTTGCGAAGCCACTTCCTCCTCATAGCTGACCTCCTCGTACTCCTCAAGCGCTTCTGAATTGCGCTGGATCTCGCGCTCTATCCGGCAAACGATCTCGTCAATGTGATCGCTACTGTCCATCGTACAACCTCGGCAAAATCAATGGACGGCTAAAGGAACACCGACTCGATGCGGTGAACCACGTGGATATTTGCCCCCGGAGTGTCCGGTCGCCGGTATGACGGTCGTTGAGCCAGAGCCGATCACAGTCGCACTCTTTCCCGACCAGATCGACCAACTGGAACAGGCCGCCGCAAACAACCAAGACGTGGACGACGCCAACGAACTACTCCAACTCGTGGTGGCTGACTACACCGGAACACTCGATCAGCTCCAACCGCCACAGTCTACTGACCCGAATGAAATCCGCGAGGTCCTCGAACACCAACAAGGTCTACTCGAAGACCTGAACGAGAAGATCGACGCGGAGGGTAACGCCGACCTCGATGAGGTGAACCAACTACTTCGCGTCTTATGGGACACTCAAGACGAGATTGCTGCTGAACTCGAACAGAATGTGATCTACTGAGCGTCACCGCTTTATTATCCACCGGACCCGACGAAGTGGGAATTAGAGTTTCAATCTCTACGAGGGTAGCTAAGCCCAGAAACGGCGGCGAACTCACCATCTGTGATCACCCGGCATCGGATCTTCTGCTTCCAAGGGGGATCTACCATTCTATCACTTCCAATTTTGAACCGAAATATCAGCTCTAATATGAAATAGGAGTAAAGAAGAAATTGGTTACATCTCTTTAAACGCTGGTTTAGTCCTACACAGAGATTTTCTGGGTATCATCGTGTCGGTTTATCCGACACTTTTTTGTCAGTCGTGTGCGATAACCCAATGGGCGCAGATTGGACGCACACCGGAAACGCCGAAAACGGGGGTCGTAGGGCACAGCGCGAGCGCTTTGCGCGAGCGGCCTTCCAAGCTCATGGCCCGGGTTCAAATCCCGGCCGGCGCATTTTCTCGAACGAAGTGAGAGAAATCGCCGCAGAATTTGAACCCTATCAGTCGCGCGCAGCGAGCGAAGCGAGCGAGCACGTCTGATTCCGGTTCAAATCCCGGCCGGCGCACTCACTTCGTTCGTGCGCCGCCCGTACCCTCGCTCGCTCACGCTGTTCGCTCGTGAGGGTCCCGGCCGGCGCACTCTCCGACAGAGAACTTCTCTGTCGTCAATTCTCTATCCAGTGCTATCGGAAAGAATATCTGTCAAAACTTCGACGAGGCTAGGGGCGGAGTATCTCCTTCAGAAATTTCGTTGCTTTCACACCTAACACTCATTACGGTTGACACCGTATTTCTGCTCAACGATGTCCATCGACCGGGATACCTTCGAGAAGACGAGCGAGGACGAACTCGAGGAACTTTCCGTCCCGGATCAGGTCCTCGGATTTCTCGCCGCCAACGATGATCGCGCGTTCAAGGCCCGCGAAATCGCCTCTCAGATCGGTCTCGATGAGGGCGCGGTCAGCACCGCGCTCTCGAGACTGAAGGACCGCGATCTCGTCGAACACAAAGCGACGTACTGGGCGATAACCGACGACACAGAGCGACTCGACGGATACAGCGGGTACGAACGAGCGATCGCCCTGTTCAACCAGCGACTCGGTACAGAGGACAAGGAGTCCTGGCGCGAACACGCACCCGAGGAACCACATCCGAGCGTCGAGGACGAACGGTGACCGACGAAGGAAGACCGATTTTCGAGCGTGGCGACATCGTTTGCGGGGATGATCCGTTCAAAGGCGAGGAAGATGCTCGGCCCTGGCTCATTCTCTCGAATCATGAAGGCCGACCGTTCCACGGCGAGCAGTGTATCGCGCTCACGTTGACGTCGAAATCCTGGATGGACGGCCTGATCGACGTTCCTCGTGGGAGTTGCTTCGTGGTGGGATCCCGGATGTGAGTCGGATCGTCCCGTGGGGAGTCCAATCAATCGACCACGAGGATATCGACTTCTGGCACGGTCGCCTTGACAGCGATCTCGTCGACGAGGCGGTTGCTGCGCTCGTCGAAGAACTACACTAGTGGAGACCCGTTGAGATTCTATGTATTCGACGGTCTTCCACTGAAATCGCCGTTAGGTAGATGTGGTGTACTGAGCGATTGAGAGTGTGAAAATGTAAATTTCTGAAAATTAAACAGCTCCCTACTATCTATATATCTTATTTCCCGCGATCCTTCTCGATGAAAAGCTTATACAACCAGTGAACTATCGACATGTATGGACTCGCGGTTAGAATCGTTTCTTCTTGGAAAGTCGTTGAAACTATCGCTTCGGTATCTCGGGTACTCGGTTATTCTCATGGCCTTGTTCTTCGGTCAACTCTATCTGGCTGGGAATCTCGAGATGGGAAATTCATCTAGTTTACTTATGAGTCCACTTGGAGTCACAGTATCAGCGATTATTCTGGCAGGGATACATACATACCGAAACGACGGAATATTAATGGGTACTGCTGTCGCCGTCATCATCATGAGCGGCTATACACTGTACGGTGTCATCTCTCTTAATCACCCCCAACCTGACTATGGACTTTTGACCGGCGTGGGGACAGCAATTATGTATGGTGTACCAATAGGGATTATAACATCTACTATTGCGTATGTGTTACGGCGACTTGCCCCGAGCCGATCTTCCGTAGTATCTGAGAAAAAATAGAAGCGTAAGCACTCCTCCACTGAGTCAATCATTCAACGTTGCGTGTGACGTATTCTCTCCATAATGTTCCTCTTGTCTCAAAGACCGCCTCGACATTCCGTTACCCGTGGATATTTCGTGCTTCGCCACCCCG
>Ga0207756_100218_pt1 | contig 30081 bp, 21 predicted proteins | sample A23M1SouthBayCA_FD_187748 | JGI IMG/M metagenome (GOLD analysis project Ga0207756, IMG submission 187748) | Aerobic enrichment media microbial communities from Eden Landing Ponds, California, USA - A23 M1 (3) (SPAdes) | ecosystem: Environmental > Aquatic > Marine > Unclassified | place...
TTGTCTTCCAGTCGCTCCTCCTCTTCGTCGAGATCAGAGCGCTGCACCAGCTCGATATAGCGTTCGATCTCTGACGCGATCTCGATGTCCGGCTCCGAGTCGAGTTTGAAAAACTCCCGAAGCCACGTCGGGTCTTCCGGGTCGCTGACGGGAGTCTGCGGGAGGACGTGTTCGAGATGGATGTTCCCCATGTTCAGGTCTCGCTCGACGGCACGACTACTGTCGTCGAAGTGATCCTGGGCGATCTTCCCGAAGAGCAGTCGCGCCGTTCCGGTACTCCAGGACTGCGTCTGAACGACCGTATCGACGAACCGGTCGCCGAACAGCGTCGGCGTAGAGGAACGCATCTCGGTGATGAGGTACTCTCGAGAAGCCTCGTATACACTATCTGGAGTGGCGTCGGCAGTTGGTGCGAGGTTGAACTCCTCGACGGCCTCGATGAAGACCTCGCGGAAAATACTCGGTCGTTCAGAGATGAGGAGGCGTCGCAGGTTGAGTTTCTCGATGGTCTCCAATACGCGGTAGAACTGTGCAGCATCCCGTTCCGATTCAGGATTGGTGTGATAGTAGAGCGCCAGGACGAATGGCCGCCACTGGTCCATCTGTTGGTTATTGAGGCGAACAAGGATTTCCCGACACTGCTCTCGGTGACTGGCTAACTCAAGATCGTCAGCGGCGAGCTCCGTGGTTGTGATATCTTGGTAGTAGTCGACGAGGTCGTGTGCGTAGTCGAGGAAGGCTTTTGCTTCATCGAGATTCCGAAGGCGCGGGACGACATCCGAGTCGATGTTCCGAGTATCGAAAGCGTTGGTCAATTCGGCGCTGGCGTCACCAATCCTGTCGATGCCATCGTCGACGATACTCAGATAGATCGAGAGGTAGTCATCGATGGCGTCACCGTCGGTCGCGAACGCCACCACGATGTCCTCCCACTTGTCTACGTACTCGTCTTTCACGTCGGTATCGAAGAACGCGTTCACGACCGCCGCCCGGATACGGTCGATCTTCGTCAGATCGACGCCGCGGTCGTTCAAAATCTCGAAGATCTGCATCCGGAAATCCGACTCCGCCTCTCGAATCAGGTACTCCCCGACGTGGTAGGAGTTGTAGACGTAGTTGAGGATGTTCACGAGCGCTCGCACCGTCTCGTCCGGTGTCTCGGCGTCGGCAACGACGCTGCTGATCTTCTCGTCGTAGAACTCGTAGGCCTTCAACAACCGCCGATGCGAGCGGTACAGTTTGAAGAACGCCCCTGAGGAGAGCGAGTCAGTATCTAAGTCCGCGAGTTCATCGTCCGTGGTGCCGAACCGGTCCAGACATTCCGAGACTTGCACTGCGTCGCTGTTGTTCCCGTGAATGCTGAAGTCGGCTTCATTCTTGAGATAGTCCACCTGGGCGGATGGCCCCATCATGAGGGCTTTGAAAAATTCAGCGTCGTGTTTGTTCAGCGTGAGCCGGGGCTCACGTTTGCCGAACATCTCCTCCACATAGAGGATATCGGTGATTCGCCCGATCCCGTAGTCCCGAAACTCCGCCAGAGTATCGTCCTCGATAGAAGCTGGGTCGACGTCCTCGAGGTGCTCCATAAGGACGCGCAACAGCAGGTGTGTCGTCGTCAGCCGCTGTTGGCCGTCGATGACCTCATACACCTGTTTGTCGTCGTTGACCGCGAAGTACATGGAGCTGAAGAACACGTCCGACACTTCGCGTCGGTCAGCGACCAAGTCGGCATTAACGAACTGCTCGATGTCCGACCAATACTGTTCGTGGTGGATGTTCTTCCACGAGTACAGTCGCTGGTACTCTGGTACGTTGAACTTCTGATCGGTGAGAACCTCCCCCAGAGTCCGTTTCTCCATCTCGAAATTCTCGGCCGTAATCGGCCGAACTACTTTCCCATCACCGACATTCCGGGTATCGAGATCTCTGCCATCGTAGTCGATGTACTTATCATACAAATCGTCAGCCTCGTCCGACATTATTGACTGCTGTTTGTAGTCCGTCCATTTACCATTGTGGGCGGGTTTCCGGGCCGAGTCAGGTCACCCCAGAAGGTTAGCGAGTTCGTGGAGGCTCTCTTTGAGATTACGCTGGAACTCGGTAGAGACAGTAATGAACTCGCCGTCGTCGCTGTGTTCCTTGTACTTTCCCAGCGAAAGAGCGAGCTCCCCGCTTGGGGTTGCAACGAGCTTGAAGATAACTGAAGTGCTCTGTAAGCCGGTCTCCAGCCACGCCTTTTCGATATCTGCCCATTCGCCAGCGGAGGTATCTGCTGAATCCACCTCGTAAGCCAAGCTGTGAACCTTCCCCCGATTCCGAGAGTGTCCAGTCTGAACTGGAGCGAGCACGTGTTCAGTACCGCGGACCTGCTTCCCGAGCTGAAGCATCGTCCGCCCGTCAGGCGTCTCGGTAAGTTTGAACCACTTCTGGTACGGGTCATACGAGGCACTCAACCACCAGAATCCGAGATCGTTCCAATCCGATTGACCTCCCTGATCGAACTTCCCGTACTCCCATGCTCGACGAAGGCCCTCGCTGTGTTTAGCTAGATATTCTCGCGGGAAGACGACGTCTATCGAAGGATTGGCTGGCTTTGGTTGTCGTAGCCAGTGAATGACGCCGTGATACCCGTCGCTGAAGTCGTGTTGGACCGCGTGAGGCCAGGTCGGAAGAATGCCAGAGAGATCAACGTTGAATCCGGAGAAGTCCTCTTCTCCCAACCAGAGTACGCTGTACTCAGCAGCGAGATACTCAGCGGTTACTGCGTCGACATCCTTGTCCTCGTGTTTGTGTTGTACTTCGACGCCGATGCCCCGGCCCTCAGGGAACCGAGGCTGTGGAAACTCAACGAGAATATCGGCTCGCCGGTCACCCAGCTGCTGTTCTAGTCCTATCGTGGCGTCGGGATACTCGGTCGTGAGCTTCGAATACGCGATCGACTTCATCCGCAAATGAGGTGGAGATTCACCGCCACAGTCAGTCTCCTCTTCAGCAGCGTGGTAGAAATGCCGCGCGACGAACGACCCCTTCCGGCGATGTGAGTCGCGAATTTTTAATTGATCGCCGCACTTCGGGCACTTGAGGTGATCCCCTTTCTGTACCTGATGTGGGATGGCCTCGGTACCGTCGTGGAGGGCCAAGAACGGCATACTAGTTGTCGCCGTCTCTATTTCTAGTCAAATCTGAGGGCTATGTACTTACCCAAATCAGATTTTGATAGTTTGTCGATAGTCTCAGAATCCGTCTCACATAGCATAGGAGGTGAATCAGATAATAGACCCTCTACAATATCCGCGAGTTCACCTTCGAGGTACGGTTTGAAGATCGCTTGCTCTGCTGCCTCGTATTCCTGCCGACGAGTATTGCCGAATTCGATGGCTGTATTGATTGCTTCTTCAATCGATGTGTCATCCTCGATATCGAGCTCTGTAGTCCATCGGCTCTCTTCAGCCAACTTCTTTAATTCACGAAGGGTAGCTTGATCAACGACGGCAAGTTGTTCATTGAGCTGTTCCATTGAATCAAGACGACTGAGGAAGGCAGATTGTGGATCAGCACGATTACCTTGCATCCGACTTTCAGCTGCATCGATAGCGTCCTCTGCCTCCTCGATATGCTCCGAAACCGTTTCCAGATCACCTGCTTCAGCAGCCGAATTTAGCCGCTGGACCTGTTCACGAAGCTCATCATATGTTCCAGCATCGTAATCCAGCACTGTTTCAGCGACTGCTTTCTCTAATAATAGCTCGCGAAGATCATTCGCAAGCTCCTCTAATCGCGAAATGAGACTTTGCTGTTGATATTGCTGCTTGACCTGTTCTAAGTGCTCCACCAGATTGTGAGTGTTACTCTCCGACATAGTACGATGCAACCTCCTGGAACTTTGGAGCAACAGCGTCACCTACGACGGATTCTTCCTCGTAGAGGGTATCCATAAGAGAAACAAGGGGATCCGAACGGAGTTTCACCAACCCCAGTCTCTGACGAACCTGTGGAGTAAATCCGTATTGGCCTCCCGACACAGATTTTGAGCCTTCTCGAAGTCTCTCAAAATCCGAGTCTTCGTACTTCTGGAGGCTATCTAGTGTTTCAAGGAAGGAAGCAGGTGCAACATCCTCATAAGAATTCTCGATAGTCGCGTGTATACTATGAAGCTTATCAGCGGAGACACCGTTGAGACGTGCCAAAACCTGCTCTGCATCAATATCGATACCACTCGTAGATGTTATATCGACGAAAATGGAGTAAGTCTCGTATGCCTTCTCGCCGAGGTCTTCAAGCTTCGTCTCATCACTATCAGAGAAATGTACTCGCCAGCTGATATTATCTATCCGGGTTTTTGCTAAGTCATCGAGTACCGATAATGGGTCAGATCCGAGTCGCTGTCGAACTGCAGGCATATTCAGTTGATTGCTCGTCACACCAAACCTGGCCTCTAATAGGGATTCAACGCACTCCGCCATCCCGATGAATTCATTGAGGGTTTCAACGTCGGAACTCGTGACTATACCGTCTTTCAGTTCATCCTGAAGAGATTGATCAAAAGAAAAGTCATCGCTGTCAGCGAAGCGCTTGTTGAGTCGAGCCGCCGTCAGCGGTTCCCAGGGATTCTCAATCAAGCATATAGCGGCATAAGTAGATATAATAAATTCGTCAAAGTCTCTGTTCGTCTTTTTCGAGAAGAGCAGTTCATCGTTGTATACGAACGTCTCTTGAGCTTGTTTTTGCCACCTAACAGCGAGAGACGTGAATTGTGTAGCAAAATCATCAATTAATTTGTCTCGGTCAGGAGTTCCCTCCTCAAGACGAATTCCGTGTTCTAAGAGGTCAAACAACGTTGAAACACGGAAAGACTCTGGGTCAATAACGATTTGTCCTGGCTCAGCAGTTTCATCAGTATTCGCAAAGATGAATGGATATCCCGTATCAGAGGGTTTGTAGCTGAGACTTGATTCAGGCCAGATACTGTATTCCGTTGTGAGTTTTTCTAGTAGATCCTCGATAGCAGCGGAGATATACCCCCTAGTGTCTTGATATTTTTTACTACTGGGGCTAGCCTGCCAATTGTCTACGGTTCCACGATGCTTCTGAATTTTTCTCTCGACAGTGGAGAGCTGTTTCGATTCGTCCTCATCATCGTCGTCATCTTCCATCTCGTCATCAGAAGTCTCATCTATGTCATCCTCGACCTCGCCGACTTCGTAGTCTGTTTTCGGGATACTGACCGTCTCCGATGTTACCTTAATCCCGCCGGAAAGAGTAGCTGGAAGTGAATCAATATCATATCCGTTTAGGAAATCGAACGCGTCGACGATTCGTCGATCTACTTTCCAGACATCACCATTATCTTTTCCATACCATTTGGCCAGCGGAACGAACTCTTCAGCCTCTTCGTAAACCGCATCGTGTGGTGTAATTTCAGAGTTCAGTCCGGCAAGAACACTCGCATTAGAAGGTATCGAGGTCGGGCCATAGTACGTTTCATCGAGGATACGCTCAAGAATGCCGATCAGTTTACGCGGAGAGCGCTTGCTCCTCTCCAAACCTTGGTTGAAAATGCGATTAATGAACGTTTCAGTGAATGGGAATAGCGTCCTATCGAGCGGTTCAGTACACAATCCACAAGTGCCACAGGTAGTGTTCTCCCCACCGAATCCCGAGATTTCAAGTAATCTATCAGAACCCGTAGATTGTGTGTAGGAGACACTCCCATCGTGTGTCTTCGGGTAAGCCAGGTACGGACGAACAAACTCAACAACGTTGTCGGTTGTGAGGAAGGGGACTTGGTTTGAATCAGACTGGTTCGTCTGATAAAACGGGTACCGGCCTAGGAGTGTCTGGGTTCGCAGGGGGCGAATCGAATCAGTAGTTCCAGCAATGACGAAGTCCCAAGAGTCACCCTGAACATCACGCTCGATGAACTGTCCGATTTGCTTGGCCTGAACTGCAGCAATCGAAAAGTCCTCAAACACAATTACGGGGCGTGTGTCGGTGAATTCCTCTCCGACAATCTCTAAGACCTTTTCAAGCGGCGGAGTGTCGAACTCATCGAGTAAGGCATTCCAGAGAGCGTTATTGAAGACATCGTACTCCGGTTCATCAGTCGGTTCCGCAAAAATCTGTAGGAACTCCTTCTGGTCGTACTCGGTAGACTTGATGAGACGAGTTCCCTCATCCCTGTCTTCAACTTCTTCCATCAGGACATCCATCTTGTCCTTAAGGAAGTCCTGAATTGCGGCATGGTCTGTTTCAGGTGATAATTCATATCCCTCGCGGTTTAACAGGCGTGTAGCCTTCCGCGTAATCAACCCCGGAATATCTTCACTAGGGTCATGGAGCGATTCAGCGATTTCATCGTAACTCACGGTAGTGGGAAACTCCTTCCCGAGTTCAGCCTCGTAGAAATTAGGAATCCGTTCGGTCACCAATGTCATCAGATCATCGCTCTTTCGCACTTCGAGAACCGGACGAGTATCCTGAAGCTGGTGAATGAGATAGGAACAAAGTTCGGACTTACCAGTCCCCGTATTCCCCTGGATGATGACAGCGTAGTTCTTCTGACGAGTCTTCTGAAGCTCGTTTAGAATCTCTTGTTCAGAGACCTTCTTTGTGTCCTGGTTTGGGACATCGGTTCCAGTCTCATAGACCGTAATTGGCTGGTGAGTAAACTCAAATAAGTCTGGATAGGGGTCGTCCGATGTTCCAATTTTATTCTGGTCGTCATTCGCCGCCCGAATGGCCGCGACACGATTGAAAAGCTGATTGAACCTGACTTTGGTGAGCTGTCCGAAGTGTCCACAGTAGGAGTCCTCAGGTGTTCTACTCGGATCCTCCGGTTGTGAGTTGGATTGTTCTGACTGACTCATTTGAGTAATCGGATCGAATTTGCTTGTGCATCCATACTACTGGGTGATGGAGTGTTTTGTAAACCAATGTGCCCCTTATCACCAGCTTCCACAATCCGGATCCGTCCTTGTTTAGACAAGTCTACAAGCGTTTGACTAAGAATTAGGGGAACCTCATCCGAGTTGGTCAGACTGATTGGGAAAAATCGTTCGGAAACTAATTTTAACCAATCCCGAATGCTTATCGCCGGAGGTTCGGAAGAAGACGCTGCCTCGTCAGGGTGCTGATCAACCCCAACTCGCAGCAGTGAGTAGACGAGATCAGGAGAGAGATAGGTTGTATAATCTTTCCCGTCCCACTTACGTACGACTCCAATAAAATCGGCAAAGAAGGTCCAATTCTGTAGCTTCCGATCGTTCATATCGTTCGGGTTTCCTTTCCCATCGCGTGGAACGTAATCCCTGTCTCGATGATAGTCATTGATTTTGGTAGCGAGCGTTTTATCCATCCGTCTAAACCGCTGTGTGTTATTGCTCAGAAAATACGAAATTGTCAGCGGTAGTGCTGCTTGCTTACTCCAGTCCGGGGGTGTACTCTCAGACATAATGTTGTCCAATATTGTTAGCCCGAATGCGATCTCCTCAGTTGAAGCAACCGACATATATGAGAGTTCGACTGCTTCATACTCGTCCCCACCTTCTAGCATCCGTAAATGTCGAAGTCCAGTCACAGTTGTGCTGATCTGACTCTTACTAAAACCGGTGGCAGTCTCAAGCTCGTCATCTGTCCGGTTGCCCTGAGAGACAGACTTCCAAAGGATAAACATCCGATCCGGGTTCGGACCGGAGTTCAGAATATATCCTTCGCTATTAGAACCGCTCATACCTGTGTCCCCTCATTTAGCCACCGCACATATAAATTGTGGAGCGGTGAAGATCGGCTCCCGATTTGATTTAAAAACTCATTCACATCGATTTGTGTCGGGTGATTCACCCTTGTCGGGGCAGCGAAAACGTTGGCATCAGACAGGACCTTCTCGTTCAGAAGCTCCGCAACATCACGGGCGGTAGATGAAGGCCAATTAATTCGACGCATTAGCCACTTACGGAGCCCGTCTACCTCCTCACTTGGGATTGCATCTGCCCCTTTTGAGTCAGTACGGTTGAATATACGGACCATTGAACCATACAGAGGTAAATAAGGTGCCTCGGGAAGCACTTGAAATAGTTCTTCTGCAGAGCTAACTGAATTTCTGCTTTGTATCTGATTAAACAGATATGCATTATCTTGGAGGAATACGTTACGGGTATCCGTGAGTGGAAATCTGATGCCGTTAGACTGATAGTATTTTTTCAGAGCCTCATACACCACCGGATATCCCCCATCGACAGGGAATGTATACGACTCCTCTCGAAGCGGTCGAGTGGCCGAATGGATCTCGAATTCCTCCTTATCGGCGACGACATAGATAGGTTGTTTAACAGCCCTACATTTCGAGATTAGTGGCCCAATCGAATACGGCAACTGCTGTTCATAGTATGTATTCGTGATTGCACAGACGGGCCCGAGATCAGGGTTTATATTGTCAAGAAGTTTCCATTCATGTGGTTCCATTCCAAATTGTTCAACATCCCCAAGTTGTCGCCATTGTTTTGGATAGGTGAACAATCCATCGGGCGTAGTATTGGACGCTACATCGCTTTCCCCCCATTGAGTAATCATATTTATCCGATTAACTGCTGGGAGGGATCTAAGCATACCATATCCCCAATTTCGTTGTAGGGGTTCGTGTATGTAGACTACATCAGACGAAGTCCACCAATATTTCAATTGTTCCCAGTTCATCAGATGACCAAGACCGGAGTTGTAATGTGCAAATAGTTACCGGGAACTAATTAAGCACTCTCACTAGGAGTTGCCGATTTAAAAGTCCGCCTTCAAGATACGATGCTGGCGTCCGAGGGAGAAGAAGACACTCCTCACAATAGTGTTGGCAATTATCGCATGTTACAATTTCGGAGATTTGGCTAGATAATTCCGCCCCGAAAAACTCCTTAAGCCGCCATGCAACACCAGTTCCACCTTGACGGCTGTCCGTCACAGTGAGCTGAAGCACGTCATCCGCTAGTCCTGCCATCACATCGAAATCAGCGAGATCGAATCGGCCCTGAATCGCTATTGCTCGCTTACACGCCTGTTGAAAGCTCACTAAGAGTTGAGGCCATGGGACTGCTTCTGACCCAAACGCATTAATCACATCCTCCTTGGGGAATTCAAATCGTATACCGCTTGTTGTATATTGGGTTCCGATTGGCGCATACGAAGGGGCATCCTCACTCTGTGATTGGATTTCTGCCTCACTCCGAAGAATCGTTGTATCGTCACTACTGGAATGAAACCGTTCGTAGGCAAACACAAAATTAGTCATTTCGAACGATCCTGTTATTAGAGTGCCATCAACTCCAAGCAGACTCGTTGAATTCTCTTCACTGTTATTTGTTTGAATATACTCTGCTTGTCGTGTCAGAAGTGGACTGGTCGTCCAATTGCGCTCGCCACCTTTTGCCTCACGACATTGAATCGATTCGATTTTGTGTATCGTTGTCTCTTCAAGCGGTGTCTGGCAGTGGGGGCATTTTGCTGTGTTATCAGAATAGGTTTGATAGGGCCACTCACACTCATCATTAGCACAGACATTGGTCGTGGTAAGAATGCGACCACCAGTTGCATCCTCCACGAGATACTCGGTACCCCCGAGTGTAAACAACGCACCTGAGTCATTCCGAGGACCAGGAAACATATCGTAGAGTCGCCCTTCACTTTCGAAGGAGATGCCGTCACGATAACCCTCAATTTCAACGGGGAAACTCTGTCCGAAGTTCCGGTAGGACGCCAGGTATCCCAGTTGATCTAGCCAGAGATTGAGCCGACCAGCTTGGTTCTGGATGGAATCGCCATCAACAGTCTCAGGTGCGTCTCGAAGGGGTCCATAAACATTTTCGAGACGGTGTAGTAGGTTCAATGAGCCTGATTCGATGAAAGCGGCGTCAAAGGCATCCACCCCTGGTTGGCCAAATACCTCCTCAATGTGATTCCGAAGCCGTTGTTCCCAGTCCCCAGTAATGAGTTCGACTATCTCGGTCAGATTGGCTTCTATTGCGTCCACGGCTTCTGCAGCTGTGAAATCCGAGTTCGCCAACTCGTACCGCTTCTCGAAAACATTTGATCGATGGGGGTTGCGGGCCAAATATGTGAATACCTCTGTAACCACGTGGGCCACCACGATATGTTTGAAATCCGTCGAATCAGGAACTCTTACCGGGTCGAATTCATCGAAGAAGCGAGATGGTAGATCCTCATAGTAGTGAGCATCGACCGGATGTTGCCCACGAATAACAGTGGTCACAAGAGATGAACTCCCTTGACTCCGGCCTGTACGTCCCGCCCGCTGAACGTAATTCGTAAGCGTTGGTGGCATCCCAACTTGCGCAACAGTCTCAAGCGTGCCGATATCGACACCCAACTCCATCGTTGGAGTTGAACTAACGATATTGATTGTCGGGTCCTCCTTACGGAATCCTTCCTCAATTGCACCTCTGAGAGTCGCCGGAATGTTCCCTTTATGCATTCCAACAGTAACGAATGGGAGGTCGCTTCCGGGGTCGGTGAGGCTCAACGGTCGCATAATATCGTGGGCCCAGTGGTCAAGGGCATACTCCGCTGTATCGTCTACGATAGCGACTCCATTCCCAGTATACGTACCGTCGTCCGTCACTGAAAACCGATTATAGACAGAAAGTTTGGACTCACAATCAGGACACTGATCGATACACGCCCCATCCGGTGTGGCAGGGAGTATAGTGTAACAGTCTTCACAAAATCCGATAGCTTGAACTAGTCGAAGCGGTGCGTTGTCGCGTTTGTATTTGTGGACGATGAGCCCACTTTCAATCGTATCCAGTCCAACAATGTCCGCAAACTTGTCTCCCTGATCTCTCAGATAATCAAGAACCGATTCAGCCTGTTCATCGGTATCAGCTTGGGAGTTTACCGTTGACCGGACTTCGTCATAGTCTGCCTCGAAGATGATGCCAGTATCATGAAACAGCTGTAGGAATTGGTTGACGATCGGCTCAATATCGTCAACATTGACGCTGAGACTCCTTGCTATCCTTTCATAGACTTTGTCAACAGTTAAACAGTAGACGGTGATGCCATTTTTAGTGAATTGTACGTACTCATTGCCTGCCAACCGTCTGAATAGAGCATGGCCGACAGCTAGCTCGAGCGGTGTGGAAGCCTCCTCATATACGACGTCTGAAGTTACAATCGCAGATCGGAGCAGGTGATCAGTATTATAGAGATTCGCTTTGTCTGAGATGCGATTCCGTGTTCGAACTACCATATCATACGCCGCACCGCTGTGATCGAGATTCGAGTCGCGAAATGGCTCGAAGTATTCTGCCAACAGTTGTTTTGAGACGTGGCTGTGTAGCTCACTCAAGGGAGCAACGCCATCCTGCTCCAGAAGTGCTTGGACGTACAGTGTCTCCGCCATAAGCCCATACTCCATAGTTTGAATTCTCTTTGCAACGCTTTCCGCGGCTGAATGAGAATCAGAGAAGACGAGAGTCTTGTTTGAAGGCGTTTCTACCACCATCTCTGAAAGCATATACGAGAGTAACGATGAAGTTGGAATCCCGATGTCTGCCCCCCTAATATTAGAATTACAGTCTGGACAAGTCTCCACAGGTGTGTCCTGTGAGAGGGGGGTATAGACACTACGTTTTTCGCCGTCCTCAGTGGTCGTGTGAATAAATGGATAGTGACACTCACGGCAAAAACGGAGTTCAGCCGCCACACAGTTACAGAAAGCGCATTGGTCAGACGCAGAAAGACGATGGCAGGATGGACACTGGTACAATGCCCGTGGTGGCTTTACGAATGCATGATGACGGTCAGTGATCATCCCAGCAAGTCGTCCAAGTGCCAAAATCGTTTCCAGTGATGGATCACCCTCGTCCCCACTGTGGGTTGTCAAAAATTCCTCAACTCTATCGAGATGTCGGAATCCAACTGGTCCAATGGTACCGCTTCGGAACCAATCGATAAGCACAGGGAGTTCCGGGACTGCTGACGTGAGGTAGCTTCGCCAGCTCGAGTCTGTCTGTGGGTCATCAAGCAAAATTCGAGCAGTATGTTCTCGACCTCGACGAGTTGCAAAACAATCTTTAGCAGTAGTAACTCCTTCAATAGCCATTGCACTCTGAATCGCATTTTCAATCGAAGACTCTAACCATTCAGTATCTGAAATATCAAAACCAGTCTTTGAAGAGGTGGTGACGGTACCGATCGTCTCAAGCGCAGAAACGGCATCTGCAACGCTATTCGGTGGCTTAATTTCATCAATTGTTCCATCAGCGACAAGCTGTATGTAAACGAGCGCGCCAGCAATTGCAGATAGATCGCATTGAGGAAGTGGTCTAAAAGTCCTAGACGAGTCAGGGATATTAAATTGAGCAGGAGTAAAGTCGGTTGTTTCAACGGAGTCAGTACTGGTGAGGGATTCCGCCAACTCCTCCGGATTCTTGACAGTCGCAGAAACCAGAGATATCTGCGGGTTGGAAGCGTCGAAAAAGTGTTGCAACCGCTGATTCAGCAAATTAATACCCGCCCCCATGATGCCGCTCCAAACGTGGGCTTCGTCATAGACGATGTGTTGAAGCGGTGCTTCTCCTCGGCTCGAACCAAGAATAGATCTACTCTCCTCGTTGTTGCTGATCATCAGATGGTCAATCGCCTCGGGGTTTGTCAGAAGAATATCCACCCCGTCTTCGATCCGCGTTCGTGTGACTTTCAGCCAAGGATATGAATGCGTATCACTGACAGGAACACCATCCTCGTCAACTTGCAACTTAGAGCCGTCGTGAGGGTCCTCTAATCCACGAACAAACGCTCCACTTTCAAGTTCGAAGCTACGGGAACCGATTCCACGAGGAGTGTCAGAGTCCCAAATGCCCACAGTCAAATTATCTTCATCAGAGCGACTCTGGTTAATTGCCTGTACGTATGAGACGATGCGATTGAGTTGGTCGACAGCTAGAGTTTTTGTTGGATATATGATAAGAGATTTCAGGCCCTCTGCATCGGTAGCGACACAAGAGTCCAATACGGGGATAAGAAAGGATTCCGTCTTGCCAGTAGCTGTTGGAACAGTGAGAATATTTGTCTCAACTCCGGACTGAATGGACTCTATCATCTCTGCCTGATGCTGGTACAATTTTCCAGAATATTCACCGTTAAAAAGTACCTGTGTCAGTGCATCAATCACAGAGGGATGAATCTCAACGTCGCTCAGTCGATCACGTGCCGGAACCGAATCCATCGCTGGAGGCTCAACGAACTCCAAGAATGGCCCCTTCGTTTGAATCAACTCTTCTTCAAAAAACTCATCGAGGTTTGGGGCCGCTGTGTGCTGTCGTAACTTGGTCAATCGACGATTCCACCACGTGATCTCTGATGCCCGCTCTTTCGCAGCTCCCAGAACGTCGCGGGGTACATGCATCCTTACAAAGTGGAGTCTCGGCTGGCGAATAAAAGTAAGCAAACCACCACGCCGGAACGTTTAGGAGTTCAGTAGTTTAACAAGAAAAGCATCACTCCGACAAATGCGCTTTATTGATCACAATACCAATCCAGAGCGTTTCGAAGAGGACGTGGCGCCACTCATTCAAGGGCTTCTGAAGAACACACAGATCTACGATGAAGGGTCAGATCCCCGTCTGATGACACAGGCTCTCAAGCACGAGAGTCGACTCCAGAATCGACGCAATCCAAGTCAGTATACTGGGGATAGCGAGTTTGTAGATCAAGTTCTACAGTTCTTTGATTTTGATACACCATTAGAATTCCAGACTCAAAGCTGGGGGTTGATCGAGGAATTTGACTCACTTCGCCGCAGCAAGGATGCTGCCCATGCTGGGGTGTTTGCAGCCCCCACTGGATTTGGAAAGACAGAGGCCTTCCTCGGTGCACTATATCAGCTGCTTGCTGATGAAGTTCAGGAATCCGCGGCACTCGTCTATCCACGAACAGCACTATTACAAGATCAGCTCGGACGGATTCTCGAGCATATCCACAAGATGGAGGCGGATTTGAGCGTTGGCATCTACATCGGAAGTCGGAACCAGCCATTTAAATTGGAGAGTGTCTCTCCGCCGAGCCAAGTTTTCGATTCAAATGGCCGATTCGAATTGACCAACTGCTGGTGTGGCGAAGAAGAAGAACACGGATTCTATTTTGAGGGAGGGAGTAGAGAATATGAGATAGTTTGTGAAAATAATCCGGAGCACAGGTTCACCCACAACGATCTGATTCTTTCGAAAAAAGAGATCGCGCACCACGGGCAGCAACCGGATATCCTATTGACAACTCTCGAATCGCTGGAGCTGTTCGGTCTGAAGCCGAACTATGACATTATTGATAAGATCGACACGGTCGTTTTCGACGAGATTCATATGTATACGGGCCTACGAGGAGCCCATGCGGCACAGATTGTAGAGAATATCAATTCAGTAACTGACCAGCCATTATTATGGTTGGGTGCAAGTGCGACGATCGATAATCCAGAGCGGTTCGCAAAGAAGCTGTTCGACCTACCACCAAATCGGATTCGGGCGATCGAACCGCCAAAGTCGGACTTCGATGAGGATCACGACGACCGTGAGCATTTCTACTTCCTCACTACCTTCGAGGACGGACCGACGGTGTCGGCACTGATGATACAACAAACGATGCTGGTAGGCCACTCCGTACTCGGCGGAGATGCGGACAACCGATCGAAAGCACTCTCATTCATCGACAGTAAAAGTCAGGTCAATCAAAAATACGACCAATTACAGGACGCTGAAACAACGAAAGGGCTCTGGCAGCTTCACCGCCAAGGAGATGGTTACGAAAACTGGGAACGAGTAGCAAGGCATCTTCACGAAAAGCAAGAAAATCCGTTCTGGGAGGAAAACTTAGACTTCCTTCCTGTTTCTGCAGATCACGGGTTTAGTGCCGAGGATTCCGCTACAGCGGACATTATGCTGACCACATCGTTCTTAGAAGTCGGAATTGATGTGGGCACCATTGAGGTGGTGTCACAGTATCGAACGCCCCGTGAACTATCCTCGTTCATCCAGAGGAGTGGTAGAGCAGCTCGGGAAAAAGGGATGGATTCACACATCCTTGTCTTTCTCTCGACGCTGACTAGTGACGCGAATATGTTTTACCGTGCTGATCGGTTTTTAGATTCCGAACTGCGGACACCGTTACGACCGGAGAACAAAGTCGTCCAATGGGTCCACAACAGTATACAAGAATTTTACCACTCTGTTAGCGACCTGAGGCGCGACCGACGACGCTACAATACCCGACGCAAGGAAGAACAAGCATTCTTCGAACAGTACCTGGGTGAAACCCTTGGTTTCGAACCGATGGTGGAATTCCTATTAAACCCAGATGCAGCCGTCAGTGGCCAGTTTGATGCCGAATTTCCGTCGACATCTCTCCAAGCCTACGACCCAATCGAAGAATGCGATGATGCGCTAGACACCGCCCTGAACTCGTTGAAAGAGGAGTTCGCAGAGATAGAAGATTTCATTTCCATAGAGGGAGATAGCCCTGGACTTGGTTCGACAGGCGTTCAAGCGTACATAGGCGAGGTTCAAGACGCAATCCTTGACTTCATCGAGGAATGCGAAATTGCTGTAGAATCATCCGCTGAAGAACAGGGCAGCCATCCTACAGAAGATGAGCTTCTGGAACAGCTTGACAAAAAGCGGGAAGCTGTTCTTTCCCAGCCTGCCGATGATCTTGAAGCACGGATAGAGACATTCAATTCAATCATCACCGATTTTGGAGGCATAATAGGCCAGATTAAGCGTCTAGATGGGAGCAGCATAGGGTTTGGAGACCTCGGTGAAATCGAGAATGTAGTCCAGCAACTTGAGCCGTTGATCGATGACGATCGGTTCGAGGAGAACCAGGCCCGTCGACGTGAGATACGGCACTTAAAACAGTTTCTGGAGGAGCTCCGTGGGTTTTATGACTTCGATGATGAGCAAGAGCGGAATACAGCTCGACCCTACGAGAGCGTTCACTATGTCAAATCTCTTCTCCGAAGTGCCTACTACTTCGATCGGTACAAACAGGTCAAGGGAGACGGAATGGATACGGAAGTCTGGTATGTGCCTCCAAACTACTTCGATAGTAGTGGACAATACGTTTCAGTAACAGCCCCCGGACAGCGACCTCAAGAAGAATCGATTGACTCAATTGTTCATACCTATGCCCCCCTACGATCCGAATATAAAGAATCTGGACAAATCCAACTGTTCCATCCAAATACACTGATTGATGAGGGGGATGTTGTATTCGATTTCTCCAAAGTCCCTGGAGATGTGGAGGAGGGAATAAAAATCCCCAGCGAGGTTCCTCTATCTACTTTCCAAGATCAAAGTGATGATGCGAAAGACGTTGTAAGGTACTGTCCCGAGTGTTACCAGATTCTCAAAAGGGGGAACTGTTCAAGTCATGGAGACCATGCCTTCGGGAAAATTCACTCAGACCCCCAAGTATCAACGAATGTAGAAACAGTAGAACCCGAAGGAGAATATGAGCGACTATCACTTGGAACGTTAGACGGAACAGTAACACTTGAGGGAGTATCTCTAGATATCACTCCAGCACGGTACACAGAAGATGGAATACTCTTTACAGGGGAGGACAAAATCCGTGCTGAGATTTCGAGTCCTGAAACGCCTCTCGGGTTTTCATTAACCACACGTGGAGTCACAATCGATATCAGTGAGTTCATCGGAGAGATCAGTCAAAATGATAATCTTCGAGGGCGCGTCAGCCGCTACAAGAGTCTTGGCCGAACCAGTATTGAAGAGCTAGGTTATCATACGGCAGCACACTTCTTCCTCCAATTAGTCGCCGATATCAGCGGCGTCGATACAACGATGCTGTTCTATGGAATCGATGAAGATGCTGGTGAAGTGTATGTGTTCGAACGAACCGAAGGTGGACAGGGACTTACTGACTTAGTATACGACGAGCTTGAAATCGATCCCGGAAACGTGCTAGAATCGATGACACGAATCGGGTATAACACCCAGGTAATCAACGAACGATTATGGGCTGATAGCTCGTTCGCTGCTGATGTCGCATCTACAGATCGGAGTGACGAAGCTGTCCAAGAGGTGGTAGATGATTACTTGGCTTCAGAGATACCATATGATCATATTCGAGAACGGGTGACCCAAGAGGTGGTTCTAACGGCTGACAGAGCGTATCGACTCGCCCAAGAGGAAGGCGTTAGCCTCGAAGACACGTGCGAAGTTAAACAAACGATTGCTGAAGCACAAATTGCTGGAGTAACTGACTTCCCAGCAGATGCAGTCGACGATCTGGAACCAGGGATCGAGAATGTAGACCGTGCCCGGACTCGTTTCTTATCTCCTGACATCGATGGCTGTGTCGAGAACCTGCATATTTCAGAGTGTATTTCCGGCCACGACCAGGAGGACGCGCTGAGTTATGTCTTACTCGAGGTCCTTCGTGACCAATTCCTTACTCGCGTACCGGCAGAGGAGGCTGGAGAGACCATGTTTGACAGTGAAATGATTCCAGCAGCAGAGGTGAACGATGAAAGCATTTTCCTTAGATTCTGATTCACTCAGCTACTTTCTGGGTTACACCCTGCTGCACTACGAGCGCCCAGCTATCGTTTCGGCGTGGATGAGCGACGTCGAAGTGAAACTACCGGTTAACAACCAGTTTGACGAACGACGGTACCGGTTATCAGAGCTCATTCCGAAGCTGGAGACCGAGCCAACGGTGGTCATCAACAGCACGGAATCACACAATGATTACATTGTCTCTCGAGTGAAAGATCATGCAGAGATTATCGGAGTAGACGATCTCCATGCAAAAGCGATTATTTCGAGAGAAGCACTTTACGCAGGGTCAGCCAATATTACACAGCGTGGTTTCGGCGTCCATAGAGAGCTGTGTAAAATTGTGGAGAACGAATATCATTCTACAACAGAATACCTGAAGCGTGAGCTTGGAATCAATCGAAAAGGACCTTAGCCCAGTCATATGTCCCAGACACAATATTTGTAGAACTGCTCAGCTATACATACAAATTAGCGTCACAAATCAACGAATGCGTCTTCGACTTCCCCATCTTGATAGAGTAGCTCGAAGGCAGGATGTTCGAACAATACTTCACCGCATCTACGACAGCGAACGAATAGCTGACGTGTGGCGTCCCAGAAGTCACTACGGATGATGACTGCTGTCCCCTGCTGACCCACGTGGTTTCCGGATGTAGTGAACTGATTGAACTCTCCGCCGCCGCACTCAGGACATGGCTCATCGACGCCGTCCCAATCGTCGCGGTCGATTGGCGTGATTTTGATCTCGGTTCCATTCGTTCCGGTGATTCGAATCGGACACTCCATTGGATTCGCCTCCGCCCATCGAGGGCGAGTAAAAACTCCACAGTGACGATTGAGAGAATGGCAGAGTTCTACCTCCCAGAGGGAGCAATCGCGATGACCACAATATTTGGATACTCCCCGTATAAAACGAGATCCCTGACGACCCCCTGGAGAACCTAAACAATCATGTCGGTGAAGACAAGAAATTCGTCAATCAGGGTGCCGCCATCAGAGCGTCGGTTCGTAAGACGCTAGATATGCTCGATGAGATCGACAGACGCCACCAGCGCCTGGATGACAAGTAGTGACTCAGTCGGTGTATGCCGGCCGCTCTCGATAATCGATGGGGTCTTTCTCACCGATCTCCTGGAACGCCTTGAGGCGGAAGGCACACGCATCGCAGGTACCACAGGCGGGTTCTGCTTCACGGTAGCAACTCCAGGTGATCTCGTAAGGAACTTCGAGTTCAACGCCTCGGGCAGCTATATCGGTCTTACTCCAGTCGACGAACGGCGCAATAAGGTCAATATTGGTCTCGGGTTTGGTTCCAACGTCGATCACGTTCTGGAACGCCTCGAAGAATTCCGGGCGGCAGTCCGGATAGCCTGAGTAATCCTCACTGTGGGCGCCGATGAAGATCGCATCGCACTCGTTAGCCTCGGCGTAGGAGGTCGCCATCGAGAGCAAGTTCGAATTCCGGAAGGGCACGTACGAGCTGGGAATCTCATCGCTATCTAGGTCAGCCTCTTCAACCTCCATTTCGTCATCGGTGAGGCTCGAGGCTCCGATACGGGCGAGGTGACTCGTCTCGACTTGCAGAAAGTCTGCCATATCAAGGGCATCGACCGCTGCGAGGTCGGTAGCACATTCTCGCTCTTTCCTTTCGGTCTCCTGGCCGTAGGAGGTATGCAGCAGGTAAAGTTCGTACCCGCGATCCATTGCCTCGAAAGTGGCCGTAGCACTATCCATCCCGCCGGATACGAGCACGACGGCGCGCTTGGTGTCGTCGGTAGTAGTCATGGTGAGCTTTCAGCCCGGGAAAATGTATCCCAGAATCGCTGTCGGTCCGCATCGGTCGGTTCGCCGGTGGTCGCAGTTGTCCGGGTTTCGGCCGCTGTTTCGACACGGCGTATGGCTTCACAGAGAATCGACTGGTCGCCCTTTAGCACATCCACTTGTTCTGTGACGCCAATCTGGTACAACTGATTCCCTGTCATTATTATCGCCCTGGGGCGTCCTCCCAGAGGTTCACGTGCAGTCGGGGCGTGAACTGGTAACCGTATTCCATCGCGAGCTCGGCGGTCGGTTGTCTGGTTTCCGCAAGGCGGTCGGTCGTCATCCCTTCCGGCATCAACAGCACCTCACTGTTTTCGACCGCAGTCGCAGTTGCCGACCGCAGATCTCCGATGAGGCTGTTGATCTCATCCATATCACCGTCGCTAGTCACAACGAACTTGAGCTGGCTCTCGTAGCTATCGACCAGTCGAGTGAGTGCGTCCATATCGATTCGACGCTGCTCGTGTCTGTCGGCCCATTCCCCGTCACCTTTCGGGTCACGCTCGGCCGTCGGAGTGCTGCTGGCGAGTTTCGGGCTAATGCTCGCGAGATCGATCGGCACGTCGCGGTAAATTGTTCCGTTGGTTTCGACTGTAATGTGATAGCCAGCATCGGCGAGTCGTTCGATCAGTAGCTCGATTCCTTCGTGGATCATCGGCTCGCCACCCGTGATAACGACGTGATCGGCTTGTTCGTGGGTCTTTACCTCGTCGACGATCGCGTCGATCTCCATCCACGCATGGGTGGGGTCCCAAGAAGTGTGATAGGAATCACAGAACCAGCACCGGAGATTACAGCCACTCGTGCGGACGAACACCGACGGTATGCCGGCGAGATTTCCCTCGCCCTGAATGGAATAAAACAGTTCGTTGATCGGCAGTCCGTCTGCTGACTGGTCGGTTGTATCCTCATCCGCGAGTTGTTGATCGGCGCTGACGGGCATCTTAGAGGGACCCGCTAGCGCAGAGTTGCCCGGTCTCACTCACTTCGACAGTAACATCAGTGACGTTGTTCCCTAACTCCTCAAGGAGTTGCTCCTCAAGAACGGCGCTCATAACCTCTGCAGTAGGTGGATAGTCGAGGACCAGAACCGCATCGCCGTCACCACTGGCCTCAAATGCTTCGATTAGCGGGTCGCCGTCTTGGAGCAGGAACATGTGGTCCCATTCAGATATTATTGAGGTAATATCGCCCTTGTCGGCTATCCACCCCTCTTCGGTGAGTTCACCGGTGAGTGAGACTTGAATTTCGTAGTTGTGGCCGTGTGGTCGGCTGCATTTCCCATTGTGATGTAGAATGCGGTGTCCGGAACTGATCCTTATTGGTCGGTCACGACCGACATCTAAGGTTCGTTCACCCCGATCTGTGAGAATTGACTCATGTTCTGATTCATTGAGTGGGGCCTGAGGCATACTCAGAGAATACTCGGATATTACTTAAGTACTGGGTATGAGACGTAGTTAGTTCGAAGTGGTTCAAATGTTGGAGCAACGGACAGGCTCCGCGGCTGAAGGCATATAGTACAAGAAAGGCAGTGAAAATGCTTTGCGGCGAATTATCCTACCTCGAGTTTACAGAACAATTATTGCGGTTGTCTTTGTGATGCGATACAGAATGGATGAACCGGAAGTCTTCGAGAGAGTCATAGCAGATCTTGAGGACAGGGGCTACGATTCATTCGTTCACATACCTGGATCCCATTCCGATCGATATCAATCGGTGATAGAGCGGTGTGGACAACATAGAATCAGTATTGGCGGACGCTTCCCGGACGTTATTGGTTTTACCAATACGAATCGGATTTTCGCGATAGAAGTCAAAGGGATCGATGATATACTGAAAGGAATCGGACAGGCGTTAACGTATCAACAGGGGGCGCACGTATCATACTTAGCTGCTGATTCGAAAGCCATTCGTCAGGTTTCAAGCGTCGCTCTTTCCAAGGGACTTGGAACTATCAAAGTGGAAAATGATTCCAGTAATTGGTCCAGCCCTGCTATGACAGAGGCAAATATACATGTCCAAGACGTGGCTGGGCAGCTTAATTATCGCCTGCAACGTCGTGGGTCAGCTGGAGCGATTGCTGGAATGGCACACACACAGCCGATTAATTTCCTGGCCCCAACTCTCATCCTTAAGGAACGTGAGTCCCTTTCGAAAGAGGGCCTTAAGGATGTTATTGTAGATGAATACGGGTTCCACGCACCGGAACATATCTATGATGGTGCCGTCGTTCTAGGCTTAATTTCCGGGGGAAGCCACTGCGAACTCACCGATCGCGGGCAACTTGCCGGCACAATGCTCAACGGGTATGGTGTCAACAAGCTCGACGAACTGGAACAACTGAAACCGCCCAGGGGAACTGTTGTTGCTGATAAGCACCCGCAAATCGCAACTCTTCTCCGAACACAGTATACTGAACACCCTGAAATCAGGCTGTTATTCCAAGCGCTCTCCGAGGTCTCTGGCGAACTCCCATTCCCTGAGCTGGTGAAGATCCTCGTCAATCAATACCCCAACGTCTTCTTGAACGTTTTTTGTACCGCCAACCCACCACCCCATCAGTCTGAGTCTGGCCGGGAGCAGGCACGTTCCCTGATCGAGTCAGGTGATTTGGACCAAATATACAAAGATGAGAATGTCTGGAAGGCTGTTGTTCGTTCGAACATCTTCCAAAACTTCGTCCAGCAGCTCAAACATATTGGAGTGTTGTCTCCTGAAACGAGCGGATACAGTGGTAAATTGGCGGATTTCGATCCAACCCTGAAGCCTTGGATTCCGCGTAACTAAACCTGTCCCAGATTATCAGCCGAGGTATTATAGCTTAAACTAAAACGGCAACAGTTCAAGTCAGCCTGTCGGCGTCGTAGAGGCTGCCCCAGCTTCCTTCACCGTTGATGTCTCAAGGTAGTCACTTACGATAATCACATCACAAAAGCCACTCTTCCCATCATGTGTCTCATAGGTGATTTTGTGCTGCTCGAAATCGATATTAATTTTGTTGCCAAGGTAACCTGTACGCTGGATCTCTCGCAATTCGTCTGTGTCCCCCCACTCCCAGCAAATGAGGAGGTCTGCCGGTTCTAATGGGGCCTCATCTTCGAAATACTCGAGTAGTGTCGAACTGACAGCTGCTGCCTGGAGCGTTCCATCGTTTCGGACGATAGCGGTAATATCGTCTGTCGGGTGGTAATCTTCGACGACGACATCGGGAGCGTTATTCTGGGCGGATGGCCGCTGCAACCCAAAGAGAATCTCTGCATCGTTGCTTGGTACGTATTGTTCTCGCGATTGGATGCGGTTGACACGGTCACTGGCTTTATCTGACTCTGAGGAGGCTTTCCTGGCTAGTTCTCCTTGACGTCTGGCGTCCAGGTAGCCTTCGAACCAGGGATCGTGTGTGACTTTTGAGAGGAAATGACTGAGTTCCTCCTCTAACGCCTGATACACACTACTCGATTTGTTCCTGATTTTACCACGGTTGGCCGAGAGTTCTATGTCTTGGCAGTTGGCCACGAAGAGGAAGTGGATGAACTCGTTGTCATGAGAGATGGCCTCGTTCAGCCGCTCGACCTTGATATGGTCCTTTGCTAACCAGACGCCAAACTGGGTCGAATGTCGACCGAAAGTGGGGAGCTCGTTCCGTGCTGCTTTCCCACCGGCCATACCCACGATTTCGACGGTAGAAGTACCCTCCGCGTGATCCAATGAGATCTCCTTCGGTCCATACAGCTTGCACATCCGTTCGGCCGGGAAGGGCCCGTCACCTGGAAGGAGTTGTTCCGATGGGAATTCGAATTTGTTCGTGGTGATAAGCTGCTCACGAGAATCGTCAATTTCGTCGTCTAATTCAACTGTGACCTCCATCTCGTGGAAATCATCTTCGAAGAAATGCGCTGTAGAGCCCACGATTGTCTTCCACTTCAGATAATTGTGAACCTTCGGATAAGTGAGTGATTCTGGGCTAAACCCTTCCCCTGATTTGAAGCCACTAATCCGTATCAGCGTGCCAGATCGAGATGATGGAGCGTCCGTTTTTGTAATATCATATTCAGGGAGAATCCGGTTATTGAGTTTTTCCCACGGCTGTTCCATCTCGGCAGAGAAGGTGGTTCCGTCCTTACTCGTATTTACTTTGATATGATCACTTTTATAGAAAATCTTCGTCCCGTGTCCCTTGTATCCGATCGAGTCAGTCTTGTTCGAGTTCCCGAGATCAAAAAAGGACTTAAGATCCTCTTCGTCCATGCCGTGACCGTCGTCTTCGATAACGATATCGGAGCCGTTCGGTCGGGTTCTGATTCTGATGTCAACGGACTCAGCACCCGCATCGAACGCGTTCGAGAGTGATTCACGGAGTAATTCAAGCGGGTCCTCAAAATCACTGGCAATTTCGAGGAACTCGTTAACCTCATTAACAGACGGCGTTCGTTTCATTAGAAATACCCCCCAAGTGACTCATTGACGACGCGGTGAGCGTGCTTTCGCGTGCTATCATTACGACCGATTGTATTTTCGATATAGTCGATCAGGCCGTCCGTACCATGCATCTGTATCCTCTCGCGGATTTCATTGAGCTCAGTCATTTGTACGTATAAGTTATGGACAGCTGCTGGACCCATCTGGTCTTTGCGATACTTCGCATCGCCATTCATTCGCGACCGAAGTTCCGGTGAAGAACATACGGGACATGAACAATCCCGGAAGTCGGCATCATCGACTCTAACCGTGTTTAGAAGAGATTTGTAGTACTTTCCGTTGATCGCGGCTTGGATGTACGATGAGGAGTCGAAGGTATCCGCACCGACGGCCGCAAGCAACGGAATCGCAGTATTCGAGATTCCAAGAACGTGCAGGGGAAGATCGTCAAATCCTCGTTCAGCCATAACCTCACGGCAACCTTGGACGGAGTTGATGAGCAATTCCCGATCATCCTTTTTCGGGACAAGACTACCGAGTGCAATCCCGTCAAACGTGGCGGAAATATCAATTCCTCCAAGCACGTCCTGGAGCTCATCCATAAATGTATCAATCATCGAGTAATTATATCCATGGACTGTGAGATAGCGAGCAGCAGGATAGTCCTTGGACAACTCAAGGAACTCGTCAACGTTCTCGGCGGTCAGACGGGCCTTCCGACAGCGCTCCTCGAATGAATCGTCTGGCTCAATTGGGATATCCAGATTGACGATGAGTTCCCCACCAAGTTGCTGTTGCATCTCGAATACGCGCGCCTGATTCATCTCGAGCTCGAAGTCACTCCCGTCCAATGCCCCTTGTGTCAAATTTTTGTATCCACCGGAGTCAGCGAACAAGATCCCCTCAAATCCGTGAAATTCAGCACGACGCTTGATCGGTGAAGAGAGGTATGTCTGGAGGAGGTCGCGGTTGATGCCATAGTCAGTAAGTGAACCGACGGACATCAGGGCTCCTTTGAATATGTGGCTACAATCGACGCCTGCGACGCGTTCATCGCCATTGATGAGTTCTTTGACGGTACGGTGGGTACTACCGCCGAAGACACTCCCGCTCCGCCCACCCCCATAGAAATTAATCACCGGAAAGAGACTGGGTGTCTCCATTGAAACCCCATTGATAGTGAGTTCACCGGCACGGGCATCACCTGCAGTATCTTCGATGCTGAACTCAGCAGCTTGCTGGAGTCGGTGGTCTGTGGCCATCAATCAGCCCCCACAGAGCGAGCATCACTTTGCCGAATTCGCTGTTTCAATTTTCTACCTCGTTCTCCTAGTTTGCCCTCTATGACACGGACCGGAGTGTCGATTTCGTCTTCAATTCCGTGGATTGCTTCTCTGTAGGGCTGACCCATATTGATTAGAACTTCGTCGTATGGGTGAGCGTCAAGCCGACTTTTCAGGGCCATTTTCACTTCGTCGCTAATCTCTTGTGCTCGCTCCGAGTCCATCTTCTGATCGTAGAAAACCAGGTTCGTATCAGAATCGATTAGACCATGTTTTGCTGAAAGAATACAAATGTCAATATTCGAATCAAAATCGTCCTCTCGTTTCGCTTTCTTTATGATTTTGTAGTAGTATCCGGAATACAATTCCAGTGCAGGAACCGGTTCACCTGGCTCTCGCTTGGATTTAGAACAGGATTGGATTAAGAGAGTTTGCATAGCAACGGCTTTGTCCACCTCGGCCTTAGTCTTACTGGTGTTCTCACTAGCTGGACGAGATGGTTGATATACTGAATTAGAGGCCCATATCTTCGGTAGAAATATCGAGATACTGCATTAACTCCTTGATATTTTCTTTGCGGAAATGCTCAGTTAGACGCAATGCCTCTGGTTCTCTGGGGAATATTTCACCGCGTCCGTAAGCATTCAGTGCATCTTGGATGACACTACGGTAAGTGCTGCTGGCGGCATAGCCGACTATCTGCTCATATGACTCACCGTATTCCTGGAGATAGGATATTAACCGATCACGGACGAGTTCTATCTGCTCTGTATCCTGACCAGAAAGCACGTACTCATACTCCATCACTGCATCGTCCGTCTCATGTTCTTCTGGGACTGGCCCATACATCCCCGAAATTGTCACTTTATGTATGTTATCGCGGCGATCGCTCAACCGTTCGAGAACGACTCGATGCGTCCTAGATTCACCATATGGCTTTCGCTTGCTACACGGAATGAGCAGGAGGATGTTCTTTTCCGCTGGAGGTGTGTACCGATGATTAAGAATATTAAAACTATTTGGGGTATGTTGGAGTGAGACTCGCTGTTGATGTGTTTGGTCTTCAATTCCCCCACCAAATTCGGTGAGCTTTGCCTGGTCAGTTGCAATATCGGGACCAACAATTAGATCGTACGCATCCCGCTCTCGGAGTTGTTGCTGCAGTTGCCTATCACGTATTTGCGCATACTTGAGCCCCTGCTTGATCTGCTCGTGATCTCTCGCAAATTGGATTATGTACTCTAGGAGATCTCCGTCCCGAATTTTCTCACGGACTCGTCGCATCTCATCGTTATACACTTCGAAATTATGCCGCGCAAGCAACCCGTATGGTTCCGTTTTCGTTGGACCGGCACCATAGGTTGGTTCCATATTTAGTCGTTCACGGACAGACTCCGGATCCCATTCTGGGTGGTTACGGAGCGTACAGTGCTCCAACTCGCATGGGAATTCGCCGTCATCTAAGAACTCCTCCATATTGTCCAGGCTGATATGCTCCCAAGTGCCCGGCACAACGTACTTCTTATATCTAGCAGTCTGCATATGCGTAGAGCAGTCGAACGAATCCGCTCCTAGTAGCGTCAGGAGGGACACTTGTTTGCCCCCCACACCGAAAATGTGTAACGCGATCTCATCCTCCAGGTGAGCTGGAATCGCGTCTTTTGCACCCTGAACGATATCAACTAGAAGCTTCGTCCGGCTCCGGAGTGGGACGAGTGATCCGATCGCGAAGCCATTGAATCGATGTGTGACTCCTTCCTCCTGAATCCGGTCTAAGAAATTTTGGACATACCAGCTGATCGTCTCGTAATCATGCCCATGAATTGCGACGAAGACTCCTGGATCAGCGCCCTCAGCCTTCCGTTTGCGTAACCGCTCGATACTCGCTTGATCGCCCTCATTGCGTATTTCAATCTGCTCTGGATCTTCGATAAGCTGCAGACATCGCACGGCGCTTTCGATACTGCGCTGCATTCGCTCGGTCTTCTCACCTTCACGGAGCTCGGGTGGAATTGGATAATCGAGTGTCGCAATAATGTCGCCCCCGAAATCAGCCTGGAGTTTGAGAATACTGTCCGGATTCGTGTATAATCCCCACTCGTTTTCTTTTCCCCCTTCGGAAGGCGGATCTCCAAACGTGTCAGAGTTCATCAAACTGAATCCACCAGAGTCGATGAATATCGGACATTTGATATCTACAAATTCATCACGAAGTTTCTCTCGAAATGTCTCATCCCGCCATCGTCCAAGCGTATTCGCAGTAACTCCGTAATCCAAGAAGCTCATCGCCTGGAACATCACACCTTGGACATGGTTCTTATCGAGAAGATTATCTCGAAAATGTCGCCACGCGGCTCCAGATTTTGGCGTTGTCCCCCCAATAATGTTGACTACCGGAAAGAGCGCTGGTGTGTTGACCGGACCGTGAGGAACATCTAACGTTCCTAACCGACCGAATTCCCCATCGTTATCCAACTCTATTTTAAACTCCGGCATCTATCGAGTCACTCTATCAGGTGGGAATCCAAATGTTTTGTTTTTATCCGCTCACCGTTCCGTCGGGTTGACAATTGCCGCCTATCCCCGCCAAGAATCCTTAGGAGACAGCGCCGTCCTTGATCACAAGAAGATTGAGACGGGATAACAGGAATATCCATAGACAATAGTCTCACAGCGTACCGGGACACCTCCAGAAGATACTAGTCCAATTATGTGTCAATATCGTCTCCGGTGAATTCAGGGTCTTTGTTGAGACGCCCGATCGACCCGTTCATCGCGTAGATGAGCGTACTTGCTACTTCGAATGCGTCCTCTCGTGAGAGGTGTGAGATCGGCTTCGTCACGAACTCCTCTCCATCTTCGTTTACCCCGGTAATAGGGATAACAGTATACTCCTCTCCCATCGTCCCATCGAGTCGAACGAAAATAGTCTCGTCATCATCGAATACCCATTCGATGTAATACTCGTCGTGGATGTGTTCCGTCCATCCAGATGGATAATAGTCAAGAAACTCTGTCTCACTCTCAGGCATCTTTCTATCGCAAAATAGTGGCGAACTTAGATAAAAACGTTCGTCTATTCTTCGGTCCCATCACAACCCCTCTTCACCAGTATACGTTTTACGAGGGTCAGCAACACGTGTTTGTTAAGATCGAAAGACTCCAATTTCCCAACCAGGAACCCAGTCCCTACGTGTAGTGAGATGATTCCGGAAATCCCCGGAAATATTGGCTTCCTAGAAACTGAAATGGCGTTACTGAATGGGGTTTTGCTAGCCACTATGGAACCAAATGAATTGTCTCCGGAAATGACCCGGTCACGCTTTTATGATTTGGCGAAAGACAAATATCACAGCAATAGATGATCCGCGATGCTCGCGTCCTCCGCGCCGGTTTCGTCCCTCGGGAAGTTGAGCATCGCGACGCCGAAGTCAACCACCTCTCTAGCGTCCTTGAGCCCATCACAAACGGCGAACCCGCCGACACCGCCATCGTCACCGGACCCAGTGGGACGGGGAAGACGTGCATCTCGCAATTCGTTACGGAACGACTGCGTGAAGAGGTCCTCGACGTCGAGGCTACCTACGTCAACTGCTGGCGGAACTACACTCGATTCCGGACGCTCTATCAGATCCTCGACGACCTCGGCGCCACCATCGACATCCACCGGCAGTCGACGCCCCACGACGAACTCGTCGACCGCCTCCAGCAGCACGACGGCCCGCGGACGGTCGTCATCCTCGACGAGGTCGACCAACTCGAAGACCCTAGTGTCATCTACGACCTCCACAGCCTCCCGCAGTTCGCCATCATCTGCATCGCGAACAAGGAAGAAGAGCTGTTCAGCCGCGTCGACGACCGCCTTGTGAGTCGGCTGCGCTCCAGCGAGCACGTCCGGATGGACAAGTACCACGACGAGCAGCTGTACGACATTTTGAGTGCTCGGACGAAGTGGGGGCTCGACGAGGACATCATCACCGACAACCAGCTCTATCGAATCGCTGATACCGCCGCCGGCGACGCCCGCCTCGCAATCGGCATCCTCCGAACGGCCGCCGGCAAGGCCGATCGTGAGAACCACGAGCGCATCACCGACGACATTCTCCTGGACGCCGCCGAGGATGCCCGGGCCCAGATCAAGCAGAAGAGCCTCGATTCACTCACGCCGCACCAGCGCGTCGTCTACGACATCGTTCGCGAGCACGGCCCGGTCGGGCCGAGCGAGATTCACGAGCGCTACTCCGAGGACGTCGATGACCCACGCACGAAACGGACTGTTAGGACGTACCTCTCGAAGATGGAGCAGTACAACCTCCTCGAGGCCGAGGGCACGAGTCGGGATCGGGAATACTCGCTCGTCGATTCGGCAGCGGCGTCGCCGATGCAGTGACCGTGGCCCCACTAGCTATCAGGAACTGAACTCGCCGAGGCCCGATTGCTCGTGGTCCAGCGGCTCGATGACCTGAGGATCGTCGTTGCCGGGATTGTTGACCCGCGTCGAAATCTCGTAAGCGTCTAGATCGTCCTTCGAATACGGCTGGCACAGTTCCTTGCGGGTGTCCGGATCTGCAGCGAGCCAGTCGGACTCAACGTCCTGTGGGAGGACGACCGGCATTCGGTCATGGATTGAGTTCATCAGGTCGTTCGGCTCCGTCGTGAGAATCGTGACGCACGAGATCGTCTCGTCTTCACCCGCCCAGACGTCCCAAAGGCCGGCCATCGCGAACGCGGGGTCGTCCTCGCGGTAAATCCGGTAGGGCTGTTTGGCCCCGCCGTTCGGTGCTTTCCACTCGTAGAAGCCCGATGAGGGGACGAGGCAGGGGCGCGATTCCCACGCCCGCTCGAAGACGCGTTTCTCATCGGCCGTCTCGGAACGGGCGTTGATGATGCCCTCCTCGGGTTCGTCCGCCCAGAACGGAATCAGCCCCCAGTGGTAGGCGTCGATCTCGTCGGAAGCCTCGTTCGTGATGATGTGGAGGTCG
>Ga0207756_100220_pt1 | contig 29257 bp, 26 predicted proteins | sample A23M1SouthBayCA_FD_187748 | JGI IMG/M metagenome (GOLD analysis project Ga0207756, IMG submission 187748) | Aerobic enrichment media microbial communities from Eden Landing Ponds, California, USA - A23 M1 (3) (SPAdes) | ecosystem: Environmental > Aquatic > Marine > Unclassified | place...
CGGCGGCGACGGCCTCCGCGGCCGCGAACGCTCCGACCGCCGCCGCCAACACGAGGAACTGGGACGCCTGCACGTCGCGCTCGGGGACGAACTCGCTGTCCAAGAGGTAGTAGATGATCACCGTCGCGAGCACGCCGGCGGCGACGCCGACGCCGAGCCGCCGGAGGAACGACAGGAGGGTCGCGGGGACTCCGAGGTCGTCGAGCAGCAGCGTCTCGAAGATCACCACGGCGACGATCGCGGCCGTCACGTCGTTGACGATCCCCTCGGTCTCCAGCGCGGTCGCGACGTGGTCCCTGACGCGGACGACGTTGAGTATCGGCGTGATCACGGTCGGCCCCGTCGCCACGAGCAGCGCCCCGATGAGCAGCGCGATCTCCCAGTCGGCTCCCTCGAAGAACCGGACCGCGACCGCCGTCCCGAGGAACATCACGAGGGCGCTGACCGTCACCAGCCGAAGGGAGACGGTCGACGCGCTCCGGATCCGTTCGATCCGCAGGGCGAACGCCCCCTCGAAGACGATGATCGCGACGCTGAGTCCGACGATGATCTCGAGCCCGTCTCCGAACGTCTCGAGGGTCACGAGGCCCAGCACCTCCGGTCCCAACACGACGCCGATCAGGAGGTAGAAGATGACGCTCGGCACCTTCAGGCGGTGCGCGACCAGTTGGACGACGAGTCCCGACACGAGGATCGCCGCGATGACCGGCAACAGGCTGGACACGTCTACGGGTCGTACAACCGCCGCCCTTCTTAGTGTACTGGTAGCCGGGGTCGGAGTCGCCCCCCGCGACGCCCTGCGCGGAATAACTGAAGGGAATACCGACGCGGGGACAAATCACGCTATTGATTCGCACACACAAGCAACTATTAACTCGGTTCCTCCTGTCAACGAGAATACGCCCGGACGGACTCCCCCGCTGGGCGACCTCACCATGACCGTTCGCAACTCCATCCCGATGTTCGCCCCCCTCCGGAGCGTCGGGAAGCCGGGTTGCGGAACGGTCGTCACTCGCTTCGACACCGTCGCCGCGTAACCCCCACGCGGGGCGGTCGGCTTCGCCCGTCGGAGCGAGCGCCACCTTCTGCCCCTTCCCGTCTTTCCGACACTTAGACCCGGTAGCTCAAGCGGCAGAGCCTCGGGGTGAGGAATCGACTCCCTCCCGGGTCCGTATGGCAGTCCAACCCTGCCACCGCGCGACCGACGTCGCGCTCCGACTGGCGGTCCCCCGCGACGCCGCGGGCGACCTCCACGCCGGGGTTCGCGACAGGCTCGCCGGGCGCGACGGCGTCGAAGTCGCCGACCTCGACGTCGTCGCCCTCCGGCCGCGTCTCAACGACCTCACGGTCGAGGTCGACGCCTCGCTCCGGCTCGCGCCGGACGCCGAGGTCGACGATCTCACCGACATCGTCGGGGTCCACGAGGCGCGTCCCCGGTAGCGGGCGCCGGACGGTGCTCTCCGGTCCACGCGGTCCCCGACCGACGTACCGACTCCGACCGCGGCGCGAGGCCTCGCGCCACCCCACTCCACGACACGACACCACGATGAAACGAGATTCCCCCTCCAGACGCACGAGACACCCCGACCTCTACACCGGTCCGGTCCCCGCCGACCGCGTGCCCTCGTGGCGCGCGACGGCGGCGCTCGCCGCGCTGCCGGTCCTGGTGCTGGCGATCGCGGCGTTCCCGACCGCGGCCGCGTTCGTCGCGGCCGCCCTCGCCGGTGCGGTCGCCGGTGCGGCCCTCCAGCGCCGGTTCCCGGACGCGCTCGATCGGATCGTCGACCGCGCTCGTCCGGCGCCCGGCGACGACCAGGCCGGCGCCGCCGACGGCTGATCGCGTCGGGTCATCGACCCCTCGCTGACGCTTGCCCCTCCCCTTTCGCTCCCCGCTGACGCTTGCCCCTCCCCTTTCGCTCCCCGCTGACGCTTGCCCCTCCCCTTTCGCTCCCGGCGGTCACCGCGGGCGTCCTCACCGCTTATCCCTCGGGGCCCCCGACGGTCCGGTATGACGGACTGCGATCGCGGCTCTGCCCCCGGCAGCGCCGCCGAAGGCACCTCCGACGCCGCTCCACCCGTTTCGTCCGCGCTCCGCGCCGGCGCCGCCCTCTTCAACGAGGGGCACGTCCTCGCGGCGCACGACCCGTGGGAGGCGGCGTGGCTCCCCCTCGCGGAGGGACCGGACGAGCGCCTGCTCCACGGGCTGATCGCGACCGCGGCGGCGACCCATCACGCCGACGCCCGCAACTGGTCCGGAGCGGTCGGCTGCGCGAGCAACGCGGTCGAGTACCTCGACGGGACCGGGTCGGCGCCGCGGGGGGTCGACGTCAACCCCGTCCGCGACTGGTGTCGCCGGCTCGCGGCCGATCCGGAGACGATCGAGCGCGCGCCCTCGCCGACGCTCCGGATCGAGGGTGCGGCGCCCCGCTTCGGCGACCTCGACCTGCAGGCGGCGCTGCTCGCGGCGCCCGGGCTGGCCGGCGCGGTCGCTCCCGGCGACGAGGAGACCTTCGAGACCGCGGCGGCGCTCGCGCGCGAGGAGCGCGGCACCGGCCGGACGACCTTCGCGGAACTGCTGTTCGCGTTCCTCCGCACGCCCGACGCCCGCCCGCAGGTGGCCGCGCGGCTCGCGGACCACGTGGAACTGGCGGAGCGGAGGCGACGGGACGTCGACGACCTGTTTTAACCCCCTCTCGGTCAGGCGCCGTCGGTGGGCGTGTCCGGGTCCGTCGGGAAGTTGGGATCGGCCGGGGGACCGCCGTCGCCGTCGCCTCCGTTCTGCTCCTCTTTCGGCTCCCCCTCGAACGTGTAGTCGCCGGAGTTGTCGGCGGGGTCGTAGCCGAGGGCCTCGCGGGCGCGCTCGATCGAGTAATAGCGTCGATCGTTGTTCGAGATGCCGTAGACGATCTCGTAGCCGTAGTTGGCCTGCAGACACCGGTCGAACAGGTGCGCGCAGTCGCGGTGTGAGAGCCACATCGCCTGCCCGCGCTCGTACTCCCGCGGCGGGTGGTCCTTCGTGAGGTTCCCGATGCGGACGCAGACGACGCTCATTCCGTGTTCGTCGTGGAAGAACCGTCCGAGCGACTCCCCGGCCGCCTTCGAGACGCCGTAGAGGTTCCCCGGCCGCGGGAGTTCGGTGCCGTCGAGTCGATATTCGTCGCCGGGGCGATACAGGTCCGGCGTGCGCTCCTCGGTCTCGTAGCCGCCGACGGCGTGGTTCGAGGAGGCGAACACGAACTTCTCGACGCCGGCGTCGGCGGCGGCGCGCATCACGGTCTGCGTTCCGTCGATGTTGTTCCGGAGCACGGAGTCCCACGGCGCCGTCTTCCGCGGGTCGCCCGCGAGGTGGATCACCGCGTTGACGCCGTCCATCGCCCCACGAACCGCCCGATCGTCGGTGATGTCGGCGACGTACCGGTCGGCGTCGGTTACTCTGTCGGGCACCTTCGTCGCCGGCAGCGGCTCCCTGTCGAGGAGTCGCCACTCGTAGTCGTCGCCGATGCCGCGGAGGATGGCCTGCCCCACCCGTCCGCCGGCGCCCGTCAGCAGGACCGGCTCGTCCATTCGGTCGTACGTGGGCGCGAGACGGGCATATATGATACGGTTCGGCCGCGACGTGCGGATCGGTGGTCGTCCGGGTCCTACAGCTTCTCGCGCGAGATGCTCACGCCGGTCGGAGTGACGACGATCTGATCGTCGCCCTTCTGGACGATGTCGCCGTCGACCTCCTGCGCGACCTGACGCAGTTCGTCGATGATGTGTTCGATCGTCCGGTCCGACGTGGAGTGGCGAGTGATGTCCGCGATGACGAAGTCGCCGTCGTAGACGGCGTCTTTGATCGGGATCACGTCGCCCTGGTCGCCGATCTCCGCGATGTGTACCTGCATGCCCGTGTCCGCGTGCGCCTCGGCGAAGTCGTCGAGGTCGAGCTCGACGTAGTCGTCGACGGAGCGGTTTCCGCCGCCGCCGAGGATCTTGCTCATAATACCCATACACACCACACGTCGAGGTCGGACATTAGTTCTTACGTCAGACGCTCTCGTCGCGTCGCCCGTCAGCTCTCGTCGAGTCGCTCCTGCCACTCCTGAACCCGCGACAGCAGCTCAACCGGCGCGGTCTCGGCGATGTCGATGTCGCTCAGCTCCTCGATCACGGCGCGAGTCTCGGGATCGAGTCGGTCGGTCTCCGGGGTCTCCGCAGTCTCCGGGGTCTCCGCGGTCTCCGCGCTCCCGCTGGCACCGTCCGATGCCGACCTCGGAGCGGTCCCGTTCCGACCCGCGCCGGAGTTGGGGGCGCCGGACGCTGTCGCTCCGGCGTCGCCGCTTTCCGAGAACGACCCGGACGAGAGGTCGAAGACGACCTGTTTCGTGTCGCCGTCGAGGTCTTCTCCTCCGGTGCCTCCGCCTCGACCCCCGCCCTTCGCCTCGATCGCCTTCTCCTCGCGGAGGCGGTCGAGAACCGTGTCGGCGCGGGAGACGACCGGCTCCGGCACGCCGGCGAGGTCGGCGACGTGGACCCCGTACGACCGGTTCGTCGGCCCGTCGCGGACGGTCCGGAGGAACGTCACCTCCCCGTCGCGCTCGTCGACCGCGACGTGGACGTTCTCGACGCGCGGGAGGTGATCCGCCAGCGTCGTCAGTTCGTGGTAGTGCGTGGCGAAGAGGGTGCGCGCGCGCACCTCGTTGTGGAGGTACTCGGTCGCGGCCCACGCGATCGAGATCCCGTCGTAGGTGGCGGTGCCCCGGCCCACCTCGTCGAGGATGACGAGCGAGTCCGCGGTCGCCGAGTGGAGGATGTTCGACAGCTCCTGCATCTCCACCATGAACGTCGACCGGCCCTGCGCGAGTTCGTCGAGCGCGCCCACGCGGGTGTAGATCCCGTCGACGAGCCCGACGGTGGCCGCCCGCGCGGGGACGAACGACCCCGCCTGCGCGAGCAGCTGAATGAGGGCTGCCTGCCGCATGTACGTCGACTTCCCGCTCATGTTCGGGCCGGTGACGATGAGGAACCCGCGCTCCCCGTCGAGCCGGAGGTCGTTCGGCACGAAGTCGGTCGTCCGCTCGACGACCGGGTGCCGTCCGGCCTCCACGTCGAGCCGGCGCTCGTCGGAGAGCTCGGGCCGCGTCCAGTCGTTGCCGGCGGCGTGGGTCGAAAGCGACGCGAGCGCGTCGATCTCGGCGACCGCGCGCCCCGCGTCCTGCAGCAGTTCGGCGTCGGCGGCGACCCGCTCGCGGAGCTCCTCGAACAGCTCGTACTCCAGGTCGCCGCGAGCCTCCTCCAAGCGGAGCACCTCGCGCTCCCGCTCCTCTAGCTCGTCGGTGACGAACCGCTTCGAGTTCTTCAGCGTCTTGATCTCGCGGTAGTGCTCGGGGACCCCGTCGGCCGCGGACTTCCCGACCTGGATGTAGTAGCCGTCGGTCTTGTTGCGGTCGACGGTGACGTGGCTCAGCCCGTACTGGCGCTTCTCGCGCTCCGCGAGCGTGTCGAGCCACTCGTTGACCTCCTCGTGGCGCGCGATCAGCTCGTCGAGCTCGTCGTCGTACCCCTCCCGGAGCAGCCCGCCCTGCGTCTTCGTCTTCGGCGGGTCCTCCGCGAGCGCGTCCGCGAGCTCGTCGTGGAGGCTCGCGGCCCGCTCGCGGTCGATCCGCTCCAGCACCCCGGCGAGCGGGGAGTCGGCGAGCGCGGTCCCGGACACGGCGTCGGCGAGCGCGGGCACCAGCGCCAGCGAGTCGCGCACCGAGAGGAGCTCTCTCGCGCCCGCGCTCCCGCTCGTCGCCCGCGCTGCGAGCCGTTCGAGGTCGTACGCGTCGCCGAGCGTCTCGCGCAGGCGGTCGCGCGCGAGCGCCGCCGACGCGAGCGCCTCGACCGCGTCGAGCCGGCGGTCCAGCTCCACGCGGTCCCGCCGCGGTCGGGTGATCCACTCTCGGAGGAGGCGACCCCCGGCGGCGGTGACGGTGTGGTCGATCGTCTCGAACAGCGAGCCCTCGCCGTCTCCCCGCATCGTCTCGGTGAGTTCGAGGTTGCGCTGGGTCGTGGCGTCGACGGCGACGTGGTCGTCGTCGCCGTAGGCGGTGAGCCGGGTGATCGACGCCAGCACGCCCGCGCCGGTCTCCTCGACGTAGCCGAGGACCGCGCCCGCCGCGCGCAGCGCCAGATCGGAGTCGATCCCGACGCTGTCGGCGGTCTCCCGGCCGAACTGATCGCGGACCGCGTGGTTCGCGCGACCCGGCGCGAACGCCTCCGCGTCGAAGACCGAGACGGACCCCGACAGGTCCTCCCGGACCGCCCCGAGCAGCTCGTCGTCGTTGCGGACGCGCGGCCCGGGGAGCACCTCAGCGGGGTCGAACCGGTACAGCTCCGCGCGGAGGTCCCCCGCGCTCTCGACCTCGGTGACGAGGAACCGCCCGGTGGTCACGTCGGCGAGCGCGAGCCCGTAGGGCCCCTCCGCGTCGTCGCTCGTCTCCGCGGAGCCCGACGCCCTCCCGCCGTCGTCCTCGCGGACGACCGCCGCGAGGTACCGCGCGTCGTCGTCCGCGGTCTCGAGGAGGGTACCGGGCGTGACGACGCGGGTGATCTCGCGGGCGTGGCCGTCGTCCGTCTCGTACTGGTCGGCGACGGCGACGCGGTAGCCCCGCTCGACGAGCGCCTTCACGTAGGGGGTCAGCTCGGAGAGCGGCACGCCCGCCATCGGGTACGACGAGCCGTGCGAGGACTTCTGCGAGACGGTGAGATCCAGTTCGTCGGCGACGAGCTCGGCGTCGTCCGCGAAGAACTCGTAGAAGTCGCCGCACTGCATGGCGAGAACGTCAGCGTCGGTCTCCGCCTTGAGATCGAGGAACTCCCCGACGATCCCCGTTGGCATATACCCGTACTCCCGCCGTCGGCGGGTAAAACCCTACGGGTGTGCGGCGGCCGGCTACGTCCCGGTCGCCCGCGGCGCCCGCGTCACCCCAACCGGTTCCGCCGCGTCGACATCCGATGTACGATCCCGGAGACGCCGAAAAGCGCCGCGAACAGGACCGCGTAGGCGTATCCGGACACCGACGCGAACGGGACCGTTCCCACCCACGCTGCGCTACCGAGCAGTCCACAGACGACGGCGAGGCCGACGTAGTACTCCCCCCAGAGGATCTCGTTTTCGGAGACGACTTCGAGGTATATCTCGAGTTGCCGGCTCTGTTCGGTCAGCGAGACGATCCCGCGGTCCGGCTCGTAGTCGATGAATCCCCCGTCGGCCAACTTCGGCAGGTGCGACTGGTGGAGCGCGGTGTACACCCGCTTGCGCTGTTTGTACGTCACCTCGGGGATATCGAGGTCGTTCTCCCACGCCGCCAGCTGTTCGGCGATGTCCCTGACGCGCGCGCCGTCGCCGTGCTGTTTCAGATAGGTGATCACGTTCCGCCGCCGCCGGTTGCTGAGCGCCGTGAACACCTCGTCTCGCGAGGGCTCGTCGTCGCCGCTCGTCGATTTTCCCTCCCCTATGAGTTGCGGTGTCATGGAACAATCATGCCATCAATTACTGTACCTACCGTTACCGCCCTACATATCACTAACTGTTATCATTTCACGGCGAGATCATGGAATCTATATCGGTTGAAAAATGTCGTATCAGGTCGTATGGCGTGCGGATGTGAACTGATCGCCTCGCGAGACGTTGAGAACCATCACGAGATTGAATTTTCATCCTCTGCGATTCCGTCTTGGACCCGCGCCGATCCGCCGTCCGCCGTTTCCGTCCGATCCGGCCCGTTGTCTGGTTTTCCGCCCTCCCTCGAGCCCGGTCCTCGGCGGTAGGCCGCGCATACATACGCCCTCTCGCCCCCAACGACGGGCATGACGGCATCACATGACACCCGTCTCGATCGGCTTCGGCGCCCGGAGCACACCGGCGAGAACCGCTGTTTACCGTGTACGGTCGTTAACGTCGCGATCGCCGCGGTCGGCGCGGTCGCCGTCGGCGCGCTGGTCGCCGTCGAACTCGGCGCGGCGGTCCTGGTCGCCGCGCTCGCGGCGATCTGGCTGCGCGGCTACCTCGTGCCCGGCACGCCCGCGCTCACGAAGCGGTACCTCCCCGAGCGCGTGCTGGGGTGGTTCGGAAAGGGTCGCGACCCCGGACCGCCGGCGGAGTTCGACGCGGAGTCGTACCTCCTGTCGGCCGGCGCGTTGGTCGAGACGCCGGACGGGAGCGACCTCGGGTTCGCGCCGTGGTTCGAGTCGGCGTGGCGGACGCACCTCGCCGCGCTGCGCGACGCCGCCGACACCGAGTTCGGCGAGCCGTCGTCGACGGACGAGACGGTTGGCGCGTCGATCGCGACCGCCGAGACCGTCGAAACCGCCGAGCTCGCCCCCGACGGCACGCGCCCCGCCGCGCCGGCCGACGTCGCCGCCCTCGCGGGCCTCACCGGCGTCGACGAGGACGGGCTCTCCCTCCGGTGGCGCGGCGACGCGGCGTTCGCGCACGCCGGCGACGAGCGCATCGGTCACTGGGAGTCGCGCTCGGCCTTCCTCGCCGACGTCGCCGCCGACCGCGCGCTGACGGCGCGGCTCGACGACTGGGAGTCGCTCCCCCTCGCCTCGCGAAGCGGCGCACTCGGCGCGCTCCGGCTGTTCGTCGAGCGCTGCCCGACCTGCGAGGGGCCGGTGCAGCTGGAAGAGCGGGTCGTCGAGTCCTGCTGTTCGAGCTACGAGGTCGTCGCCGGCCGCTGTACCGCCTGTAACGCGCGGCTGTTCGAGATCGACCTCCCGGCGTCGCTGGCGGACGCGCGGTCGTAAATCCCTGGGAGGGCGGAGTTTTTCGGTCGCCGATCGGTCGCTGCCGCTGGCGAGTGTTCACCAGATGCCTGCGGCGTCGCCGTCTGTTTCTGATCGTCTGGTGGTTCTGGTGACTCTGGTGGTTCTGGTGGCTCTGGTGGCTCTGGTGGCTCTGGTGACTCTGGTGGCTCTGGTGACTCTGGTGGCTCTGGTGACTCTGGTGACTCTGGTGGCTCTGGTGACTCTGGTGGCTCTGGTGACTCTGGTGGCTCCGGCGACGCCCTCCAAGGCCCCAGCCGGGAGGTGGGCGCACACTCGTTGCGCGCTTCGGTCGCTCGCGTTGCTCGGCCCCCGGAGTGCTTTCGTCGTCTGCGCCCACCTCTCGACTGCCTCTTTGAGTCCCGCCACAAACGCACAGCGACCGCACAGCGACCGCGCCTCACGCCTCCCCAGCCTCGTCGAACCGGCGCGGTCGCGCCGGTTCGACTCCCTCGCGCACGCTGCTCGCGCCCGGCGGGCGCTCGCAGGCGCGCGCCACCGTAACCACGATCTCTCCGATCTCTCTGTCAGTGTCGAACTCCGGTTTCCCTGTCAGCACCAGACCCGGGTTTCTCTGTCAGCGGCGGCGGTCGCGAAAAACCGTAGTTTGCCTCACCGCCGTCGCAGACCGGCGATCCCGCTTCGACCGCCTCGGAGCTGCCGGAGCACGGAGAAACGGTTGATCCACAGCTGGTAGGCGCTCGCGGCGGCGAACAGCGCGAGCCCGAGGCTCGTAAGGAGGACGGGATCGACCGCGGAGACGAGGGGGACGCCGAGCAGCGCCGCGAGCAGGACCGTCAGCGAGGCGACGCCGAGCGCGCGGTACAGCTCCGACCAGGTGACGCCGACGCTCGCGACGACCTCGGTGTACAGCGCCACGTCTCGGGCGTGGCGGGACATCTCGATCGTCTGGCTCTCCCGGTCGTATTCGATCACGCCGAGCTCCTCCAGCTTCGGGAGGTGCGTCTGCACGAGCGAGGTGTACACGCTCTCGCGACAGCGCTTCGGCGGCGGGCTCTCGCCGGTCTCGCGGCCCGCGACCAGCGCCGACAGCTCGTGGACCGTCACGACGCCGCCGACGCTCCCGAGATGTTCGAGGGCGTGCCGACGGCGCTCGTTCGCGAGGATCGTGTACACCTGTTCGGCCGGAAGGACGTCTGTTCGGAGCTTCATGGATGGGAGTCCGACGCTCCGCGCGACGCGGAGAATCGTTCGTTGACCCTACATCTTCTCTCGGGGGCATATGTATGCGCTCGCTACCTCCGCTCGGTCCGTGTTTCATGGTACCGCGAGTCTGGATCCGCTCCCGCGAAACCGCTAGCCTGCACCCCGGTAGGCGGCGCCGTCCCCTGCTTACCGGCGCCGAGGCCGCTGCCGGCGTGGCACGGAGTCCGTACCGCCCGCCGCCTTCGAAGTATGGGGTTCGTGCCGGTATTTCGGGCCCGGGTAGGCCCTCCGGACCGCCGATCGAACGCGGGGTTCGACGGCGCGAACCGTCCGTTCCACCGGATCGAAGCGTCCGTTCGACGGTGACGTGGCAGCGCGTAACTACGTGGGTATCCCTCGGAGGGGAGAGTAACCGATTCGGCTAACCGGCGCGGACGGGGGCGAGTCGGGGGAGCAACCATGAGCAAAGACACAAACGACACAATCGGACTCTCGCGGCGCAAGCTGCTCGCCGGCCTCGGCGCCGTCGGCGTGGCCTCCGCGGGTGCGGGACTAGGAACCACGGCGTACTTCAACGACACGGAGGCGTTCGAGGGCAACACGCTCACCGCGGGCGAACTCGACCTCAAGCTCGACTACCGCGCAACGTACGCGGGCGGCCTCGGCCGCGTCGACGAGATCAACGGCTGGTACAGCGACGAGGGTCCCGGAGAGCCCTTCAATGTCGTCGAGGAGGAGGACGGCGTCTACCTCATCGGCGAGGTCCCGAACATCGACGAGGGCGAGTGGCCCGACGTCGTGCAGGAACGCGACTTCTGTGCGCCCGACGTGGGCCTGATCAACGGCGACCAGATCCCGGTCTTCGCGCTCGATGACGTGAAGCCCGGCGACTGCGGCGAGGTGACGATCAGCCTCCACATCTGTGACAACCCCTCGTGGGTGTGGATGAACGGCGAGGTGACCGCGGACGACGAGAACACCGTCTCCGAGCCCGAGGCGGGCGCGGACGGCGAGGGCAACGCGCTCGGCGACGACGCCGACGGCCCCATCTCCGGCGAGGGCGAGCTCGCCGATGCCATCGACGTGACGATGTGGTACGACGAGGACTGCGACAACGTCTACGAGCCCGGAAGCGAGAGCGGCGGCCCGCTCTGCGTCCAGATCGTGCTCGACGCCTCGGGGTCGATGACGAATGGCGGACGCAACCAACAGGCCATCGACGGCGCGAAGACGCTCGCGGAGAGCATCCTGAACGACGGTCCCGCCGGCAGCAGAGTCGGTGTGACGTTCTTCAGCGCCGACGGCTACGACGAGAGCGCGCAGGTCATCCAGACGCTGACCGACGACCTCTCCCTCGTCGTCGGTGCGATCGACACGCTCCCCGCCGACGGCGATTCGACCGCCATCGGTGAGGGCATCTTGGCCGCCCAGGGTGACCTCGAAGACTGCGAGGAAGGGGAATCGCCCACGATGGTCGTGTTGACCGACGGTGGGAACAACGCGGGGACGGACCCCACCACGGCCGCCACCACGGCCAAGGGCGAGGGGACCACCATCTACGCGCTCGGTGTGGGTGGTGCGCAGGTCTCGACGCTCAACGCCATCTCCAGCAACCCCGACGAGGACTACGTCTTCTTCGCCAGCGACGACGGCGCGCTCGAACAGGCGTTCGGCCTGATCGGCGAGACGCTCCTCGGCGAGACCATCATCTTCGAGGGATCCCTCGCGGGCGCGATGGCTGAGCTTGAGGGCGGCCTCCTGCTCGACGGCAACCGCGCCACGGAGATGACGGATCCCTTCGAGGGCGGCCTGACCCAGTGTATCGGCTTCGAGTGGTGCCTGCCGGCAGAGGTCGGTAACGAGGTCCAGACGGACTCCGTCGCCTTCGACCTCGGCTTCTACGCCGAGCAGTTCCGGCACAACGAGCAGGTCGGCGCGCCGAACGGGACCGCACCTAACGGCACGGCGCCCAACGGCACGGCTCCCAACGGCACGGCGCCCAGCGAGCCTGGGCAGTAATCGACGTCTGACGGTCTCGGAAGCCACGCGCTTCCCCCGGGCGAGTCTCGCCCGGTTCCCGGTTCGGCGCCCATCGCGGGCGGCCGACGCGGCGGTTCGCGACCGCCGCCGGGAGTTCCCTTCGGGGATGACACACAATGAACGACGACACAATCGGACTATCGCGGCGCAAGATGCTGGTCGGACTCGGGGCCGTCGGCGTGGCCTCCGCGGGCGCGGGACTCGGAACCACGGCGTACTTCAACGACACCGAGTCGTTCGACGACAACACCCTGACGGCCGGCGAGCTGGACCTGTTTGTCCACGTCGACTACTCGGAGGACCAGGGCAGCTACGCGCAGTGGTCGACTCCCGACGGCACCTTCATCGACGGTAACGTCGTGGGCGGCGACCAAGAGGAGGGCGAACCCCTCAGTATCGAGGTCTCCGACCTCAAGCCCGGCGACTCGGGCGAGGGCGAGTTCTGTTTCTCGATCGTCAACAACCCGGCGTATCTGTGGATGTGCGGCGCGCTGACGGAGAACAACGAGAACGGGCAGAACGAGCCCGAGGCGGCCGTCGACACGACCGGCGGCGATCCCGGCGAGGGCATGGGCGAGCTCGCCGACGCGATGCAGGTGTCGGTCTCGTACTGTACCGACGACGGTGAGGGAGGAAACATCGTCGGCGAGGAGATCGTCTCCGGTTCGCTCGCGGACGTGATGGTCGCGCTCCGCGCGGGCGTGCCCCTGTACGGCGACGGAATGCCCGACGCGCCGATCGAGAACCGCGTTCCCTTCGAGGGCGTCGACGCGCCCTTCGATGACGACGAACCGGTCATCGCCGAGCAGTGCGTCTGCTTCGAGTGGTGGCTCCCGACGAGCGTCGAAAACGAGGTTCAGACCGACTCCGTCGCCTTCGACTTCGAGTTCTACGCGGAACAGGCCCGCCACAACGACGGGACGACCAACCCCTGCGTCGACGAGGAGTACGCGGCCGACTACGTCAACCCCGACGGGATCGACCAGCCCATCCCCGACGGCGTCGCCCGCGTGGGCGTCTCCTACGGCGATGACGACGTCGTCTACGCGGTCACGTTCGACGAGCCCGCCGGCAGCCAGTACAGCCTCGCCGACCCGTCCTTCGCGAGCACGAACTTCTCGCTGCCGTTCGACGCTGACAACGACGGGACCTACGACTTCCAGGTCGCCTGGAACGCGCAGGGCAACGACGAGTTCCTGTACTCCGGGGTCGAGACCGGTCCGAACTGGGAGAAGGACACGTCGACCGGATGGTCGGCGCTCCCGGCGGGCATCACCGCGGTCAAGTCCGGCTCGCAGGCGCTCATCAGCGTCCCGCGCTCGACGCTCGAGGCCAACGACGACAACTACGTCTTCGGCTTCAACGCCGGCGCCGGCGGCGAACAGCCGTCCGTGAGCGTCCCGACCGGCGGGCCCTACTCCCCCGTTAACAACTTCACGTCCAGCCAGAACGGCCAGTCGACGACGCTCCAGTAGGACGCGAAATCGGCGCGACACCGAGCAGACACGGTCACCGGGACCGACCGCGGCTCCGCCGGCCTTCGGGCCGCGAGGTCGCGGGTTCCCACAGCGGCTGACGGCGGTTCGACTCCGCCGGTGGGCCTCCCTTCGGGGAACGACCGACTAACGAATTCGGGGTTCGTCCCCGTACACTCATACACACACCAATGACAGACGACAAACTCACCGCACTCACCCGACGCAAGCTGCTCTCGGGCCTCGGAGCCGTCGGCGTCGCGAGCGCCGGCGCGGGCCTCGGCACCACCGCGTTCTTCAACGACCGGGAGGGGTTCGAGGGCAACACGCTGAGCGCCGGCGCCTTCGAGCTCCGGATGGACTGGCAGCAGAGCTACTACACCGGCCTCCCCGGACAGGACCCCGACGACCACACGACGTGGGCGCCGGTGAACGCGTACCCGGACCTGGACGGCGACGACCGACAGGACCCGATCTACGCGCGCTATCAGCTGACCGAGGATCCGACGCTCCTCGGGCTCCCGGCGAACGCCGACCCCGAGGCGATCGAGGCGGCCTACCGCGGGCAGTTCGCGAGCTTCGAGGGCACCGACGGCAGCGGGAACCACGAGTTCGTCGGCCCCGTCATCGACCTCGACGACGTCAAGCCGGGTGACCGCGGCGAGATCACGATCAGCAAACACGTCTTCGACAACCCGGGCTACCTCTGGCTCAACGCCGGCGGCGTCGAGGCTCAGATCGGCGCGCTCAACGATCCCAAACGCGAGGCGCTCAAAGAGATCCACGGGGATCTCCCCGACGCGGACCTCGTCGCCGCGGCGGAGGCGGAAGAGCAGCTCGCGAAGGAGATCGAGGCGACGCTGTGGTACGACGACGACTGCGACAACTTCCTCGACGAGGGAAGCGACACCTGCATCCAGTTCGTCGTGGACAACACCGACTCGATGGGGAGCACGGCGCCGTTCTCCGGCGATCTGAAGGACGACCTTCTGATCGACGCGATCGAAACGTACATCGGTCGGTTAGACACCGCTGACGGCGCGGAGTCCGCCGACGGCGACACTGCTCCCTTCAGCGTCGGACTGACGAACTGGACGACGGTCGCGGACACCGTCCTTCTGCCGACGAGCGACGTGTCGGACATCGTCGGCGTCGACGGCGGGAACTACGCGGATTCGACGGGACTGCAGACGATCGATTACCAGTCGCTCGACGCTGGGACCGACATCCCGGTGGCGATCGAAGCCGGCGCGGACGCGCTCGCCGAGTGCCCCGAAGCGGACAGCCGGATAATGGTCCTGATCACGAACGGGATCAACGTTGAGACGAGTGATTTCCTCGCGGCGGCCAGCGATAACCTTCGACAGAACGGCGGCGAAATCGATCGGTTCCTCATCGTCGGCTTCGGTCCCGAGGAGGATGACGCCGACACGCTCGCTCAGATCGCCACCCTCCCGGGCGATCACAAGTTCATGCACGTGACCGACGCCGATATCGATCAGGCGATCAACGGCCCCGCGGATCCGAGTACCGATCCCGTCACGAGCGTCGCCGAGGAGATCGGTTTCACCGCGGACGGCGAGCAGGTGATATTCGAGGGGTCGCTGTACGACCTGCTCGGCCCCCAAGACGGGATCGCCGGCGGCTACCCGCTCGACGCGGACCGCAACCGCGAGGGGCGGCAGTGCTACCCCAACTCGGACACGCGCTGTATCGCGCTGGAGTGGCACCTCCCCTACGAGGTCGGCAACGAGATCCAGGGGGACTCGATCGTCTTCGACCTGGAGTTCTACGCCGAGCAGTGCCGCCACAACGACGGGTCGGACAACCCGTTCGAGCTCGACGACGACGCCGATCCCCAGACGCCCGCGTAGTCCCGCGCCCGCTGCGGGTGACCGCGCGACGCTCGGCGCGGCGTCCCCGACGGGCCGCTACCTCACCGGTAGGGGATTCCTGTCGCGGGGTTCGACCGACCGATCGCTCGGGTAGGTGACCCATACATACGTGCACGGGCAGCGAAGAGAGATACCGACGACCGGCCGTTCGGAGCCGCAACGACACACAATGACACAGAAAGAATCAGGACTCACGCGGCGGGAGGCGCTCGCGGGCGCCGGAGCCATCGGCTTCGCGACCCTCGGGGCCGCCTCCGGACGGTCGACGGGAACGGACCGCTGGGACGAGTACTCGGCGTACACGTACGCCCAGTCGGACACGTCCCCGAATCTGCTCGTCGGGTGGCGGCGCACGGAGAACGGGACGCTCGTCGATTCGAGCCCGGTCGGCGCGGTCGACGATGTCGAAACGGCCGGGATCCGGCTCTTCGACGTCGACAACGCGCTGCCGCACGATCACGGCACGGCCAGCGTCGGCCTCCGGCTCGAGGACCCCGAGGACACCGCCCGCGTGTGGCTGCGGATCGACCCGCACCTCGACGGTGTCGACGCCGCGGGCGCCGCGCTCGCGGAGCGTCTCAGGCTCACGGTCCGACACGACACCGGGATATTCGGGATCGGCAGCTGCGGCGGCGCCGAGGGCGAGTTCGCGGCCGCCGGGGGGATGATCGCCGACGAGACGACGCTTGCGGACATCGACGGGTCCGCGCTCGCAGACGGGGTCGAACTGCGTCCGGGGATCCTCGGTGACGGCTGCCTCGGTCCCGGCGAGCAGCGCTGCCTGACCTTCGCGTGGGAGTTCGACGGCGAGGGCGGCAACGCCGGGCAGGGCGGTGCGGTCGATTTCCTCGTGGAGTTCGCCGTGGTCGACTGCGACGACGATGGGAACCCCTTCCCGCGGAGCGACTCGACCGACACCGAGGTGTCCGAATGACCCGCGGAGGGGACGGAGCGGGGCGTCCGAGCGGCCTGAACCGGCGCCAACTGCTCGCCGGGATCGGCGGCGTCGGCGCCGTCGGAATGGCGAGCGGGCTCGGCACGGGGGCGTACCTCTCGGACCGCGAGACGTTCCCGGACAACGTCTTCGGCGCCGGCGAGGTCGGGCTGACGGTGGACGGCGACCTCACGACCGGGACCGTCACCGTCGGTCCGTTCGCGGTCGATCGGACGACGTTCGACGATCGCCCCGGCCCCGAGACGTTCGAGGTGGGCGCGTCGGCGAACCCCGTCCGGGTGTGGCTCGCGACGGAGTGCCCGGACGGCGACCGGCTGGGGAACGCCCTCGAAGTCGAGGTCGTCGTCGACGGCGAGTCGCTGACGGACGGCTACCTCCCCCTCGCTCAGGCCGAGCGCCGCCTCGCGACCGGGCGGCGGATCGACGCCGACTGTCTCGAGGCCGGCCCCGACGGCGACCCGATCGTCGTCGAGGTCGCCCCGTACCTCCCGGCCGACTCGCCCGACGTGGGCGGGGAGACGACCGACCTGACGTTCCGGCTATACGCCGAGCAGTGTCGGCACGTCTCGGAGGCGGAGGCGGACGCGCCGGGGGCGAACCCCTTCGCGGAGGTCGCCTGCGAGCAGACGTGCGTCCCCTGCGAGGACGAGAACGACGTCAGGGTCGGATCGCTCACGCTCCGGTACCTCGGCGACGACCCGGCGACCGTGGTCGTCGTCGCCACCGGCGGCGGTGCCGGCGGAAAGGGCACCGGCGGTACCGTCGTCTTCGACGACGAGGTGGCCCCCGACGGGACCTTCGTGGTCGACGGAGCCGCGTCGCCAACCGGCGATCCGGAGTGGATCGGTCCGAACATCTACGTCGACGACGGATCCGGGGGAGCCGGAGGCAACGGAAACGGAAATAACGGGAACGGAAACGGCGGAAACAGTCCCCCGGGCGTCAACATCCACACGAGCTGTTCGGTGTCGCTCGCGCCCGGCGACATCTACGGCGACTTCGAGATCGTCTCGATGGCGACTACGGACGGCGACCCGATCTGCGGCTCGGAGGAACTCTGATGAACAACCCACTCACATCACCACGGACCAGGAAGGCGGCGAACGTACTCGGGATCGTCCTGCTGATCGCCGTCGTCGCCCCGTTCGCGGTGTACGCGGCCCCGGAGATCGTCGGCGCGGACGAGAGCTTCGTCGTGCTCACGCCGAGCATGACGCCGGCCATCGCGCCGGGGGACGTGGTTGTCGTCGCCGAGCGCGATCCGGCGGCGGTCGCCGAGGGAGACGTGATCACGTTCGCTCGCGGCACGGGCGACGTACCGGTGACGCACCGCGTGATCGACGTCGTCGACGAGGGCGGGACCCTCGCGTTCGAGACGATGGGCGACGCCAACGAGGGGCCGGACCCCGGGCTCGTCCCCGCGGGGAACCTCGTCGGCGTGGTGACGCTCACGATCCCGTACATCGGGTACGTGATCCAGTTCGCGGGCACGCAGGTCGGGTTCGTCGCGCTGGTGTTGCTCCCCTTCGGCCTGCTCGCGGTCACGGAGGTCTGGTCGATCGTCCGGGGCCGCGACGACTCGGAGTCGCCGGCCTCGCCGACCGCGGAGGCGGCGGCCGCGGGCGAACCGGACGCGACGCCCGGCGCGGCCGCCGCGGTCAGCGCGTCCGACGCGTCCGACGCGTCCGATGCGTCCGACGCGTCCACCGCGACCGGATCCGGGGGCGTCTCCGTCGACGCGGTCGGCGGGGCGGCAGCGGTGCTCGCGGCGTTCGCCCCCTACGCCGTCTACGTCGCGTTCGAGGTTCGCACCGCCGTCGCGATCGCGATCGCGGTGGGCGCGTCGACGCTCCTGCTCGGCGCGCTCGCGGTGTGGGTCCCGGCCAGCGGCGTCCTCGACCGCGGGGGATCGGCCGCCGACCGGCCCGGGGACGGGGACGCCCCCAGTCCGGACCGGGGCGCGACCGCCACCGAGGAACCCGCGTCCGGGGCCGACTGGGAGTCGCCCGACGTGGTCGAGGGGCCCGAGGGTGCTCGGGAGGGCACCGACGACCAGCCGGCCATCGCCGACGGAGCGTCCGAGACGGGCGACGCTCCCGCCCCGGCCGCGGCGGTCGACGCGCCGGCACCGGCTCCGCCGACCGCGCCGCCGCCGACGCGGCCTGACGGCGCCGGGGAGGGAGACTGATGCCCGTGAACCGCGGGCTCGTCGGCGTCCTCGCCCTCGCCGTGTTGGTGTGGGGCGTCGCCTTCGGCGGCGGGCTCACCGTCGCCGTCCTCACATCGAGCGCTAACGTGACGACGACGTTCGAGACGGTCGACGAACTCGCCTCGATCGACCAGCCGAGCGGCGACGATCTCACCGCCGCGACCGGCTCCGACGGAAACGGGACGAACGGTACCGCGCCGTCCGGGAACGGTACCGCACCGTCCGGGAACGGTACCGCACCGTCCGGGAACGGTACCGAGCCGTCAGCGACCCCGCCGCCGAGCGAGCCGGTCACGAATGGTTCGTCGCCGCCGCAGAACGAGACGGAACCGTCGGCGTCGAGCGGGAACGCGTCGTCGGAACCGTCGGCGTCGAGCGGGAACGAATCGTCGGAACCGTCGGACGCGGTCGCTCCCGAAACGAACGAGTCGGCGTCGACGGGAAACACGACCGCCGGGAGCACCCCGGCGCTCAGGGCCGGCCCCTCGTGGCGCGCGACGGGTGAGGCGTGAGCGTGAACTCGCCGCTCCGACCGCGGGGGCCGGCGGAGAGGGGGGCCTCGCGCTCGCGGGCTCGCTGCTTCCCGCTCGGAACGAAGCTTGCGGTGTTGCTGCTGTTGGCGGTGCTGTTCCTGCTCGTTCTGCTCTTCGGGCTCGTTCGCGGACTTGCGTAGTCCGTTCACGATCGTTAAGTGACGGCCGATCGAACCACCGCACGATATGGTCGCGTTCGACGCGTTCGCGTTCGTCTTCGTCGCGGGACTCGTCACAGCGCTGGCGACCGGCGTCGGCGCGCTCCCCTTCTTCTTCTTCGATACGATCAGCGATCGCGGCAACGTGGCGCTGTGGGGGTTCGCCTCCGGGATCATGCTGGCGGCGTCGCTGTTCGGGCTCGTCGGCGAGGGGCTCGCCGAGGGGACGCCCGTGGAGATCGGAATCGGCATGCTCGCCGGCGTGACCCTCGTGGTCCTTGCCCACGAGGTGCTGATGGACGCCGAGATCGACCCGAGGCAGTACGAGGAGGCCGACTTCAAGAAGCTCGTCCTGATCCTCGGCGTGTTAACTGTCCACAGCTTTCCGGAGGGAGTCGCGGTCGGCGTCTCGTTCGCCGACCTCGGGCTGGAGGGCGGGACCCAGCTGTTCGGGTTCACCGTCCCGCTTCTGGCGGTGTTCATGACCCTCGCGATCTCGATCCACAACGTTCCCGAGGGGACCGCCATCTCGATCCCGCTGCGGGCGATGGGCGTCTCGAAGTGGAAGATGGTGTGGTGGTCGGTGTTCTCCAGCCTGCCGCAGCCGATCGGCGCGGTCGCAGCGTTCGCGTTCGTCCGCTACGCCCGCGAGTTCCTCCCGTACGGCTTCGGCTTCGCGGCGGGCGCGATGATCTACCTCGTGCTCTCCGAGTTCATCCCCGAGGCGCTCGAAACCGGGAGGGATCTGCCGAGCGGCGGCAAGCCCGTGCTCGCCGGCGGCATCGCGCTCGGCGCCCTGCTGATGGCGCCGCTCAACTTCATCTGACCCCGGGCAACACCACTACGCCCCGCCGTCGAACGCGGTCGGGTTCACCGCGCCGGGGCCCTCGCCCACGTCGTAGCCCCGCCGGATCGCGGCCCCCATCCCGTCGACCGCGGCGGCGACCGCCTCGCGGAGTTGCTCGCCGCGCGCCAGCCGGGCGGCGATCGCGCTCGACAGCGCGCAGCCGGAGCCGTGGGTCGCCTCGGTCTCGACGCGGGGGTTCTCGAAGCGGAGCGCGATCGAGTCGGCGTCGTCTCCCTCCTTGCTCCCGACCACGAGCGTGTCGGTCACGCGCTCCCCGTCGCCGACGTGGCCGCCCTTCACGAGCGCGGCGTCGGCACCCGCTCCGACCAGGTCCCGCCCCGCGCGCTCGGCGTCGGCCGGCGTCTCGACCGGCTCGCCGACCAGCACCTCCGCCTCGTCGGCGTTCGGCGTGACGAGCGTCGCCGCCCCGATCAGCCCGTCGTAGGCGGCCTCCGCCTCTTGCGACAGCAGCCGGTCGCCGCTCGCGGCAACCATCACCGGATCGACGACGACGGGGGCCTCGACGGTCGCGACCAGCCCGGTCACCGTCTCGACCGTCTCGGCCGTTGCGAGCATCCCGGTCTTGACCGCGCCCACGTCGAAGTCGTCGAAGACGGCGTCGCACTGGCTCGCGACGTGCGCCGGCGGCACCGCGTGCACGTCGCGGACGCCGCGGGTGTTCTGGGCGGTCGTCGCCGTCACGACCGACGTGCCGAAGGCGCCGTGTGCGGTCATCGCCTTCAGGTCGGCCTGTACCCCCGCTCCGCCGCCGGCGTCGCTGCCGGCGATCGCGAGCGCGACGGGCGGAGAAACGGGGTCGCGTGCGGGTGTCATACACTAGTGGTACTACTCGGTTGTCTAAAATCGTGACGATCGCCGCCGCCGAACGGCCTTTGCCCCTCGCGGCCGAATCGGCGGTATGTCGAACACCGACCCCGCGGACTCAGCGGACGAGCCGGCTCCCGCCGCGACCGAGTCGATCACGGTTTACTCCGACTACGTCTGCCCGTTCTGCTACCTCGGCCGGCAGTCGCTCGCGCGGTATCAGGCGACGCGCGATGAGCCACTCGAGATCGACTGGCACCCCTTCGACCTCCGGGCGGGCCAGCGCGGCCCGGATGGCGAGATCGACCACGACGCGGACAACGGGAAAGACGAGGAGTACTACGAGCAGGCCCGCGAGAACGTCCGACGCCTTCAGGAGAAGTACGACGCGGAGATGGCCCAGGAGCTCAGGACTGACGTCGACTCGCTCCCGGCGCAGATCGTCTCGGTACACGTCAGGGAGACCACGCCGGAGCTGTGGCTCGCGTTCGACGGTGAGGTGTTCGCGGCGCTGTGGCAGGACGGCCGCGACATCGGCGACCGCGAGGTGCTCGTCGACATCGCGGAGCGCGTGGACGGGATCGATCCCACCGTCGTCGACGAGGCGCTCGAAGACGACGACCTCCGCGACCGCGTCACCGACCTGTTCGCCGCGGCGCGGGAGCGCGGCGTCACCGGCGTCCCGACGTTCGCGTACGAGGGACACGCCGCGCGCGGCGCGGTGCCGCCGGAGCAGCTCGAACGCCTCGTCGAGGGGTAGCTACTCCTCGTCGACGAGCCGATACGACAGGGACACGGCGCCGAGCGCGAGCGCGGTCCCGCCGATCACGTCGGTGAGCCAGTGGATCCCGAGGTACATCGTCGCGATCACCACGCTCGCCGCGAGCCACGCGGCGAGCGGCGTCCACAGCGGGTACTCCCGCCGCGTCAGGACCGCGAACGTCCCCACGGTCACCGACAGCGACGTGTGCAGCGACGGGAAGACGTTCGTGGGCTCGTTCACCTCTCCCGTCAGCGCCATGAACTCCGGGTTGTGGGTGAACAGCAGCGAGGTCACCATATCGGGCATGACGTTGCGCGGGCCGTACGCGAACACGACCGTGTACAGCACGAGCCCGATCGCGTAGTTGAGCGCGTACGCGACGAGGAGCCGCTTCACCGTCGTCGTCCGCGGCAGCGCCAGGTACGCGAGGAACGGGAACGCGAGCAGGAACACGTACCCGTACACGTACACCGACGAGAAGTACATCGTCAGCTGGGGCGAGCCGAACGTCGACTGGAGCCACGCGACGAAGTTCTCCTCCAACGCGTAGATGGCCCACGTCAGCTGGAGCCCGAACAGCTCGGAGACCGTCTGGAGGGAGCTCCGACCGATCGCGCTCGCTATCAGTACCACCACCAGCGCGGCGAGGGGCTTCCGGATCTCCCACAGCCGATCGCGGAGGTCGTTCCAGAGCCCGTACAGCCGCCGCGGGCGGATGATCGCGACGCTCGCGACGAGCAGGGCGGACCCCACCCACAGCGCGAGCGAACTCACCACCGACAGGAGCGGACTCATGCGCCCGGCGCGATCAGCCGGCCTTCCTCGTCGAACCGATACCCGGCCTCGCGGAGCCGATCGCGAGCCGTCTCGGCGTCGAGCGATCCGGGCTCGCCGACGAACGGGTGGACGGGATCCGTCTCGCCGTCCCCCCACTGGAGGTCCGAGGGCACCCACTCCGGAGCGGCGGCGAGCGGCGAGGCGGCGGCCTCGGCGTACCCGTCGAACGCGATGTCGACGAGGCTCCGCTTGTCGATCAGCGACGCGAGCACCCCGCGGAACCGGGGGTTCGACAGCGGTGCCCGCCGGGTGTTGTACCCGACGTGATAGAACCCGCCGGACCGCCCCGTGACGAGCCGCGCGTCGGCCTCGCGCCCGATCCGCGGGACGGCGTCCGGCCCGAGGTTCGAGACGGTCGCGTCCGCGAATCCGTCGCCGACCGCCTGCACCGCGGCGATGTCCGACCCCATCACCTCGATCTCCAGCCGGTCGAACGCCGGCTTCCCGCGGAACCGCTCGGGGATCCCGGCGAGGGGGTCCATCGCGTCACCGGTCGAGTCGTCTCCGTCGTCCGCGCGCACGAGGAAGTGGTCCGGGTTGCGCTCGAAGGCGACCGACTCCTCCGGGGACGCCTCGACGAAGCGCACCGGGCCGCTCCCGATCGGGTCCTCGTTGTTCGTCACCACGGCCTCGGTCGTCTCTGCGTCGACCTCGAAGCCGGCGATCGTCGCCACCTCGGTCCGCTCCTCCCAGATGTGCTTCGGGAGGATCGGAACCTGGAGGGCGCGCACGCCGACCGCGTCGTTGACGCCGTCGAGCGTCAGTCGGACCGTCATCTCGTCGACGGCGGTCGCCTCGTCGGTCCGCTCCTCCCAGATGTGCTTCGGGAGGATCGGAACCTGGAGGGCGCGCACGCCGACCGCGTCGTTGACGCCGTCGAGCGTCAGTCGGACCGTCATCTCGTCGACGGCGGTCGCCTCGTCCACGGCCGACACCCGACCGCGGAACGTCGGCGTCGGCACCGGCGACTCGGTGGTTCCCATCGAGGTGTCCTGGAGGAATTCGTAGGTGAACGCGACGTCTTCGGCCGTCACCGGCTTCCCGTCGTGCCAGTCGACATCCCGAAGCGATACCTCGATGCCCGAATCCCCGACCCGCTCCCAGCCGGCGGCGAGCCACGGGATAATCTCTCCGTCCTCGACCAGCGCGAGCCGGTCGTACAGCAGGGACGTGAACGTGCCGTAGCGCCGGTACTCGGCGGCGATCGGGTTCCAGTTCTGCGTGATGCGCTCGTCGGTCGTCACGAGACGGAGTGTCGCGGAGTCGCCCTCCTCGTCGCCGCTGTCCGTGAACGGATTGTCGCCGATCAGCCCGTTAGCGGTGGTCTCGTTGTCGCTGGTGGTGGTTTCGTTGTCACCGGCGGTGGTTTCGTCGTCGCCGGCGGTGGTTTCGTCGTCGCCGGCGGTGGTTTCGTCGTCGCCGGCGGTGGTTTCGTTGTCACCGGCGGTGGTCTCGCCGGCGGCAGTCCCGTCCCCGGATTCGGTCCCGGTTCCGTCGGCGTCCCCGTCTCCCGCGTCGACGCGCTCTACGCCGAGCAGCCCACCGACCGACAGCGGCTGACGGTTCGTCCAGTTCTCGAAGCGGTCCTCACGGACCGCCGTGAGCGGGTCGGGGAACGCGACGACGGTGAACGGCTGTAGCTCACAGAGGGTCCGCTGGAGGTCCTCCACGGCCTCGCGTCGCTCGTCGCCCCCCGTCCGGCGCTGGCTCGCGAGCAGCTCGTCGGTGCCGTTGATGTCGGTGAATCCGAACGGGTTCTGCCACCCTGACTCGGCGACGAACTGCGAGTGAGTGAACGCGTACATCGCGTCCGGGTCGAACGGCTCCGCCTCCCGGAACTGCCCGACGTACACGTCGAAGTTGTGGTTGATGAGCACCTTCCGGCGGAGGTCGGTGAGCCCGAGGGTGTTGATCCGGGCATCGATGCCCACCGCGTTCAGATTCTCCGCGAGGTGTCTCGCGATCCGGATCGCGTTGGGGTCCCGGTCGGCGGGCGGGGCGTTGATCTCCAAGGTCAGCTGCGAGGACCGGTCGCGTCCCGCGATGTTCCGCGTGCGGTCGAGACAGCCGGCGCTCAGGGCCGCGATCCCGACCCCCGCGAGCGTCTCTCGCCGGCTCACGTGCCGCGCCATGTGTTCGTCGCTGTTTCGCGCCTCGCGTATATCTCTTCTGTGGTGTCGCCGTCGGATCGAACCCCCGGTACGTCCGCCATACCGACTCTCTCGACGGGTGAGACCCTCAGATCACGTCCGCGAGCGGGAGGGCCAGCCCGACGACCCACGCCGCTAGCCCCGCGGCGAGCACCGGGCGGTCGGCGGCGGCGCGCCCCACCGCGACGACGCCGAGCGCCGCGAGCAGGGCGACGCGGTGGACGAGGAGGCCGGGCGGCACCGCCACGCCGAGCGCGGCGAAGTCGATCACGAACCCCGCGCCGAGGCCGACGACGACGCCGAGGAGCGCCGCGCTCGGCTCTGATTCGGGCGAGTGAGCGACGACGAGCGCCGGGATCCCGACGGCGATGACGAGGTACAGCGGGGCCGCGATGAGCTTCGGCCCGACTCCGGGGTACGCGGTCTCCAGCGCGACTCCGGCCGCCCGGACGCCGACGATGACGGCGGCGAGCGCGACGCCGAGCACCGCCGCGTCCGCGTGGCGACCCGCTTCCCGCCGGGCTCGATGCGCGAGTTCGAGGGCCGCGGCTCGGGTCCGGCGTCGGAGCAGCGCCCCCGAGAGCGTCGCCAGCGACGCCAGCTCGATCACCGAGACCCAGCCGTCGCTCCACCCGCCGTCGATGCCGCGGTACTCGCGGCTGACCTCGGCGTCGACCGCTCCGTGGATGAACTCGTCTTCGAGCCGGACCGCCGGGTCGTCGATGCCCGGCACCGTGTGGCGGAGCCGGAACCAGTCGTAGTACTCCTCGTGGGCCTGTACCGCGGTGTAGGCGCCGTCGGGCGACTCGTACGCCCGGAGGTGGTCGCGCACGCCGAGGTACGCGCCGTCGTGGAGCTCGAACGTCTCCTCCAGCCAGACGCCGCCGTCCGGTCCCTCCACGTAGCTGTAGCGGTCGGAGCTGTGCGCGTCCGCCCAGTCGCGCTCGACGATCGCCTGTACCTGCTCGGCGTCGGCGGTCGCCGCCGCCTCCGCCGGCTCGGTCTCCTCCCAGTCGGTGCCCGACCGGCCCTCGATCGCCCGTCGCGTCGCCTCCGCGTCGGCGTGAAAGAGGACGTTGATCGCGAGCGTCCGCCCCTCGACCGAGGTGCTCCGGCTCGTGTACGGCCAGAGCCGGTAGTCGCCCGCGACCGCGATGAGCGACGCCTCATCGACCCCTGAGGGCTCGGGCTCCTCGACGGTCGGCGGGGGCGCCTCGTCGCCCGCGCCGGCGAAGAACCCGGAGGCCGCGAGGCCGACGCCGACCGCCACGAGGAGCGCGACGACGACCGTCGCCCGTTTCATGGCTCGTGTGAAGCCGCCGGGGAAGAAACGCCTTTGGGTGGGATCCCGCGATCCCAGGCGGTTCACCCGGCCCCTGCGCTTCCCCCGCTCACCAGGTCTCGACGAACCCCTCCCGCACGTCCTCCGCGCACCCCTCGCAGTCGGGGTGGCCGCCCTCGAAACACGCCGGCCGCCCCTCGCCGTCGACGGCGACGGTCCGGCGCTCGGCGTGGCGGCGACAGACGATCCGGGCGCGCCCGTCGTCGTCGGTCGGGAGGTCGTATCGCTTCGCCCCCGCGCCGTCGTCCGCGGAGTCGTCCTTCGCCTCGGAGTACGCCCGCTTGGCCTCCTCGAACTGCTTGCCCGCCCTGCGGAGCTGCTGGCGGATGACGCGTTCGAGCCGGTCGTCCATGGAGGCCGTACCGGCGCGTCGGATATAGGTCCGTTGCCGGGCGCGGCTTCCGGGCCTCGATCCACTGCCGCGACAGCCCGGAACATGGTAGCGTTCCACTTGAAACGGCGCCCGCGCGTGGCTGACGCGCGTCAGACGCCTACGCGATTTCATCTTCGACCGACGGCCGAGTCGATCCGGATAAACCGCGGTACGGGCCGTGAGAACCCTCGATGCGTTCACTTTCACCGCGGTCACGCACGTTTTAATACCGTGAGGAACCAACCGCCGTACGCCTCCCATTGAAACACGACCGGAGGCGGAGACACCCCATGAGCGAACTGCGACAGGAAGCGGAAGCGATAGCGGAACAGTTCTCGGACCACCTCGACGTGGACGCCGACGAGATCGAGGAGCGACTGGAGAACCTCGTCAACGAGTACCGCGTCCCCCTCGACGAGGCGCGCCGGAGCGTCACCAACAGCTACCTCGAAGACGCCGGGATGGAGCGCGACGAGCTCGGCCGCGGCGGCAGCGAGTCCGTCTTGGCCGACGAGATCGACGAGGACGAGCAGTGGGTCGACTTACGCGTGGAGCTCGTCGACCTCTGGGAGCCCCGCAGCGACTCGATCTCGCAGGTCGGCCTCCTCGGCGACGAGTCGGGCACGATCAAGTTCGTCGCCTTCGAGACTTCCGACCTCCCCGAGCTGACGGAGGGACAGGCGTACGAGCTCTCCAACGTCGTCACCGACGAGTACGAGGGGAGCTACTCGGTGAAGCTCAATCGGACGACCCAGATCACCGAGATCGACGAGGAGATCGAGGTCGGCGACAACGCCGACACGGTCGAGGGCGCCCTCGTCGACATCCAGTCCGGCTCCGGGCTGATCAAGCGCTGTCCCGAGGACGACTGCACGCGCGTCCTCCAGAACGGGCGGTGCTCCGAGCACGGGCAGGTCGAGGGCGAGTTCGACCTCCGGATCAAGGGCGTCCTCGACGACGGCGAGACCGTCACCGAGGTCATCTTCGACCGCGAGGCCACCGAGGAGCTCACCGGCATGGGCCTCGAAGCGGCCAAAGACATGGCGATGGACGCGCTCGACACCACCGTCGTCGCCGAGGAGATGGGCGACGACGTGCTCGGGCGGTACTACCGCGTCACCGGCCCCACCTTCGGTCGGTACGTCCTGGTCGACGAGATGGAGGATCCCGGCGCCGTCGACGTCGAAAGCGCGCTGATCGAAGCGAGGTCGATTTGAAATGAGTCAATCCGCACCCACCCGAGAGGTCGCCCGGCGCGTGTTCGCGAGCGAGTTCAACGACGCCGGCTACACGTTCACCGAGTCCGACGACGAGCGCGCTCCCGTCTACGCGCTGCTGCCGACGGGCGAGTCCTCGAACCGCGTGTTCTTCGTCGGCACCCTCACGGAGAAGGAGGACGTCGGCGAGGACGCCGAGTACTGGCGCGGCCGCATCGTCGACCCGACGGGCACGTTCTTCGTGTACGCCGGCCAGTACCAGCCGGAAGCCGCTTCCAAACTCCGGGACTTGGAGCCCCCGGCGTACGTCGCAGTCGTGGGGAAGCCCCGGACGTACGAGACCGACGACGGCACCGTCCGAGTCTCGGTCCGCCCCGAGTCGATCACCGAGGTCGACGCCGACACCCGCGACCGCTGGGTCGCCGAGACGGCCACGCGAACGATCGAACGCGTCGCCGCGTTCGACGACGAGGGCAACGAGTACGCCCGGATGGCCCGCGAGGAGTACGACCTCGACCCCGAGACGTACAGGGCCGCCGCGCTGTCGGCCCTCGAGGACCTCGACGAGGGCGACGAGCTCGCGGGCGACGACGTCGCCTCCGACGAGTCCGTGTCCGGCGACGCCGCGAGCGACGAGACCGTCTCCGACGGGACGGATTCGGCCGGTACGCCGGAACCCTGACGCTCTCGGCGCGCCTCGATCCGCGGCTCGACTCCGGAACCAATTTTCAATCTTGCGATCGTCTGACAAACGCTTAAGTATATTGCGCGACGATCGGTCCGATAATGGGCAACAAGAACAAGACGATCTCGTTCCGCGTCAACGAGGACGCATTCGAGACCCTCCGCGACATCGCTGAGGAGCGAGACATCTCGCTGTCGGCCGTCTTCCGGGACTACGTGGATACGCTCGTTGCCCACGACGGACAGGTCCGCGTCGTCCCGGAGGCGGAGCTCGACAGCATGGGCGAGAGCGGGGAGTCGTTCCCCCCGAAGATCGAGGTCCCGAAGAGCTTCGTGCGGGAACACGAGCGGCTCGAACTCGAGGCGGATCACCTCCGCGAGCAGCTGGAGGAGCACAAACGCTACGTCAACTACCTCCGCGAGCAGTTGGAGGACGGCGACGAAGAAGTGATCCAGCTCGAAGACCTCGACGGCGAGCCCGACGAGCCCTCCTTCCGACTCGGGTAGCCGACGCGACGGCGGGCAGTTTCCGATTTTCCGAGCCGTCGATCTCGTTCGGCCACGTTTCGATCCCCCGCGGCCGTGACTCCGATCCGCGGAGAAACCTTCCCGATCGTTCGGTACTATTCGGCGAAACGACGATACTGGCGAAAATATTGCCGAGAGGACTGTCGTTTGTTCAAAGACGTTTGATTCTCTCCGAATCTGATGGACACTCTCTCATCCCTCTCACCGATTTCTGACTATAATAAACTATGTACGAAAACAATAATACCCGGGCGGCGAACCCTTCGTGTATGAAGAGGTGGGTCCGACCGTGAGCGTGTTCGACAGGGCGTACGACGATCCGGTCCGCGTGCTCGACGAGGACGGCGAGGTCGTCGGCGACGTGCCGGACCTCGACGACGAGGAGCTCGTCGGGATCTACCGACACATGCGGCTGGCGCGGCACTTCGACGGGCGCGCCGTGAGCCTTCAGCGACAGGGGCGGATGGGG
>Ga0207756_100222_pt1 | contig 28875 bp, 23 predicted proteins | sample A23M1SouthBayCA_FD_187748 | JGI IMG/M metagenome (GOLD analysis project Ga0207756, IMG submission 187748) | Aerobic enrichment media microbial communities from Eden Landing Ponds, California, USA - A23 M1 (3) (SPAdes) | ecosystem: Environmental > Aquatic > Marine > Unclassified | place...
CTCGGGAACGGCGTAGGCGTACACCTCCCGGAAGATGCCGCTGAGCCACCACATGTCCTGGTCCTCGATGTAGCTCCCGTTGGTCCACTTGTAGACGCGGACGGCCACGGTGTTCTCCCCGGGCTCGACGTAGTCGGTCACATCGAACTCGGCGGGGAGGCGCGCGCCCTCGCTGTAGCCGACGCGCTCGCCGTTGACCCAGAGGTGGAACGCCGAGTCGACGCCCTCGAAGTGGAGCCGAATCTGTCGCCCGTCCCACTCCTCGTCGACGTGGACGGTTCGGCGGTAGCGGCCCGTCGGGTTCTCGGTCGGGACGTTCGGCGGGTCCAGCGGAAACGGGTAGACGACGTTGGTGTAGTGGGGCGCACCGTGGCCGGCGGCCTGCCAGTTGATCGGGACCTCGATGTCGTCCCAGTCGGTGGCGTCGAAGTCGGGGTCGGCGAAGTTCTCGCTTGCGTCGGCCGGCGTGGGCGCAAGGTCGAAGGCCCAGTCGCCGTTCAGCGACCGGAACCAGGGCGAGGCCGCCCGGTCGCCCTCGCGGGCCGTCGCGGCGTCGTCGAAGGGCAGTACGTCGGTGTGTGGTTGCAGTCGATTCCGACCGATGACTTGGGGGTCGATCCAGTCGTCCATGTATCCGCAGAGAGCGACCGGTCGGTGATTATTCTTTGGGGCAGTTTCCGTCTGCGAGCGTGGAAACGATCGGTGCTCGCTTGACACGCGCTACGCTGTCGCCACCGTCGACCGGATATGTGTTGCCGCTTCACGAACCCTTTTTGACTCGAATGGGGAATCTCAGCAGGCATGACGTACACAGTTGCAGTCATCGGTACTGGTACGGAACCCGACGACCCCGGCCGGGACGGCTACGCGATGGCGTATCACCACGCAGCGGCCTACGAGAAAGTCGACGAGGCGACGCTGGTCGCCTGTGCCGACATCGTTCGCGAGAACGCCGAGGCCTTCGCCGCGGAGTTCGACCTCGACGACGACGCCGTCTTCGAGGACTACGAGGCGATGCTCGATGCGGTCGAACCGGACATCGTCTCGGTCTGTGTCCCGCCAGCGATCCACGCCGAGATCACCGTCGACTGCATCGAGAGCGGCGTCGTTGACGCGATCCACTGCGAGAAGCCCATGGCCGACACCTACGGAGGAGCGAAACGGATGGCGCAGGCGGCTCGCGATCACGACGTGCAGCTCACCTTCAACCACCAGCGCCGCTTCAGCGACGCCGTGCGCAAAGCGAAGGACCTGCTCGACGACGGCGAGATCGGCGACCTCGAACGGGTGGAGTTCTCCGCGCCTGTGGGGATCTTTGACTACGGCAGCCACTCGTTCGACCTGTGTAACTACTTCGTCGACGAGACCCCCGGACTGTGGGTCATGGGCCAGATCGACTACTCCGAGGAGAACGTCCTCTTTGGCACCCACAACGAGAACCAGGCGATCGTCCACTGGGAGTACGAGAACGGCGTCCACGGCGTCGCCGCCTCCGACAGCCTCGACACGGGCGGGCCGGCCAGCGCCTTCCACTGCCACAACCGCCTGATCGGCAGCGAGGGCGTCATCGAGGTCGGCCCCGAGAGCGAGGACGACGAGGAAGAACTGCCGGCGCTGCGCATCCGCCGGGACGGCGAGGACTGGGAGACCGTCGAGACCGAGGACGGCCTCCACGGCTGGGCCTTTATCGACCGCGCCATCGCGGAGAACGTCCGCTGTCTCGAAGCAGGGGAGACGCCGGAACTGTGCGCCGACAACGCGCTCAACGCGACGGAACTCATCTTCGCGACGTGGGAGTCCTCGCGCAAGCGGGGCCGCGTCGACCTCCCGCTGGACATCGAGGACAACCCCCTGCAGGCGATGCTCGAATCCGGTGATCTCGATCCCAAACCGGTCGACGAGGAGGCCGACTGATGGTCGATCTCTCCGTGTGCATCGAGATGGTGTACGACGACGACCCGTTTCACGAGCGGGTCCACCGCACCGCGGCGGCTGGCGTCAACGCCGTCGAGTTCTGGGACTGGCGCGAGAAGGACATGGATGCGATCAAGACGGCGGCCGACGAGGCGGGCGTCGATATCGTCGGCTGTCTCGCCGGCGGCGAACTGACCGATCCCGAGGCGGCCGACGACGCCGTTGAGACGATTCGGGAATCCATCGAGACCGCCGGCGATCTGGGCGTGCCGACGCTGATCGCGACGACCGGCCCGGACCAGGAGGCTCTCAACCGGGCGACACAGCACGAGAATATCGTTGACGTGCTCTCGCGGGTCGCGCCCGACGCCGAGGACGCCGACGTGACGATCGCGCTGGAACCGCTCAACACCGCGGTCGATCACCCGGGCTACTTCCTGACGACCAGTGCTGAGGGGTTCGACATCATCGATGAGGTGGGATCGGAGAACGTTCGGCTGCTGTACGACGTGTACCACCAGCAGATCACCGAGGGTAACGTGATCCAGACGATCACCGAGAACGTCGACCGGATCGGTCACATCCACATCGCGGACGTGCCGGGCCGTCACGAGCCCGGGACGGGCGAACTGAACTACACGAACATCTTCGACGCCATCGACGAGGCCGGCTACGACGGCTACGTCGGCTGTGAGTTCGCGCCGACCGGCGACCCCGACGACGCGATGGCGGGCGTCCGCGAGCGCAACTGATCGGGAAACTCCATCATTGTTACCGGTATTTTAATATACCACTATCCGCAATGGTTGTACTGTACTCCCTATGACAGAGTCTTCAGACCCGACTACGCGGCGTCGACAGCTACTGCGAACACTCGGCCTCATGGGCACGGCGGGCCTCGCGGGGTGCAGTGTTAACACCGGCGGTGACGGCGGCGACGGCAGCGACGGTGGCAGTGATGGTGGCGACGGTGGCAGTGACGGCGGCGACGGTGGCAGTGACGGCGGCAGCACGTCGACGGCGCAGATGGCCCAGTCGGCGACCGGCTGGGGCTGGAACATCGCGGCGCGCTCGCTCCAGGACGCGGCCGAAACGTACAACGAGGAGAACGATGCGGACGTGACCGTCGAGGAACTGGGCAGCGACTCCTGGGAGCAGCGCTTCCAGACCGCTGTCACCAGTGGCTCCGGGGCACCGGACTTCTCCGTGGTCCAGAACTACGACGTGACCAGCTACGGTAGCATCGACGGCCTGAAAGACCTCACCGGCCGGATCGAGGAAGCCGGTATCGTCGAGGACATCGTCGAGGGGAAGTGGCAGACCGTCAGCTACGACGGCAACTACTACGCCATCCCGTGGGACATCGGCCCGACCGGCGTCTTCTACAAGCGTGACGTGTACGAGAACGCGGGCATCAATCCCGACGACCTGACGACCTGGGATGCGTTCATCGAGGCCGGCCAGCAGCTGCCCGACGACGTGGCGATGTTCAACCTCCCGCCCCAGGAGATGGCACAGCTCTGGCGGATGCTCATTCGCCAGCGCGGCGGCCAGGCATTCACCGACGACGGTGCGATCGCCGTCGCCAGCGATGACAGCATCGCTGTCGCCCAGCTCCTCATGGACATGCAGGACGCCGGTATCACAACTCGGATCGAACTGTGGTCCGGTGGCTGGTTCACCTCCTTCTCGGAGGGGACGCTGGCATCGCTTCCGAGCGCGGCGTGGATGGACGGGACGCTCCGAGCCGAACTGCCCGACACGGCCGGCAACTGGGGCGTTTACAAGCTCCCAGCCTTCGAGGAAGGCGGTAACCGGGCGTCGAACCGCGGTGGTTCGAACATGGCGATCCCGGCACAGATCGAGGACGAGGGCACGATCAACCGCGCCTTCGACTACTGTCTGTACGCCATGACAACGCCCGAAGTCCAGAACACGATGCTCGAAGAGTACGGCCTGTTCCCGTCGCTGACGACGGCCTACGACGCGGACATCTACGAAGAGGGACTGGACTTCTACGACGGCCAAGCGATCTTCGGCCTGTTCGCGGAGGTCGCCGAACAGATCGAGCCGTACAACTACACAACGGACACACCCGAAGTGCAGAACGCAGTCGAGACCGAACTCGGCAACATGCTCGACGGCAACAAGGGTCCCGAGCAGGCGATGCAGGACGCCGCCGAGACCGTCGCAGACCGGACCGACCGCGATCTGGCCTGAGAGCCGAAACTGACTTCAGGTAGCACGCGACACTATATTTCCAAATACGCTCTATGATAACAGACAACACGAGGATCGGAGACAGGACGGGACGGCCGGCGCTGGACTGGCACGTGAGTGTCGACAGCGGCGGGACCCACCCGGCCAGTCACGAGAACGAGTCTTCCTCGGATCGACCATTCGAGGAGTTCGCAGTACCACCCAGCGGGTGGAACCGCTGTCACGGAGAGTCGACAGGAGGCGCAACCTGAGATGGTGCTCAGTGCCATCCAGTCTCGCGTCCGTTCGTCGGGAACGTACCAACAGCTCTCGGATCGCGTTCGGTATGCCCGGCAGGACGTCTCCGACCTCGTCCCGAAGATTCCGGGGCTTCCGTACGCCTACATCTCCCCGTTCTTTATTCTCTTCGGGATTTTCCTGTTGTTCCCGACGGTATACACGCTCTACCTGTCGTTCTTCAATTACATCGGTGTCTCCAACGACATCATGCTCCAGATCGCGGCCGGTCCCTTCGAGTTGACGATCCCACAGATCGCCAATCTCGAATGGGTCGGCCTCAGTCACTACGAGCGACTCATTTTCAGGGACTCGCTGTTCCACACCTCCCTGTTCAACACCTCGTTTATTTTCTTCGTTCAGGTGCCCCTGATGGTGATTCTGGGACTGGCGACCGCGCTCGTGCTGGACTCGAAGTTCATCCGCGCGAAGGGCCTGTTTCGAACGCTGATCGCACTGCCCGTCGCGACCGGACTGGTCGCGTACTCGACGATCTTCCTGCTCCTGTTCAACGATCAGGTCGGGCTGATCAACTACATCATCGCGCAGGTCGGCTTCGAGCCGGTCGCGTGGCTCGGAAGTGCCTGGGGCGCGCGCTTCACGCTCGTCATCGCCGTCACCTGGCGGTGGCTCGGGTATAACATGATCATCCTGCTCGCGGGGCTCCAGACGGTGCCCCAGCAGCTGTACGAGGCCGCCGAGATCGACGGGGCGACCCGCTGGCAGAAGTTCCGCTACGTGACCCTGCCACAGATCCGACCGGTCCTCCTGTTCGTGATCGTCTCCTCGACGATCGGGACCTTCCAGATCTTCTCGGAGCCGTACGTCATCACCGGCGGTGGCCCATCGAACGCGACGATCACCATCGTCCAGTACATCTACAACCAGGCGTTCCTCCAGCTGAATCTGGGGTACGCCAGCGCCGTCTCGGTCATCCTCGTCATCATTGTGAGCGTCATGTCTATCATCCAGATCAAGTACGGAGGTGAGGAATAATGCGCACCGAAGAACGGAACGAGGCACTCTGGAAGTTCGGCAGCTATATCTTCCTGATGACGCTGGTCGTCCTCGTGATGATCCCGCTGTACTGGATGATCGTCGCCGCGACGATCCCCCAGTCGGAGTTCTTCACGTGGCCCCCGCGCCTACTGCCGGGCTTCGAGTGGTTCAGCAACTTCCAGGCCCTGCAGGAGAACGTCGACTTCGTCAGGAGCATGGGCAACAGCATCATCATCTCGGTGTCGTACACGGCCCTCTCGCTGGTCCTCTGTTCGATGGCCGGGTTCGCCTTCGCTAAGTACGAGTTCCGCTTCAAGGAACCGCTCTTTTACTTCATCCTGGCGACGCTGGTGTTGCCGATCCAGCTGCTGATCATCCCGCTGTTCCTGTTGATCACCCAACTGGGCTGGACGAACTCCTATCTGGCGGTGATCCTCCCGTGGGCAGCGAACCCGCTGGGAATCTTCCTGATGCGCCAGAACATGAAGGCGATTCCCGACTCGCTGCTGGAGTCGGCCCGGATGGACGGCGCGACGGAGTTCCAGCTGTACTACAAGATCGCGCTGCCGACGATGCTCCCGTCGCTGGCGGCGCTGTCGATCATCCTGTTCCTCAATCAGTGGCAGGCGTTCCTCTACCCGCTGGTCGTGCTACAGGACCCCCAGATGTACACGATTCCGCTGGCGCTGGCGGACCTCGTGGGCGCACAGCGCGTCTACTTCGACCAGATCATGGTCGCAACGTCCCTGGCTGTGACGCCCATCTTCATCGTGTTCCTCACGATGCAGCAGTACTTCATCAAAGGCATCCTCTCGGGATCGGTCAAACAATAGGTGATCAAACATGGCAACAATAGATATCACGAATCTACGCAAGGAGTTCGGTGACGACGGAGAACAGATCGTCGCGGTCGACGACGTCAATCTGACCATCGGGGACGGCGAGTTCCTCGTTTTCGTTGGCCCGTCGGGCTGTGGAAAGACGACGACGCTGCGCTGTGTGGCCGGTCTCGAAGACGTGACCGACGGCAGCATCGAGTTCGACGGCAACGACGTGACCGATCAGCGCGCACGCGATCGCGACGTGGCGATGGTGTTCCAGAACTACGCGCTGTACCCCCACATGACCGTCCGTAAGAACATCGGCTTCCCGCTGCGGCTCTCGACCAAGCAGTCGACCGAGGCGATCAACGAGCGGGTCGAGCAGGTCGCCGAGATGTTGGGCATCGAGGAGCTACTGGGCGACCAGCCCAAGGAACTCTCCGGCGGGCAACAGCAACGGGTCGCGCTCGGCCGCGCGATCATCCGCGACCCCGAAGTGTTCCTGATGGACGAGCCACTGTCGAACCTGGACGCGAAGCTCCGGTCGACGATGCGGACCGAACTGCAGGAACTCCAGAACGAACTCGGCGTGACGACCTGCTACGTCACCCACGACCAGACCGAGGCGATGGCGATGGGCGACCGTATCGCCGTCCTCAACGAGGGGGAACTCCAGCAGGTCGGGACGGCCAGTGACGTGTACCGGTCGCCGACCAACGAGTTCGTCGCCGGGTTCATCGGCAGCCCCAGCATCAACACCTTCACCGCCGACGTGGAGGGCGCGACGCTGCACGGCCCCGGCGGGTTCGAGTACACGCTCGAAGACCCGTCACACGTCGAGGGCCACGACCGCATCCGCGTCGGCATCCGACCGGAGGACATGACGCTGGACCCCGACGGCGGGATGCCCGGCGAGGTCACCGTCGTCGAGGAGATGGGCAACGAGAACTTCCTCTACGCGACGATGGGCGAGATCGACCTCACCGCCCGCATCGAGAGCAAGATGCACCCCGACGAGGGGATGTCCGTCGACTTCGGGTTCGACGAGGAGGACCTCTACCTGTTCGATATCAACACCCAGGAGTCGATCAAGACCAAGACCAGCGAGACCGACGTGGACTACCAGCAGTACGTGACCGGCGACTGATCGTCGTCCACAGCGTCGATTCTCGGGGCGAGACGGAGACTCGCCGGTCGAGCCCGACGCCCCGAGCCCCACGCCTCACACCCATCGACCGATAGTAGATCGGTCCCCGATGACAAACCACACCGAGCGGTTTGTCACTGATATTATTCAGAAAAGTTATCTAGAACCTTTATTTATTATTGGTATATACCTAGCAGTGGATTTACAACCATGAGTAAGGAACGCGGTACGCAGACGGAGGGAGAGCTATCTTTCCACCGCCGGACGGTTCTCTCAGCCGTCTCGGGGATCGCACTAGGGGCGGGAGTGTCGATCGGCCCGGGCGGCGCACAGACCGTCGAGGAGTACGAGGACACGGTCTCTTCGATCGAGTACACACCGCATCCGACGGCGACGGATGTCGGCGGGACGGAGTCACTCGGCGGGAGTTGGGAGTTCGCGCTCTCGACGAGTGCCACGCCACCGTCCGGTTCGGGCCGCCGCGTCGCCCCGGATCTGTCGGGGGGCGGCAACGACGGCACGCTGGCGAACGATCCGTCGACGGTCACCGACACGAGCGAGCAGGCGCTGGATCTCTCCAGTGACGCGCGCGTTGCGGTCGGCGACGCGAGTGGCGTCGACTTCACCAGTCCCGGGTTCACGATTCAGACGACCTTCCGGTACGACGGCGACGGCGCGATCTGGTCGAAAGGCGACCAGTACTCACTGGGCGTCTGGGGCGGTGGCCTGTCCTTCTGGATGGAGGGGAGTGGCGACTACCCGGGGATCGACGCCGGCGACCTCAGCCAGGGCGAGTGGTACACGACGACCCTTGTCGTCGACAGCAGCGAGATCAGGCTGTACCTCGACACCGTCGAGATCGGATCGACGAGCATCGGTTTCTCCTCGTTTTCCAGCTACGATCTGGCGCTCTCGTTGGGGCACAACCCCGGCAACGGTGGGAACGGCTCGCCGGTCGTCGACTCTTTCCGGGCGTTCGACACGGCGCTGTCGGCCGACCAGATCGGTCAAACGTACGACAGCGTGCCCGAGAGTGCCGTCGCGTGGCTCCCGATGGACACCGTCACCGACGGGACGACGCCCGACGACTCGGGAAGCGGCAACGACGGCGCGCTGGCGAACAGTCCCGCCGTCGTTCCGGGGCGCTACGGCGAAGGACTCGACCTGTCCGGGAACGGTGAGGTGACCGTCGCCGACGCCGCCGCTCTGAACTTCACTGAGACCGGATTCACGTTCCGAGCGACGTTCAAGTACGACGGCGGTGGCGGACTCGTCCTCGACAAGGGCAGCAGTACCAGCGGTACCGAGCAGTTCGGGCTGGGAATCTACGATGGCACGGTGTCCTTCTTCGTACAGGCAGCTGACGGGTCGTATCCGGATTCGCTCCAGACGAGCATCACCACCGGGACGTGGCACACGGTCACCGTCGTCGTCGACGATACCGAGAGCCATCTCCACCTCGACGGGTCCCAGGTCGGTTCGGTCACCCACGGCGCGAACGGATTGGCGGGCAGCGACGCCGCGCTCGCGGTCGGGGGGAACGACCTCGACGTGTCCGTCAAGACGGCCGCGGCGTTCGATACCGCGCTCTCGACTGCAGAGATCGAATCGGGGTTCCGTGCGATCCCCGACGGCGCGGTCCTGTGGCACAACTACCGCGTGATCGAGGACCGCGGTGTCGACTGGGGGACGGCGGAAGTCCCGGGTCAGTGGGGGTACGACGGGTATTACGTCCCCAGCGGTACCGCCGAGTGGTATCCCGCCTCGGGTGAACTGGGCTGGTACCGCCGCGATTTCGCGGTACCCGACGGCTGGGAGGCCGGTCGGCTGGCGTTGTACTTCGGCGCGGTCTACAGCGAGGCCTGGGTGTTCCTCAACGGCACCCAGGTCGGCCACCACGTTGGCGGCTACACACCCTTCGAGATCGACATCACCGACGCCGTCGACACCGAGGGAACCAACACGCTGGCGGTCGGCGTCGCCCAGCAGTCCGCGTCCGACGACATGGGCTGGCAGAACGTTACCGGCGGCATCGTCCGAGATGTGACCCTACTGTCGGTCCCCGAAGTCCACGTGGACGACGTGGACGTGCGGACGACACTCGCGGACGACAACACTTCCGCGACCGTGGCCGTCGACGCGAGCGTCGAGAACACCGGCAACGGATCGGTCGACGGCGCGACCGTCACCGTCGATCTGGTCGATCCCGATGGCGAGACGATCGCCACGGTCGACCGAGACGTGGGCTCGCTTGCGGCGGGCGGGTCGACGACGGTCTCGTCGGAGATGACAGTCTCGGATCCCCGGACGTGGAACCCCGAGGATCCCCAGCTCCACACCGTCGACGTGACCCTGAACGCGGGCGGCAGCGCAGAGACCGTCAGCGAACGGATCGGCATCCGTGAGGTCCAAGTCGACGGGAACAAACTACGGATCAACGGCGAGGCCGTCACACTGCGTGGGGTCAACTGGGAGGAGATTCACCTCCCCGAGCACGGTCACGCCATCCCGGCGGAGATCACCCGTTCGGACGCTCGTCTGCTGAAAGAGGCCAACATCAATTACGTGCGGGCGGCCCACCACCCAACCTCAGAGGCATTCCTCGACGCCTGTGATGAACTGGGGATCGTCGTCGAGGTCGAAGCGCCCCACATGTTCATCGGTCGCCACCGTGGCGACCCGATCCCCGACGTAGTCGTCCAGCAGACAGTCGAGACCATCGAGCGGGACAAGAACCGGGCGTCGGTCTGTCTCTGGTCGATCGCTAATGAGTCGGACTGGTACGACGTGTTCGACACCGTCGGTGCGCTCGCCGCCGAACTGGATCCGACACGGCCGGCGATCTTCAACCACGACGACTACGACGCGTCGGACCCGTGGCACGAGGACTACCCGTTACGGGCCGACCACTACCCGGCGTTCAGGAGCGACTCGACGATCGCAGACCACACCGGTTTCGACGATCCAACCCTGTTCGACGAGTACGCCCACACCTACTGCTACAACGACCGCGAACTGGTGACTGACCCGGGACTCCGTGACGAGTGGGGACTCCCATTCGAGCGCATCTGGGAAGCGTGTCGAACCGGCGAGTCTGTCGCCGGCGCGGCCATCTGGGCCGGCGGCGATCATCTCGAACAGTGGGGCGAGTACCTCTGGGGCCTCGTCGACCGGAACCGACGGCCACGCCCCGAATACTACCACGTCAAGAAGGTGTACTCGCCGGTGAAAGTCACCGACACGGAATGGAAGGCCGACGGCGCTAGCGTAACGCTGACGATCGAGAACCGCCACGAGTTCGTGAACCTTACCGAACGGCCCATCGACTTCCCCGGTACGTCGACAGGAACGACCACGCTAGACGTGCCACCGGGAGAGAGCGATACGATCACTGTCCCCGTCGCCGGTGACAGTCTCGAAATGACGGTCAGCCATCCCGACGGGTGGACGATCGACGAGTACGTGTTCTCTCCTGATCGTCCCTCGGACAGCCCGTCGATAGCACCGGCCGAGACGACAGTCGAAGCCGAAGACGGGACATTCTCCGTGACCGACGGACCGGTCTCGCTCCACGTCGATCGGGAGACCGGCAGTGTGGACCTTCGCTCCGACGGGGCGCAACTACTCGTCGACGCGCCAGATCTCGTCGTGACACAGACCCAGCAGGCCACCGGTCGGAACTACGAGACAGCGATCGACCACCGACCCGCCGGTCGCACGGTCACCGACGTGTCGATCGTCGAGGACGGCGAGGCCATCGAGGTCAGCGTCGAGTACGACATCGCCACCGGAACGTTCGTCTTGCGCCCGCTCCAGGGTGGCCTCTCCGTGGACTACGACTTCACGATGACAGCGTCGATCGACGCACGGGAGGTCGGGGCCGTCCTGCCGGCTGCGGGAGGGCTGACGACGCTGTCCTGGGACCGCGACGGGCAGTGGACAGCCTATCCCGACAACCACATCGGCCGACAACACGGGACGGCGACCGCGTTCCCGAACGGATCGCGGCCCGATCACGAGGAGATCCGTATTCGGAGCGGCCAGCCCTGGGCGGAGGACGCAACCACGCACGGCTCGAATGATTTCCGGGGCACGAAGCGCAACGTCCGCCAAGCAACGCTGAGCGACGGCGACGGTCGGGGATTGCACGTCCACGCTGACGGCGAGCAGCACGTCCGCACGACGGTGCAGTCCGAGACCGTCGACCTGCTCGTTCTGGACCGGTCGCTGTCGGGAACGAACGCCGACGCGTGGCTGAACCGACAGCCCGTGATGGACCAGAACCCGACGCTCGCGGTCGACGATCGTCTACAGGGGAGTGTCACCGTCCAGGCCGAGGGGGCACTGTCCTCGCCCGTCGGTGACGCGAGCGGTGTGCCGACCGACCCCGACGGCGACGGTCGCTTCGAGGACATCGACGGCGACGGCGAGTTCACGCTCGCCGACGTTCAACAGTTGTTCGACAACCTCGATTCGCCAACGGTCCAGCACAACCCCGAAGCATTCAATTTCGCCGACCGGACGAGCCCACAGGCCGTCACGCTCGCCGACGTACAGGCGCTGTACAACGAACTCACGGACACGGAGCAATGAGCGGGGATGCGACGCGGCGCGTGATCGTCCTGGCTCTGATCGTGGCACTCGCCGGATCGGCGACGGTCACACCGACGGTCGGCGCACAGACCACTGCCGCTGGGAACGTCGGCCTCACGGTCGAAACGGCCGATTCGTCGATCGGAGAACGCGAAACGACGACTGCCACCGTCGCAGTGACGGGTGCGACCGGTGGCGTCGGGACCTACGACCTCACTGTCGCAGTCACCGGGCCTGGAGATGCCCGGATCACGGGCGTCGAGCCACTGACGGCGGGCGGGGACGGTCCAATCACGCGCGTCGACTACGCGAGCGATAAGCAGGCGGTCCACGTCGAAGCGGCGACCCTCGACGGCGCGCACGCACCGGAAGCGTCGATCGAACTACTAACGGTGACACTGACCGGGTCGGACGCCGGTTCGGCGACGATACAGGTCAGTGATCGGTCCGAGATTACTGACACCGACGGGGATCAGTACGGGATCGAAAGCCACGACGGAGGGGCACTCGCCATCGAGGAGAGTGTCGCCGTCGCCGTCGACGCACCCTCGGCCGACGATGCGATCGAGACGGGCGCAGTCCGAGCCTTCCCCGTCGTCGTCAAAGGGGCCGAGGACGGGATCAGCGCGTACAACGTTACACTCGGCGTCGACGACTCAGAGACCGCCCAGATCGTCGGCTTCGAATCGGGAGCGACCGACGACGACGGGCCGTTGATCGAGACGAAGCGCGCCGAGACCGGAGCGCGATTGACGGTCCGCGCTGTCCAACTGGATGCAGTCCACTCGGCCGACGACGAGGTCGAGGTCGGAACGCTCCGGGTCGAGGGTGTCGCTCCCGGCGAGACGGCTGTCCGGATCGAAGCAGTCGGTTCGATCACCGGGCGCTCGCTAACCGACTATCACGCACTCAGCACGGGAAGTCCGGCGACAGCGATGGTGTCTTCGGATGGCGGTGCGGGGATACCGTTCGTCTCCAGACCGTCGAACGAAGAGACCGCTACCCCGACACCGACAGAAACGGCCACTCCGACCGTAACGACGACTGCCACGGCCACACCGACGGCGACTGCCACGGACACCCCGATGGTAACGACGACTACCACGGCCACACCGCCGGCGACTGCCACGGACACCCCGACGGTAACGACGACGGTCACGGACACTCCGACGGTGCGGGCGAGGACCATGGACACGGACACCCCGACGGAGGCCGCCACAACGACGGCGACAGCCACATCAACATCGCGAGGGACACCGTTACCGACGGACAGTGCCAACGACCCGACGACGACCACGTCTGAGACATTGGGAACCATGGCTGGGACCGACTCGGGTGACGACGACTCATCGGGTACACCGAACGAGACGAACACCGTCAACTCGACGGTTGGGACAACGAGCGGCGACGGTGCCGGATTCACGACAGGCGTGGCTCTCCTCGCAATCCTCGCGGGCACACTCCTCGCGCGACGACGATAGCCGGGGTCTCGCCTCGACCGTCCGTGACCGGGTGTTTTTGACACTCCACAACTAACGGGAAACAGATGAGACGACGCGCCGATATCCTAGTGGTACTCGCCGGGATCGCGGTCCTGGCCGGTTGTAGTGGCTGGGTTGGTCCGTCAGAGTCGACCGAGACGGTCACGCCCGCGCCGGTGCCCGCGACGACGACACAGACGGAACAACCGGACGGTCCGCTCCCACCGGGCCTCACCGGTGGTGGCGTGACCGATGCCAGTGCGCTCGCGGGGGCCCATCTCGACGCGCTCCGGGGCATGACCTACACCTGGCACGCGCAGACGACTTTCGGCGGCAACCGCAGCGATCAGCACCTGACGGTCGAAGGCCCGAAGACCTACGGCTATCGTTACACGAGTCCCGGTGCCCTGACGAACACCTCCGAGTTCGCCGACGGCGAGACCGTCTACACGCGATACTACCGCTTCGTCGCGCGACTCCGGCGCGCCCCGGCTCCGAACGCGACCGACCAGTATGGACCGGTCGCGGCGGACGCCATCGAGCGGTATCTCACCGTCGAGAACGCGACCGTCGCCGAGACGGTCGTCGACGGCCAACTGCACTACCGCGTTCGGGCGACGACCGACGAGTACCGACGGCTCGGTGGCGCGACCGACTACAGCGCCACGGCGGTGATCGCCCCGGACGGGTTCGTCCGATCGCTGAACGTCTCCTACGTCAACCGCGGCGGCAACCGGTCGATCGCGGTCAGCTACCGCTTCCGGTACGACGCCATCGGGACGGCGACCGTCGAGCGGCCCAACTGGCTGTCCGAGGACCAGTGGGCGACCAACCCGACCGCGACGGCGACACCGCCGACTTCGGACACGTGAGGTACAGCTTTCCCTCGAAACACTATTCATGGAGCACGTCGCATACCGACTGTACCAATGAACGTCGGCGTCTGCTACTTCCCCGAGCACTGGCCAGCCGAGCGCATGGCATCGGACATCGAACGGATGGCCGAGACCGGTATCGAGTACGTCCGAATGGGCGAGTTCGCCTGGTCGCGCCTCGAACCCGAACCCGGCGAGTACGACTTCGAGTGGCTCGAACGAGCGGTGTCGCTGATCGGCGAGCACGGCATGCAGGCGGTGCTGTGTACGCCGACGGCGACACCGCCAAAGTGGCTCGTCGACGAGTATCCCAGTATCCTGCAAGCGGAGGCCGACGGGACCACCCGCCACTACGGCGGCCGCCGTCACTACTGCCACAACTCCGCGGTGTACCGCCGCGAGAGTCGCCGGATCGTCCAGGCGCTGGCCGAGCGGTTCGCCGACGATCCCGCTGTCGCGGGCTGGCAGACCGACAACGAGTACGGCTGCCACGGCACGATCCGCTGTTACTGTGAGGACTGCGCCAGCGCCTTCCGGACGTGGCTCCGCGAGCAGTACGGCGACATCGAGACGCTCTGTGACGCCTGGGGTACGGCCTTCTGGAGCCAGGACCTCGACTCGTTCGCCCAGATCGACCCGCCGCGCCACACCGCCGCCGGGCACCACCCCTCGCGACTGCTCGACTACTACCGGTTTTCGAGCGACAGCGTCGTCTCGTACAACCGCGAACAGACGGAGATACTGCGCGGGACGAACGACGACTGGTTCGTCACCCACAACTGCATGTCCCACTTCGAGGCGCTGGACGCCTACGACCTCGCCGGGGACCTCGATTTCGTCTCGTGGGACTCCTACCCGACGGGACACGTCCAGACCCAGCGCGACGAGGTGTCCCGCGAACAGCTACGAGCGGGCGACCCGGACCAGATGGGGCTTGACCACGACATCATGCGGAGCGCCACCGGCGAACCGCTGTGGGTGATGGAGCAACAGCCCGGGGACATCAACTGGCCGCCGTACTCGCCCCAGCCGGCGGACGGCGCGATGCAGCTCTGGGCCCACTACGCTGTCGGCCACGGCGCGGATGTGGTGTCGTACTTCCGATGGCGACAGTGCCGGATGGGACAGGAACAGTACCACAGTGGCCTGCTGGCACAGGACGGCTCGCCGGACGCCGGCCATCGGGACGCCGCGCGGGCCGCGAACGAGTTCGCCGACCTCGACAGCGCGGTCGCGTCGGCCGACGGATTCGCCGTCCCCGAGGCCGACGTGGCACTGCTGCACAGCTACGAAAACGCCTGGGCGCTCGGTATCGAAGCCAACACGCCGGACTTCGACTACTGGCAGCACCTCGAAACGTACTACCGGGCCCTGCGCGAGCGGTCGGTCACCGTCGACGTGATCCCGCCGACGGCCGACCTCGACGAGTACGACGCGGTCGTCGCGCCGACGCTGTACCTCGCGGACGATGATCTGGCGACCCACCTCGACGGGTTCGCGGAGGACGGCGGCGAGCTGCTGGTGACGATGCGCTCGGGCCTCAAGGACCCGCACAACAAGCTCAACAACGCGCCCCAGCCCGGCCCACTCCGCGACTTGATCGGTGCGACCGTCGATCAGTTCGAGAGCGTGCCCGAGCAACTGGAGAGTACGGTCACCTACGAGGGTCGAGAGTACGACTGCTCGGTCTGGAACGAGTGGCTCGTCCCGGGCAAGGATGCGGAGGTACTGAGTCGCTACGAGGGCGAACGCGCCGACGGCGAGGCAGCAATCACCCGCGTCGAGGACGGCGACGGCAGCGTTACCTATGTGGGAACGTGGCCGGGAACCGAACTCGCTAGCGCTCTCGTAGGCGACCTGCTGGATCGGACCGATGTCGAAGCTTCGACGCCCCTGCCGAAGCAGGTCCGCGCCGCGCGGCGGGACGGACTCACCTGGATCGCGAACGTCCGCGGCGAGTCACTGACCGTCGAAGCGCCGGCAGACGCGACGTGGTTCCTCGGGGACGGCGAGATCGGAGCTTACGACGTGGCGGTGACCGACGCGACGCCGGCAGTGCTGTCGGTCGATCCGGAGTGAAGGAGTGTGAGAGCGGCCACGATCCGTACCCGGCCCTCTGTGGGTCATCTGCGCTGGATCGTCACAGATCGGCGCTCGCACCATTCGACCAAGGTATCACGCTACGGATCGGCGTCTCGATGGGCGAGCGTTTCGAAGCCAGACACGGTTGTCGGGCGATGATCGAACTTGCGGCGAAGAAAAAGCGTGTAAGAGCTATTCCGTCGATAAATATCTCCATTCTGTCGACACTACTTCTCGGACGACGAGACATTCACAGTTACAATCGCAGAAACGAGAGATATGAAGACAAATACACTCACAGCGAGAAGAGGCGTGGGCTACCGACAAAAGGGTATCAGACTGTCGCCGACGGCCGGTCCGGGACAGATACAGACAGTCAGTGAGTACCCGATATCCGGTTCTTCATTGACATCCTCCTCCGCGCAAACGCGGAGGAATCCCGAGCGATGGGAGTTTCAGGTGTGCAGCCCAATCACCGGACTACCAACCCTTTCAGGCACGGGTGGTCCCACGGTATCGGACTGGTGGACTGGTGGCGGTGCCAAGCCGCCGGTACCCCTATCGTCGACCGTGTACGGCGTCCCTGTGTTGTTTTTGCCACGGGGACGCCGGCAAGCGTCACCGGACTTGGGGGGTATCGTCTGGGCTGCTTTGAGCAGTCGGCACGGGCACACGCTTCTAGCATGTGTGTTCGCCAACTGCCCTTTCCGATACTGCCTCGTTACGTGGGTGGACAGGCCACCTCCGAAGGACGGTTCGGAATCCGCTCCGTTCCGACCGATTCCTACCCCTCAGTAGGGCGGCCTGTCGCTTAAACGTCACTGTGGGAAACTCGGGGCAGACGTTTGAACGGTGGACTGTTAGCACAAGTGACAGCGCGTATCCACGGCCCGAAGGCCGTGGTATTGCGCCTGTTCAGCGTATAACACCCGTGCCAGCATTACAGCTGTTCTGAGGGCCTTTCGAAGAGAGATGTGAACCGTATCAACAGTGCAAGCACGATGGCCAGTCCGAGCGTGGGATACTCGACGTTGACGAGCGTCCATTTCACCGTTTCAGCGGTGTTCATCTCTTTTTCTCATCGCCTTGTCTTTCTAGTACTTCTCTCAATGCTCCGCTGTGTAATCGCTATACCGGCGAATTTAGCGCGCCGAAGTAGACTTGCCATGCCAGGAGCGACTTAGCTACGAGGCTCAGGATGATGTACGCACGCTCACCATACAGGTAGTCCTGCCAGTTCCAGACCTCGAGATACTGCAACAACATATTGATCGCAAAGAGGTTGAACAGGACAAACAGCGAGACGTAGATGACGATCACGAAGTCCGGTGGGCTCCCGCCTGAATCGAAGGTCCCGATGATCGTGACGGCCATGACAATCCAGGGGACAATGCCCGCAATCGAACCGACGATGTACGAACTCCAGTCCGTGTCCGTCGTCAGGCGATTGTGTCGCTCCATTACCAGCCCACAGAGATTCATCACTGCGATGAGGCCGAACAGTGCAATTAGCGTCCCCAGATCCCAGACGCCTGCGAGCATGGCGATCAGGACGATCATGATCGACGCGCTGATCGCGTACTCGTACCAGCGATAGGGGTTCATTCCCTGCTCGAGGTAGGCGACGTACCGATCGTACAGTACCGTTGCAATCAGTGTGTGGGCAATCGCAGATATAAACAGGAACGCAACCGCCAGATAGGCGAGCTCAATCGTGCCGATCGACTCCATGACGGGTGCGAGTTGCTGGCTTTCACTGTCGAACGTGAGATACGTCGAAGTGATCGTCCACTCCCGTGAAGAACTCAGATAGAGCATCAACGCCCCCTGGACGAAGTGGAGGATGCCCATGATCGCGTTGAACCGTCGGAGATTCCAGTCACCAGGAGTGCTCTTTGCCATGTGATATATCTTCGCAGACATCTGTTATCGTCTTTTGGTATTTTTGCAGGGACTTTCTCGATGCCCGTTTCAAATCGAGAGTAGACAGGCTGCGAAACAGCCTCTCGAATCAGGAGTGTTCGCTCACGTCACCGTTGCCAACGTTGCGTTGTTTCTTGAGTTCGGCGAGAATGCCGTCCCCTTTCCGTGAAGGATGTTCGCCGGTTCGAGTGAGACCTTCCCGTCTTCGAGTTGTTCGATGATCGATTCGAGTCGGTCGGTTTTGTCCGAGATGGAGTCAGTGGTCTCGGTCATGGCCACAGGGTCAGAATGATGAAGACGGCCAGCCCAATGACGAGCAGGCCGAGCACGACGAGCGCGATGACGAGTCGTCGTTGCTGGCGTCGGCACTGTTCGGTCTCTTCTTTGTGGGCGATTCCTGGGCGTGTTTCTCATGGGCGCTGTCGAGGCGATTTTCGAGACCGGTGAGTTCCTCGCGAGCGTGTGTCTCGAAGACGTGCTCGAGGTCGCTATTGAGCCTCGTCAGTTCTGACTCGACGTGCTGGTCGTAGGCTCGATTCAGTCGATCGGCCTTCATTTCGAGTGCGCTCTGCACTCGCTTCTGGATGCATTGTCGAGCCTCTCATTGAGCTCGTCGAGCTCTTCGAGGACTGCCCGCGTCTCGGCTCCGATCGCATTCAATTCGAACGAGACGATGCTTGGCGTCTGGTTTCACCGGGGGTTCACTCGGCGTGTTGCTGGGGACACTGCGATCGCTGTGGACATTTCGATCAGGGTGTCGACGACGAGGTGCTGATCGGCGACGATTCGTCCCGACGATCACCGGTAAACGGCTACACGCCTCGGTGCTGCCAGGTGTGCTGTCACTTCCACGTCCCCTGAGACACACGTTTGGCTCCCAGCGATCAACGCGGGGGTGTTATACGCTGAACAGGCGCAATACCACGGCCTTCAGGCCGTGGATACGCGCCGTCATTCAGTGACACGCTCCACAGATTCCAGCATAGACCGGATATTCCACGCTAAGGGGGTATTTAATACACTTATACTCATAATTAGTTACATACCACAGAGAGATGCTGGAAACAACCCGAACCTACGTCGCACGCATCACGAACCACCAACAGGTTCGTGACGATCTGGACCAGTGTGGGTTCGCGGCATCGAAACTGTGGAACGTCGGACGCTACTACATCCAACAACGGTGGGACGACGACGGTGAGATACCCGACGAAGCCGAACTCAAATCAGAGTTGAAACGCCACGAACGCTACAGTGATCTCCATTCTCAGTCAAGTCAGCGAGTTCTCGAAGAACTTGCTGAGGCGTTCACCGGCTGGTATAATTCCGACGACGGCAACAACTCACCGGGCTACCGAAAATGTGGCGACGACCATCCGCGCTCTACCGTGACGTGGAAGAAACGGGCCATCAAACACGACGACAAACACGGTCAACTCCGCCTCTCGAAAGGCTGGAATCTGAAAGAATCGCGGTCTGACTTCATCCTCGCAGAGTACGAAACACGGCCCGACGTAGCAGTCGAGAATATCCAGCAGGTGCGTGCCGTCTGGAATGGCGACCGCTGGGAACTCCACCTCGTCTGCAAGAAAGAAATCCCAGTCGAAGACGCGCCCGGGGACAAGATTGCGGGTGTCGACCTCGGTATCAGCAACTACCTCGCCATCAACTACGAAGACGGCCCTTCGGAGCTGTATCCGGGGAACGTGCTGAAAGAGGACAAGCACTACTTCACCCGCGACGAGTACCAGACTGAGGGCGAAAACGGTCCGTCGAAGCGGGCGCGGAAAGCCCGGCAGCAACTCTCCCGGCGCAAAGACCACTTCCTCCACACCCTTTCCAAGCACATCGTTGAGCGATGCGTCGACGAGGGTGTGGAGAAGATAGCGGTTGGCGACCTCAGCGACATTCGGGAGGACGAGAACGGCGACTCGCGGAACTGGGGTGTGTCGGGGAACAAGAAACTCCACGGGTGGGAGTTCGACCGATTCACCCGCCTCCTCGAATACAAGGCCGAGGAACACGGAATCCTCGTTGGCCGTGTAGACGAGGAGAACACGAGCAAGACGTGTTCGTGTTGTGGGCAGATCCGTGACTCGAATCGTGTGGAGCGTGGACTGTACGTCTGTGCGTCGTGCGAGACGACGATGAACGCAGACGTGAACGGTGCGGTGAACATTCGCAGAGGGATAACTCAGAGTCCCCCAACGGGGGATATGAGTAACGGCTGGTTGGCACAGCCCGGAGTCTTCCTGTTCGACCGCGAGAGCGGGTCGTTCAAAACGAGAGAGCAGGGAGACTGCAAACCCTAATATCCCAACGCTCGGGATTCCTCCGGCTTTAGCCGGAGGAGGATGTCAACGAAGGATCGAATGGTCCAACGACCCCGACGGCGGATTCGATCCTCACAGAGCGTGACATCGCCGTTGTTCCGGATATTCTCGCCAACGCCGGTGGTGTCACGGTGAGCTACTTCGAGTGGCTTCAGGACATCAATCGGCGGGCTTGGTCAGTTGAACGAGTCAATGATGAACTCGAAACCGAGATGCGGGCTGCTTGGGATGCGGTCCGAGCGGCGTACGAACAGCGCGACGTGACCTGGCGCGATGCGGCGTACATCGTCGCGCTGTCTCGCATTGCGGACGCACACGAAGCACGAGGTCTCTGGCCGTAGCTACAGGGGCTGCCGTAGGTCTCGGCTGTCACTCGTTTCGTCTTGGATGGCTGCCGATCGTGCTGCAGCCGGACTTCCTGATTGCGTTCTCTTTGCGCCTTGTCGTTCGACTGATCAACAGTCGTTCGTATGCTGGCCAGCGCGTCAACGAGGGCTAGAAACGCGAGCCTGTCCTCGTCCGTCTCCTTGCGCCCGCCGAATTCCGACTCACTCTACCAGACGACACAGCTCGTCGTGCAGCCACCCGATTTAGCTATAATCCACAGTTAGACCTGCCAGTCGTTGAGTGTAGTGATACCGTACGGCGATACAGCACATCCCTACGATATAGCTATAAAGTATGGTTATACGATATAGCTGATCGGTATAGCTATTTGTGATCGCTGTTAAGATGAGCTGGGTTGTCTGACTGATCTTTATAGTTGTGGGGGCTGTCTGGCAGGCTATGCTGGCCTATACGACGTACTCGGAAGCCGGCGGGGTCGGGAAATCGACACTTGCCGCGAATCTCGCTGTCGCGGACGCACAGGCGGGGCGGGACGTGCTCGTCATCGACCTCGATCCACAGGAGGCATCGCTCTCGTACCTTCTAGACGTCGACGACGACCGCAACGACAGTTCAGCGGACTCGCTGGTCCGCCATCTCGTCGAGCGGCCGCGTGGCGACTTCGACGACCTGATCAAGACGAGTGAAGGTGTCGACGTGATTCCAGCACACAACAGTCTTGAGATGCTCGCCAAACATCTCCAGCGACGGGAGGAAGAGGCGAACGATTTCGGTGAGAACTGGAATCGGAACGTACAGCTCTTGCGCGTGCTGCGGGAGAACGACGTGCAGGATACATACGACACGCTCGTCATCGATCCGCCGGCGACGGCCGATGTCAAGCTGTACAATGCGATCCACGCGACTCGGTCTCTGGTGGTGCCGTTCGAACCCAGCGGGAAGGGGTTCAAGAGCGTCGACGGGCTAGAAGACCTTGTTCCGGGACTCGAAGAGAATCTGGACATTAACGTCGGGGTACTCGCGATCGTCCCGAACAATTTCTCGGGGACGAATGACCAGCAGGACATGCTCGATGAGATCAAATCGAAAGGCTACAACGTGCCTGTTGTCCTCAACGAGCGTGGCTCCCTGTTCGAGGGGTGCTGGCGACAGCAGTGCTCGGCGTTCGCGTACGTCGAAGAACACCGTGACCGAGAGCGCGAGTACGAACTCGCGACGCTAAATAAAATCGAAGAGTTAGCTACGGACCTGCGGACGACGTTGGAGGCTCCAGCATGAAGTCGGGCGCTGGCGACGATCCGTTCGCGGACGACGATGAGAGTGACACCGAAGAGACCGAGATGACAACGGAACCACCGTCGCAGGCCGATCCGGACGCGGAACCACTCACAGGTGATAGTTCGACAGACCAGACCGTAGCTGCGACGGAACTACCGTACAAATACAGGCGTGATAGCGTCAAGGACGGTCGCACGCAACAGCCGATGTTTCTACAGGACCGTACAGAGGGGTTGATCGAGGAGACGGTGGCCGAAATCGAAGCGCAGTTCGACGAAGACATCTACAAGACCGATGTCGTCGAGGCAATGCTCGTCGCCGGCGGCGAAGAGACGACCCCGGCAGCGGTGTTGCGCCGATGGGGTTATGGGATGAAGAACAGTTGAAACGTTGTTCTGTCGACGACTTGATCAGTCGCAGGCGTCCTACGTGAGCAACACTGTGTTCCCCATTCCGCGACGCTTGCGCTCAACGAGGACGAACGACCCAATCAAGCGCTCGACAGACGGACGCCAGCGGAGGAAGTTCTGAACTAGACAGTGCCTAATTCGCTATTCGTTCATTTACCGCTCAGAGAATCGATCTCGTTGAGTGCTTCTGTCGCCACATCACCGAGTTCGCCGGCCTCGATGTGCGAGTACCGCTCTCGAACCATCTCCTCGGAGTTATCCAGATATCGAGCCGCAACAGTATACCCAAACGCGCGAACAAGGACCTCGCCCATCCCACGGCGGCCACCATGGGGGGCGAGATAATCGTGTTTCGGATGGTCGATGTCGATCTTTGCGTCTTCTGAGAGCCGTTGGAGGATCGACCGTGCGCCGTCCGTCGTGATCGACGGCGGTCGAATACCCTCCTCGAGCGCCAGCAGTAGGTCGCGAACGTACTCCTCACGCCGCTCGTCGATTGCTTCCGGGCGTTCCCCTCGGTCGGTGAGCGCATCCTGGACGAGCTCTGCGAGCGTCCGCTGGTCAAACGTCGGAAACACCGGCCACCGCTCAGTCGGTGGGTCCATCAGCTTCCGGTAGCTCCGCAGCGGCGAGATCACCGGGTCGGGGAGACTCGCGGCGTCCCACTGCTGTTTCTTCCGATAGACGTCCATACTCCCGTCGTCGAGGGAGAGGTCCTCCCAGCGGACGCCGCGCCGCCGCGGGTCGTTCGGATCTCGTAGTACTTCCCCAACCCGAACGGCGGTGTAGGCGAGGACGAACACCAGTGCTCGGTCACGAGCGGCTTTCAGTGCCGCGTAGCGCGCTCGCTGCTTGGCGATTGGGTCCACGTCCTCCGGGAGTGTCGTGTAAGTTTCGACGGCGTCGCGGGCCTGCTCGTCGACGTAGCGGGTGAGGGCGTGGCGCTGTTCAGATGTCCAGGCCTGCTGGTCGCCGGGCTTGCGGCCGTCGTCCTCAGGCAGCGGCGCCATCGCACTCGCCCGCTGCGCGTAATGCGCTTCAAGATATCCTTCGTTGACACACCACCCACACCATGGGAAGTTGAGACTACGGCGGCTATAGCACCGCTGGTATGCACGATATCAGCCGAACCACCGAACTTGACACGGTTCACACTCGGGTCGGGACACCACTTCCAGTTAGTATCTCAACTAGAACTGCGTATTTGAAGAGATCAGAACAGCGCTGCCGCTCGTTACCCCTGTTCTCACTGGTTCAATATCAGCGATTACCCGACTCCAGTTTCCTTCTTCAACAGTGTGAGCGTATTGTCCGCAGTCACAATCGGAGAATGCTCGTACTCACCCGTCAACTCGACTTGCACAAGGAGGTCGACGGCCCGCCAGATTGAGTACAGCCGACAGGCGAACGCAAAGTAGAAGAATCGCAGTACGAAGTTCTTCGAGGTTGTCGCGGCCATGAACCGCTTAATGGTCCGGTAGCCGCTCTCGATCTCCCAGCGATAGCCGTACTCACTCAGCAGTCCCACATTACCGTTGCACATGAACACCGAATACTGCCGGTGGTCAGTGTGTTCAGAATTCTCGTTTCGACGGTACACGAGCGTCGTCTGGTGCCACTCATTCTTGCCCAAGTGGAGCTTACGGTCGTTCACGTATCGATCTGTCTCACTCTTCAAGAGCCGTTTCGCCTGGGCTCTCTCGCTCGTGTGCATCCGCTTTGGAACGACGTACGTGAGCCCGCGTTGGCTAATCATCTCCAAGACGTGTTGGCTGTCGAATTCTCTGTCCATCAGCACGCTGTCGACGTGGACGAGGTCCTCAGCCGAGTCAAGTAGATCTTCGACGATTTCGAGCCGACTCTCGCCACGCCGCACCGGCCTTGCGTCTAAGACAATCGGGACCGCATTACCGACGAGCTGGACGGTCGCCCACTGATAGGCGTGTTCGTCGGTCTTCTCTTTTGTCCCGATGATCTCATCCTCGTGACCTGTTCTATCACCGGTGAAGGGCTCAGCTTCAGTGATGTCGATGGCCACGATTCCGGCTCGGAAGAACTGCTCTGTCTCCGCGACTTCATCCAGTAGCCGTTTCACGGCCTGACGGTACATCTCACGAATCTCCTCAATGGAGAGGTCACGAATCTGATCACGATGGGCGTGCCCCAGCGGTGTCCGACTACGCGTCGACTCGTAAATGAAGCTCCGAGCCCCCTCATTAGCAGCTAAGTTCTCGCGGAGGCCGAGATAGGTCTGTAAGTCCCAGTAGGCATTCTCGTGGATCTCACAGCCCTCTCCACGATCCATCGAGAACGCCGGGAAGACAACGCGACTGACGTGATCCGTAATCGTTCCCGCCTGTTCCAGCACGGTCTGCTCGTCCGGATCGGAGTCTCCGGTACTGTCTCCTCGCTGAGGGAGCGTCCTGTCCGGGTCACGCGGAACGCTCACACCCGCGTTTTGGGCATTGATCAGGGCCGTCCGGGCAGCCGTCTCAACCGTCTCGCGTAACTCACCCGTGAAGCGCTTGTGCCAGCTACGCCAGAGCGTCGACTGATTCGGAACGCTCTCGAGTCCGAGTTGCTCACGCAATTCAGGGTGGCACTCGAGGAATTCGACGAGTACTGTCTCGTGGTCCCATCCGTGGAGTTCTTTCAACATGAACACTCGAAAGAGGGTGTCCATCTCGTAGCTCGTCGATCCCGCATAGCGGTCATGGGTCTCGAATTTGAAGTAAGCGAGCGGCAGCGAACAGACGAACTTTTCGACCGAGTTGTGGCTCTCGTGGCTGAACCACGTCTCCGAAATCGTCCGAACATCTGATTCCAGTCCCGCGAGCGACGTTCGGTCATACAGTGGTGTCGAATCATACGCCGGCCACTCAACGTACGATCGCTGAGCGATACGTCGAAAGATCGTTCGACGAGACTCGGGAGTCGAAGCCACTACGAGATACTGACTCGGACACGCAGAAGTCCTCGTCCATCTCGATAAGAGATATCGAGATTGGGGAAGGTCGGTACTCGCTAGGGGAGAGAGATTAGTTCTGCAATCCGGCTCCAGAGGGAACATATTTGCTCCACATGCCTCTAGTCGGACTATGGCTCACGAGTGCGACGATTGCGGGGAGTCGTTCGAGACACTCACTCGTCTCCGACTTCACGACTGTGGCGATGTCAAATCGGACACGTTCTCGACCTCGACCGATTCGGGGAGGTCTAAATCTGACTCATCTCCAAGCAAAAAACGGAATGAAGCGGTTGCCGAACTCGATAACCTGCTTGATCGTTTCTCTGATGGTGACGTGGATGCCCTACACTACGCAGTCGTCGAATTCGAAGCAGCACTCTCGACTGCAGTTGAGGAAGACAGCAGTGGAGATACGTTTCGGGACGTGTTCTGGCCATACTACGAGCGCGTCAGCAACGAACTCGACGATGCAACGAGAGTACACGGTTGGCCATTCCTTGCGGATGTAATCGATGCGCATGAGCCAACTAAGAAGGCCGAATTTCCGCTCGTCACGCCCACAATAGCAAACGCTGTCGGGCGATATCTTATTCGAACGCGGGTAACCGATGGTGTCGAGGCGATTCCGGTCAAGGCACTCGAATATCTGAACACTGTCGCGGTCAACGCTCCCGAAAGCGACGACGTCGCGCGCGAGGAAGTCCATGCCTATGGGTGGGGAATCGGACATCCAAACCACTCGGTCGTCGACCAGCTCCACGCCCGTACGACGGAGGACATCTTCTCCGTCAATCCAACAGTCGAACACGCCTTCTACGCTGACCAGTACGCTGCCGTCGACCTGCTCGAACAGTTGGTACGCGACGAATCGATCAATGGGACGCTCCCTCGCGTCACCCGTGAGGATATGCCATATCGTCGCTACCTGCTCGACTGCGTCTACGGACTGAAAACAGACGGCCACTGGCCGGGGATGCCACGATACTACGACTGGTACGATGAGTTGGATTACGCCTTCGAACTCGACGAGACAGTCGAACAGCGCATCCGCGACCTCGTCGAAGAGATGGGCTTCGATGCCAATCTCTCGAATGACTGGACGTTCCGCGATCTCGGTATTTGAGCGAAGTAACAGTACGCTTCCCCCGCCGCCCGACATACTGGCTGGTAATGGCGTTCAGCGTCACGTAGCACGTGCTCTTCAAGGAATTATTTCTACCCGGTTTCGATCAACACAGGAGATTCACGGATCGGTCAATACAGACAAGACACTTACCGAGGAGCAGCGAAGTACCGCCGTGTAGCGAAGCCGGTTTATTGCCGGTGCCGCCGGGGTGCTTGCGGCTGGCAGCGGCTGTCTTGGGTCTGGAATCGGAGGGCCCAGCGATGTTGAGCCCTACGACTTCTCTGTGGAGAACTGGACGGACTCCGAGCAGCGCGCAAGCGTGACGATTCGACGTGACGGGGACGTTCTGTTCGAGACAGACCTTGAGTTGGCGGCACACGCCACGTGGGAGTTCGAAGGCCCGCTGGAGGGTAACGGAAGTGCGTTCGTCATCGTCACGGCAAACGGCTACAGCGACAACCGCGAGTGGTCGCGCCCCGACGGCTCAGGATACCTCCAAGCCGAGATTCACGAAGACCGCGTCGAACTTACGGCGGCGGTTCCGTAATTCGCTGTGGGACGACCGTTGACGCTCGATGCGCAGACTCCCTTATCGATCCAGCCAGTACATTATCCAAGAATATTCTGAGGAGAGAAACTGCGCTATATAGAATGCGACTCTACAAATCATGTGAGTTGGTACCAGTCCTTGTGAACTTCACCTCTCAAAATATTCAACCGTACCCCCTCCTCAGTGTGTGATACAATCCCTGTGACGCAAGGCCTCCTCGTGTACCCATCACTGCAGTGCTGTACAGCCAGCAGGTCCGACCTACTACCATCCCCCAACGAAGCATCGCTAACCGGTCCATCCACTGAGACGCCCTCAAAGCGCCTCGACTCCATCCACGTATGCCACCCACAATTGTTCTCATCGTAATCGCAGCCCTCGTGACTATTGTCCTGGCCCATGGGTATCGTGCGCTGACTGCGTTGCTCGTTCTTCGGTCTCTCCCGTCGGACGATACCGATACGCCGTCGTCAATCGTCGACGGGGAGTCAGTCGCCCTCACGGGAGATCTGACGGTCGAAGAACCGGTTGAAACGGCTGCTGCGGCCGTAGAAGACGCTGACCGGCCTGTTGGTGTGTATCTTTGGCAGAGTCGGTTCTCGGACAACTCCAACAGTGACCTCACAATCGAAGACTGGGGATGGGAGCGCCAGCATTGGCACACGTTCGCCTCAGGCATCGAATGGGGTAGGTTCGGTGTTGATGCTGGCAGTCAGACGGTTCGTATCGATCCGTCGTGGCTCCGAACCGCAGTTGACGCCGAACGACTGGAGGAGTTGGAGATCGGCGGTGTTAATAAGCATGACCGGCTATCCGTGTATCTCTGGGATTCGTGGTACACCTATCTCCGGAATCGTATCGAACATCGATCTTTCCAGCGGTTTACGGGATACGTACAGCGACACAACGATGAAATTGATCTGGATCGCTATTTGCTAGAGGCGCGTCCGCTGCTGGAGGGTGATGAAGTGAGCATCAGCGGTGAAATACACGTTGAGCAGGGTGAACCGGTTCTCCGCGGAACCGACAACGTACCACTACTGCTTTCCGACAAAGGGTTTAACCAGCATCGGAATTGGCTCAAACGGCGAGCCCTACGGAAAGGAGCGTTCATTACGGGATTGCTTGTCGTCGCCGTGAGTCTCTGGTTCGAGTTCTACATTCCGTTGGGGATACTGATTGTCGGCTGGCTCCTCTATGGAGCCTACAGTTTTGTACAAGATGCAGGAACCTTTCTGGAGTGGATACGGAGCTAACATACCATGGTGGATACATATCAACTGCACCAACACAGAGATGTAATCAGGGAAGCCGCCGATATGAATTGGCGAATCGCTCTCTATGGATTCTTGGTGAGTAATGGATTCATCGGTGGATGGGTTACGTTCGGCACCATTGGCGGTGCAGTCTTTTCAAGCGTTATTCTTTCTGCCGCGTTGAATAGCGATCTAATTGACGGTTATCACGGGTTAGAAGGGCGAAGCCGAGGAAATCGATTCTGGCTATGGAAGTCGATCTCCTCGACTTCGTT
>Ga0207756_100223_pt1 | contig 28867 bp, 26 predicted proteins | sample A23M1SouthBayCA_FD_187748 | JGI IMG/M metagenome (GOLD analysis project Ga0207756, IMG submission 187748) | Aerobic enrichment media microbial communities from Eden Landing Ponds, California, USA - A23 M1 (3) (SPAdes) | ecosystem: Environmental > Aquatic > Marine > Unclassified | place...
CCGCGGTCGGCTACACGACGGCCCGCGCGGTGGACATCCACAGCGAGGAGATCGAGTTTCCCAGCCGATTCGCCTTCGCGTACCTCTTCGTGATCGTGCTGGCCTTCGGCGTCATCTGGGAGCTCTTCGAGTTCGGCCTCGACGTGGCGGCCACGGAGACGGGCTACACGATGCCGCTGGCCCAGCGCGGCCTCGACGACACCGTTCGCGACCTCATGTTCAACTCCGTGGGGGCGCTCCTCGTGGGCGCCTTCGGGCAGGCACACCTCCGGGGGACGGCCAAGCGACTCCAGGAGCGGTTCCTCGCGAGCGACTGAGCACCCGCCCGACTCCACCCCCGGTCCCTGCCCTCGCATTTTTGCCGGGCCCGGGTCAACACCTGGCCACCATGGCAGGACTCGCCGACGAGGGGCTGCTGTTCAAGGCAAAAGAGACGCTACGGGTCTTCGCGGCGCGTCGTCCCTCGGCCGGCCAGCTCTGGCGGAACCGCCGCCAGCACTTCGACCGCGCCCACGCCGTCCTCCCGTCGACGGCCGCCACCGGCGAGTCCCTCGACCTGACACTCCAGGCCTGGGACCAGTGCGAGCGACTGATCGAGGACGCCGACGCGGCCTTCACGCTCGACGCCACCGACCCCACGGCGGCGTACCCGGACCGAATCGCCTTCCCGCCGAAAAACGGTGGCGTCGCCACGGCGTCCGGAATCACCTTCGGGTCGCCCGGGATCCAGTACCTCACGCTCACCCACCAGGAGACGGGCGAGCGGTTCGTCTCGAATCCCGTCCGCGTCACCGCCGACGACCCGGCGACGCGCGTCTACTGGGGTGACGTCCACCTCCACTCGAACCGCTCGGACGGGTCGGGGTCGATGGCCCAGGGCTTCCGGTTCGGCCGGGACGTGATGGATCTGGACGTCGTCGCGTACACCGACCACGACACGATGGGATTTTTCATCCCACCGAGACTCCAGCGCCGGCGGATGCACCGGCGGTACTTCGAGCAGATGAAGGCCGTGACGAGCGAGTTCCACGACCCCGGCGAGTTCGTCACGCTATTCGGCTACGAGTGGACGAAACAGCCCAACGTCGGCGGGCACGTCAACGTCTACTTCGACGACGTCGCGTCCGCCCAACTGTACGACTCGATGGCCCCCGACGCCGACACCTACGAGAAGCTCTTCGACCGCGTCCGGGAGTACAACGAGACGCGCGACGCGAGCGCCGTCGCGGTCCCCCACCACCCCGCCGAGGCGACCTTTCCCTTCGACTTCTCGGCGATCGAATACGACGACGAGGTCGCACCGCTCGTCGAGGTCTACTCCCAGTGGGGCTCCAGCGAGCGCCCCGGCAGCGAGGGGAACCGTCACCCCGTCCTGATGGGCCAGGGTGAGGCCGAGGAGCCGGGTCACTACGTCCAGGACGCCCACGAACTCGGCTACCGCGTCGGCATGATGGCCTCCGCGGACTTCCACGGGCCGATGCCTGGCCACTCCCTGCTCCACGCCGAACCGCACCTGCCCGCCCTCTCGGAGTGGATTCCGGGGGGCCTCGGCTGGGGCAACGTCTGGCGGATCTGGAACGAACCGAGCTATCCCGGCGGCCTGGTCGCCTTTCGCGCGCCAGAACTCACTCGCGAGGCCATCTTCGAGAGCCTCGCCAGCCGGCGGGTCTACGGCACCTCCCAGCCCCACCGGATCCTCGTCGACTTCGCCGTCGACGGCGTCGCCGTCGGCGAGCAAAACAGCAGGGTCGTTCTCGATGGACCGGCGGCCGAACGCGAACTCACCCTGACCGTCGCGGGCACCGCCCCGATCGCCAGGGCGACCGTCGTCCGGAACAACGAGCCCTGGCGAGTCGTCGAGGGGACGGACGACCCCGAGGCGGCCCTCGACACCTACGTTCGCGAGGCGACGCGGGTTGACGACGACCCGGTCCGGGGGATGGCCTGGGACGGCGAACGTGGGAGTGACGCCGACGTGTACTACGTCCGCGTCCGGCAGGCGGGCGGTGGCATGGCATGGGCCGGCCCGATCTGGGTCGAGGCGCCCGGTGACTGACTCGCCGCTGCCCCCAGGTTCATGGCCGTCGGCACCCACCACTCGTTCGATGGAGTACTACGAGGACGTCTCGGTCGGCGAGACCGCCGAGTTCGGCGAGTATCACGTCACGGAGGCCGAGATCGTCGAGTTCGCCGAGCAGTACGATCCCCAGCCTTTCCACACCGACCCCGACGCCGCGACGGAGTCGGCCTTCGGCGAACTCGTTGCCTCGGGCTGGCACACGGCCGCGATGTGCATGCGGATGCTCGTCGACGGCCCGCTCGCCGAGCGGGCGACCATGGGTGCCCGGGGCGTCGACGAACTCCGCTGGCGACACCCGGTCCGCCCGGGGGATACGCTTCACCTTCGGACCGAGGTCGTCGACAGGCGCCCCTCCGAGAGCGATCCCGGCCGGGGCTACGTCGATACCAGGGTCGAGGGACTCAGGGACGACGGCGAGGTCGTCGTTTCCTGGATCGCCCTGGAACTGGTCGCCCGTCGGCCCGAGGACTGACAGCCTGCCGCCCGCAGCGTGCCCCAGCGCCGTCCCCGTGGGTGCTCGCTCGACACCGAGCGTCGGTCGCCGACAGGATCGCCGTCACCGGGTTGTTTCACGCTCTGAAAGACCGGTGTGGGGTATATGCATCTCACATTCGACGTCTCGGGTATCGAGGCGGTTCAACTAGAATGCGTGACCGCGAGGACACCCAGACAGTGACCGGCCGACCCGGAGGAAGCAACTCCATCACGCACCACTGCGACTGGACCGAAGACGATCCGGCGCTCGCCACCGTCGAAGCCCTCGCTGTGGCCCGCAACTGCGAACCCACGGACTGTCCGCCGCTGTACGACGCCGTGGATCCGGATGCACTGAACACCCTCTTCGACGGCACCCAGTCTCCGGCCGTCGAAGTCTCGTTCACCCACGCACAGTTCGACGTGACCGTCGCCGGGACCGGGACAGTCACCGTCCGTCCCGCCGGTGATGGCGCGGTCTCCACCTGACCACAGTTACCCACTACCTGTCTGCGAACGGACACCGGTTGGAAGGTGACTGGCCGCAAGACGGCGGTCGGATTCGGCGGTAAGTCGTCCATTTTCTACTTGTCACTCTATAACAAAGGGGTCGGTGGGCCTGCGGTTGAACCGGACCGATGACAGAACTCACCGAGAACGACGAGGGCAAGCCAGTGAAGACAGCCGACGGCGAGCAGATCGGGATGATATCAGGGGTCCGGGGCGGTACAGCCTACGTCGACCCCGACGCCGGCATCACCGACCGCATCAAGTCGATGCTCGGCTGGGAGGACGTCGACGAGGACGACTACGCGCTTGCGGAGTCAGAAATCGACACGGTGACCGACGACGAAGTTCGTCTCAGTCGGTAACTGCGCGACCCCATCACTTCACACGGACGGCATTTTTTGAGCGTGACCGATCCGCGTGACCGCCGGTCTCGGCAGAAAGCTTATCATACCGCTCGGGCAACGGGCGGTAATTCGTGCCTATTCGCAGGACGGGTCGGACTCGAGCGGCGCGCGCAGCCATCGGATCGGACTCGTCCGATCCCCGCCTGACCGGGGACCGCGTCCGGACGGTAACGCGTGGCGGGGAGACGGTGACGCTCGTGGGGACGGTTCACGACCACCCGGCGAGCGTCTACCGGGCCAGGCGGACGGTCGCCGACCGCGATCCCGCGGTCCTTGCCCTCGAACTGCCGCCGCTCGCGCTCCCGCTCTTCGAGACGCTGGCGAGTGAGGCCGGCGAGCTGCCAGACGATGCGTCGGTTCCTGGCGGGGAGATGGGTGCGGCAATCGCGGCCGCTTCGACCGACCGTGTCGTCGGGATCGACGGACCCTCGCTCGGATATGCACGGACGCTCGCAGCGACGCTCGTCGACGAGCGACCTGACCGCCGTGCCCTTCGCGGTGTCCTGGCCGGCGCGGCGTCTGCCGGCCGGCAGGCGATTCGGTGTCGGTTCGGGGCGACGGTGGCGGCGCACACGGCACGATCGCCCGCGGTGCGAGACGCCGTGATGCACGACTGCGGGCCGGCTGACGACCCCGAGACACAAGCCGCCGACGAGCGGCGGCAGGTCGAGCGCGCCCGTGCCGTCATGGACGCCTTCGAACCCTCGCGGGCGGCGCAGTTTCGCGACCAGTCCCGTGAGGCTCACATGGCGAAGCGGATCGGGGAGCTTCGAGATGAGGGCGACGTCGTCGCGGTGGTCGGGCACGGACACCTGACGTCGCTCGCCAACCGGCTCAGCTCGTAATTTCGCGCCGTCGGGTTTTTGGGTGGGAGCCATGCGATGGGTGTAGCGACCCGAATTGGACAAAGGCGGGGGTATTGACCGGTAGACTTTTTTCGTTGCTCAGCAACATGAGTGTACTCGTCGGGAGTTTGGAACCAATGTACGACGACCTGGTCAGAAACGAGCGGGGGATCTCGGAGATACTGGGTACTGTGCTTCTCATCTCGATGGTCCTGCTCGGGTCGGCGACTGTGATTATATTCGGCGCGTCGGCCATCAGCGACGCGACGCAGCGGACGACGACCGAGGCGGCGACGGACTATCTGGAGACCGTTGACTCGCGACTCGCGACACTTGCTGCTTCGTCTGACGATCCGGAGGTGGCCTTCGATCCGCAGGATGCGGCGGCGAAGGACTATAGCGTAGAACGCGATGGCTATCTTAACGTCACCATAAACGACGATAACGACTGTTCGTTCGAACAGGACTTCTCGACCATTACGTACGAGGACTCCAACGGTAATACCGTCGGATACGAAGCCGGTGGCGTCTGGCGAGCCGGGATCAACGGGAGTACTTCTGTAACTCCGCCGGACGTGGCTCTGTCCGATGGGATGCTGTCGATCCACCTCATCAACGTGACTGGAAATTTCGACCAGGCGCGCACCACTATCGCCCAGAACGCCACTGCGACCAGGAACTCGACCGATGTCGCCTCGACCGCCCTCTTGAGCGACGGCTGTCAACGACCTGATAACGTGACTCTCGAGGTAAAGAGCCAATTCTACGAGGGCTGGGCAAACTATCTGGAGTCGGACACCGGCAAATCGGTTTCTGTCGACCGAGGCGCGGAAACTGTTTCTCTCACGTTGACAGAGGGGGACTTGCATCTTTCCGTCCGGGACAGCGAGAACGAAGTTATCGACCTCGGCGGCGCGGATTACATGGAGGATGTCATCCTCGACGATAGTGTATCGCCGCCGAGAATCGGAGTCGACAAAGGTGACGCAGGCCCGTACATGGCGTACACTGGACCGGTCACGAACGACACGCTTGACTACGGACGCCAGATTAGCGTCGAAGGGACAAACGTTACCGGCCCCCCACTCGACGTCTCGTTCGTCCTCGACGAGTCGGGGTCGATGTGGAGCCAGGCGGACCCATCATGTAATCCCTATCGCCCTGACTATGAGGATTGTCCGTCTAAATTGGAGGCTGCACAGGATGCAGCGAGGGATTTCGTCGGCACTATTGATGAATCTAAGGATAGAATTGGCCTTATTGGATATAATCATGAACCTGATTATGAATTAGTGAGTGGGAAATGGTATTTTTCGAATGATCAATCAAAAGTAAACGATACAATAAACACAACGAATTCTGGTGGTAATACCCGAATTGATCTAGGATTGGCAGATTCTAATACAATGTTTGATATGAAGAGTAATGAAACGAAGCGAAAAATTTCGATCCTCCTCACCGATGGGGAAAACGTATGTGACAACCGGGGGTGTGATGCTGATAGTAAGACCGTCGAGCAGGCGAAGTACGCCGATGACCAGGGCATTACAGTATTTACAGTCGGCTTCGGACCGGATTATAACCTTGACGAGTCATTACTCGAAAGTGTCGCGGACGAAACGGGAGGAGACTACTACCACGCTGAGGATGCGGAGGAACTTCGAGAGGCGTTTGAGGACATTAGCACCCGAATCAAAGCCGAAGACGCTGTGGCGAAGGTCCCGATGACCACGAACGTTTCGAATCCAACAGGGACGATAGTATCCCAACCTGAGATTCCCGGCGATGCCGACCACGTCGCAAACACGTCTAATGGCCTCTTGAACGTTAACGATCCGACGGCCCCCTCGATGTTCAGTCACTCCTTCTCCATTGACGACGGAGAGTACTTCGAGTTGAACGTCACAGAATACAACTGTGCCGAGGACAGCTACAACGTCACCTCGGAGACGGTAACCGTCGGGGGCGAGACCAGGTCGGTCGCGCGATGTACCGACATCGAGAGTCGAAATGAATCCCACGACGGCCAGATATACGTCGACGGGGACCAGGCCACCCTGCTGGAACAGACCACGTATGCCGACTGGCAGTCGAACATCACCCGCGCGCTCAACAGCGATCGGTACCCCGACACGAGGATAGAATCGGACGGAACGCTGAACACCTCAAGCAATCAGGCCCTCGTCGTGTACGACCTCCCACCGGAAGGGGGTGGCACTCGGAACACCCTAGCTCTGATGGTCCGGATTGGGCTCGCCGACGACAGCGAGGGGCCGGGCGTCGTCGACGTTCGGATCTCCGAAGCCGAAACCACGTGACGGGTAGCAACGCGGACTGGCGTGATTCTGTTTCTGTCACCGCTCGATAGCGATCTCGACGACCGTCTGCCTGACGATCACCTGATCCACGTCACAGCTATAGGTGACTGACGACGGGGTGGTTACCTCCTCATCCCATCCCTGATTAGAGAGCGCCGTCCTCCACCCGGCCGCGCGTCGCGAGTCGACTGTCACGTTCACACCGGTGGCGTCGTCGATGGTGTAGGGTTCGTCGTGACTCCTGTTCGCGGGGTAGTGAACCTGACTTTTTGACTCGTTGACGCTGGTGGTTACGCTGGCCGTCGCACCGCCGTAACCCTGCCCGACGCCGTCCTCGTTGACGGTCACGAACGAGACGACGGCCCGATCTGCCGAGCACACGAAGGCGGGATCCCGAAGCAGAACCGAGGCGCCTCGCGACGATCCATTGAAGATGACGGCACCCCCCTCGTACAAGATGCGGGCGTCGTCGGTGCGGTACCCGATAGTCCGCATTTCGAGATTGTCGACCGCGGTGAAATCCGCTCCGCCACTCGTCGCTACGTCGACCGTCAGCGACGATGGTCCACTTTCCGTCCCGACGCTCAACCGACCGTTGTGGACCGCCAGCTCGCTCGACAAGATGGTCGCACGGGACTCCTGGAGTGCTTCGAGGTTTCCGGCCAGGACGGTGACCGCACGTTCCGCGTTCTCGACGCTCTGGGTGCCCTGGATCTCTTCGATCTGGTCGACGCCCACGGTGGCCACGATCCCCACGCCAGCAAGAATGATCCCGACCGTGAGGACGAAGCCGACGAGGTCGCTGACACCCCTGTCGTGTCGGGTCACGCCCGCCTTCTCGCCGCATCGAGCGCGTGAGACCGACCCAGCCCGTCGGACTCGGCATTGCCGAGTCGGTACTCGCTCCCGACCCGGACCGTCTGCGTCTGGAGTCACGGATTCACCGTCCCGTTGAAGACAGCGGCGTTGTAGCTCCCACCGACAACGCGATACCGGACGCCGAGAGAGAACTCCTCGTCCCAGACGTCCTCGTCGAAGTCCCGAACGGTTATTCGGGCGGTATCCCCGTCGTCGAGGTCAACGAGGCCACCGTTATCGTCGCCGTCCTCGTCGAGGTGGACGATCTTTCCGTCGGGCGGGATGGCCGTCGGTCCGGTCCAGTCGACGTATCCAACGTCGGAGGCGTCAATGAATATTTCACTGTCTGATCCAGCGTTTAGCTCGTCGAGGTCGTCGTCCGTCGGGTCGATGAGGATTCGCTCCAGTTCGACGTCGGCGCCGTGCTCATTCGTCACCGAAAATTCAATACCTCGCGGTGTTCCGGTCGCGTTGTCGAGGTCGTCGTTATACCGCAGCCCGGACACCCGAAACTCCCTGGAGTACGTGTTGGTGAGATCGCTGTCGTCCGTCACCTCGAGGGTCACGTTCTGCCACCCGGGCGTGGAGAACCCATCATTTTTTGTTACAATAGAACTACTGCCGTTCTCCTCGAAGGTCCCGTCGTTGTTGAAGTCCCAGGCGAAGTCCTCTATCGTCCCGTCCGGATCGGTGCTCTCTCCAGCGTCGAAGGAAATCGGCTCGTCGACCTCCGGTTGACCGGGCCGGAAGGTGAACTTCGCGACCGGATTTCGTTCGAGTGCCGAGCCAACGCCTGGGGGTGGCCCCGCACCGACGTCGCTTCCGATTCCGACACGCGCGCTCAAGTCGAGCGACCTGGTTGGTGCTTGTGGGTTCGCGTCCCCACCTGCCGAGTCGATGACGAACACGCCACTCTGCGCCTCGTACATGCTGAGATCGGTCTTATTTTGAATCTCGACCACTGCGTCGTATCGATACTCCGTTGCAGAAACTTCGAGGCAGACGTTGTCTGTAGTCTCGACGCAATCGTCGGCTTCGTCCGCGAGCCTGGCCGTATAGGTGCTTCCGGCGATCGAATCGGGATGTGTCGCAGTCAGGCTTACTTCGTCCCCCTGCCGACCGAGGGTGTCGGCCTTGTTGAGTTCGCTCGCAAGCCGGTTAGCGATGGTGTCCATCTGGTGGCGCGCGGTTCGGTCTCCGTGTGCGTCGAGGAACGTGGCAGCACCGCTCACGAGCCCCACTATCAGAATCGTCGTTATGCCGACGCTCAATACGTGTGATAGCGGCGTGGACATTCCGCGAGACGTCGATCGGGTATCTGTCATCGTTCGTTAGTGTAGACCGTGACGTTGTCTGTCGTGGCGAATTGGACCGAGTCCCCCTGGGCTATCGTTGTGACGGTCGCTTCCCAGATGGCTGGCGCCGCGCAGGGATCGGCGGGGATACCAGGGCCGCAAGGGTCCGTGTGGGCCTCGATGGTGCTGGTAGAACTATTCGTCACTATCGCGTACTTCCCGTAGAACTCGCCATCCGCGTCAACCTCGATCGTCGTCGGGCGATCTAGCGTGCCGATACCCGGGAATTCGCAGTTGTCGGTGAACCCGCTCCCGGCGTAAAGGTCGAGGAGGATCTGACTGCGTTCCGCCCCGCAGAAGTCACTCACTTTGGCCCCCCAGGACGGTTTCGAATCGACCTCTATTCCCGTGTCGTTCATGGTGAGGTCCAACGTGACATCCTTTCCGGAGGTTCCGTTTCTCGCGACGATAGAGATCCCGTCTCCGCTATCCGTCGCGGACCCGTTGACGTTGAGGGAGAACCAACCGACCCTGGCGTCGCCGTCGACGGGAGTCCAGTCGAGGTCTCCGTCGTCGTCGGAGATGTCGGCGTTTTCGGTCTGGAGGATCCGCCGACCGAAGGAACTGGAGTCATTGTTGTACGTCACGTTCACGGCCATCGAACTCGACCTCGCTTTGGACTCCGCTAGCGCCCGACTGAAGTTCGACACCTGATTCTCTGCGACGTCGCCGAGTTCCGTTGCCGTCCGGTTTCGATCGCCGTGGTTCAGCCGGACGAGCAACTCTCGCGCGCTCAGTTCGACGTCGAAGTCCAAGTGGTTCGTCTCCTCAACTGCCGCACCCGCCCCGGTGTCGCCGGTCGCCCCCGTGAACAACATCGAGTTGAGCAGGAGGCTGAGGCCGAAGATGACCGTGGCCAGGAGGAGGGCTCCGACAAGGATGAGTTGCCCGCGTCCTCTTGTTCGTTCCCCTACCATACGATCAGCCGTACCTCCACGACGTTGTAGACCGGCCCCTCCACCGCGTTCGGGATGGGATAGTACCCGTCGTCGTCAACGTAGGTGGTGCCGTACTGCCAGAGCTCGACGTCGTTCGATTCCGGACCGGTCAGCGTCTGATTGTCGAACAGCGTTATCGTTCGCTTCGCGACGACCGCGTCGTCACTCGGGGTCCCCTGGAAGACGACTGGCGTCGTCAGCGTCTGGTCGCCGGGGTCTTTGGGCAGATATCGGAGTTCGAGGTTGTAACTCCGCGACCGGTTGTCGAACGTTCGGTTCAGCATTTCCCCCATCTCTCCTGGAGGATGGAGGCTCCCGTACCCGAGACGGGGCGTCAGCCCGCCGGCGAACGTTCGTTTACTTTCGTCCCAAAATCTGACCATCTTCGAGAGACCGAAGGTCTCGTTTTGGGAGGAGAGGACAAGTACGTCACTCGCCTGGTTTCGGAGGTTCTGACGTTCTGAAACGTCGACACTTCCCCCGGAACTCGGTGTCAGGGCCACCGACTGCATTGCAAACAGGACGGCACTCAAAATGACGAGCGACCCGATGACGCCTTCGAGCGTATATCCCTGCCCTCGCTCTCCCCGCACGGTTACCACGCCCTCACAACGAGACGACAGGCCGGTCCACAGTCTGAAGGCCGGTCACTCAATGAAACGATGCGGGAACTCGACGTCGGATCATTACCGTGCCAATTTGCGCCTGCTACCAGTGGATCGCCGCTCTCGTTGGTCACGATAGTTGACCCATTGAGTGTAACGACGCTGACGTTTATGTTGGTGTGATCGGCGAGGTTGTACCGGGTTTGTAGTTCTGAATTGTTTAGCGAAAGCGTCGTAGATAGGTTCGGGCCGTGGAGTACGTTGGGTGCGCTTGGGGTCGAAAAGTTCGAAACGATTTTGCCGCTTATCCGTTCGACGGCCGTTGCATCGGCGGCGTTCCCCTCGGTTTGATACGGTGCGAGCAGACCCGGCAACAGCCCGATGACGAGAGTTACTGTCAGAATGAACACAGAGATACCCGCGACGTAGTCGTGAAGCGTCTGCCCCCGCTCGTCGGCGAGCCATCCGCGTCGTCGGTGCCGGTCCTGAGTCATGTGTGGTGCGTTCCCGGTTGCCGTCCCGTTCTGCTCCCTTTGGCCCCCTGGCAGCCCCGAACGGGCCGTCGACGCCACGGGACCGGCCCGAACGTGACAATTGAACGGCCACAAGGGCTATGTCCGGAAGGGCGATCTTGCTATCCATCTCACACCCAGTCTCTTTATTCTTGTGGGTGGATCGACATCCATAGCCAGCCGTAGTCCTGCGATTTCTGTACCACTGGCTCTCCAATTACCATCCATCCGATGCCGGCGCTGCCTTACTGTGGTGTCCCCAGCGACCACTCCCAAGACCACGTTTCTCACCTCAGGGTCGGCGGCTCGATGCACTGTCGGCGACCCAAGCGCGTGCGTCGCGGATACGGTTCCCAACGCCATCCCGGAAGGCTGCCCTGATCCGGCCACCCGCGGGTCGAACCGTCGCCACGGCCAGGAACAGCACCGCCTCGCTCTCGGCCCCGCTGGACATCTGGTTCACCACGATCCAGGTCAGCAGGGCCACCGTCGATAGCGCGACCGCGTACTTCACGCCGGAGAGCAACTGGACGTTGCGGATGTACCCGGCGATGAACGAGGAGATGATCGCCTGCAGCGTGACCGCGTGGAAGAACAACAGCGACAGGAGGTTGGTGTCGACGCCGCCACCGAAGTCCGCATTGGTGCCGGCCGCCGCCTCGCCGCCGGTGCCCGCTGCCTGTTCGGCCAGCCCGGCCATGACGTTGAGGAACTGGAGTTTCAGCAGCGCCATGACGCCGAGCAGGGTGAGGTAGGTCATGATGATAATCACGACCTGCATCCGCGTCCGCGACCGGCGCTCGCGGTCGATGTCGTCCTGATTCTCCGAGGCCTGGGCGGCCGTCGACAGGACGTCCTGGATCTGGCTGGAGGCCTCCTGGGCCTCGCTGATCAGCTTGACCGTCCGCGCGAGCCGGGGGATGTGGTAGTCGTTGTTGAACTCGCGGAGCGCGTCCTTGAGGTTGGTCCCGTAGTTGACCTTCGCGTGCATCGTCTCGAACTCGTCGGAGAGGACGCCCGAGGACGTCTCCGAGACGACGCGCATGGATTCGAGCAGGGTCATCCCGGTGTCGTTCGCGCTGGCGAGCTTCCGGAGGTTCTCCGAGAGGTTGCCGAGGACGCCGCGGCGCGAGCGGACGTTCCACTCGTAGAAGATCGCCAGCGGCAGGAAGTTGATGTACAGCGGGACGTAGACCCAGATGAACGTCCCGTAGACGGGCCGGGCGACGAGTGCGTCGGCCGACAGCGGGACGTTGCCCGTCAGGAGCGCCCCGACGAGGACGAGGATCGTCAGGGGGACGGTCACGACGAGGACGAGCAGCGGGTGATCGCGGAAGAACAGGTGGGGCGCCCGGAGAATCTCCATCAGTTCGTGGGTCCCCTCGCGGCGCTTGATCCGGTCGAAGACGCTGTAGCCGCCGGTGAACTGCTCGACGAGGCCGGGGTTGAAGACGCCGATGCCCTCGTCGACGGTGAACTCCTCTCCCGCGCCGGGGCGGAGGTAGCCGTCGCCGATGCTGTCCTGGGTGACCGTCGAGACGAGCACCAGGAACCCGGCGCCGACGAGGGGGATGAGGAGGTAGACGGTGCCGAGCAACAGCTCCGTCTGGGCGTCGCCCATCATTCCCATGATGACGAGGATGATGATGAGCAAGAGCGGGAACAGGGAGAGGGTCATGTACATCTCCCCGAAGAGCTCGAGGGTGTCGAGCATCTTCTCCTGCTCCTGCTTTGCGGTCCGCATGTGCTTGTCCTTCTGGTCTTCCAGGAAGTCCGTCATGTCACCCCCGGAGTTGACGATCGAGAGCATGTCCGTGAGGAACTGGGCGAGTTCCTCGCTTGGCGTCTGGAGGGCCTGGTTGCGGATCGCGGTTCGGTAGTCGGTGTCGAAGTACTCGGTCTCGAGGACGATCGACTGGAACTCCTTTGCGACCTCGCCGTAGGTGTCGTCGGCCTTCGCCATGGCCTGGAGGATCTCAAGTTGGTTCATGCCCCCGACCGAGAGGGCGTACATGAACGAGATGGAATCCGACAGGAGGACGTTGATCTCGCGCTTGCGCGCGTTGGCACGGAAGTAGGGAATCGAGACGAGTGAGCCGAAGCCGATGAGGAAGCCGATCGTCCCGAGAATGAGGCCGCCGATCAGAATGATCGCGGGAATCTTGAGGGCCTCGACGACCGGCCCGATGCTCTCCGGAATCGGAATGCCGATGAGGGCCGAATCGGGACTCACGAAGAGCGTGGCAAAGAGCCAGCCAAGCAACATCCCGAGCAGCCACAGGACGAGGCCGGCGATGACGCCCACGGCCAGCGCGCGCGAGAGGAACATCTCGACGTTGTCGGCCATCCGCGCCTGGCCGAGTTTCGACTCGACGCCGTCGACGAAGTCCCCCTCCTCGTTGAACAGCCGCTGGAACAGCGGATAGAAGGCGTCGCCAAGCGAGGTGCCACCCTCCGTGAGCTGTCTCCCGCCGCTCTCCGCGTCCAGACTCATTCCTCGTCAGCCTCCGACCCGGCCTTCGGGACGAACTGGCCGAAGTCAAAGGACTCCTCGCCTGCCTCGATCGCGCTCTCCTCTTCCATTCCCGAGAGGGCGGACACGAGGCCGGTCGTGTCCCGCTCTCGGTACCGGTCGAACAGCGGCTCCGCGTTTTCGAGAATCTCCTGGGTCTCGACGAGTAGTTCGTCGCCGGGGTCGGGCCGCGGGACGAGTTCTTCCTTCTCGGGGTCGATCTCGATCTGGACCGACTCCATCTCCCGGAGGTCCTCGAGGGACCGTTCGAGGCCGTCCTCGGCGATGATCGAGAGGATCGTGTCGGGATCGTTGATGAACGCCTGGATGGTCGCGGCGACCTCCGTGTAGGTGTTCAGCCCCTCGTCGATGAGGTACGCGAGGACGATCTTGCGCTTGAACAGTTCCTCGTCGAGGCGCTCCTGGGTCCAGCCGCGGTCGAACTTGATCTCCTCCAGCGTCGAGGACGACCCCATCTGGATGTAGTTGTCCGTCTCCGCGCGCCACTCGTAGACGTCCCGGACGTTGATCTCGTCGTTCTCCGGGGAGTACTCGTTGATTTCCGTCAGCACCTTGTTCCGGCGAACCTTCGAGCCGCTGACGCGGGTCTGGGTCTGGATCGAGACGAGATCGAGCGCCGTGAACAGCGTCTTCGAGACGTTGATCGGGTCGGTCGTGAACCGCTTGATGACCTCCCCGACGGAGTCGGCGTGGAAGGTCGTGTAGGTCGTGTGCCCCGTGGACATGACCTGGAAGAGCGTCCGCCCCTCCTCGCCACGGATCTCACCCATGACGATGTAGTCGGGCCGTTGCCGCAGTGCGGCCTCCAGCAGGTCGAACTCGTCGACGTCGCCGGCGTCGTCCTCGCCGAAGGAGGGACGGGTGACGCTTGCGACCCAGTTGCGCTGGGGCAGTTCGACCTCGCGCGTGTCCTCGATGGAGACGATCTTGGCGTTCGAGGGGATGAACAGCGAGACTGCGTTCAGGCTCGTGGTCTTCCCGGACGCGGTACCCCCGGCGAAGATGAGACTCTTGTTGTTCTCGATGCAGAGCCACAGGAAGGCCATCTCGTCCAAGTTGAACGTGTTCCAGTTGATCAGGTCGATGGGCGTGAACGGGACGTCCTTGAACTGGCGGATGGTGTAGTTCGTTCCGTGGTCGGAGACCTCGCGGCCGAGGGTCAGCTGGGCACGCGACCCGTCGGGAAGGGTGGCGTCGACCTGGGGTTGGCGTTTGGAGATGCCCTTGCCGGAGCGCTGGGCGAGTTTGACGACGAAGTCGTCGAGTTCGCTCTCGCCGTGCTCGACGTTGGAGATGATCTGTTCGTAGTCGGTGTGGTAGGTGAACACCCGGGAGTTGTAGCCGTCACAGGAGATGTCCTCGACGTTGATGTCGTGTTTGATCGGGTCGATCGGCCCGTACCCGATGAAGTTGCGCTTGAGGACGTAGAGGATCTTCTCGACCTGGTACTCGTTGAGCGTCTCGGCGTCTTCCTCGAGGAGGATGGGCTCGGGACGCGCTTCGATCCCCTCGATCTGGCGGGCTTCGGCCGACTCCTCGGATGCGGGGCCGTCCCCCATGCCGAGCATTCCCTTTACCGAATCCAGCATGCCGCCGCCCTCGTCGGGATCGACGACGCTGCCGTGGAAGAGGTCGTAGCGGTTGAGCAGGTCCTCGGCCTCGCGCTGGATCACGCTGGCGCGGTCGGCCTCGCTCCCCTGGACGATGACCTCGTCCTCGGAGTACTTGATGGCGGTCTTGAGCTTCCCCGAGAGGAACTCCCGGAGTTCGGTCTCGATACTGGTGAGGTGGGGTTCGACGACGTAGTACTTCTTCTCGTTTTCCTTGCGCGAGTGAAAGATGACGACGCAGCCGTAGGGCTTGTTGACCCAGTAGCGGTCCTCCTCGACGAAGTGGGTCTTCTTCGACTGGGGGACGGCCTTCTCCAGGTCGTAACGGTTGACGATGGTCGTCGCGCCCTCGACGGTCGAGAAGAAGGCGTCCTCGTCGAGGTCGGGGTTGACGTCGACGGTTCGCTCGTCGACCAGTTCGGCCAGGGCAGCGGCGTTGGACTCTGCACCGTTCAGCCGGGACTCCGTCTCCTCGGGGTCGAAACCGAGGTAGTCTGCCGGTTCGAAGGGGATTTTGGTCCCGTCGCTGTCCCGCGGCGGCTCGCCGGCCTCGTCGTAGTAGTACTCCGCCTTGAAGTGCTCCCAGGTGTACTCGCCCCGCCGAACCCCGCGGTCTGCCGGGTCTCGGTACGCTTCCCAGTGTTCCGCGAGCGTCTTGCCGGCGCTGGCACCGGCGTCGAGGAGTCGCGGCAGATCGCGTGGATCGAAGCCGAGGTACTCCGATCGATCGAAGCGCCCGCCGTCGTGCTCCTCGCGGCGAAAGTCGCTCCAGGAGTAGTCGCCGACGACCGCGTCGGCGTCGCCCGAGGAGACGACGCCCGACGCCTCGTCGTCGCTCCCCCCAGTGTCATCGATTGCCATTACGCTTCATCTACCCTTATGTGTGAAAAAGGTTTAGGGCGCCGTCAGGTTCGTCCTACCGCCCACCCTGCCAACGGCGGCTACATTTCCCGGGCGGTCGCCGAAAAATAAGCCTGGCGTACCGCCACGGCGTCGACCGACACGCATTTGGCGACACCGGCAGTCAGACAGGCCATGACCGGCGAAGACGACCCGGGGACCTTCGGCGAATTCGGCGGCCGACACGTTCCAGAGGCGCTCGAGACGGCACTCGACGAACTGGCGGCCGGGTTCGACGAGATCGTCCCCACGGACGAGTTCCAGGAGGAGTACCGCGCACTGCTGGCGGAGTACGCGGGTCGGCCGACGCCGATAACCCACGCCCGGACGCTCTCGGAGCGCTGGGGGGCGGCCATCTACCTCAAGCGCGAGGACCTCCTCCACGGCGGTGCCCACAAGATCAACAACACGCTCGGCCAGGCGCTCCTGGCGAAGATGGCCGGCAAAGAGCGCCTCATCGCGGAGACCGGGGCAGGCCAGCACGGCACGGCGACGGCGATGGCCGGCGCGCTGCTGGACCTCGACACGGAGATCTACATGGGCCGGAAGGACGTCGAGCGCCAGGAGATGAACGTCTTCAGGATGCGCCTCATGGGTGCCACCGTCAACGAAGTCACCCGCGGCGGGGAGGGCCTGGCCGACGCCGTCGACGTCGCGCTGGAGGACATGGCGGCGAACGTCGAGGACACGCACTACCTGGTGGGCTCCGTGGTCGGCCCCGACCCGTTCCCGCGGATGGTCCGGGAGTTCCAGTCCGTCATCGGTCGGGAGGCGCGCGAGCAGATCCAGGACCGGATCGGCGCCCTGCCCGACGCCGCGGTGGCCTGCGTCGGTGGGGGGTCCAACGCGATGGGACTGTTCGACGCGTTTCGAGACGACGACGTCGCCTTCTACGGCGCCGAAGGTGGTGGCGAGGGGACCGACTCGCAGCGCCACGCCGCGCCGCTCGACACCGGCAAAGAGGACGTCCTCCACGGGATGAAAACGCGAGTCATCGAGGACGACGTCGACGTCCACTCCGTCTCCGCGGGCCTCGACTACCCGGGCGCCGGCCCCGAGCACGCGATGTTCCGGGCCGTCGGGCGCTGTGAGTACCGCGGGATCACCGACGACGACGCGCTCGCGGCCTTCCGCGAACTCGCGGAGGCCGAGGGTATCATCCCGGCCCTGGAGACGAGTCACGCCCTCGCGCTCGCGAAGGACCTGGCCGACGAGCACGAGACCATCCTCGTGAACCTCTCTGGGCGCGGGGACAAGGACATGCAGACGGCGGCCGAGCAGTTCGACCTGGCCTGACCTCCCCGCGAGCGACGGCGAATCAGCAGGCTCCTTATTCCGGCCGGCGAGTGCCCAGTCGAGACCTCATGACGACAGAGACGCGCGACGTCTGCATCGTGGGTGCGGGACCGGCGGGCCTGACGGCGGCCATCTTCACGGCACGCGCGGGCCTGGACACGCTGGTCCTGAACGCCGACGAACCGATCCTCGCCCGCAACGCCCACCTGGCGAACGTCCCCGGCTTCCCGGCGGGCGTCGACGCCAGACGCTTCCTCGAGATGACCCGCGACCAGGCCGAGCGCAACGGCGCCGCGATCCGCGACGGTCGCGTCACCCGGATCGCCGAGACGGACGCCGGCCGCCTGTCCGTCGGCCTCGCAGACGACGAGGCGGTTCGTGCGGACTACGTGATCTGTACCTCCTGGTCGGACACGGACTACCTCGCCGACATGCCAGACGTGGGCATCACGAAGCGCGGGAGCAAGACCTACGTCGACGTGGACGAAGACGGTGGAACCGACCTCGACGGCCTCTACGCGGCGGGTCGGATCGCCGAGACACACCACCAGACCGTCGTGGCCGCGGGCGACGGCGCGTCGGTCGCGCTGACGGTGATCGACGAGAGCGAGGTCCCCTTCTACCACGACTGGGTCGCCCCCGAGGGCTACTTCACCGGGCGTGGCCGCGAGGTCCCGCCGGGCTGTGAGGAAATCGACGACACAGAGCGCGAGCGCCGCGAACGCGAGTCCAGGGAGACCATGCGGGCGTACTTCGCCGAGCCACACCCCGAGGAGCCGACCCAGCACCCGAGCGTCGCCGACGACGAGTGAGCATCTGCGAGCGCCGGCCGTCGACGTACCCGGCTTTATGTACGCGCGGTCCACCAGTAGTGGCATGCTCTCGGGAGTGAACGTCGCGCTCGGGGTCACTGGCTCCATCGCGGCCGTTCGGACGGTGGAACTGGCCCACGAGCTCCGCCGCCAGGGTGCCGAGGTCCGCGCCGTCACCACGCCGGCGGCCGAGTCGATCATCCATCCCTGGGCGCTCGAGTTCGCGACGGAGCGTCCGCCCGTGACGGAGATCACGGGCGCCGTCGAGCACGTAGACCTCTGTGGTCGCGACGGCTGGGCCGACGTGTTGCTGATCGCGCCGGCGACGGCCAACACGGTCGGCAAGATGGCCGCGGCGATCGACGACACGCCCGTCACGACCTGCGCGACCACGGCGCTCGGGGCCGACGTCCCCGTCGTGGTCGCGCCGGCGATGCACGAGCCGATGTACGATCACCCGGGCGTCCTCGCGTCCATCGAGACCCTCGAGTCGTGGGGCGTCGGCTTCGTCGATCCGCGACTCGAGGAGGGGAAGGCGAAGATCGCCGAGGACGACGCGATCGTGCTCGAAGTGACCAGGGCGACGACCGCGGATCCCCTCGCGGGGGAGACCGTCGTCGTCACGAGCGGTGCGACGACGGAATCGATCGACCCGATCCGAACGCTTTCGAACCGGGCGTCCGGCCGGACCGGACGGGCAGTCGCGCGGGCGTGCTACGCCCGCGGCGCTGACGTCGTCCTGGTCCACGACGGGCCCGACGTGCCCTGGGCGACAGTCGAGTCCGTCGAGAGCGCGGCGGAGATGCTCGCGGCCGTCGAGGAGCACGTCGGAGCGTCGGACGAGGGAGAGCCTGCGGGCGCCGACGCACTCGTCTCCGCGGCGGCCATCTCGGACTACACGGTCGAGGCGGCCCTGGAGAAGATCCGCTCCGGGCAGGGTGACCTGACCCTGGACCTGGAGCCGACGCCGAAACTGCTCGATTCGGTCCGCGAGGCCGATCCGGACCTGCCGATCGTCGGCTTCAAGGCCGAGACCGCGGGCGAGGAAGCCGACGTCGTCGAGGAAGCACGAGCCCTGCTTGAGCGGGTCGGCTGTGCCTTCGTCGTCGGCAACCACGCCGATGTCATGGGCGAAACGGCTACCAGCGCGGTGGTCGTCCGGCCCGGCGGGACCGATCGCTACGAGGGGACGAAAGCCGGCCTGGGAGCCAGAGTCGCCGACGAACTGGCCACAGCACTCGCCTGAAGGTCGCTGTAGGGGCCCGCAGGATAAGCCCAATGCGTAATAGTTTTCCTTCGAGTGGGGCTGGGTACGTACGAGACTACGTCCCCGTTCCGTCCCTGCCACTCTGGATCATGACAGACCAACCTGGGCGCCGGATTCTGGTACCCGTCGAGGAGTCACGGAGCCTCCGGGACACCGTCGCCCACGTGGTTTCCGAGGCCGTGTCGTCGGCGACTGCCGACGCGCCCGCCGCGGTCCATTTCGTCTACGCGGAAAAGTGGCGCGAGGGGGACCCACACTTCGAGGAGGCCGACGAGGCCCACCGCGAACTCCTCTCGCAGGTGGGCATCTGGGCCGAGAGCGACCTGGAAGAGGCGACGGAGGGCGACGAGGGAGTCGGCCCCGAGGCCGTCGTCATCGAGACAGCCGCGATCAGCGGCGACCGCTACCTGTTCAGCCCGACGGACTACGCGGAAGACCTGGCTGCCTACGCCGAGACACACGACGTCGACCGGATCGTCGTGGATCCGAGCTATCGACCGGCCGGGAACTCCCCCCTGCTTCGGCCGCTCGAGTCCGAACTCTCCGCCCTATCGCTGACCGTCGAGGAGGCATCCGTCGATCGGCCGGCGCGCCGCCGCCCCTTTCCCCAGCCGCGCGGCCTCCTGCAGTTCCTGACGATGTTCGGTGTCTCCTATGCCTTCTACCTCGTCCTCGCCTGGTTCGGCGGGGCACTCGACTTCGCGACCGGTGCCATCGGGGCCGGCATCGTCGGCGTCGCGCTTTCGCGGGTGTCGCTCACCCAACCGCTGCCACCCGGTCGGACCCTCAGACAGTTGCTCCGGTTTGCGGTCTACGTCCCCTACCTGCTCTACGAGGTGACGAAGGCGAACCTCTCGATCGCCCGGGTGATCCTCGATCCCCGGTTGCCCATCGACCCCTCGGTCGTCCGGTTCAGGGCCGCCGTTTGGAGCGGGCTCCCCGTGACCACGCTCGCCAACAGCATCACGCTGACGCCTGGCACCCTGACCATCGACGTCGGGAACCGGGAGTACATCGTCCACGCCCTGACGCGGGACTCCCGTCGGGACCTGCTGGAGGGCGCCCTCGAACGGTCGGTCCGGTACGTCTTCTGGGGCCGGAGCGCCTCGCGAATCCCCAGTCCGCGCGAGCGGGAGTCAGCCGACGAACGGGCACGACGCTCGGGGGAGGTGGCCGACGATGAGTGACCCGACGCCACTGGTCGGAACCGGACTCCTGGCTGCCGCCACGGCGTTCGTCCTCTACGCGCTCGTCCTCCTGTATCGCGTCTACCAGGGACCGACGCTGTTCGACCGGATCCTCGCGGTCAACGCGGTCGGGATGAACACGGTCCTCGCCATCGCGCTCGTCGCGGCGGCCTATGGCGAGCCGACCTTTCTCGACATCGCGCTCGTCTACGCCCTCCTGAACTTCCTGCTCTCGATCGCCATCTCGAAGGTCTCCGTCGAGTGGGGAGGGGTGCTCTGATGGCCGTCGTCGACTATCTCGTCCTCGCCATGCTGGCCGGCGGTGCCTTCTTTGGGTTCGTCGCCGTGCTGGGCGTGATCCGGCTTCCGGACTTCTATACGCGCACGCACGCCGCCTCCAAGGGAGAGACGCTGAGTGCGATCCTGACGCTGGCCGCCGTCGCCATCTCGATCGGCGGCGCCCTCCCAACGGTCAAAGTGGTCCTGTTGCTCATCTTTGCCTTCCTGACCAACCCGACGGCTGCCCACGCCATCTCCCGGGCGGCCTTCGAGGAGGGCATCGAGCCGTGGACGACCGCAGGTGATGACTCCCAGGGAGGTGAGGAGTCGTGACCCCGACGGCCCTGGAGGTCGTCCTGCTGGCCTTCGTGCTCGTCTCTGCCATCGGTGCGGCACTGATCGAGGACGTCCTCGGCGCCATCCTGGCGTTTGCGACCTACAGCCTGGGCATCTCGATCCTCTGGGTCATCCTCCAGGCGCCGGACGTGGGTCTCACCGAGGCGGCCGTGGGCGCCGGCGTGATGACGATCCTGTTCCTGCTGGCAATCGCCAAGACCGCCCGCGAACCGACCTCGCGGCTCTTCGAACCGGTCGGCTGGCGCTCGGTCGCGCTCGTGGGAACCTTCGTGGGCGTCCTCGCGCTCGCGCTCCCCGCACTCCCGGCCATCGGCGACCCGAACGCACCGGTCGTCAGTTACCGCGTCACCGAACACTACCTGGCGAACGGCTACGAGGCGACCGGCGTGAAAAACGCCGTGACGGCGGTCCTTGCCGCCTACCGTGGGCTTGACACGCTCGGTGAAGCCATCGTCGTGTTCACGGCGGCCGTCGCCGGCCTCGTCGTCCTCGGGCGGGAGGTGCTGACGTGAGCGACGCCCCAGAAGGGCCCGACGTCGGGCCGCCGCCCGAGGAGGCGCCCTACGTCGAGAGCCCCATCATCATGACGACCGTCCGGCTGATCGCGCCGTTCGTGTTCACCTACGGGCTGTTCGTCATGTTCCACGGCGCGGACACGCCCGGCGGTGGTTTCCAGGGCGGCGTGCTCGTCGGGTCGGTGATCGTCATGATCGGCTTCGCCTTCGGCGTCCAGCCGACGCGGGAGTGGGTCAAGAACGAGCTCCTCGTCGGAATAGCGGTCGCAGGCGCGCTGACGTTCGCCGGGGTCGGCGTCGGGTCCCTGCTGCTCGGCGAGTCGTTCTTGGAGTACGACGCCTATGCGGGACTGATTCCACACGCGAGCAAGTACCTCATCGAACTCGTGGAACTGGGAATCGGCGCCATCGTCGCGGCCGTCGTCGTCGGCCTGTACTTCGCGCTGGCCGCCGGTTTCGAGGGGACGATCCCCGGCCAGGGGGCCGAGAACGGGAGCGAGGCTGCCTCCTCCGACGGTGACGCGGTGGCCGAGGGGGGTGAGGCCTGATGGTCCTCGACCTGCTCCTGACGCGGTACAACTACGTCGCCGCGCTGCTCCTGCTCGGCGTCGGCCTCTACATGATGATCGAGAACCGCAACCTCCTGAAGAAGGTCGTCGGGATGAACATCTTCCAAGCGGCGATCTTCCTGATCTTCATCACCGCGGCCTACGTCGAGGGTGGCGGCCCACCGCTGGTGTCCGGACCCGGGCCCTACGTCAGCCCGCTGCCCCACGTCCTGATCCTGACGGCCATCGTCGTCGGCGTCAGCCTCACGGCGGTGGCGCTGGCGCTGTCCATCCGCATCTACGCCGAGTACGGCACGCTCGACGAATCCGTGCTCAGGAGGCTCCGCCAATGATCGACGACGCGGCCGTCCTCGTCGTGCTCGTTCCGCTGGTCGCTGCCGTCGTGGCGATGCTCCTTGGCCTCCGGTTCTCGCGGGCTGGGTGGTGGCTGGCAGCGGCCGGTGCCCTCACCCAGGTCGCCGTCGCCGCCGTCCTGGCCTGGCACGTCGTCACCGGCGGGGCCATCTCCTACGCGACCGGTGGCTTCGATCTGCCATTCGGCATCGAACTCGTGGTCGACGGCCTCTCCGCGCCGCTGGTCGTCCTGATCGCGGTCGTCTACGCGGCCGTCGTGGGGTATTCACGCCGGGTGGGGCCCCACGCCACGTCCTTCTACAGCCTCCTGTCCCTGTTCGTCGGTGGGCTGACGGGCATGGCCGTCACCGGCGACGCCTTCAACCTCTACGTCTTCCTCGAGATTTCGGGACTGGCGGCCTACGCCCTCGTCGCCAGCGGCGACGATCCGGACTCGGCCGTGGCCGGCTTCAAGTACCTCCTGGTCGGGACCGTCGGCGCGTCGCTGTACCTGCTCGGCGTCGGGTTCCTCCTGATCGCCACGGGGACGCTCAACATGGCCGACCTCGCGGCCCGCATCGCCGAGGTCGGCTATGCGTCGCCGCTCGTGGTCACCGCCTTCGGCCTCGTCGCCGTCGGCCTGGCCGTCAAGATCGCGCTGTTCCCGGTCCACACCTGGCAGCCCGAGGCCTACGCGACCGCGCCGGTCAGCGTGGCGACGATCGTGTCGGCGCTCATGTCGACCGTCGCAGCGTACGCGCTCGGTCGGATGGTCCTCTCCGTGTTTACCGTCGACTTCCTCGCGGCAGTGCCCCTCGCCAGGACAGCGGTCCTGACCGTCGCCGGGGTGAGCATCGTCGCGGGGAGCGTCCTGGCCGTCCTCCAGACGGACGTTCGGCGGATGCTCGCCTACTCGTCGGTCTCCCAGTTCGGCATGGTCGTCGCCGGCTTCGTCATCGCGACCCCCGCGGCCGTCGTCGGCGCACTGATCCACCTGGTCGGGCACGCGATCATGAAGGGTGGCCTGTTCGCCACGACCGGCCTCGTCGCGACCCGGACCGACGCGCGCACGATCGACGACTACGCGGGCCTCCACCGTCGGAGCCCGATCGGTGCCGCGGCCTTCGCCGTCCTCGCCCTGGCGATGGTCGGCGTGCCCCCGGCCGTCGGCTTCGTCGGCAAGTGGTACATCGTCGTCGGGGCGTTCCGGGCCGGGTCCTGGCCGATAGCGGCCGTCCTGCTCGTGAGTACGGTCCTGACGCTCGCGTACTTCGCCACCATCGTCGAGCGGATGTACTTCGCCGGGGTCGAGGGGGAGACTACCCAGCCGACCCCCACCGCGGAGTCGCCGGGGAGCGCCGGGGCCACTGAACCCGCGGCGGCACCCGACGGGAGCGGCCCTCGGGGACCGTCACCCGCCATGATTGCCGTCGTCGTCGGAGCGGCCGTCGCTGCAGTCGCACTCGGCCTGGGCGCCTCGGCGGTCCAACCGTTCGTCGAGTCGACGCTCCAGGGGGTGCTCGCGGGATGAGCGATGTCCCGTCGCTCCTGCCGGTGTTGCCCGTCCTGATCGCGGCGCTCGCCGTCCCGGCGATCCTCGCGCTTCGCCGCCGCCCGAACCTCCGGGAAGGGGCCACGATGGCGGCCGCACTGCTCATGTTCGGCGTCGTTGCGGTCATGGTCCGGGGCGTCCTGGGTGGGGACACCTACACCGCGAACCTCGGCACCCTCGCCACCGGCATCGAGGTGACCTTCCGCGCCGACGCGCTCGCCGTCCTGTTCGGGCTGCTCGCCTCGGGGCTCTGGATCATCACGAGTCTGTACAGTATCGGGTACATGCGCGGACTGGGGGAGCACGCCCAGACGCGGTACTTCGCCTCGTTCGCGGCCAGCCTCAGCGCCACGATGGGCGTCGCGTTCGCGGGCAACCTTCTGACGCTGTTCGTCTGCTACGAACTCCTGACCGTCGCGACCTACCCGCTGGTCACCCACGACGAGACCGACGAGGCCCGCGCCGCCGGCCGGAAGTACCTCGCGTACACCTTCGCCGGGGGCGTCCTCGCGCTGGCTGGCACCGTGCTCGTCTTCTGGCTGACCGGGACGACCGACTTCGCGGCCGGTGGCATTGCCGGCCTCGCGGGCGACCCCGTCGCTGCACGCGTGGCTTTCGTCCTGCTGATCGTCGGCTTCGGCGTCAAGGCCGCGCTGATGCCCCTGCACTCGTGGCTCCCCGACGCGATGGTCGCGCCGACGCCCGTCTCGGGGCTGCTCCACGCCGTCGCCGTCGTCAAGAGCGGCGTCTTCGCCATCGCCCGGGTCGTCCTCGACGTCTTCGGCCCGGACGTGCTCTCGGACCTCGGGCTCGGCCTGCCACTCGCCGTCGTCGCGATGGCGACGGTCCTCCTGGCGAGCGTCATCGCGCTCCGCCAGGACAACCTCAAGCGCCGCTTGGCCTACTCGACGATCAGCCAACTGTCCTACATCGTCCTCGGGCTCGCTCTGCTCCACCCCACCGCGCTGATCGGCGGACTACTGCACGTCCCCGCACACGCATTCATGAAACTCACGCTGTTCTTCTGTGCCGGCGCTATCCACGTCGAGACGCACACGGACGACATCAGCGAGATGGCCGGCATCGGCAAGCGAATGCCGCTCACGATGACCGCCTTCGCCGTCGCGGCGGCGGGCATGGCCGGGATGCCGCTGCTCGCCGGCTTCGTGAGCAAGTGGTACCTCGTCATCGGGGCCATCGACGCCGGCCAGGCCATCTTCGCCGCGGGCCTCCTGCTGTCTGGCGTCCTCAACGTGGCCTACTTCTGGCCCGTCGTCTACCAGGCGTTCTTCGAGAGCGAGGACGACCACGACGCCAAGCCGCTGATCGAGAACGCACTCGGCGGGACCCGGGACCGCGCCGATGGAGAGTCGCCCGCGTCGGGCGAGACGGACGTCGTGCCGGACGGCGGGCAGGAGCCCGACGCCGATGACGCCGACGCGCGGGACGACGCGGAGATCGCCAGCGACGAACCGGACCCCGCACACGTCGACCACGTTGCCGATGACCACCACGGCGGCCCGCCGGCGGGTGGCTGGGAGTCCCGCAACTGGCGGGGCGGCGAGAGCACGTGGTTCATGCTCGGTCCGATCCTCGCCGCGGCGGCAGGCGCCGTCGCGCTCGGCCTCGTTCCGCGAGCGTTCGTCTTCCTGCGCATCGTCACGGAGATCGTCGGCGGCCTCCCGGGGGTGACGCTCTGATGGCGCTCCCGGACCTGGCCACGGCCGTCCCGCCGGCCACCCTCGTCCTCTTCGCGGCTGTCGTCGCCGCCGTCGGGAGCCGCCGCGTCGGCCACCTCGCCGGGCTCGTCGCCGCGCTCCTCGTGATCCCGTGGGTGCTGCTCGTGCCCGAGGGCGCCCACCTGCCGGTGACCTTCCTCGGCTTCGACGCGGTCCTGTTCAACGTCGACGCCTTCTCCCGCCTGATGGGGTTCGTCTTCGGGCTGATCGGTGCGGCGGCGATCCTCTACGGTCTCTACTCGGGGGCTCGCGATCGCACCGTCACATTCGCCCTCGCCTACGTTGGGACCAGCCTCGGGGCCGTCTTCGCGGGCGACTGGCTGACGCTGGTCTTCTTCTGGGAGCTGATGGCGCTCACGAGCACGCTCCTGGTCTGGGAGGACGGCGGCCCGGCCGTTCGCGCCGGCTTCCGCTACGCCATCCTCCACGGCATCGGCGGGAGCCTGCTCATGGCCGCCGTGCTCTGGCACTACGTGGCCGTCGACTCGTTCCTGTTCGCCGAGTCGGCGGGCATCGCGGCCGGGATCCCGGCCCTCCTCGCCGCACTCGGCATCGGCGTCAACGTCGGGTTCGTGGGGTTCCACGCGTGGCTGCCCGACACCTACCCGCGGCCCCACGTCGCCGCGAGCGTCTTCCTGTGTGTCTACACCACGAAGACTGGCGTCTACGCGATGGCGCGGGCCTTCCCGGACGGGCACCTCTGGATCGCCTACATGGGCACCGCGATGGCGGTCTGGGGCGTCTTCTTCGCCCTCCTCCAGGACGACATGCGTCGCCTCCTCTCCTACCACATCCAGTCCCAGGTCGGCTACATGGTCGCGGGCGTCGGCATCGGGACGGCCCTCGCGACCGCCGGCGGGATGGCCCACGTCTTCAACCACATTTTGTACAAGGGCCTCCTGTTCATGGTCGTCGGCGTCGTCATCTACCGCACCGGCAAGGAACGCCTGAGCGAACTCGGCGGCCTCTGGCGGGTCATGCCCATCACGGCAGCCGTCTTCGCGGTCGCCGCGCTCTCGATCTCGGGCTTCCCGGGCTTCAACGGCTTCGTGAGCAAGGGAATGGTCACCGCTGCGGCGCACAAGGAACACTACGACGCCATCTACTACCTGCTGCTCGCCGCCGGCGTCGGGACCTTCCTCTCGTTCATGAAACTCGGCTACTACGCCTTCCTCAACGGCGAGGTCAGCCACCAGGTTTCCGACGCTAACCGCGGCCAGGTCGTGGCGCTCGTCGCCATTGCCGCGCTCTGTGTCCTCTACGGCCTCTACCCCGACCCGCTGTTCGCCATGCTCCCCGGCGAGGGCGCCTCGGCGGCTCACCCATTCACGACCGGCCACATCCTGGAAGGGCTCGCCCTCGCCGCGATCGCGCTCGTGGTCTTCGTCGTCATCAAGAAACCACTGAAGAAGATCCCGGCGCTGCCGGATGTCGACGCGATCTACAATCCGGTGACGTTCTACGGTACCCGTGGCGCCGTGGTCGGGACAACCGAGACCTACGCCGCGGTCGACCGCGTTGCCGTTCGCCTCGCTTCGACGTCGGCGTGGATTGCGAACCACCCGCGGGAGGCAGTCCAGAATCTCCTGGTCGGTGTCGGCCGCCGGAACCCTGCCGACGGACGGGTCTCGCTTCGGGCCGGCATCGGAACGAGCGTCGCGCTGGTCGTCGCGCTGGGTACGCTCGTCGTTCTGGTCCTGTCGTTCTGAGGCCCACCGACTTGACGAGGTCGTTCCAAATTATGATAACGTAAAATCGACGACAAGAAGGACTGACGGTAGTGACATCGGACGATCCAGCCGTTATCATTGATTGAAGGCGAGTGAGGATTTATATGGCCAGGTAGCTTCCCTTTACAAGAACGCGCGTCCTTCCAGTCTGGCCCACTCGGTAAGACGGGCCTACTCTCCGTCGTCAGGAGTGAGGGCCAGACGGGGTTCCAACCCGAACGGACGCCGTGACAACAACGAGAACTATGGAACTTCGCAACCTCTGGAACGACGACGACGCAGTGAGCCCGGTCATCGGTGTGATCCTGATGGTGGCAATTACGGTGATTCTGGCAGCGGTGATCGCCACCTTCGTGCTCGGACTGGGTGAACAGGTGAGTAGTACCGGGCCGCAGGCACAGTTTACGTTTGATTATCAGGAGGGCGATGCAGCGGCAGACTTCGGTAGCGACTCCGATGGTAGTGGCCTTCTAACTATCACCCATGCGGGAGGAGATACGATCCGGGCTGGCCAGTTGAGCGTAAGTGGCTCAGAGTGGGGGAGCGGATCCTGGGATGAAGGTGACGAGCATAGCTATGATTCTAATAGTCAGATATCCGCCGGTGATGATATCTCGGTCAGGATTGACAGTGATGACACCATAAGTGTAACCTGGACCTCGGAAACCGGCCAGAGCTCCAGCACGCTCCGGCAGTGGAGCGGTCCTGACGCCTAACGACTACACGACACCCGTCGAGATCCTTCATTCCGCTTTCGGATTCATCGGAGTTCGCTTCGTTTTCTTCCACATCTGAAGTCGTCGATCCGAGACAGGCAAACCGTTTCAGAATCTCTTTACGTTCATCCTACCGTTCACACGATCACAATGCGCCACGATCGACTCGCCGTCGTCTGCACGCTGGCGGTCATCGTGGTACTCACGCTGGCCACGGGCCCCTCAATCGGCTTTCTCACCGTTCCGGAGGGTGGCGTCGGAACCGAAGCTGCAATCGGCACCGGATCGGCAGCCGTTGAGGTCCAGACCGCACCCGACCGGGCTAATCTGACGGCCGGTGACTACGGCGACGTTCACTACTTGGAGGTTCCAGACGCGGAGATTGCCGTCGACCGTGCTGTCGGGGCACCGTTACTGACGGCCTCGATCGACGTCGATGAACTCGGATTCAGTCGGAGTTCGGTCTACGTGCTGAGGGAGACGCGTGACGGGACCCGAACCGTCAGCATCGACCGCGGGTCGATCGAATCTTCGCGAGTGGACTCCGATTCTTTCGACGGTCGATACCGGCTC
>Ga0207756_100226_pt1 | contig 28303 bp, 27 predicted proteins | sample A23M1SouthBayCA_FD_187748 | JGI IMG/M metagenome (GOLD analysis project Ga0207756, IMG submission 187748) | Aerobic enrichment media microbial communities from Eden Landing Ponds, California, USA - A23 M1 (3) (SPAdes) | ecosystem: Environmental > Aquatic > Marine > Unclassified | place...
CCGTCGAGAAACTGCGGCGGAGTTTCGACGCGGCGGGCTGGACGCCCGACAGCGACCTCCCCGTCGACGAGAAGCTCCACCGGACCCGCGAGGTCGCCTACGACGACGACCACCAGCGCGACGCCGCGGCGGCGGCCCTCTCGGCCTACGACGACCACGCCGACCAGTTCGAGCGCGTCGCGGCCAAGACCCCCGCCGACAGGGACCTCGGGACCGTCCTGAACCGCGTCCTCGTCGAGGAGACGTCCGTCGAGGCCGTCCTCGAGGCCCTCGACGGCGACGAGGACGGGACAGGGACTGCCGGCGACGCCGAGGAGCCACACCAGCACGAGCCCTCGCCGGAGCGCCGTCGGATCCGCCAGCTAGAGTCCCAGGTCGAGCGCCTGGAGGACCACGTCGAGACGCTGAAAGAGACCGTTTCGGCCAAGGACGACCACGTCGCGGAACTCGAGGACGAGCTGGCGGACGCCCGCCGCGAGGAGCGCCGGGAGGCCAGGGAGCGCCGGGTAGTCCAGCGCCTGGAGCGCGAGAACGACCGGCTGGAGCGCGAGCGCGACGAGGCGAGAGAGCGAGTCGCTGACCTGGAGGACAAGCTGGAACGGCTGAAGGCGCTCTGGAAGCTCGATCACTCGAACTTCGCGGACGTCGCGGAGCAACGCTCCGGGCTGGTTCCCGTGAAGGTCATCGAGCAGTTCACGACCGACGCCATCGCGGACGCCCAGGAGCGGTTCGGCCTCGCGGCGGACGACGTGATCTTGCTGCGCGACGCCAGCGGGGCGGGGCGGTCGACCGCCGAGCGGCTCGCCGAGGTCGACCCGAAGGTCGTCCTCCGGAACGGGAACCTCTCGGACGTCGCCGACGAGGTGCTCTTCGAGGCAGACGTGCCCGTCGCGCCGGCCGACCTCGTGACGGTCCAGGAGGTCGACGAACTGGCCGTGGCCCGCGAGTCCGAGGTCGACGAGGCGATCGACGACTGGGAGGAACGAGCCGCGGAGCGCGAACGCGAGCGCCAGGCCGAACTAGTCGACCAGGTCATCAGCGAGCACCGCGCCGGGCGGCCCAGCGACGAGTGAGCACAGCCGGCGGCACGGCCGGGGACCGCGTCGCGCCGAACTGCCTCAGGCGTCCGGCCCGTGGTGTTCCGCGAGGACGGCCGACGCGGAGCCGTCGGGGGACTCCCAGACCAGCCGGAGTTCGTAGTCCCCGCTGGTGACCCCGACGGTCGTGCTGTCGCCGGCAGTCACGGCCGGTGCGTCGCCGACCTCGCCGCTGGTCGACCCGGCCCAGGGCCCGGGTGCAGTGACCTCGGCCCCCGACGCCGCGCCGATCCCTCGACCGCGAACGAAGAGCGCGTCGGCCCGGACGTGGTCGCCCCCGGCGTGCGTGACGGTGACGATCCCGGCGTCGGCGTCGTAGGAAAAGTCGAACATGACCTGGGGTGCGACGGGTGCCTGCTGGCTCTGGCCGAGCCCGAGCACGAAGGAGCCCACGACGGCCACGAGGAGGATCGGGACGGCCTCGGAGTCGTCCGTCGAGAGCGTCACGCTCGCGTCGGCCGTCGAGACCGACGTGGCGTCGAGGACGGCGCGCATCTCGTCGATCATCGGCTGCTGGTCGTCGGCGGCAGAAAGCTGTTGGCGTCCCTCGGCGAGGAGGCGCTCCAGCGTCGACTGCAGGGCCGACGCGTCGTCGGCCGACCCGGTCACCAGGGTCAGGTACGACCGGCGCGCGTCGCCGTCGATGACGTAGGCCCCGTAGCCGTGGGTGATCGACCCGACGATCGCCGGATCGATCCCGCCGGCGGTGGTGCCGGACTCGGCCAGGTCCTCCGGCGCCTCGAAGGCCAGCGCGATGGCACCGTCGTTCGTCTCGTCGAGCCCGGCTTTGACGCTGCCGCCGACCGCTTCGGCGTCCCCGGCGGCAACGTCCACGACCGCCTCGACGTGCTGCCGTTCGCCGACGGCGTACACGCCGTCCTCGAGGATCCCCACGGTACCGGTACCCGACGGTTCGAGGACCGTGTGCCCCGCGTACTCGCCGGACTCGACGGTTCCGGCCGAGTCCTCGATGGCCCCACGAACCGTGTCGCTCGACCAGTCGGTCCAGAGGACGCCGGCGACGGGCGCAGCGTCGGCGTACCCGCCGAAGCCGGTCGCCGCCGTGACGTCGCGAGGATCGAGACCGGCCGCCTCTTCGACGCCGTCGAGGGCGTCGGAAACAGTAGCTGGCGTCCCGGCCCCCATGCCACCCGCGCCGCCGAGTTCGTCCAGGAGGTCGTTCGCAGTCGAGCGGAGGGTCCCGTCGTCGAGGAGGGCCTGGACGTCCAGGGACGCGGCGAACTGCGAGTCGCTCGGGACGACGGTCGCCGGCTGGACGCCGGACCCACCGTCGCCGCCACCGCCAAAGCAGCCCGCGAGTGCGGTCGCACCGACGGCGGCACCGGCCTGAAGGAGTCGTCGTCTGGTCGTGGAGGGCGCTTGCATGGCCACTACTGTCTCAGTATTACGGTAAAATTCTGTCGGTGGGTTGGAGTCTCTCCGTCAGGGCATAGGGCCGCCCATCCCCAGCGAGGACATGAGGTTGCGGATGAGTCCGTAGACGACGAAGCCGAGTCCGGCGACCGTCAGCGCGATGCCGCCGGCGATGACGAGGTTCTGCCACGCGATGACGGCGATGCCGAGCGCGAGTACGAGCACCCCGAAGACGCCGACCGGACCGAGTTTCCCGAACATGGGACCACCTGCCGGCCGCGCGGTGATAAGCCTCCCCCTTCCCGGAGGGCCGGCGAGCGGCCGACTGTGGCGGGTCGAGCCGATGGTACAAACCTTAAACCGTCTCCCCGTCGAACTGTGGCGCATGAGCGACAACGAGGGGCGGACGGACCTCCGTATGCCCGAGGAGGACGAGGTCTTCGCCGTCGTTCAGGACATGCTCGGCGCGAATCGGGTCGAGGTACGGTGCATGGACGGCGTGACGCGGACGGCGCGGATCCCGGGGAAGATGCAAAAGCGCATCTGGATCCGCGAGGACGACGTCGTCCTCGTCGAGCCCTGGGACTGGCAGGACGAGAAGGCGGACATCACGTGGCGCTACGAGAAACAGGAGGCAGACCAGTTGCGCGAGGAGGGACACATCCAAGAGTGACCCGGGTTGCCCCATGAGTCGCGTTCCGACTGCATCGACCGCCGTCCGGCCCGGTCGGCCTTCTCTCCGGAGTCGCTAACACCATGGCCGAGTTCGGACTGGTGGACACCGAGGGGGCCGACGCGCCGGGCGACGAGTGGGAGGAAATCGACGTCAGCGACACGGAGGCGGACCGCATCGCCCGCAAGCGCGATCGGAAGTTCGCCCAGTTCCGCGAGCGCATCACCGACGCCGACCAGTTCAAACTCGAGGAGTCGGTCTTCGACGAGGCGACCTACGGCGCGCTGTACAAACTCGTCCAGGACGGCTACGTCGACGCCTTCGGCGGCCCCCTCTCGACCGGCAAGGAGGCCAACGTCTACCAGGCACTCGGCGGCGACGGCGCGGCAACCGCGCTGACGGAGTCGGGCCTGGACGCCGCCCCGGACCAGCCAGAAGTCGCGGTCAAGGTCTATCGCATCAACACCTCGAACTTCCGGGACATGCGCGACTACCTGGAGGGGGACCCCCGCTTCGAGGGGATCGGCTCGGACAAGGGGGCCGTCGTCAAGGCGTGGGTCCGCAAGGAGCACAGCAACCTCGGGCGGGCCCGCGACGCGGGCGTCCGCGTCCCCGTCCCCATCGCTGCGGAGCGCAACGTCCTGATCATGGAGTACATCGGGGCCGAGTCGGGGCGGGCCAAGCGCCTCACGGAAGTCGAGGTCCAGAACCCCGAGACGGCCTTCGAGGTCGTCCGGGAGTACATGCGCCGGCTCTACGACGCCGGCCTGATCCACGGCGACCTCTCGGAGTTCAACCTCGTCGTCCACGAGGGCGAACTCGTGGTGATCGACCTCGGGCAGGCCGTGACGGTCCACCACCCCAACGCCGAGGACTTCCTCCAGCGCGACTGCGAGAACGTTGCGAGTTTCTTCCGGCGACAGGGCGTCGAGACCTGTGCCGACGACCTGCGTGCGTTCGTGGTCGACGACCCGGGCGAGTAGTCGGCCCGCCAGGTCGGTTCCGAAGCCGACGCAATCACTCGCTCGCCGGACGGTCGAATTCCGGGGCAAGCGCCGTAATTTCGGCCACACTGGCCGACAGACCTGCCTCGGTGACCAGCGGATCCGGGCCGTCCAGGAGCACCGACACCAGGTCGGACTCCCGGAGAGTCGACGCGATGGCGGCCACGTGGTCCGCGCCGAAGGCTGTCTCCCCGGTCGCCGCCAACAGCGACCGGTGGTTCACGCCGGCCAGGAAGACGACGTCGCCGCCGACCTCGGCACGGACGACGTGGAAGAGGACCAGCCGCAGGGAAGCGTCCATCCGGATGATGCCGACAAAGCTCTCGACAGTGTTCTCGCTCCCGAGAAACTGTGTCGGGCGCTCGCCCGCCGGGACCATCCCGAGGAACTCGAGGTCGCCGTCGAGCCCCGCCTCTCGGAAGTAGCCACTCTCCCGGAGCAGCGACTGTCCCTCCGCCGATTCGACCAGTTCGACGGGCGAGAGTGTCGCCGCGGGATTCAGCGTCTGGCCGAGCGTCTCGCCCTTGGGGGTGGCGATGGAGCCGACGGTCGTGCCGGTCCGGTCGGCGAGCGCCTCGTCGAACTGCTGGACGTACCCGAGGGTCTCGGTCGTCGCATCCGACAGCGAGACCGCCGCCGGCAGCCAATCCGCACCCGAGAACACCACCACGGTCTCCCCGGGGGAGAAGGACTCGATTGGCTGCCCGTTCTCCACTGGCAGCCCCGGCCCGTCGGTACCGGCGACGTGGACGACCTGCCTGACGTCCCCGACTGCGCCGCCCATCAGCGTTCCCCCTCGTTCGCGTCTGTCGTGTCTCTCATTGTCTCTGTATTCTCGACGTGTCGCTCGTCGGGTGGCCCGCGAGAAAGCGGCCGAACGTGGACCGTCGCGTCGCAGGTGCACTGCCGCCCGCAGTCCGGGCAGTGTTCCCGTCGACCGCGGTAGTAGCCTTTCAGTCGCACTACTTCGTCGTAGTCGAACCGCTCAGCGAGAACCGACCCGTCGACGTGGTCGGGCCGCCGCCAGAGCACCACCAGCATCATCGGGGTCCGTCCCCGAGCCCAGTCCATGCAGCGACGAGTGAGCGCGGAGCCGACTCGTCGGTCCGAGACCGACGAGTCGACGGCGAGCTGGTGGATGACGCCGGTGGCGTCGGGAAACGCCGTCGGCGGGTAGACGCCGCCGACGTACCCGCTCGCCGTGTCCGGGTCGAAGAGGGACACAGTGGCGAATCCCACCACACCCTCCTCGGACTCGGCGACGAACCCGGTGGCAGCGGCCCCGTCTCCGAGCGCCGCGTCGAGGTGGGTCGAGTCGCCGAGGTCGCCGAACCGTTCCCGCCAGAGGGACCGGATCGCGTCCCGGTCACGAGCCGTCGCGGTCCGCACCTCGCCGGCCTCCGTCTCGGCGGGCCGAACGGCCGTCATTCCTCCCCCCGTGGCGCAGTGTGTATCCCGTCCTCGAACGCGAGGGCCGCCCCCTTCGGGAGAAAGTCGGCACCGTCGAAGGCGTACTGCTCACGGCCCGTCGCGTCCCCATCGAAGGCCGACGCGGGGAGGGCGACGAGCAGGTCCGACGGCTCCGTCTCACCAGTCGCCGACCCGGGTGCCCAGATTTGTGCGGCCGAAGCGGGGACCGGTCCTGCGTCGAGGCCGTCTGTCTGTGACTCGAGTGTCTCGCTGTCGGTCACCGCCGACGCTGGAACGCCCTCGACCGGGACGTTCCCCGACCACTCGGCCAGTACCGAGTCGTCCTCCTGCCAGAGTCCGGCCGCGTCGAGTGGCTCGCTCTCCTGCTCGGACCCGTAGATGGTCACCTCGCTGTTGACGGTTGCCTTCGTCTCGGTGTCCGCCGCCGAGACCGAGCGCGTAACGGACATCGTGGTCGCCGTGCGCTCGTCGTATCCCAGTGTCGAGCGGCTGGCTGACGGGAGCGAGACCCGGTCTGCGCTGAACTCGTAGGAGTCCTGTACCAGGGACGAACACCCAGCGAGCGCGGCCGCGAGCGCGCCGCCACCGAGCGCCTGGAGGACTCGGCGGCGAGAGGGAGTCTCCGGCGTCTCGGCGGTCGGTACGTCCATCAGTCGTCAGCCTCCACCGTCGGCGTCGCGCCTCCGCTGCCGTCGTCGTCCGCCGCTGGCTCCCCGTGGGCTTCCAGGTGGGCTTCGACGGCCGCCAGGCGCTCGCGGAGCACCTCGTTCTCGGATTCGAGGGTGTCGATGCGGTCAGCCTGCTCGTCGACGGTCGACCGGTGGTCCTCGAGTTCCGCTGCCCGCTCGTCGAGCATCTCGGAGAGCCCCTGGATAGCGGCGAAGGCGACGCCGTCGGCGTCGACAGCGCTGATCCTGCTCTCGTCGTCGCCCAGACGGAAGGCCGCGGAGAAGTCCTCGGCCATCGGGCCCATGTGTCGGACGGCCTCACCCTCGGCGTCGTAGTTCCAGGTTGCGATCTCGAGGTCGTTCACCCGATCGAGGACGTCCATCGGGACGATAGAGTCGACGTTCGATTTCAGCGCCCGCGAGGACGCGGAACTCCACGAGCCCGACCCCGGGGGAAGTTCCACGCCGGTCGTCGCGGTTTCGTTCGTGAAGAAGAAGACACCTCCGGCAGCAGAAACGGCGAATTCGTTCGGGTTCAACGAGGAGAGGCCGCCACTCGAGGTGTCAGACCAGACGAACGAACCCTCGTGGTCCGCAGAGGCGTTCGTCCCCGCGGCGAAGGCATTCGACGCCGAGGCGGTACAATTATCCCCGCCCGCAACGGTCGCGTGCTGGCCGCTCGCCGTGTTGCCCTGGCCACCGCTGACGGTGGCGTGGTCGTCACTGGCTTCGTTTCTCTCCCCACCGGCGACCGTCGTGAAGTCGCCCTTGGCGGTGTTTCCGGTGCCGCCGCCGACGGTGCTCGATGAGCCGGTGACCTCGTTCGCGTCGGAACTCGTCCCACCGCCAGCGATGGTGGACGCGCTCACCCCGGAGCGGACGCTGTTGTTCGGGTGACCCGCGACGAGGTTGCCGGCCGCACCGTTCGACGACGGCGCCGAGTACCGGTACTGGGCGAGTGTCGCGCGCCAGTTCGAACCGTCACCCTCGGAGACGACGCCGGTGTCCGTCGCGAGGAACTTCGCCCCCTGTTTGGCGGTATAGTGCCCCCTGTTGGTGCTGGTGTCGCGGACCTCGATGTCGGTGTCGTAGTCGCGGAAGTTGTCGTTTAGCGGCTGGTGCCAGTCGCTCGCCCCCCTGCTCGGGACGTTGTATTCGTGGTTGGTCGTCGTTGGCATCTGTGGTCCTCGGTGTCAGAGTTCGTAGCCGCCGTAGCTGTACTCGCCGTAGCCGACGACGCCGTACTCGTCTGCCTGCGTGGCCATCTGAGTAGTCGCTTGCGTCGGCTGCGTCGTACTGGCCGCGCTCGTGGTCTGGGTGGTACCAGCGGCGCCTCCGCTCGTCGTCGGTTGCCCGCCCGTCCCCGTGGACGGTCCCCCGTGCCGGGTGGTCGTCGATCCGCCAGACTGTTGGCTGGCCGCTGGCGTGGAGGTCGTCCCGCCGTAGCCGACGTCGGAGGTTGTCGTGGATCCGCCTCTCCCGCCGTCGCCAGCAGCGTCGCCGCCGGTGCCGCCACCACCGCCGCTGTCGGCCGTCAGGACGTAACACCCGGCGGCCCCGATCGCGACCGCGGGTGCGCCGAGCAACAGGTGCCGGCGGTCGATGGACAGGCCGGAAGCGGCCGGGTCGTCCCCAGCGCGCCCTTCGGGGCCGTCGTCACCCGGCGCCGACTCGGCGTCGGTCGGGTCGCCGTCGCTGCTCATCCAGCGACCTCCAGGTGCGTCCTCCGCCGCCCGACGGCCGTCGTCCGACACGTCGTCGGCGGTGTTGCTGTGCGTTCCATACGAGCCAACGGTCCGAGCGAGTCGGTATAAACGAGGTCGCTACGTGCGTCGCGTCACCCATCGCCCGGTGTCGACCGTCACCGTGGCGGCCGACACCGGTCGGCGGGTGCTCTCTCCCCCTTCACTGCTCGGTCGGCGGGACCGTCGTGGCGTCCGTTCGGGCGATCCCCGTGGGCCGACCGTGCGTCGAGACGCCCGGGGACCGGGGCTGTGATCGACGCGTTCGTACGTGGTCGTCGTCGTAGGTCAACCTGAACGCTACACACTTAGCGAGTGTAACCCAACGTTAATTAAGTCGGTGACAGGATGTGGCCCATGAGCGAGGTGTCGGAGACGGGAGCACCGATCCGGCTCCTGGGCCAGCTCGTCGACGCCGTCGAGGACGTCGTCTACGTCGTTGACGAGAACAACCAGGTCGTCTGGCTGAACGAGGCCGGCCGAGAGCGGCTGGGCTACGAGGTGGCTGACCTCGAAGACCTGGCACCGGCGGACCTCCTGCCTCCCGAGGGACGCGAGCGGCTCCTGAACGCGAACGGGTCGATGGTCGACCTGCCGGACCGGACCCGCGAGATGGAACTGGTCACCGCGGACGGTGAGCGGCTCCCCCACGAACTCCGCGGGGTGACGATGACCGACGACACGAGTGGCGAGCGCTACCGGGTCGGCATCGCGCGGGACGTCAGCGAGCGACTCGCACGAGAACGAGAACTGGAACGCTTCGAAACCATCGTCGAGAGCGTCAGCGACGGCGTCTACGCGCTCGACGAGGATCTGCAGTTCTCCTACGTCAACGACGCCCTGTGTTCGATGGTCGGGCGTGACCGGGCGGACCTGCTAGGGGCAGACGCGCGGGCGTTTCTGGGTGATGACGACCGCGCCCTCGCGGCCCACGTGCGCGATCAGACCGTCTCGAACGGACAGGAGACGGGGCAAATCGACGCGACCCTGGAGACGCCGGACGGCGAAATGCGCGAGCTCCAGGCCCGCTACGGACTGCTCGGTGACCCCGAGGACGGGTCGTTCCCTGGCAGTGCCGGGGTCATCAGGGACGTCACCGAGGACAAGCGACGCGAGCGAAAGTTGGCGCGACAGCGGGCGCTCCTCCAAGGGATTCTCAATACGATGCCCGACGTGGTGTTCGCCTTCGACCCCGAGGGGAACTCGCTGGCGACGGAGATTCTCCTCGACGATTTCCTGGGTTACAGTGCCGACGAGATTTCGAATATCGACCCGCTCGCGCTGGTTCCCCCCGACGAGCGCGACGCAATGGCCGAACTGCTGGCTCGCGCACTCGAGGAAGGGGAGACCTTCAGTCGCGAGTCGGCACTCCTCACCAAGGACGGCACGCGCATCCCCTACGAGTTCCGCGGCGCGCGGCTCACGGACGAGGGTGGGGACACCATCGGCATCGTGGGGACCGGCCGGGACATCACCGAGCGCGTCGAACGCGAGCGGGCGCTCGAACAGCGCCGCGACGAACTGGAGACGCTAAACCGGATCAACGAACTCCTGCTCGACATCACCCGGGAACTGGTGGAAGCGCCCGACCGTCGGGCGCTGGAGCGGACCGTCTGCGAGCGCCTCGCGAGTTCGTCGCTCTACCGGTTCGCGTGGATCGGCGAGCGCGAATTCGACGGCGACGGCCTTGCCTACCGCGTCAGCGCCGGTGCCGACGAGGGCTACGTGGCGGACCTGACTGTCGACCCGGACGAGACAGGCGACGAGCACGGACCCGCGACCAGGGCACTCCAAACCGGCACCGTTCAGGTGGTCAACGTCGACGAGGCGTCGTTCGAGCCCTGGCGGGCGGCCGCCGAGGCGCGGGACGTCCGCTCCGTCGCCGCCGTGCCGCTACGTCACGGGGAGACCGTCTACGGCGTGCTGGCGGTCTACGCGACCCGGCCGGACGCCTTCAGCGAACGCGAACAGGCCGGGTTCGGGGTGCTCGGCGAGACGATCGGGTTCGTCATCAACGCAGTCAAGCGACGGACGTTGCTCTTTGCCGACCGCGTCACGGAACTGGAGTTCGAGGTCGGCGGCACCCCCTGTCTCCTCTCGGAGGTCGCGAGCGTGGCCGACGCCGACGTGGAACTCTCGGGATTCGTCCAGGCTGAGGACCGGTGGCTCGCCTACCTCGACGTGGGGGTGCCGTCCGCAGAGCGGGCCCGCGAGGCGGTGATGGTCGTCGACCAGGTTGACGACGCGCGCGTGGTCTCCAGCGGGTCGGACCCGGTCAGGATCGAGGTAGCCATCGACGGGTCGCCGCTGCTGGACGCCACGGCGTCGGTCGGTGCGACGGTCGCCGGCGGCGCCGGGACCGCCACGGGCGCGCGCCTCGTGATCCAGGTCCCAGGCGAGGCAGACGTCCGCGAGGCCGTCGAACTGCTCGTCGACCGGCTCCCGGACGCAACGCTGGTCGCCCAGCGCGAGCGCGACCGCCAGCCGGACTGGCCTGGCGCGCCCGGCGGGCCCGTCGATGCGCTGACCGACCGCCAGCGGGAGGCCCTCCAGGTCGCCTACCGCGCTGGCTACTACGCCTGGCCGCGAGAGAGCACCGCCGAGGAAATCGCCGAGACGCTGGACATCGCGCCGGCGACGCTGCACGCCCACCTCCGCAAGGCCGAAGCGGGCGTTCTCGGGGACGCCCTCGAGGGAGCGTAGGCCCGGGCTCGCTCGCCCGAAGGGTTGAAACCGCCGACCGGCGTACCTCCCGGTAGAGTATGCAGCACGTGAAGATTCCGCAGGACCGGGTCGGGGTGCTCATCGGTGCCGGCGGGGAGACCATGCGCGAGATCGAGGAGCGCGCCGAGGTCCGCCTGGACATCGACAGCGAGGAGGGCCAGGTCCGCGTCGAGTCCGTCGGCGACCCGGTGGTCGGCCTCAAGGGGCCGGAGATCGTCAAGGCCATCGGCCGCGGGTTCGCGCCGGAGGACGCCTTCCGGCTCCTCGAGGACGACATGATGCTATTCGACGTCATCGACATCGGTGCCGCCGCCCGCAACAAGAACGACCTCCAGCGCCACAAGGGCCGGCTCATCGGCGAGGGCGGCCGAACGCGCGAACTCATGGAGGAACTGACGGGCGCCTCCGTCGTCATCTACGGCTCGACGCTGGGCGTCATCGGCGGCCCCCAGCAGGTCGAGGCCGTCCGCGAGGCCGCCGAGATGATCCTCGACGGCGCGCCCCACGGCGCGGTCTACTCCTTCCTCGAGCGAAAGCGCAACGAACTCAAGCACAAGGGCATGGAGTACCACCAGTTCACCGGGTGAGGCGGCCGACGGCACCTCCCCGCCCCTCCCATCTCCCACCGTCACGCCGGCAGCCTTTTCCTCGCGCTCCAAGACGCCTCGGCATGGACCGCATCGACCTCTCACAACCCCTGGAGTCGGGCATGCCGGTCTACCCCGGGAGCGACCCCGTCCGGATCGAGCAGGACGACACCATCGCCTCGGGCGGCTCGCGCGTCTCGTCGCTCGACGTCGAGACCCACGTCGGCACCCACGTCGACGCGCCGAGTCACATGCTGCCCGACGGGCGGACGATCACCGACTTCGACCTCTCCGCGTTCGTCTTCGACGCGCAGGTAGTCGACTGCACCGGCCTGCCACCGCGAACGGCCATCGGCGTCGACGCGATGCCCAACGCCGACCTCACCGACGCTGACCTGCTCGTTCTCCGGACAAGCTGGGAGCGCCACTGGGGGACGGAGCGGTATCGCGACCATCCGTACCTCGACGCCGACGCGGCGGCGTGGTGCGCCGAGCGCAGCCTCAGCGTGGGCTTCGACACCTTCAGTCCCGACCCGACGCCGAGTGCCGACCCGGACCGCGAGGGTGCCGACGAACCCACCGACCAGCCTGCACACGACGAACTGCTGGGGGCCGACTGTCGCATCGTCGAGAACCTTCGGGGGTTGGACGCGGTGCCCGAGACGTTCCGGCTCGAGGCCTACCCGCTCCGGCTGACGGACGCCGACGGCAGTCCGGTCCGGGCCGTCGCGTGTGTGACACCGTGAAGGAGTCATCGCCCACGAGGGAGTCACAGCCCACCCACGCTTGGGACGTTCCGAAACCGACTGGAATCAGTACTTAAATCCGGCGGAACTGACCGCCAGACGTGCCCTCAGGACCCCTGGCGGGGGCCCGGCGTCTCGACCGCCACCGAATGCTTTATATAGAATCACATTCAATCTATCTCTGACTATGGCTCAGCAGATGGGTAACCAGCCCCTCATCGTACTCTCCGAGGAGTCCCAGCGGACCTCGGGCAAGGACGCACAGTCCATGAACATCACGGCCGGGAAGGCCGTGGCCGAGTCCGTCCGGACCACACTCGGCCCGAAAGGGATGGACAAGATGCTCGTGGACTCGACGGGCAGCGTCGTCGTCACGAACGACGGCGTCACCATCCTCGACGAGATGGACATCGAGCACCCGGCCGCGAACATGATCGTCGAGGTCGCCCAGACCCAGGAGGACGAGGTCGGCGACGGCACGACGACCGCGGTCGTCATCGCCGGTGAACTCCTCTCGAAGGCCGAGGACCTGCTCGACCAGGACATCCACGCCACGATCCTGGCCCAGGGGTACCGCCAGGCCGCCGAGGAAGCAAAGGAGATTCTCGAGGACATGGCCATCGAGGTCGACGAGGATGACCAGGAGACCCTGGAGCACGTCGCCGCGACGGCCATGACCGGCAAGGGCGCCGAGAGCGCGAAGGACGTCCTCTCCTCGCTCGTCGTCGACGCCGTCCGCTCGGTCGCCGACGAGGAGGGCATCGACACGGACAACGTCCAGGTCGAGACCGTCGTCGGCGGCTCCATCGACGAGTCCCAGCTCGTCGAGGGCGTCATCATCGACAAGGATCGCGTCCACGACAACATGCCCCAGATCCGGGAGGACGCGAAGATCGCGCTGCTCGACACCCCCATCGAGGTGCCCGAGACCGAACTCGACACCGAGGTCAACGTCTCCGACCCCGACCAGCTCCAGGAGTTCCTCGACCAGGAAGAGGCCCAGCTCCGCGAGATGGTCGACGACATCGTCGAGGCCGGTGCCGACGTCGTCTTCTGCCAGAAGGGCATCGACGACATGGCCCAGCACTACCTCGCCCAGGAGGGTATCCTGGCCGTGCGCCGCGCCAAGAAGTCCGACATGCAGGCGCTGGCCCGCGCGACGGGCGGCCGCGTCGTCTCGAATATCGCCGACATCACCGCCGACGACCTCGGCTTCGCTGGCTCCGTCGCCGAAAAGGAGCTGGCCGGCGACGAGAAGATCTACGTCGAGGACGTCGAGGACGCCCGCGCGGTCACGCTGATCCTGCGCGGCGGCACCGAGCACGTCGTCGACGAGGTCGAGCGCGCCATCGAGGACGCGCTCGGCGTCGTCAGCGCCACGCTGGAGGACGGCAAGGTCCTGCCCGGCGGCGGCGCACCCGAGACCGAGCTGTCCCTGCAGCTGCGTGACTTCGCCGACTCCGTCGGCGGCCGCGAGCAACTCGCCATCGAGTCCTTCGCGGACGCCATCGACGTCATCCCGCGCACCCTCGCGGAGAACGCCGGTCTCGACCCCATCGACTCGCTGGTCGAACTCCGCAGCGCCCACGACGCGGGCGACAACACCATCGGCCTGAACGCGTACACGGGCGACGTCGAGGACCTCTCCGACGAGGCCGTCGAGCCCCTGCGCGTCAAGACCCAGGCCGTCGAGAGCGCCACCGAGGCCGCCGTCATGATCCTCCGCATCGACGACGTCATCGCCGCTGGCGACCTCAAGGGTGGCCAGGGCGACGACGACGAAGACGAGGGCGGACCCGGCGGTCCTGGCGGCGCCCCTGGCGGAATGGGCGGCGGCATGGGCGGCATGGGCGGTATGGGTGGCATGGGCGGCGCGATGTAAGGCCGGCCACAGCTACACTCCGTCCACAACCGCTCCGATCCCACAGTCGCTATCGCACCGCTCCCGAAACTCGACGCGACGTTTTTTGGCGTTCGGTCTACGCAGAGTCCGCCGAATCTGTTGTCATACCCAAGTCAGGTTTCTACGAAAACGGCCGGGTTCCCACTACGGAAGGGCCGACTAGCCACCGAGAGAGGGTGTCTCCAATTGGCGACGTGCGACCGCCTACTGTAGTTCGTCGACCAGAACAGCGACGACTTCGTCGACGAGACGGCGCTCCAGGCGCCCTTGCCAGAAATCGACGTCCGCGTGGTCGATCGATTGGACGCCCCACGGGACGACTCGACTCTCGTCCGGCGTCCCACCCCGAATCCAGCCTTCCTCGGGAATGTCCACCAGTCCGTCCATCCACGATTTGGTCGTCAGGGTCACCGCGATATACTGCTCGCCGTAGAACGGGCGCCCCTCGTGGTTCGAGAGGACCAGCCACGGGCGAGCGGCCTCGTCACCCTTGTACGGATCGTCTCCGTAGACGACGTCACCCCGTACGAAGACCGGCAACGGTTCCTCGTCTGTCACTGCTCGTTCTCCGCGGCGGGATGTGGGTCGTTGGGGGCGTGGTCGCGCCACGCCGCCTCGTCCTCCGCTCCGAACTGTTCGTTGTACAGCGCGGTCGCCCGTTCGTAGCCGCTGTACGCACGGAGTCGGTCGGAATCGTTGGTCACCGCCCAGTACGTCGCCTTGTGTTCCACGAGGTCGCGATCCTTCAACCGCGAGAGTGCAGTACTGACCGCGCCCTCCCCGATGTCGATTCGGGACGCAATCTCCCGGGCTTTGAATGCCCGGTCCCCGTTGACAGCGAGAAATCCGAGGACGCGGTCTGGAACGGAGAGATCCTCGAGTTCGTCCTCACTCGCGTTTTCGAAGGTCTCCCGGTCGATGGACATCTGTGAGTAGCGGTACGACGCCATTTGACATGAGTGTTAGGAGTGAAAGTAGAGAAAGTAACGAAATTGCCGACTGTCGAGGAATGGACGAGGACTCCGGAGATGCGACTGTGGTACGTCTCCGGACGATGGCGTCGGCGACTGTGACGGACCGGTCGTCACTGACCCACTCGTGACGAACGTAGGAATAGCGCGGTCACCAGATACACCCACACTCGACAGTCAGTCCACTAGTCCTCGGCACTGTCGACGCCAGTGATTTCGAAGCGTGCGCCGCCCGCCGCGCTCTCGGTCAGGGTGACGTCCCAGCCGTGGGCCTCGGCCACCTCCTCGACGATCGAGAGCCCGAAGCCAGACCCGGTGTCCGCGGTCGTGTAGCCGGCGTCGAACACCGACTCGCGGTCCGCCAGGTCGATTCCGTCTCCGTCGTCCGCGACGGCGAAGCCGTCCGGCAGCTCATCGAGCCTGACCGTGACGGACTCGCCACCGTGCTCGACCGAATTCCGGAACAGGTTCTCGAGGAGCTGGTGGAGGCGGCTCCGGTCGGCGCTGATCGTGTCCGCGGCGTCGGCGACCAGCGTCGCGTCGCCCGTGACGACGCTCTCCCAGCAGGTCCGGGCGGCGACGTCGAGGGCGACCGGTTCCGGTCTGCTGACGCCGTCGCCCTCCCGCGCGAGGGTCAGCAGGTCGTCGATCAGGTCGCCCATGCGCTCGTGGGCCTGCCGGACGTCCTCGACGTGGTCGCTGTCACAGTCCTCGGCCAGGAGGTCGAGGTGGCCGCTCGCCACGTTCAGCGGATTGCGGAGGTCGTGGGAGACGACGCTGGCAAACTCCTCGAGGCGGTCGTTCTGCCGGGAGAGTTCGGCCTCGCGCTGCCTGAGCCGTTCGGTCCGCTCGACCTGGTCGAGGGCCGTCGCGACGTTCGCGGCGAGGATCTCGCCGAGCACGAGGTCCGTGTCGTCGAAGGCGGCGGGCGTCGGGGACCCGGCCAGCAGGATGCCGAAGTCCTCGAGCGGCAGGTAAAGTTCGCTCCGGATCGGCGTGTCGGGATTGTAGACGTCCGGGTCGTCCGTGATGTCGTCGATAGCCACCGGATCGCCGTCCCGGAAGGCGCGCCAGGCGATGCTGTCCTCGCCCTCGAACGTGGGCACGGCTCCGATCAGGTCAGCGACGCGATCCGTCTCGGCGACGGGAACGAGGGCGTCCCGCTCCTCGTCGTACAGGTGGATCGCGTTCGCCTCGAGGTCGAGGATGTCCCGCGCGGCCCGCACGCCGAGCTCGGCCACCGCCTCCGTCGTCTCGGCGGTCAGGAGGTCGCGCGTCACCTCGTTGAGCGCCTCGAGGCGGTGTTCGCGTTCCTGGCGATCCGAGACGTCCTGGAACTGCGAGAAGATGGCGACGACCTCGTCGGCCTCGTCGGTGACGACGCGGTTGTGCCACTCGCAGACGACCGTTTCCCCGTCCGCAGTGACGTTCTCGTTGACGTTGTGGTACCCGCCGGCGTCGGCGAGGAGGTCGTCGATCACCTCGGCGACCTGCTCGCCGGCGTCGTCGGGGACGATCGCCTCCCACGACCGGCCGGCCAGATCCGCCTCGTCGTACCCGAGGATGTCCTCGGCGGCGTCGTTGAGGTGGACGACGTGGCAGTCCTCGTCCCACTCGATCACGCCGAGGGGCGACTGTTCGATGAACAGCGAGAGGCGCTTCTGGCTTTCTGCCAGGGCGCGCTTCGAGCGGTACTGCTCGACGGCGTTGGTGACGCGGTTCGCGAGGACGGCGTACTGGCTCGTCCCGGTATCTTTCTGGAGATAGTCTGTGACGCCCGCGGAGATGGCCTCGCTGGCCACCTCCTCGCTCCCCTTGCCGGTGAACAGGACGAACGGCAGGTCGGGGTGGTCCGCCCGGACTGACTGAAGGAACTCGATGCCGGTCCGGGCGGGCATGTCGTAGTCCGCGACGATGCAGTCCAAGTCGCTCTCCTCGACGCGCGATCGGGCCTCCGCGACGCCCGTCGCCGTCTCGACGGCGAGGCGGTCGTCCTCGCGCTCCAGGAACGTCGCCGTCACCGCAACGACGTCGGGGTCGTCGTCCACGTGGAGGACACGGATCTCGTCCCGGTGGCTATGCACGCTTGTCTCCTACCGTCACCTGTTGCGTGAGCCCACGTATTAACCTGGGGCATACACGTTGGCGATTAGATATGTCCGACGGACGTGTGGACAGTCGACACGGCGGCCGGCTGCGCGGCGGGAATCCGCCCTGACGGGCCGACGGGAGCGAGGACAGCCCTGGGAATTACTCGGACGAACGTTTTTCCCGGAGTAGGCGGTACGTCGGCGTATGGCCGAGCCAGAAAGTCGTCGGGTAACTCACGACCTCCTCGACGAACCTCACGTCGAGGGTCGCCGGGTCAGCGTCCGCCAGGTGGTCGCCCTCGTCGAGGAGCGAGGTGAATCGCCCCAGGGGGTCGCCGACCGGTACGATCTGGACGTTGCCGACGTCAATCACGCGCTCGCGTACTACCACGACCACCCCGGTGAGATGCGCGACGTCGAGGCGAGGCGTGAGGACGCAATCGAAGCCGTCGAGGCCTCTATCGAGCGGCCAGAGGGCGTGGAACCCGACGTCGCGTGAGGGGAGACTGGCGATTTCTACTCGACGAATGGGTCTAGGCCGACGGGGCCGGTCGAAAATCGATACTTGTGAGCGGAGAGAGCGGGGTCATGATTCCGTTGTTATCGTTCCTCGACGGGCGTCCACGTCCGCCCCGTCTCCCCCACGTACTCCGCCCGCGGGCGCACGAGGCGGTTGTCCTCCAACTGCTCCAGCGCGTGGGCCATCCAGCCGCCGGCACGTGCGACGGCGAAACTCGCCGTGAACAGCTCCTTGGGAACGCCGACGCCGTTGAGCAGCGCGGCGGTGTAGAACTCGACGTTCGTCTGGAGGGTGCGGTCGGGGTGCTCCTGGGCGAGCGCGTCGACGGCGACGTCCTCGAAGGCCTGGATGGTCTCGAAGAAGTCGCTGTCGCCGCCGTCCTGGTAGAACGACTCCGCGGCGGACTGCAGGACCGCGGCACGGGGGTCTCGGACGCGGTAGACGCGGTGGCCAAAGCCCATGAGGCGCTCGCCGGAGTCCAGCGCGTCCCGGACCCAGCCCTCGGGGTCGCCCTCCTCGTGGATCTCCGTGAGCATGTCCAGCACGGGACCGGGGGCGCCGCCGTGGAGCGGGCCCTTCAGCGTGCCGACGGCGGCGGTGGCCGCGGAGACGAGGTCGGACTCCGTCGAGACGACGACACGGGCGGTGAACGTCGAGGCGTTCAGCCCGTGGTCGATGACGGTGTTGAGGTAGGTCTCGACGCCGCGGGCCTGGGCCTCGCTTGGCTCCTCGCCGGTCAGCATGTAGCAGTAGTTCGCGGCGTGGCGGAGGTCCTCGCGTGGCTCGACCGGTGCCTCGCCCTGGCGGTAGCGCCAGTAGGCGGCGACGATGGTCGGGAAGGCGGCGATCACGCGTCTGGCGTCAGTCTCGGGAGCCTCGCCCTCGCTGCCGAGGTTCGCGGCGGCGGCACCCATCCGGAGGGCGTCCATGGCGGGCTTGCCCTCGTCGGCGGCGCGCTCGAGGACCGCGTGGACCTCGTCGCCGATCTCGCGGCGGGTGGCCAGGTCGGCACGGAACGACGCGAGTTCGTCCGCGTCGGGGAGCCGGTCGTTGAACAGCAGGTAGACGCACTCCTCGTAGCTGGCGTCGGTCGCCAGTTCGTCGATCGGGTAGCCGCCGACGGTCAGGTCGCCGGACTCGCCGTCGATGTGACTCAGCCGCGTCTCCGCGACCGCGATCCCCTCCAGACCCCTGTGGATCTCGGACTGGTCCATGTCGCTCCGGGTTCGACGAGGTGGGTGTTAGCTCTTTTCAAACGGGGATCGGTCGCAAAGGCTGCCGGGATCGGCTCAGTCGTCGACGCTCGGGTCCCCGACCTCGGGGGTCTGGGTCGGCTTGTCGGTCAGGTCGGCGTCCCGCCAGGTCCCCCGGCGGAACCAGAGGAACGCCAGGGCGGCGGCCACGACGTTGGAGATGGGGAAAGCGAGCCAGATGCCAAGCGGCGTCGGGTCGGCGAGGTAGGGGACCCAGTCGGGGAGGAGACCCTGGGACCCGATCCACGCCAGCGGGAACCTGACGACGGCGAGCATCGTGATCGAGATGGCCGCGGCCGTCAGCGTCCGGCCGGCGCCCCGGAACCCACCGCTGTACGCCCGGACGACGCCGATGAAGCCGAAGGTCGGCGCCACGACTCTGAGGAAGAGTGCGCCCTCCGCGACGACGGCGGGGTCGTCGTTGAACACGCTCATGATCCCCGGGGCGAAGGCGAAGATGACCACCGCGAGGACCGAGAGGACGGCAAAGGTCACCGCCGCGGCGAAGTCGTTGGCCGTCGCGGCGCGGTCGGGCTTGCCCGCACCGAGGTTCTGGCCGGTCATCGTCTCGACGCTGCGGTCGATGGCGATGGCCGGCATGAAGACCAGCGAGAAGACCCGGACGCCGACGCCAAAGGCCGCCTCGACGGTCACCGAGAAGACGGCGACGACCACGAGGAGGAGGTTCACCGAGATGGCCCGGCTGGTCCCCTCGATGGAGGCGGGGATACCGAGCCGGGCGAGCTTGGGAGCGAACCCGATATCGGGCACCATCTCCCGGGGCCTGATCTGGACCCCGCGGGTCCCGGCCAGCATGATCCCCATGCCCACGACCATCGCCAGGCCGCGGGCGAAGACGGTCGCGATGGCAGCCCCCTCGACGCCGAGGGCCGGGAACGGGCCCCAGCCGAAGATCAGGAAGGGGTCGAGGGCGACGTTGAGCACGACCGTCCCGAACATGACGAGCATCGGCGTGACCGTGTCGCCGGATCCGCGCATCAGCGCGATGAACACGAAGAAGCCGAACATCAAGGGAAGCCCGAGGGCGATGACCTCCATGTAGGCCGTTGCCATCTGGAGGACGACGCCGGTCGCGCCGACGAGGGCGAGGTAGTCCTCGACGAAGAAGTAGCCGACGCCGCCCAGCAGCGCCGAGAAGACGAGCGCGTAGGTGACCGTCTGGGAGGCCGCGAAGGTCGCCCGCTCGGGCTCGTCGGCGCCGGTGTACTGGGCGACGAGGACGCTCCCGGCGACGGAGACGCCCATCCCCAGCGAGATGAGCAGGAACACCATCGGGAACCCGAAGGTGATCGCGGCGAGCGCCTCGGGGCTGAGTTGGCCGAGCCAGAAGGTGTCGGCGAGGTTGTACGCTACCTGGAGGAGGTTCGTCACGACGAGGGGCAGCGACAGGAAGAGGAGCGGCCAGCCGATCGAGCCCGACGTCAGGTCGAACTCGTCGGGGCCCTTGAACAGGTCCCGCAGGCGGGGTCGCTCGCTCATTCGGCCTCCCCGTCGGTGTCGCTACCGTCTCGGTCGGCGCTGAGTTGTGCCTCGACGTGCGTCCGGAGGAGGTCCCGCGTCTCGCCCGGCGACTGCCCGACGGAGACCTGTCGGGCCTGATTGCCGCCCGTCACGGTGGCGACGAACTTCGCCGTCGACACCGGGTCGACGTCGTCGCTGAACGCGCCCGAGTCGACGCCGTCGGCGACGATCTCGGTGAGCAGGGACCGGAAGGCGTCGTCGGTCCGTTCGACTTGCTCGCGGATGCCGGGCTGGTAGGGCGCCTGCGCCTTCAGCTCGAGGAGCGCGCGCTGGAGGTCGCGGAGGTCGTCGTCGGCCGGCGGCGAGAGGGCCGCGTCGAGCACCGCGGACAGCCGATCGGCGGGATCGGCAGCAGGGTCGTCGGCCGCGCGGATCCGCGAGAGGAAGCGATCCGAGATGTAGGCCTGGAAGGCAGACAGGAGGTCGCGCTTGCTGTCGTAGTGGTAGTGGAGGGCCGCCTTGCTCACCGGAGCCTCGTCGGCGATGTCCTGCATGGTGAGGTCGGCGTAGCCGTGCGCACAGAGCGCCCGGTACGTGGCGCGCATGAGGTCCTCCCGCGACTCCGGCCCGTCGTCGGGCGGCTGGGCCGCCTGGTCGACACTGGAGGGATCGTTGTCGGAGACCATCGACGTGTGTTGGACTGACTGACTGGTCAGTCAAAAGGCCTTCGAATCCGGTGGCTCGACCGCGTGAATCGGTCCCAGTGGCCGTCCCGGGGTCAGTCCCGGTGGCCGTCGCGGACCGCGACGAGCGCCTCGTGGAGGTCGTGGGCGGTGTCGTAGCGCTCGAACTTGTCCGTCGCCGTCGCGCGCCGAACCACCTCGTCGACGGCGTCGGGCAGGCGTGGCTCGACGCGCGAGGGACGGGGCAGTGGCTCGTCGGCCGTGACCCGCTCCGCGATGGATTCGGCGGGCCCCGCGACGGGGGCGACGCCGGTGAACAACCGGAAGCAGACCGCGCCGAGGCCATAGACGTCGGTCCGGCGGTCGACGATACCGCTGTCGGACTCGAAGAACTCGGGGGCGGCGTACCGCGGGTCGAGGACCGTCGCCGGGTCCTCGTACCGGCGGTGGACGTCGACGAGACCGGGGTTGTGCAGAGCGGGCCGCGGCGGGCCGTTCCGGCCGAGGGTGAACACGACGTTCCCCGGGTCGATACCGGCGTGGACGACGCCGCGGTCGTGGACGGCGGCCAGCGCCGCCGAGAGGTGAGTCGCCTGTCGGAGCGCACGCGTAACGGACGGGGTCTCTCGTCCCCGGAGCGTCGGCCCGGTACTCGCCGTCGCGACCCACGGCCGCTCGGCCTCGCCGCTGTCGACCACCGGGACGACGCCGTCGACGTCCCCCAGCGACGCCCACCGGCGGAGTTGGTCGACTAACGCCGATTCGAAGCCGCCCTCGTCGCCCTCGGGCTCCCGGAAGGCGCGAACGTCGACGCGACGCGACACGCCGTCGATGGTGGTCCGGAGGCGGCGTTCGGTCCCGAAGCGCCGGTCCAGGGCCGGCCCCACGTGGGCCACGCGACCGAGGGCTGACGCGTCGCGGATCGCCGCCGTCACCGGGCAGGACTCGTCGATCGGTCCCGTGGGCCCGCCGCGACTGCCCTCGAGTGGGCGGCCGTCGCCGGCCCCCCTGTCCGGGCGCGTCCGTGTTCGGTCCACCGGCGTATCCGCGTCACCGAGCGGATCGCGGCGGGTGCGACGCCCGCCGTCGGGGCGGAGCGGGCAGTCGTCCCTCGCGAACCGGTCCACCTCGTTGGGCCCCTCCCCGGGACCGTCGTCGGCGCCGGGCACGTCGCTTGTCATACCCGCACCTCGTCAGAGACCCCCAAGAATCCACGTCAGACACGCGTCACGCGGCCGTCCGCGACGGGGTAGATGGGGGTCACTCCGCCTCGAGTTCGAGGTCGAACTGTTCGTGTTCCTTCGCGGCGTTGAGGACGACGCTGGTGTTGGACTCGTTGATCGCCGGGTCGTTGAGGAGGTCCTTGATCTGGGCGTTCATGTCGTCGGTGTCGACGAACTTGCCGACGGCGACGATGTCGTGGTCGCCGGTGATCTCGTAGACGCTCACCACCTGCTTGTGCTCGGCGAGCGACTGGGTCACGTCGACCAGTTCGCTCCCTTCGACTTTCAGCTGGAGGATGGCGGTCACGTCGTAGCCGAGCTTGTCGTAATCGATCTTCGGCGTGTAACCCTGGATGATGCCCTGCTCCTCCAGGTCAGAGAGGTGATTCGAGACGGTCGTGACCGACACGTCGAGGTCCTCCGCGAGGCTCCGCAGGCTGGCCCGGCCGTCCCCGAGGAGTGCATTCACCAACTTTCGGTCGAGATTTTCGTACGTCATCGTTTTCACCAACGAGCTCACCACATTAGAATTTTACGAATACACAATTCAAACGCTCTCGCGCAAGGATTGCGCAAAATAGGAGGGTTTTAGTGGAATCAGTCCGCTCTGACAGACGTCGAAAGATGACAAGCGCTAACTCAGAAGCCGAGGTGGAGGACGTCCTCGAGCAGATTGACGAGGAGGACGTAGACTTCCTTCGGCTACAGTTCACGGACATTCTCGGGACGGTCAAGAACGTCTCGATTCCCGCAGAGCAGGCAGCGAAGGCCTTCGAGGAGGGCATCTACTTCGACGGCTCCTCGATCGACGGCTTCGTCCGCATCCAGGAGTCGGACATGCGGCTCGAACCCGATCCGGCCACGTTCGCAATCCTCCCGTGGCGGGACTCCGACGAGGTTCGGACGGCCCGTCTCATCTGTGACGTCCAGGACACGTCGACGAACGCGCCGTTCACGGGCGATCCGCGGGGCGTCCTCCGGAGTGCGATCGACCGCGCGGCCGACCTCGGCTACACGGTCAACGCCGGCCCAGAGCCGGAGTTCTTCCTGTTCCGCGAGACCCCAGAGGGCAAGGAGGGCGTGCTGGAGTACTCAAACGGCTCCTTCAGCCACTCGGACAACGGCGGCTACTTCGACCTCGCCCCCAAAGACCTGGCGCAGGACGTCCGCGGGGACATCATCTACGGACTCGACGAGATGGGCTTCGAGGTCGAGGCCAGCCACCACGAGGTCGCCCAGAGCCAGCACGAGATCGACTTCAAGTACGACGACATCCTCACGACGGCGGACAACGTCGCCACCTTCCGCGCGGTCGTCCGGGCCATCGCCGCGCAGCACGACCTCCACGCGACGTTCATGCCCAAGCCGATCCCGCGGATCAACGGCTCGGGCATGCACACGCACCTGTCGCTGTTCGAGGACGACGGCACCAACGCGTTCCACGACGACGACGACGAGTTCAACCTCAGCGACACGGCCAAACAGTTCCTCGCCGGCATCCTGGAGCACGCCCCGGCGATCACGGCCGTCGCCAACCCGACGGTGAACTCCTACAAGCGCCTGGTGCCCGGCTACGAAGCGCCGGTTTACGTCGCCTGGAGCGACGTCAACCGCTCGGCGCTGGTCCGCAAGCCGGCGGCCCGCGTCCCCGCAGCCAGCCGGATCGAACTGCGCTCGCCCGACCCGTCGTGTAACCCCTACCTCGCCTTCGCCGCGATGATCCACGCCGGCCTCGACGGCATCGAGAACGACCTCGAGTGCCCCGACCCGGTCCGCGAGAACATCTACGACTTCGACGAGGACAAGCGCGAGGAGTACGGCATCGACACCCTGCCCGAGAACCTCGGCCAGGCCGTCGACGCCCTCGAGGAAGACGAGGTCGTCATGGACGCGCTCGGCCCCCACACCGGCGAGAAGTTCGTCGAGGCCAAGCGCCAGGAGTACAAGGACTACCTCGTTTCCGTCTCCGAGTGGGAGCTCGACCGCTACCTCGAGACCTTCTGAGGCCAGCTACCGCTCTTTTTCGGGCCAGAGTACTGCCGGTAGACCGACACCCAGGACGGCCCCACCGACGGCGCCGAGTCCACCGCCGATGCCGGGGACGCCCAACAAGGCGAGGCCCAAGCCGGCAACGAGGGCACCGACTCCCGGGACTGCGACGCTCGTCACCGACCTGGTCGACCGCTCCCGGCCTCCGACGGCGCCAGCGAGCCAGATCCCGGCCAGTGCGCCGACCGGCAGGCCCGTGATGGCCCAGGTGTCGACGGTGACCGGGCCGACCAGGAATCGCCCGGCCACCGTTACGCCAGCGAGAGCGAAGACGAGGGGTGGTCCCTCGCGGAGCCGGACCGCGACGGCCGCAAGCGCGAGGCCGACCGCAGCCCCCGCGACGACGTCGACCAGGTAGTGAAGACCGAGTCCGAGGCGCGTGAACGCAACGAGGAGGATCACTCCGCCCGCGGCCGGCAGTCGGCGGCGTCGGCGATCTGCCGGCCCGAGCCAGGCGACGGTTCCGTAGACTGCCGCGGCGCCGATCGCGTGGCCGCTCGGGAACCCGAGCCCGTGGGCCGTCGCGGCGTCGGCGTAGACCGCACCCAGCGCGCCCCCGACGGCGTAGGCCGGCTCCCCGGCGCCGACCGGCCGAGGGAACGCGAAGACGCCTTTCAGCAGTTGCGTCGCCGCGAAGGCCCAGCACGCGACCGCGAGGACCAGCAAGCCACGCCGGCCGTCCCAGGACGCCCACTCCCTCCTGGCGCCGAACCAGTACGCGAGGGTGCCCAGGAGGGCGAGGAACCATGGATCGCCGAGCTGGGTCAACAGCGCCAGCAGCGGCTCGAACGGGGCGAGTGCCGACGCGAAGGACTCGGTCGCACCGACGCCGCGACTCATCGGAGGTTGCGGAGCCGGTCGAGGAGCCGGCCCGGCAGGCCGACCGCCGTCCCCACCATGCCGACGACGAGCATCAGCGTGTACAGCCCCAGCGTCGAGAGCCAGATCACGAGCATCGCCAAGATGGCCCAGCCGCCACCGAGGTAGTGGAAGGCCCCGAGGGTCATGACCGTCCCGTACAGGAGGACGAGGTAGGGGCCCCAGCCCCGGGCGTGGCCGCGGCGCTGGCGCCACCGGACGTACTGTCGGAGGTCGGCCTCAAGGTCCTCCCGGGCGCGGGTCTTGTCGTCGAGGTCTGCTTCCAGGTCCTCGACCTCCTCGCGCAGGTCAGCGAGTTCCTGCGGGCTGACTTCCCGGGTGTCGACGCTCTCGACGGGTGGCGTCTCGTCCTCGCTCGCCGCGTCGTCCTCGGCCATGGGTTGCCGTTGCCCACCGTCTCGCAGGGGCACCTGTTGTAGTTGCCGGTCCCGGCCCGTGGCGGCCAGGACGACGTTGCAGACGGCACCGAGGAGGACCAGTACGCCGCCGGCGTAGAACCAGGTCAGGACGAGCAGGACGCCGCCGAGGAGGCCGTAGAGCCGGTAGGTCCCGGCGTAGCTGGCGTAGAGGGCGAAGGTCCAGGCGAGGAGCGTCCATCCCAGACCCGCGACCACCGCGCCCGGAAGGGCCTCGCGGAGGCCGACGTCGCTGTCGGGAAAGACGTAGTACAGCGGCAGGAAGGCGAGCGGGAGGAGCAGTGCGGTGGCGAGCGGTCCGACGACGCCGCCCGCCGCCGGAAGGAACCGCGGGAGCAATGCCACGGGGACCGCCGTCACCACGAGCGCGACGGTGACAGCACCGATGACGAGCACCCCGTCCCGCACCTGACCGGCCAGGGACTCAGACTCCGTCTCGCCGTAGATCCGCGAGAAGGAGACGTCGAGGGCCCGAAACACCTTCAGTCCGCTCCAGGCCAGGACGGCGAGGCCGACGACGGTCGCCGCTCCGCGACCCGCACCGCTCGTGAGCGCAGCCTCGAGGAGCGCCACCGCCTCGGGGGTCACCAGTTCCTGGACGCCCGAGAGGACGCGCTGGGCCAGGGCCGGCCCGCCGAGGGCCGACGCGACGGCGAGGGCCAGGAGGACGAGCGGCACGGTCGAGACGAAGGCGTAGTAGGCGATGGCCGCCGCGAGGAGCGTGAGGTCTTCCTCCCGGGCCACGCCGAGGACCGCGCGACCCACGTCGACGAGCGAGGAGATACTGGGCACAGGCACACGTGCGCCTGGCGCACCCAAATAGCCGACGCCGCTCGAAAGCCATTAGACCACGGCAGCCCAGGCCGCAGACGTGACGCGCGCTGCCTATCGCCTCCGACAGGCGACCGCCGTCCTCCTCGTGGCCAGCGGCGTGCTCATCGGCACGTCGCTGGCCGGCGTCGGCGCGTCGCTCGCCCTGGTCGGTGCCCTCGCCTTCCTGGCCGCCGCGCTCTTTGCCGTCGGGGACCGACTCGCCTCGGCGGTGCCCGCGCCGGCGAGGTCCCTGGGGCCGCTGCTGGCGGTGACCTGGCTCGGACCGGTCGTGGCCGGACTGCTCGTCCTGATCGCCCCGGACGCCACGCCCGGTGAGCTCCAGACCCTCGGCGGGCTCTGTGGCCTCGTCGCGATGGCGAACTACTTCCTCCGGCCCGTCTACGGGTTCGCGATCCGCGCCGGTCGCAGGATCGGTCGGACCGTCGGGTAGACCGGCTGGCCGCCAGGCCGCCTTACTCCGGCGCCGTCGCCGCGCGGATCGCCGAGACGTCAGCCGTCGTCTTGAACGTCGTCCCGCCGTAGTGCGTCCGGGAGGCGGGGTAGTCGGCAGCCCGCAACGCGTCGAGGAAGGCGTCCATCGGCCCGGCAGAGCGGCCCCAGCGCTTGCACAGTCGGTGCTGGTCGTAGTGTGTCGGCACCGCGAGTTCGTCCCCGAGCGTCGCCAGGAGGTCGCGTGCCGTCTCAGCAGTGCCGAACTCGTCGTCGACGTGGTCGACCACGCGCGCAAGGAAGTCCGCTTCGGCCGTCTCCCCGAGCCAGATCGGCCCGGCCGTCTGGATGCCCTCGTCGCACTGGGGACACCAGTCCGGGGGGTCGGCGATCAGGCCCGACTGGGACTCCCGGTAGAGGCAGTGTTCGCAGTGGTGGACGTAGCCGAGCTCCTCGATGGCGTCGTTGGCCGCGCCGGCGCTGCGCTCCAGTTCGAGATAGGTCCGCACGTAGTGTTTCGTGGCGTGCGTACACAGCGGCCGGAGGGCGACGTCGTAGCGCGCCGCCGTCCGGACGAGCGCCGACAGCAGGACGCGCACGCCCATCTCGGCGTGGTACTCGGTGTTCCGCGGAACCGTCGAGTACCGCCGGACGCCGGGCTTGAAGTGGGCGCCACAGAGGGGCGCCGTGTCCGTGGCAGTGACGCAGAGCAGGTCCCGCGTCCCCTGGATCGCCGCGTCGGCGAAGGGGATGGGCGTCCCGAAGGGGTCCAGGTCGACCACGTCGAAGACTTCTTCGTGCAGCAGGGCGTTGACGTCCCGCTGGACGACGCTGCCCTCGAGGGAATTCCGGTCGAGGTTTTCCTCGCACAGCGCGATCGCGTCCGGGTCGACGTCACAGCACGTCACGTCCCAGCCGTCCGCGGCGGCGCGGACGCCCCGGACCCCCGTCGCGGCAGTCGCGTCGAGGTAGGAGGTGGCGCGGTCCTCGTGCTCGCGGTAGGCCCGCAACACCGCGACGGTGAGGTCCCGGTTGAGTTCCTGGACCGGGTTGAAGAAGACAGCGTCGCCGGCACCCGCCTCGGGCTGTTCGGGCGCCTCGATCTCGACGCCGCCTTCTGCGACTTGCATGGCACTGGCTGGGGACCGCGGGGCGAAAAGCCATGCGCTCTGGCGGTGGCGAACAGCCGGCGGCAGCGATGGCGCGGAGCGGGTCGCCGGACGCCCGCCTCGGCCGCTCCGCGGCGACGGTCAGGTCACGAGCGGGGCTGGTCCCGGCATCGCACTTGAAGTTCGGGACCCGGTGGCTGGTACTGGCCGTTGTGGGCACCCCGCGGGCGGTCGTGCCCGGCCCACCGGTGTTGTTTTGTCGGGGGGTCGCCAAGTCTCGGGCGTGACGGCGGTCGACGAGTGGGAATCCGACCTCTCGGACGCGGGCGAACTCACGCCAGCGTTAGTCGACCGCATCACGCGCGTCCACGGCGACCGCGGCCAGCGGGCCATCGAGGCCGTCGGCGAGGGACGGG
>Ga0207756_100227_pt1 | contig 28119 bp, 27 predicted proteins | sample A23M1SouthBayCA_FD_187748 | JGI IMG/M metagenome (GOLD analysis project Ga0207756, IMG submission 187748) | Aerobic enrichment media microbial communities from Eden Landing Ponds, California, USA - A23 M1 (3) (SPAdes) | ecosystem: Environmental > Aquatic > Marine > Unclassified | place...
GTCATCATCACTCCGGTGATGGCTAATCCCGCAGCGCAAATAAACATGATAACCGCTGCATAGCTGGAGGCGGGATTGTGTCCCAGGTATCGTTTGGTTTTTGTAACGACGGCCTCTTTTAGATATCTCATGAGTTCGCCCGGATTCATCTTAAATGATGAAAAACGAGAGTAGGTGGTCCCGACAAATCCCCAAATAATTCTCAGAATCAATAGAAAGCCAATGGTCAGTCCCGCCATCATGTGAAGGGTAAACAGCGGATTTTCGTCGTCTATTATTTCAACAATGAGATAAGCTCCCAGAAACAGGAAGGCGAAAAGCCAGTGGAAAATTCGGGTAGGCCAATCATAAACGGTAGTCTTATTATGCTTTTTCATAGCTACGCTCCATAAGGTGATGGTTGATTTCTGCCTTAATATTCTGAATTCACCTTACTTCCGCATCAAACAAATGATGTATAAAAGTACGGTTTTTAGGCTTTTTTGCTTTAAAATAGATTTTTGAGTGAGTCAGCAATATTTTATCCTGAATCCAATCTCACAAAAAACCAGGTAGGATTAGATTGAGTTTATCAATTAATTGACAGCAGGATTTGTCTTTTGAATAGGTGGACTTTGTATATCAAAATATGAACAAAACATACAGCAATCTCCTTGGTTAGGGTTAAATTCCTCACATCAAATTGGATATTCCCAGGAATACTGAGAAAAATCCGTCGGCATCTCTTTTGTAGATTGATGGTTACATTTCAGTAGGTGATTATTGGTTTAGGTACTATTTGGTGGTTTTTAATCATTGTCGTAGCTCCCGTCCAGTTTTGATTTCTCTTTTCCTCGCTTTCCTATAATTCTATCTCCTAAAAACACCACTTGATATTATCGTAAAAATACGATTAATTAATACCTAATAGTTAATCGCCAGTTTACGATTAATAAAATGACAGAACATCTTTGGCAAACATATTCCGACCGGGTCTGCCGCTATTTCCAAAAACGGTTGGACCAAAAGCATATGGCATGTGATCTTATGCAGGATACGTTTCAAAAAGTCTTGCGCAACGAAGAAAAACTGGAACGTATTCGGAATTACGAGTCCTGGATATTCCGCATCGCTCGTAATACGCTTATCGACTATACGCGCAAGAAAAAAGAAGATTCGCTTGATGATTTATCTATTCTCGATGAGAGAGAGTCCGGCGATGTTCAGGAGTCTGGAGTTGACGGGATCAGCCAATGCTTGGAGGAACTCATTGAAGAATACAGCAAGGAAGATCAGGATATACTATTAGAGGTATTTAAAAAATCCCTCTCCCAAAAAGAAGCTGCCAAGCATCTCAACATTCACTATAGCACCTTTAAATCACGGGTACAAAAAGCCCGAAAGGAAATTGTGACGCAGTTTAACCGGCGATGTTGTCACTTAAAATATGATAGCAACAGTCAGATTATCGGATGTCAGCCACTGGAGCAATAACATAATAGTCCGTTCCTACCTGACCTACGGGCCTACCCTACGTAGCAGTTGCTAAATAATCCTCCCTCCACAAAAAGTTTCAGAGAGAGATAGCAAATCTCGTCTTTTAAAAATCTCATTCGTCTTTATAGTAGAAATCGGAACAAAACCCCAAAAGACGATGAGAAAACAACTAATAACGATATCTCGATTTGCCATAGGCGGATTTTTTATCACACGTGGCATTTCGCGCGTGATCTCCTATGAAGAGTACCTTGAGGGGCTAACAGCCGTGGGAATTCCATTTCCTTCGGTGCTTATGGCCCTCATAATTGGCATTGAGCTAAGTGGGGGATTATTTCTGTTTTTGGGATATAAGGTACCGGTTGTCTCGCGATGTATCATAATCGGGACCTTATTGACCATCCTGCTCTTCCAACGGCAAATACTACCGATCGCAAGTAATCTGGCCATTATTGGCGGGTTGCTGTTGCTAACCCAAAGTGGAGGTGGGGAGACCTTTTTCGAATACGCGAAAACAGATATCAAGCATTTACCTGATTATAAAACAAGACTCTAACATACTAACGACGACTTATTATGAGTACACAAATGGATTATCAAATAGAAAAAGCAAAGCCGAAAGAGTTATTACAAGTGCGTAGCATTCTTGAACGCTGTGAGTTGCCAAGCGAGGATCTCACCAACGATCATATGCAGCATTTCTTTATCGCAAAGGCAGACACCGGGCTCATAGGGACTATTGGGCTGGAAATGTATAATGGATATGGCCTGCTCCGGTCGTTAGCTGTCCGCAGTAACTTCCGGGGATCGGGGCTGGGAACAGTACTCGTCCGGAACATTGAATCCTACGCCAAGAAATTGGGCATCGATGCAATGTATCTGCTGACCACTACGGCCGATAGGTTTTTCCGGGACCTCGGGTACAAGGAACTGACAAGACAAGAGGTTCCAGAGTTGATATTACAGAGCAAGGAGTTTGCCCAGATTTGCCCGTCAAGTGCCGTGGCCATGAGAAAAGAACTAGCTCTGGACGAATGAAAATGCACTGGTCAATCTTGCTCGATTACCCGAACGTACCTACACATTGAAAAGAAAATAACCCGAACTACAAATCTTTACTACTTATGAGTGTAACAGTCAAAATTCTACAATCTGCATGCAATTGTTCTTCTTCAAACGAGATCAAAGACGAGATTAAACAGGCCGCCAGCGAAGAAGGGCTGTCGGTCAACATAAAAGAAACCTCTGATTTACAAGAGACCATGAAATATGGGACCACGAATTTCCCAGCTCTTGTCATTGATGAGGAGGTTTGCAGCTACGAAAACATAGACGGACGGGAGGAACTGAAACAATTACTTAACAGAACCCAATAAATTATGGATGCTTTATTTGATTTATTTGTGACATTAGCGGACTTTCTGATATTTGATGTATTAGCCCTTTCGAAAGAGCTGTGGTACGCCGAAGCCGCTCATTTCTTTGTGGCCAATTTTTCAAAGATATTGGTTCTGCTCGTGATAGCAATATATGTCATGAGCACCATTACGGATTATTTGTCGTATGACCGGATTGGGGCTTACCTGGAAAAAAATAAAACAGTGGGAATCGGCAATATTCTCGCCTCGGCCCTCGGAGCTATAACCCCGTTCTGCTCGTGCTCGTCGGTCCCGCTATTTGTTGGCATGATGCAAGGGCGGGTGCCACTTGGAATTTCACTTTCCTTTCTAATTACCTCTCCACTGGTGAACGAGGTAGCGATCGCCGTATTTTGGGTGAGCTACGGCTGGGAGGTGACCCTCATATATGTATTCTCAGGCGTTGTGCTCGGTGTTGTTGGAGGAATCTTATTAGAGAAGATGGGATTCGGCAAGTATGTGGCTGATTGGATTCAAGAACTTGACTATAAAGAGATGACTGCGGAGGAAGATTCTACACCATTTTTGCAACGACTTCCGGGGATTCACCGCGAAGCCTATACCACCATCGGTAAATTAATACCCTATGTTTTTGCAGGAATGGTTGTCGGGGCTTTTATCCATGGGTATGTGCCTCGGGCATTCTTTGAGCAATATATGGCTGATAATAATCTATTAGCGGTTCCTTTTTCGGTTATTATGGCTATTCCGCTTTATCTGGATGCGGTAAGCGTACTACCGGTAATCGAATCGTTAATTGGCAAGGGCGTACCCATGGGAACAGCTATTGCTTTTATGATGGGAGCCATTGGATTGTCGCTGCCAGAGGCCCTACTACTTAAGAAAGTAATGAAGAAAAGACTGTTGGTAGGGTTTTTCGTGACAATCGGCGTGGGGATGATATTATCTGGCTACTTTTTCAATTTAGTCTTGGGCTAAATCAGGAATCATGTCCCTTATGCAGAAACATATATTTGGTGTTCTAATAATGGTTGTAGATAAACGAGTGGGCCCCTCATATTATGGGGCCTACTGATTTTTTAGAAGATTTTATATAGGACTTTTAGAGGAAAACATATACCTGTATAAGTTCCCTCAATAGATTTGGTTTTTGGGAAAGTACTAAAGCTTTTAAAGCTCAAAGGTCAAAATAAAGCAAGAGCCATTATCTTCTGTAATTTTAATTTCGCCTCCAAGTTGATGCGCAAGCGTATGGATTAATTTAATTCCAAGAGAACCACTTCTGCCTTCCATTACTTCTTTTGGTATTCCAATACCATTATCCCTGACCTTAATAGTTACGAAGTTTTCATCATTCTCTTTTGCGGCAATCATAATTTGGCCCTCATCCTGATCTGGGAAAGCATGTTTGAATGCGTTTGTTAATAGTTCATTTAACAGTAATCCACAGGAAATAGCTTGGTCCATGCCAAGTTCGATAGGTTGGATATCATAAGATAAAGTTATTTCTTTGGAATCATTTATAAAGCTCGAAGCAACCGCTTTTCCTAAACTTTGCACATATTCATCAAATTGAAGGGAAGAAAATAGCTCCATCTGATACAGATGTTCATGAATAAGGGACATGCTTTGGATACGGTTCTGGCTATCTTGTAAGCTTCGATAGGCCTCCCCATGTTTGGTAGTATCTTTTTGAAGTTCTAGCAGTCCCGAAATAACAGCCAGATTATTTTTTACCCTGTGGTGAATTTCAGCAAGCAGCACTTTCTTCTCTTCCAGCTGCTCTTTCAGCTGCTCTTCTGCTTTTTTTCGTTTAGAGATATCAACGTAGATACCAAAAATGGCAATGATGTCTCTATCAAATTTTACAGGGACAGTGGCAATCAAGACAGGTATCTCGGAACCATCTTGGTGTTGACGCACCGTTTCTGTTTGGAAGGAATTCCCTTTCATTGTACGGACAGTAATATCTCTTGCTTCTTCTTGCCGTTCCGGAGGGGCCAGGAAAGTATCAAGATTCTTGTGTTTTAATTCCGAGAGCTGATACCCAAACATTTCCTCAAAACTGTCATTCACCCTTGTAATCGAGTGATCCTTGTCTAAGAGTACCAATCCTACTGGTGCGCTTTCAAAAAGCTGACTAAAAAGCTCCATATTTTTCTTCAAAAGCCGATCCTTTTCTTTGCGCTCGGTAATATCTCTTATAATAGCTTGTACATAATTTTTTCCGTGCAGGGGCATATGAATTAAACTAACCTCGGCATCAAAAGAGATACCGTCCTGACGTAGAAACTGCCATTCAAAGAATTGATCCTCTCCCTGAAAAGCCTTCTTTACTTTCTCACGCCCTATATCATTTGATAGCTTCCCAGAGGGTTGCTGAGAAGGAAAAAAAGAAGACAGAGAATGGTCATTCAACTTATCACAAGAGCATTGAAACAGCTCTTCTGCTCGCTGATTACAATCTATTACTTCTTCTTCGCCGAGAATCAATATCGCATCAAAGGAGGTATCGAATAGGCGCTTAAACTTTTGCTCACTCCGTCTCAATTTTTTCTCAGCATCATAGCGTTCATATACGCGACCTAACTGGTATCCAATAGTAGCCATACGTTCCAACAGTAGGGCATCTTCTTCTAAAACGTTTGAAGAGAAAAATTCTAATATGCCTACTACTTCATTTTCGACAAGAATAGGGAATCCAAAACAAGCCCGAATATTTAGATCTACATCTGGTAGGCGCCGAACAAAATCAGTATCCTCATGCGCATTTCGCATCCACTGGGGCCTACCGGTTTTTATGACATCCCCAACCATTCCTTCGCCGGGAGAAAACCGGACGCCCATTGTAAACCTCCGGAAGTCTTCAAAGGTTTCTGGATGTTTTAAATACCAAAGATCGGCCGGATAAAATTCTCCGGAGCCGTCATTGGCCGGTTTGTAAACATGGCCAACAGGCCAGTCCATAAACTCACAAATCTCCTGAATACTTTTATCCAACGCCTTATCCAAGCCATGAGCTTCATTAGCTATTTTTGTTAAACTGTGAAGCAACTTGGTGAAAGATTGTTCTCTTCTAATCTTTTCTTGAGCCTCTTGGTAGTCAGAAATATCACGGACCACTGCCAAGGTATGTACCTCCCCATTTTCTTTAAGCGGCCCAAGCATAATATCTACTGGTACCTCGGTTCCATCTTTTCGAATAGCCAATAATTCAAGATCAGCTCCCATCGGCCTTTTATGCGGATTTTCAGTATACCGGCGGCAATGATCTTTGTGTTCTTCCCGCATAAGCTCGGGAACTAGAATTTCAATGGGACTGCCTACAAGCTCTTTTTCAGAATATCCCATCATGCTTTCGGCCTCCGGATTGCTGTATAGAATCTCACCTTGCTGATCAACTACAAAAATCGCATCCGGCGCGGCATCAAGTAACCGCTTGAAACGCCCTTCACTTGCCTCAAGCTCTTCCTCAATACGAATGGTTTCACTGACATCTCGCAGTATGGACAGATGTTGGCCTGGCCGAACATTTGCAATGGCCCGATACTCCGTATATATAACACTTCCATCTTTTGCTTCCAGCAGATACTTTCCTTCGTCCGAACCGGTTCGCTGGAAACCCTCCCATTTTTTATCTGTATATGATTGCATGGGCGTATAGGTAATATCTTCCACGCCCATACCAAGCAATTCCTCTCGGGAATACCCTAACTTCTTGCAAGCTGTTTTATTCACCTGGGTAAACTGCCCTTCATCATCAGCAACGAGTATAATATCAAGAGCCTTGTCGAATATTGATTTGAAAATGGGATGTTGTATAGAATCTTTTTCAACAAGTGGTGGAAAAAGATCCTTAATGGTACCTAAATATCTGGGTTCTTCACCACCCTCGATTTGCTGTAAGGATAATTCAACTATTGTATCCTCGCCTTCGGGAAGTGATAAGACGATAAAGTCATTTGTAATATCTGCATCTTCAGAAGGACTAAGCTTCGAATCAAGCCCTTTTGTAATCCCCTGGAGCGAACGACCAATAATTTCTAAAGTAGTATTATATCGCTTTTTAAAAGCATTATTAATATCCGTTACTTCTTTACGTTTTCCAGAAAGCAAAAGCATTGGGGCAGGGTTTTTCCAGAATAAAGCCTCCTTCAAGTTCACGTTCTTCATAAAATGGTATAATTTTATAAGACTGGCTTTTCCTTCTATTAGCCAACAGTACAAATCCTAAATGAAAAAGCACTAAATTTTAATTACACTATACTAAAGCATGTTTTATACAGGTTAAATAAATCGGAAATATTTCCCAAAAATGGGAATATTAAAATTTTTTATTAATGCCGGCCAAAAAAATATTTAGTGAGAGACTGCAAGAATTAGAAAATGTATTAGGCTTATCTCCTTCAGATATGGCTGAAATAGGTCACTGTAGCCAATCTACCTATTATCGATATCGGAAGGGAGAGTCAGTACCAGATTTAGAATTTCTAAATAATATTCTCAAAAATAAGAATAATATAAGTGTTGAATGGCTTCTCAGAGGCGTTCATCCCATCTTGAAAAAAGATGAGTTAAATAATGGGGATCAGAAAAACCCCATACAATTTTTTAATCTTCCGCTTTATAAGATGAGTCCTACAAAAAAAGGAGGGGAAGGACATTTGCCTGTGGAGAAATGGGAAAATCCATCCCACACGATGCCGTTTTGTAGTACGTTTATCAATACAATCGTTAAGCCGGATTCAAATAATCTTTTTGCTATTAATGTAAAATGTGATTCAATGAATCCAGTGATCAAGCCGGGAAGCTTTGTGCTGGTGAATAAAGATCAAACTGATCCTACTGGTGATGGAATTTTTATTGTACGATTTGATGATGAGATTCGGATGAAACTTGTTCAACGTCTCCCATCAAAACGCCTTCAACTTTCTACAATCAACGAAAAGTTTAACCCTATTGAAGTGGGATTAGATGAGGATAACTTTGACATCATTGGCCGAATAATATGGAGGGGGTCAGCGGTGTAATAGAGGTAAATATTTTTGATATATCGATATTTACATTTCCTAAATGATAAGTTGCCTATCTCTTTTATATACGAATTATTTTCAGTCAATTTGACGCTTTGACCAATCTGCAAATCGGACTTTTGAGAATCTATTATTAACTAAAAATAAGTTATGTCAGTTCCTATTGACATGGAGAGTTTAGATACGTACATTAATGAGTGAACGCTCACTTATTAATGCGACTTAAGATATATGTAAGGTCCTGGAGGATATAAGTAAAGAAGATCATTCAGAGTTCATTCTCATTGCATCAAATGTCAGAATCATGAAGCTATTAGACAGGGTTACAAGCTCAGGAAACGTTATAAAGTCAGTAAATATGCCATCCAAACTAGACGAAGAATTTAAAAGAATGAGGATGCTATGTATATGATCAATTTAAGACAGGATGGAGTTGACGGAAATGCTTTTTCGGACAAAGAGCATCTTTTTAATCTCGAGCGAAATGGAAAGATGAAGCAAATTAGTGAGACGAAGTTATTGTCAGCGATTAACGGGAAAAATGTATTGGTACTTGTGCATGGCTTCTATCAGGAAATATTTGATGTGTTGTCATATTACTTAACGCTGGATTATCACTATCGTAAATCTTTAACAGATAAATATGATGCCATTGTGGGTTTTATTTGGCCAAGCGGAGAGTCAAAATCCGCTAATTACAATTCGAAAGAACATATAAGAAAAGCAGGCTCGTTTTTTCGGCACTGGGTGTATCGTCTGAATTGCGCCCAATGCACAGTAGATGTTATGAGCAATGGTATGGGATCTTTGGTTGTATACCATTCTTTCCAGGTTCCGGGGGATTTTAGGATCCGAAATATTTTTTTGATGGGAGCGGGCATCCCTCAAGAAGTGCTAACAAATGTATCCAAAATGGAGAAGATTGTTGATCTAGTAAAGCATGTATGGGTGTTTTATACCGAAAATAACAACTCCTACAATGATAGATCAGTCAATAATAAGGTTAAAAAGCCAGTGATATATTTAGAGCGGGAGAAATGGGAGACACAGACAGCCCAAATTCGAAATGTTAGTTTAGCAAACTTAACGGGACTGATAGATGATTATCGCGGCCACCAGAGTTTGACATTTGTAACAGAATTAATTGGAGCATTGCTTTCGGATAGTCAAAACCCTTTAAGTACAACTCTAAATGATGTAAAGCAAAGAGTTTTAAACGACAGTTAATGTAAACGGACACCAAAGAAAATGCTTGAAAAACAAGCAGAAAGGGTGCACGTGTTTACGGTTACCAAGATATAAACACGCGCACCTATAATATGAAATCATAGATCATTTAGTAGAATGATCTAATCAATTAAAGTATACCTTATGGAGGTTGACTATGCAACTTACAAAACAAAATATAAAACTTTACACAAGTATATTAGCAGGAATATTTATTCTGTTAGCCACTTCTCAACTACAAGCTCAGGATTATCGTCCAGTAAACTGGGGGGTTAAAGCCGGTATAAATGCGGCAGATCTATATGGCGATGATGTTGGTGGTACTTCAGCAATAGCTGGATTCAGCGGAGGTGTTTGGCTAAACTATCGTCTGGCCGACTATTTTTCTATCCAACCGGAAGTGCTGTTCAGTACTAAAGGATCGGATGTGGATACCGGTCTTCTAGGAGAAGCAGGATCAACTGAATACCGATTCGGATATCTAGAGATCCCGGTTTTGGCAAAACTGCACGTGCCAACAGGTGGTAGCCTCGAGCCCAATATCTATGCTGGCCCTGAATTGGGCTTTTCTCTTTACGGCGATGCAAATGACAGGGAGATTGACAACCAAATGACTGATACTGAATTTAGTTTGGTCTTTGGAGGTGGGCTCGATTTAGGCTTAGACCAACCTCAAACATCTCTATTGCAAAGTGTAGGGCTAGATTTGCGATATACATTAGGCCTTACCGATGCTTTTGATGTTGTTGGAGATCCCGAAGTGAGGAATGGTGCATTTACAGCAGCTATTACACTGGGATTTTAAGTTTCAAAGCTAAATGCTAGTAAATAACTGCAATAGCCGGAGGTTGAATAACCTCCGGCTATTCATCAAAATTATTATGGTATTACCTTTGATTTTAAAAGAGGGCTTGGAGCTTCAATGAAAGAGTAAATAATGTTTATTTAAGGCAATAAACCACCCATACTGAGATTATTTATTCCATAAATTCAATAAAAAAAGCTTGGGCTTATAATCTGAATTTTATGGGCGAATAGCTTAGTAAGAAGCGTAACCACATCTTAAACATTTCCAAACTAAAAAGTTAAAAACACTTCTTGACAGTAAGCAAAAGAACTAATACTTTGTGAATGAACGCTCACTTAAAATAATTCAAGGAATTATCGTGAAGAACATTTTAACTATTGCAATATCACTAATCCTTGTGATTGGGGTTGCTCATGAATTAATGGCTCAGACGAATAGTGATGGGCACCAATTAGAGATATCTGTTGCGATTGAAAAAGCACTTAATAATGCTACTAGTACTCGAATAGCCAAATCTAATTCCGAGGCTGCCAAATCTGGAAGTAGTCTACTCTCATCAGACTACATCCCGAAAGTAAATGCTAATATTTCGTATACAAGATCTCAATACCCTCAAATTATAACTCCAATACGCCAAAAGGGTGCTTTCCCGCCTTTGGATGATCACATATATGATGCAACAGTACAGGCTGATTGGGAGGTTTTTGATTTTGGAGAGAGTCGTGCCATGAGAAAAAAGACGAAAGCACTTGCTGATGCGGCAAATATCAAATACGAGTTAGCTAAGATGGAGACTATAGAATCGACTAGTTCTGCTTTCATTCAGCTTCAGCAACTAAGAGAGCTGAAAAAGGTGCAGAAGCAACGTATTGAGACCTTAAAGAAAAACAGGAAACAATTGGAGTCATTATTTAATGAAGGTAGGGTCGCCAAAGTTGATTTGCTAAAAATTGATGATACAATTGTAAGTGCAGAAGCCGCTATCATTTCAACAAATAATAGGATTGACCAAACCTTGTTAAGACTTTCGGATGATTTAGCTCTTGAAAGAGAACTCACTTTAGCTAATATCAAGCCAATTAATTTTGATAATGATTACGCTTTTAGTCCAGATAACGTAGCTCCGGAGTATGCTCCTTCCGTAATTGCAGCCGAGCATCAAAAGGATGCATCTCAGTTTAATGCCAAGGCTTCGTATCGTGCTTTTCTACCGCAATTCAATTTATTTGCTATGGAGCAGTTTCGATCTGGTAGTAGTTTTGAAATAGATGATCAATGGATGGTTGGGATTCGAGTGAATATTCCAATTTTTGCAGGAAAGAAAGTGGTCAATAATCAGGTTAAAAAGAAAGAAGCTAAATCCCAGGCAATTCGACTCGAGCAAACCCGTCAGCAGTATCGACAGCAGCTGAATAAGTTGACAAATGCACAATATGAAACGCAAAAAAGAATACAATCAATAAAAACTCGAATAATGTATCTGGAGGAGACCTATCGTGTTGAGAACAAATCATTTCGGGAAGGACGGTCTACCATGACTGACTTGTTGACAACAGAGTCTAAGTTAAACGGTGTACGTGCGGAACTGATTGCGATGCGTGCTCAACTTAGAATGTTAAATCTAAATATCGCAGTATTAACAGGACAATTAAATAAAGAAATGGCAATAAAACTGGCTGAAGGTGAACCGCGATGAAATTGAATAAAAAAGATATTATAACCGTCTTTATCGTAGCCCTGCTGGGTACTACAGCTATTCTGTGGCTTACTGACGACAGCAGTTCTGCAGCGCTACAAGAAAACACTTCTACAGAGAATACCGGTGTTGCCGTTGAAGTCACTCGACCCTCTGTAGAGACCATTAATGAAAATCTACCCTATTTAGGAACGGTAGCCGGAGCAAAAGATGGCAGTCTTTCATTCCGAGTGGGAGGCATGCTTGAAACGATAGAGGTGGAGGAGAGTGAGAAAGTACAAATAGGTCAGCTTTTGGCTACGGTTTCAGTGCCTGAATTGGATGCTCAGCACAGTCGTGCAAAAAGTGAATTAGAAAAGGCTAAATCGGCAAAGGCTTTTTGGGCACGGGAGGTTTCCACAGACAGCACGCTTTACCGAGAGGGCGCTATCTCACAAACTGTTTTTAATAAAACTGCCTTCAACTATGAACAGGCCTTAAGTAGTTACCATGCCGCAAAAGCAGCATTACAAGAAGTCGAAGAGCGTATAAAACTGACGGAATTACGAGCGCCTGCACAAGGAACAATAGGATCAATAAATGTCCGTGAGGGAAGTAATATTGGTCCTAATCAGCCTGTCTTCTTTTTTCATCAGGGGCAGACAGTTATTTATGCCGATGTATTGGAGCAAGATATTCAAAAAGGTATAGAAGTAGGGAGCCCAGTAACTGTAGAATTAAATAATAAGAGTGTTAAAGGCAATGTTGAACGTATTGATTCACAAGCCAAGCCACCATTTCGAAGTGTACGTGTCTTTGTTGATTTGCCAGATGGAGTAGTTACTGGTCGTCCTTCTGGTGCTGGCGTATCCTTATCCTTTAAAATAAATAAACAGGAAAATGCTCTGCTGCTTCCTGTGTCATCGATAGATTTAAGGGGTGATTCACCCCGCGTTTTTAAGATTAACAAACAGCAGAAGGTAGAAGCCATACCAGTACAATTAGGTATTCAACAAGGAGAATATCGACAGGTAAAAGGGTCTCTCTCAGAAACTGATAAAATCATTAGTTCCGGAGTCAATAATGTAGAATCCGGAGACCGTGTTAAGATTGTTCGTGAAACAACATTGAATATTTAAATTTTAGAAAACACATTTTATGAACTGGGCAGGATTTTCAATAAAAAATAGATATACCATCTATGCACTGGCTCTTGCCATTCTGGTATTTGGGGCACAGTCGTATTTATCGCTTCCAATATCCTTATTTCCGGAAACATCTCCTCCGGTAGTAACCATTATCACTCAATACCCTGGTGCGACGGCTTTGGATGTGGCTGAAAAAGTATCAGAGGATATGGAGGAGGAAGTTGCAGCATTAGACGGTATTGCAAAGGTTTCCTCAAAGTCTCAGGACGGACTTTCAGTTGTAACAGCTGAATTTCAATATGATGTGAGCGTGGATTTAGCTGCTGTAGATGTGCAGAATGCAGTTAGTCGAATTCGTGGAAGTCTTCCTGAATCGATTAGTGATCCGCGAGTTTTAAAAATTAGTTCAAGTGATAAACCAGTTATCACACTTGGGGTAAGTTCACATGATGGTAACTTAAAGAAAGTACGCCAAATTGCAGATGATGAGATTGCCCCCGCTTTACAGCGCTTAAGAGGGGTTGCCTCAGTAGATATATTTGGTGGATATCGCCGTCAAATTAATATATCAATTGATCGCGATCGTATGGAAGCAGCTAATCTAACGTTAAGTGCGATTAGCCAAGCCATACAGACAGCCAATATTTCAAGGCCATTGGGCAGCATTGATAACAGCCGTCGTGAAGTATTGTTGCGTTTTGATGAATCCCTCACTACAGCTGATGAAGTCAAAAGAATCCCAATTAAAAATGAAAATAATCAGAGATTGTTAGTTGGGGATATCGCGGAGGTTGAAGATGGTGTGGCTGACCCGCAAAGTGCATTTTTGGCTAACGGTACGGAAGTAGTAGCAGTGCAGGTATTGCAACAGGATGATGCGAATACGGTGGAAGTGGTAGATCGTGTAACTGCAGAACTACCGGAACTACGAACGGAATATCCAGATCTGAAATTTGAAGTTGCCACTGAAGAAGGGTCTTTTACTGAACAGGTCACAGGGAATATGGCCACTTCTATTGCTCTCGCACTCTTTTTGGCATCTCTGATTATCTTTGGTTTCCTAGAGAGCTTTCGCCGTGCTTTTATTGTAAGTATAGCGATGCCTATGAGTTTTCTTCTGACTTTTGCTCTTATGAAACTCAATGGTATGGAGCTGGATTTAGTAACATTATCAGCTATTATTTTGGCGGTAGGTATGGTTGTAGATGGTGCTGTTGTTGTTATAGAAAATATCAGCCGACACTATGATAATGAGAATATTTCTGCAAAAGAAGCTGCCATTGAAGGGACAGGGGAAGTCTTCTTCGCTGTACTGGTTGGGGTCGCTACAACAATCATTGTTTTGATTCCCTTTCAGTTTCTGACAGGATTTGTGGGTAAAGTTTTTGGCCCTCTTTCGCTTACCATGATTTTTGCCTTTGGCGCTTCTATCTTGATGGCTGTAACGCTTATCCCGCTACTATTTTTTCTTCTTGAGAGTAATGATTCAGAGTTTGGGGCATGGATAAAAAGGTATATTGCGCCATTTAATCGAGGCATGGATAAGTTGCGTGACGGATATCTTGTATTGCTGGATTGGTCGCTTAGTAACCGTACTATTTTATTAACTAGCACCCTGATAATATTTATTGGGAGCATGGCTCTACTGGGTATGCGGGGAATGGAGGTATTACCGAAGCTTGATTCGGGTTCATTCTTTATATCCATTGAAGCGGAAGCTGGAAGTTCTTTTGAACAGACAAAATCAATAGTACGTGATATAGAAGCATTGCTCAATAAGGACAAGGATGTCATAAACTATACCTCGCAGATCGGTTTCGAACCGGACGCCAAATTTTTCGGTGATGCGGGAGCTATGGGTGTGCAACAGGCATTTATTACAGTAGATTTGGTTTCTCGTAAAGAACGGGCCAGGTCGATCTGGGAAATTGAAGATCAGTTGCGAGATAAAATAAATAACATTCCTGGTATTCGGACAGCTGTGTTGAAAGAATTGGGTGGGACAGCTAAAAGTACGACCTCAGCACCTATAGATGTAAGAATTTCCGGGCCGGATTTAGAACAACTTAATAAGCTGGCCAAAGAAGTGAGCCAACGGGTTCGAAAGGTGGAAGGAGCTGTCAACATTTATCGCCAGTGGACACTGGAACGGCCCGAAGTACAGTTCACCGTTGATCGTATGAATACTGCATTCTATGACCTCACGCCAGGATATATAGCACAGGAGACTTTTGCTGCCGTTGAAGGTTTGCCTGTTACACAGTTAGATGCCCCCGACGGTACTGATCCGAATATTGTAGTAAGGTATGATTCTACACAACGAAAAGTCTTAGATGATGTACTGCAAACTAAACTGAAACCGGGTTTGCCGTTATCTTCCGTAGCAAAAACCGATGTACAATTGGCTCCTAACTTAATAACACGTGAAAATCTCATTCGTACCGCCGATGTTCTAGGTTTTACCTATGATCGTGCATTTAGTCACGTCATTGCTGACATTGAAAAATCTATTGGTGAGATGGATGTTCCGGAAGGATATGAAATGAAAGTAACCGGAGAAAACTCTGATCTTAAGGAATCTCGATCAAAAATGCTGTCAGCGCTCTTTGCTGCTTTGATTGCGGTTTATCTGTTAATGGTTGCTCAGTTTCGCTCCTTTATACATCCATTTACCGTCATGCTCGCGGTCCCTCTAGTTGCAGTTGGCGCCGCAATAGCGTTAATAATTACAGGCAAAGTGATTTCAATGTCTGTTCTAATAGGTTTTATCCTGCTGATAGGTATTGCTGTTAATAATTCGGTCATACTCATCGATTTTATTTTACACCAAATGGAAGGAGAAAGCCGGGAAGAAATTGTAAAAAAATCAGTTGCTGTTCGGTTTCGACCTATTATGATGACCACATTCTCGACGGTAATTGGAATGCTGCCATTGGCGATGGAGCTGGCATTAGGAGCAGAGCGATTTTCCCCAATGGCTATTGTCATCATTGGAGGCTTAACAGCCTCAAGCATTTTAACAATGGTTGTAGTACCGGTTTTTTATACAGTTGTTGATGATTTAATGAGCTGGATTAATAATCGCAAACTTGTAAATACAAAATAAGCTCCTCCCTAACGTCCCATACACCTAACATAAACCCCAAATGGTCCCGGTTGACAGCCGGGATCATTTTTAAATAAACCATATCATGGTTACGAAATTTATATTTTTTCCTCTGATCCTATTCACATTTTTAATGACTATCCCTGCTGTTAGTCAAACAAATCCCAATACAGAAAGAACTATAAAGAAAATCCCCCAGATAAAAATGGAGACGGTTGGGGGAGAGCGGCTTCAACTTGGAGATGTAACAAAGAATGTTACCATTCTTTTCCTTCTTTCTAAGCCTTCTTCCATGTCAAAAGGAAAAACGCTTATGGAAGACGTCAGACGTTGGACAAAGGCCCTGAAAGAAAAATATAGAAAATGTGCTTATTCGGTTTTAATAGTAGAACCGATAAAAACGTCGTTTCCATTTTATAATATCCAGAAAGGCAAACTCAAAGATGAGTCGTTTCCAGTAGTTATCGATAAAGAAGGGAAGGTATTGGAGGATTTTGGAATAGTAGAGAGTGATAAGCTATCAGTCATAATTACCGACGGTGCCTTTAATACTATGCAATTGGATTCTGCAGATTTTAATAGGATAAATAAGAATAAAATTGCAGATGAAGTTGAGAAGCTTATTTCAAGATTGGAAGATGGTGATAAATGTTATGATTCTTAAAGAAGAGTTTGCACTTATTTAGTGATTAGTAAAAATAACATCAATTATATATAGCTATATGTTCAATAATTTAAAGTTATCAAAATGGTCAATCCAGAATTTGATTCAGAAGCTAAGGGAATAAGTTTCCTCGATAAATACTTTTGGAGTGCAAATATTCTTTTTGCCCTAATAGGAATATGTTTGATTATTCTAGCAATGGGGGGAGCGATAATTGCGACTTCTACATTTGAATTACTTACGGTCAAAGATAGGTGGATTAACAATCAAGAGGATCTTATAAGAAGGATGATCACCTATGATTTAGCTCAGGATTTCCGGAATAGGAACTTAACTACAAGAGGTTTCAATCAGTTGGCAGCAATTTCGTTGGGAATCGAAGAATTAGTATCTGGTGAAAAAGACAGATCATTTTCCAACAACCTATCTTTACAAAAAAATAGTACCATTGATTTTACTAGTAGTACACAATACCTATTTGGGTATATACAAAATACCCCCTCTTTTACTAAGGCATTAGCAGCAAAAAGAAAATCAGATCAGGTAATTCAAGAGTTACACACTGTTTTTGAAGCCATAACTAAAAACAGTTTAGATCAATCCATTTCTGTTGTTATAAAAAAGAATAGAGAGCTATCAAGACTAAATTCCATAATAAATAATGCATTTGATGATTCTTTATTATGGATTAAAAAATCTTTCTTTCTGATAATTATTCTTACAGGCTCGGGATTATTTATTGCTGGGGTTACTACGTCATATTTACTCTATAAGAGAATAAAATCCTGGAATGAATCCCTTCAAAAAAAATTAGATGAGAAGAAAATTCTCCTAAAAGAAATTCACCATCGGGTGAAAAACAATTTAGCTCAAACTGCAGGATTGCTATATCTACAGCAAGAGCGGTTTCCCAAAGATAGCCTTGCACATCAAGCCATTGTCGGAAGTAAAAATCGAATACAGTCTATGGCGTTGATCCATGAGTTATTATATGAAGGGAGAGATTTATCAACGATAAATTTGCAAGAATATGTAGAAAAATTATCGGAGCAAATTAAAGATGCATTAGGAACTGAAGACAAATTAGTTCAATTCTACTATGAAATTGAAGAAATTTTTCTAGAACCGGATAAAGTTGTGCCAATAGGCTTAATTCTTAACGAGACTATTACAAATTCTATTAAGCACGGTTTTAGTAAAAGAGAAAAAGGAGAGATAGAAATTACAATTACAAAGCATTTTGAAAATCACCTTTGCTTACAAGTTAAAGATAATGGCAATGGTATTCCTGAAGATCAAAAACCCTTAAAAAACTCATCTACGCTTGGTTTTAAATTGATAAGGGTACTTATCCTACAGTTAGATGGTGAGGTAGAGACTCATTCAAGTGAACATGATGGAACAAGTATTAAAGTCTACTTTCCATTAAATAGATAATATAGATATGGAAACTAAACAGAGAATCTTAGATTCTACCATTAAATTTATTGCCAAAAACGGATATCATTCGGTAACAAATAGAAAGATAACTGAATTAGCTCAAGTAAATTCAGCAAGCATTAATTACTATTTTAATTCTCAAGAGCATCTTTTAAATCAAGCATTAAGGGTGGCTATAAATAAAGCTCTTGAGCCTATTGAGTTTCACCTCGATTCAACAAGGAATAGTAGAAATGAAAATTTAGGCAAGGCTCTTTCGAAGTATTTTACTCATATAATAGAAGACAAATTATTAATAAGTGCTGTAATTATTGATCCTGCAAAGGACATCGCACTTAGAGAAAAAACGTTGGAAAGGTATTCGTCAATCTTGTTTAAGATGTATCAAGGAATTATTATTGATAGTAGTGGGGATAGTAAAAGAAATACCGAATGTATATTCTATCAATTACTTGCTGCAAGTTTGAGTACTTTATTACATAAAGATGAAGTACAAAAAGATATTGAAAAAAATTTTCCAGAAAATTCTGTTCAATTCAACATTGAAAAAAAATTAGAGCACTTCCTCAACAATAAATCAATCTGACCCTGATTGAGATAGTCAGAAGCAAAAATTTATAGTGTCCAAATTTCAAGTTTTGATGGTCCGTAATGCAGCATCAATAGTTTGATCTACTAGATCTTCCTTAGATAATGAGATCATACCACTTTGCATGAATATGAAACTTCGTTGAACCATACCTATAATCCACGCTATAGCTATATTTGGATCTACGGAGCGAAATTTACCTTCATCAATACCAGTTTCAAGTATTTTTATAAAGATATCCTTTGGGAGAGGTTTAGAAAGAATTTCCTTGGTAATGATTTCTTCTCGGTGATGAACAATAAGGACATATGCGAATTCCTTTTTTTGGTCAAAGGCAAACTCGAATATCTCACGAATTATGGCTTTTATTTGTTCTTCAGGGTTTTTCTCTTGACCAGCGGCTTCTTTAAAAGCAGTTCTGAAATGATTAGCACATTCAAGAAATAATTTTCGTGCCAGATCATTCTTACTTTTAAAATGGCGGTAAATATTCCCTTCTGCTGTTTCAGCACCTTCTGCTATAGCCCTAATTGAAGTGCCGTCTACACCGTCTCTAACAAATAATTCTAATGCCGTATCTAATATTGATTGTTTTTTGCTTTTAGCCACTTATCTGTTTTCAATAATTTTAGTTCTAAAATTAGCATGACAACTTACACAGCCCTGCTGAATGATACTATAATGCTTTAGGATTTCATTCATATTTTTTGCTTTAGCATCTTGAGCTAAAGAATCTGCATGGTTATGTACTTGCTTGTCTAAAGCTACAAAAGCTTTCATCTTCTTACCAAGAATACCTGCAATTTCCTTTCTCTGGCCGAGAGGAATTTTAGGATGGTTTACAATATTGTTCGCTCCTGACCAGATTGTATCATAATTTTCGTTCCAGATGCCAACCTCGATAGTTTGCATATCCATCATGAGGCGTTGCATTATTGTTTTAATAGGTTGTGTATCCTTTGACTGCTGTAAGAGTTTCTTCTGAATAGAACCAGTTGCAAAGAATACAATTAGCATTAATAATAGCCAAATTCGGTTCTTCATAAATTATGAGGTTAATACATGTCAGTATGTGAGCGATTATTCACAATTTATTAAAATAAATGTGCCCACGCAAAAAGAGAAGAGTTATTGTTTTGAAAATAGATACTGAAATAATATTTTAGGACAAATTACTCCTTTATCCTTTAACTGTGCTTCAAAAGTTTAAATCCATACAATCGGTTGTCTTTTTTCTTTTCCTTGGAGCATGGGTGTTGCAAATTATCTCCCCGGTTTTAATACAGCAAATAAATCAACATCATGATGAAATAATGGTTTGCAATATGGATGGAGACTGCGGTTCAATGTGTTCGAAAAGGGGTGAAAAATGTAGTTGCAGCCAAACAAGATCTGATAAAACCGATGGAATTTCAGTCATATTGTGTGGTTGTGACCATAATAGCAATCAATCCGTAGTTATTTCTTCTCCATTCAAGATAAAAGCGATACCATTTTCTGAAATAAGTATTACAAATCATACTGATCAATATATCTTTCTATTATTGGATCAGAAGATAACCCTTCTTTTTGCAAAGGATATTTTTCGGCCACCCCGGCTTATTGCATGATTCTCCATATCTCGTAATTACTTAACAATCTATATTCTGCACTCTATTCAGAATAAAGGCCTTGCTATAGCATATCGCTAACTGGCTTTGGTGCAGATATTTAAAACAGTCTAGAATCATGCATTCATATAAATCTTTTAGCATTACTATTGGAATAATTTTCATTCTTTTTTTAACCAATTCTGTATGGGCCCAAACGATTTTTAAAGGACAAGTTATCAATGAAAAAACCCTTGCTCCTTTACCAGGTGCGCATGTAGTAGTAACAGGAACAACAGAGGGAACCATCACAAATTATAATGGTGAATATAAACTCCAACCTTCGACAAAAAGAGACAGTATAACAGTATCCTTTGTAGGGTTTCTCTCAAAAACAAAAAAACTACAGAAGGATATGGTAATCCCATTACAACCTTCTGAAACTGAGTTAGATAAAATAGTGGTAACCGCAAGTCGTGATCGACAAGAACGATCTGATGCACCAATTGCGATTTCAACTATTTCAGAAAAAACTATCAATGAAACTAAACCCACAACACCCAGAGAGGTTTTAAACAAGGTAAGTGGGGTATATATGGTAGACCTAGGGAACGAACAGCATAGCATGGGTATGAGACAACCTTTGTCATATGATAGCATGTTTTTATATCTGGAAGATGGGATCCCTATTCGACCCACGGGAATATTTAATCACAATGCTCTTATTGAGATGAATATGGCAAGTACTAGTAGAATGGAGGTTATTAAAGGTCCCGCTTCTTCACTTTATGGGAGTGAAGCTATTGGTGGAGCAATTAACTTTATTACTCACCGGCCGACCCGTGATCCGGAATTTCAAGCACAGTTGCAGGGTAATAACTTAAACTATAAAAGGGCTGATTTGAAAGTGTCTGATAGCTGGGGGAAAGTGGGAGTTGTTGCAAGTGGCTATTATGCCAATCGTACAGAAGGACCACGAGATCATAGTGACTTTGATAAGCTCGCATTAACAATTAGGGCAGATTGGCATGTTACGGATAAAACCGTATGGACAAATTCACTAAGTTATATCGACTATAAAACTGATATGACTGGAGGAGTAGATAGCACTAATTTCTTTAGCCAGGATTTTACAAGTTTGCAAACTTTTACTTATCGAAAGGTTGATGCCCTTCGTTTACGATCAACGGTAGATCAATTTTGGAATCCTTCTTCTAAAACAAGTATTACCGGCATTTATAGAGATAATGCAATGGGGCAAAATCCACATTACCGGATTAAAGACGATTATAAACCGTGGTCAGATACGGGAGACCCTACTCTGGCACATGGAGAGGAAAATCTCAATAGTTTTCAAAGTCTTGGTGTTATAGCTCAGCATCGTGAACAATTAGAATTTCTAAATACTGAATGGATTACAGGTGTCAGTATTGACTATAGCCCGAATGATTATAAAGCTAACTATATCCAGATAGATAAAAATTCCGAGGGGATATATACGAATTATATGAAGACAGATTCTTTGTTGACTAAGTATTCTATTGATCTAATGAATACTGCTGCATATACCCACCTTAAGATTACACCCATTGAAAAACTTAAAATTATAGCATCATTACGTTACGATCGTATTGATTATGATTATGATAACCATTTAAATCCTACAGCTTTTTCCGGTGCACCTGATGAAAAGAATAATTTTGATCAGGTGACTCCCAAAGTGGGCCTAACTTATGATCTCGGTAATAAAATTGGAGTATATAGTAATTACTCAGTTGGCTTTTCACCGCCGGAGGTTTCAGAATTGTACAGGGGGGTAAAGGTGCCCACATTGGAGCCGTCAACATACTCAAACTATGAGCTTGGTGGTTGGCTCTCCTTTGCTAAAAATAAAGGGTACATGGATCTCTCAATTTACCAGTTAAATGGTATGAATGAGATTATCAGTGTTAAGCAACCGGATGGTTCAACAGAAAAGGAAAATGCAGGTGAGACACGACATCGAGGTGTAGAATATACTATACGATATGCCCCGATTGATGAAGTTTCATTTAGGGTTAGCGGAGCTAATGCTGAGCATGAATTCATAGATTTTGTAGAAGAGGGGAATGATTATAGTGGTAACCTTATGAGTACAGCACCATCATTCATAGCAAACTCGGAAGTCATTTATCGCCCAGAGTTTTTAGATGGGGCACATGTTGGTTTAGAATGGCAACACATGAGTGAGTATTATATGGACCCAGCAAATACTGAAAAATATCCTGGATTTGATGTATTTAATTTACGCTTGGGATATGAGGTTAGCGGCATCGAATTTTGGGTTCACACTCTCAATATGACTGATAAAAATTATGCCACAATAGTTAATAAGTCAGCATGGGGTAAAAGTTATCGCGTTGGTCAACCTCGCACCTTTACCATAGGCATAAATTATAATTTTGGAGGAGGTACTGATTAGTTATGAGATATCTATTGAAAAAAAATTCACATACCGAGTATTTTAAAATAGCATGTTTGGTTGCTGGCTTAACTCTTTTTTATATGAATAGTTTATATGCCCAAGACGGAAAACCTAATAACGTGCTTGTTCAACAAAAAGAATCGGAAGCAAAGCTGATTTCAACCAAAAATGTAACAGCCACTGCCCCTTATTTGACTAAGGATAATATGGGGCGGCCAGTGATTTCGTGGATAGAAGAACAGAAGCAAAACATAATGTATTATGCAATTTTAAATGAGGATGGAAGTTTTTTTAAGAGTCCGACCCCAATTCCTCCAAGTGAAGGGCTAAATATTCATAATGAAATGATGCCCAAGGTTGTGTTTAGGCCGTATGGGGAAATTATTGCCGTCTGGCCTGTAGATAATCAAAGTCCAGAAAATAAATATGGGGGACTGATATATTATGCTCAATCATTTGATGGGGGAGAAACATGGTCTAATCCTATCCCGATTTCGACCGATAAGGCCAGTAACGATCAGCGTTATTTTGATTTGGCTGTATTGAAAGATGGAAACGCAGCTATCGTTTGGCTAGACAACCGTTCTGAAAATCAAACGGAGGGGTCGACATTATTTTATGCTTCAACAGAGGGTAAGAATGGCTTCCAAAATGAAAAAATAATAGGACGTTCTACTTGTCAATGCTGTCGAACGGACATTCATGTCGATAGCCGTGGATATATAAATGTTGTTTACCGGAATATTTTTAATAAAAATATTCGCGACATGGCATATACCGTATCCCGGGATGGAGGGAGTCATTTCTCTGCTCCTCAGCGAATAAGTTTCGATAATTGGGAGATAGCGGGATGTCCCCATACTGGGCCTACGATGACTTCAAATAGCAATGGTTTACACTTCTATTGGTATACGATGGGAGGTGGTAAAGGTGTATACTATACTTCTACAGATAATTACGGGAAAGATTTTAGAGAAAGGAAACTCTTTAGCAAAAATGCACGCCATCCTCAATCAGCTGTGTTAAGCGATGGTACTAAAGCAGTTGTTTGGGATGAAGTGGATAGAAAAAGTGGCAGGTTTAATAATAAAATTGGACTTCAGCTTAAAAGGGACGGCAAGCATAGATCTAAAAAAACTTATTTGACACCTTTAATTGTAGATGCAACTTATCCGGTAGTTGTTGGATTAACACATGGTACTTTAATAGTAGCTTGGACACAAGAGAAAAATAAAAGGCAAGTGTATTATTCCTTCATAGATACTACCACATTTAAAAAAGCTGCTGATAAAAATTGACGATTTTAGAAGTGTAACTTCATAGTCTTATATAACGGAATAAAAGAAATAAATACTTAATAAATGGATATTTACTACATCCCAATCGGAAATTATTTCAGAAATGAATAAAAAAATATCAGTAGTTACTCAGCGGGTTATTGCAGTACTTGCTATCTGCTTTGGTTTGCTCACCATTGTAATCGGAGCACAGACGTTGTTGGGGTATTCTGATCCAGGATATGTTGTATTCCTTCCATTGCTTGTTTTTAACACCGTGATGGGATCGATTTATGCCGTTTCGGGATTTATGATATGGCAGGATCTTAACTTTGGTACTACAGCTGCTAAAATGGTATTCCTGATTAATTTAGCTGTGTTAGTCCTTATTTTTATTGTTTACCTAATGGGAGGAGCTGTGGCCACTGAGAGTTTAAAAGCGATGTCCTTTAGGACGATAGTTTGGTTGGTGCTTTGGTGCGGCTTATTGTGGATACAGCAATAAAGTTTATCCCAGAGGGTAATTGTTCAAATTATTTGGTAACTAATTTAAACCTGCTATCAGTTATTGGTTCCTGTAAGGAGTTTTATAATGATGGAGCGGAATCTATAAAAATAATTCTGGGTTATTGAGTTTCTGACTGACTAAGAAATTTATTTACAAGACTCTTAATAATACCTTCAGCGAGAATTAAAATTTTTCCATCAAATTGATCAATTATAATCTGTAGTTCGTGTAGAACTAGATCTAGTATTCGATACTTTTTCTGTGAGGAGAGCTTTTTGCCTTCTCCAGTTTTGAGATTCGTGTACTGGGTGTAGTGACGAAGAAGATTATAGGTTTTTCAATCAAAGTCTAGAGTTGCACTGATGAAGAAAGAGTCGGGATTTTATCTGATTCAGCGGTTCAACTCTATAGATTAGATATATTAGTACCAATAAAAATAATAAATTCAATTTATCCCCCCTTAAATCAGGGGGACTTCATTTACAACCAACTAATAATAATTATGCTATTATTGGTCCTCATTTTGTTCTGCTTCGTTTCCATCTTGGCCTTGTCTTTCGCCCATCTCGCGATCCAGTAAGTACAGTCCAGAACCGTCTTCTCCGACTAATTTTAGTTTATCAATAACATCTTGCACCATCTCTTCTTCCTCTACCTGCTCATCAATAAACCAAAGTAATAAACTTTCGAGCGGATAATCGTCTTCCTCCCTGGCCAGCTTATACAGCTTGTGAATACGTTTCGTAATATGCTGCTCCTGTTCAAGAGCCAGTTCGAACGCTTTCCGGGGAGAATCAAATTGCACTTTTGGTTTTTCAATATCTTGCAATATTGGCCGCCCGTCTCTTTGAATCAGGTGATTGTAAAACTTCATGGCATGTTCAATTTCCTCTTGCCACTGTGCTTTCAGCCAGCTTGCAAAGCCACTAAGGTTTTTCTCTTCAAACCACGCCGACATTGCCAAATAAGCATATGCCGACTGAAATTCTTCCTGAATCTGATTGTTTATTTCTTCTTCTATATTCTGCTTAATCATAATATCAACTATTTATTTTACTATTGACTGATTCTCATTTCTATTACAAACTTACCATTTTGATGCTAAATTGTCCTATACATACTTATTATCAAACACATTGTGGGATTCTATTGAAAGAGTCTTGTGTGATAATAGGTTTTAAATATTTCTACATACACTACTTAAAATCCAACCACCTAACAGGGCATTAACACGAACTTCAGTAGGATCGTCAACAAGCCCTTATTCTATATTATTTGATTCTTCACAACCCTACGAGTAATTATTGAAGAAAGTAATAAAGTGTAACTGATTTAAAATAATAGTGCTCTTCCATTAGGTTATTAATTGATTTGGTTCAAACTATTTATTGATAGTAGAGAACCAGGCTAACTGAAAGGTTAGCTCTAATTTTAAGTGATCGTTCACTCACAAAATATGAACTTCATTGACTTATGTCAATAGGCCTATTTTCAACAATCGTGATGGGATTAATCTATACTGGATCAGGACTTATGATCTGGCATGATCTACACTTTGGTAGCACCGCAGCTAAAATGGTATTTATGATCAATTTGGGTGTTGCTTTGGAGTGGTTTATTGAGAATATGGAAACAAGGATTATTCCCTATTTAAATTATTATTTTAATAATCCATTTTGCAGTTACTAGTTTCTGCAATTAGTTCTTAAGAATGATTTTCCAAAGGTGGTAGAGGTATGATCATAATTCTGTAGTATGGATTTACTGACTAAAAGAATTTATGTAATATTTTTTTAGTGAAAATACTCACACGTATTAATATGGTGCCACCAAAATGATTAATTACGATTCGTAATTCATGCAAGAAAAGATCTAACAGCCGCTCTTTTTCTTGTGATGAAAGCTTTCTTCCTTCATCACTATTTGGATTGGTGTATTGGGCATACAATCGAAGAATATCTTGGACTTTTTCAAAGAGTCTTCGAATTTGCAGGGATGCTGAAAGGGCAATCATTCCGAGTATAACCACGCCTATCTCGGCCAGATTATTCGGAGTTAGCAGGTTGGTCATCCATTCGCTGTTGGTAAGCAATAGGATGGCGGAAAATAAAAATGTTAAGTAGATAGTCATTGGTTGTTCTTATTAGGTTTATGAGTTTTGTAATGAGAAATATCCATGGCTTTGACTTGCAGGTCGGAGCGGTCGTCATCAAACAAAGAGTTACCTGGTAGCTTTTGATGTTGGTTCTTCTGGATCTGTTTAAGCCACTGGCGTCCCAGGATTTTTGCCTGTTGTTTTTGTAGACCTTCTCCCTTGCCTTCAAGTAGTTGGTCTATCCCGCTAGCTTGGGTGGCACCTGAAGAAATGGCTATCATGCCATAGAGATACCCTACAATCTCCAGGATGGAGAGGATGAGCAAAAGGGTTGTATCGATTCCAGATGCAGATAATCGGCCGGTTGACAGGAGTCCAGAAACAGTGAGACTGGCTATTCCACTTTTTACGATACCTTTCCCTTTTTCCGAGGTTTTGCTTTTGAAAAGACTAATTAAGGTGGGGACCACCTTAATAATCGGTGTTAGTATTTTCAGCATTAGTAGTGTCTTCTTTAGTTAAGGTTTTGTATTGATTTATCCGGCGGGGAATAATTTTAAATTCAATAGATCGTATTCGCTGATTATGATCGTCAAAGCGTCCGTCGGTACGCTGAACATGGGTTTCCAGGCTTTTTTCCAATTTACTTAGGTTGTCAGCCTGGACCTTTACTTTTTCATTAATCCCGATCATCAGCTCATACCACTTTTTGATTTCAGCAGTTTGGTTATTGATGGAATCGTAGATACCGGTCAGAAATAGGCAGATAATCGTGGTAACAATCAGCTCCTTGTATTTTTGGAAAAAGCCACTGGGTTGGGAGTTGCTCATGAGGCGTACCTCCTAATTGCCTCATCCAGCGTAATGGTTTGCCGATTGGTTTTGCAGTAAAAATCGCCACGAGTTAGCGATTGGTAATAGTACTGGCCGTCGATTCGGAGCCAACGGAGCGGGCGCTGAGAATAGCCGTTCCCTGCCCAATTGTCCACGTGCAAACCGATAGCTGGTACTTTGTTACCTTCTTTGTTGGTGTAGCTCCAATCAAAGTACAAGCCTACGCCGTTAAATCCCCAGGTGGTTGCGAGTAGCCAATGCCGGAGCGCGGACGGTTGACTGACCAGCCACTGGTCAAACAGTAGGACATCAAAAGCCAGGCCTTGGCCGTGGGACTTCGGATCTCCTTTGCGCCAAGCCGAGGAAATAAGGGTGGAGATGCCGTGCCACTGGCGCCAAGCTAGAAAAGACCGTAAAAAGCCTATGTCCATGCGACCAATGGTGCCGGGACCCTGGACTTCGAATTCGGAGATCGAAAAATGATTGCCGTAACTGTCGAGGAGGGCCAAGTAATCATTTCTGTTCATATTAGTTTCCTCTCGTGGCTAAGGTGAGAAGGAGGATCAGTGCTACTCCACCAGCAATCTTATAGCTGGTCGGTATTTCGCCGTTAATGTATTTTTTGGCTTCACTGATAAGATCTTTTTGCGTTTCTGGGGCTTTGTCTTCTCCCAGTCCTTCGGTGCAACCGCATCCGGATTGGGAGGTATTACCAGCAAGACCGCTTCCAGCGCATCCACAGGATTGTTCATTTACAAAAGAGGTTTCCATAGTATTTCACCTGAATGTTTTGAGTTTTTAAAAGAG
>Ga0207756_100235_pt1 | contig 27375 bp, 34 predicted proteins | sample A23M1SouthBayCA_FD_187748 | JGI IMG/M metagenome (GOLD analysis project Ga0207756, IMG submission 187748) | Aerobic enrichment media microbial communities from Eden Landing Ponds, California, USA - A23 M1 (3) (SPAdes) | ecosystem: Environmental > Aquatic > Marine > Unclassified | place...
TTAATCGCTACATTTACCATATTATTTGAGTGTAGATCTATTCCTACATGGGTCATGGGGTCCTCCTTGGATTAGTTATGGTTGATACTCGCTAATCTAAGTGAGGACTTCCTTTTTGGAAAGATCCAGCTTACTCCGTACCAAGAGGAAATCCCCGAGAAGTGCAAAGAGTTTGGTGGGGAAAGCCGAATGTATGGAGAGATCACCGAGCTGGATCCTCCCAGGCTGCTTTGCCATAGCTGAGGCAAAGAAAACGGCACCTCAAAAGTAAGATTTGAGCTTTCTCCGGAAAATAAAAAGGTACTACTTACCCTTATTCACCATGAGCTCGGTGACAATAGAGATATGCTCATAAGTATTTTAGCAGGCTGGCACACCCACCTTGGAATAATGAACAAATAAACTGGAAGGCAAAGCCCCCAAACCCTTTTGGAAGGCTCACATGGAAATGGAAGAGGAATATAATAAGCAACTGTCCTGACTAGAACAGGTCGCCCTGATCACCCTCGTTTCCACCGATATTTGGAATTTTTAGCTCGGTTCCCAATCGATCATTCAGATTTCTGATGAAATACGCTGCAAGCTCGGGAGATTTTCGCTCTTCATTCTGATGCACAAAGAAATTAATATTTTCCAACCCCTGGGCAGTCCACGATTCTAGTCGATCAACCCAATCATCTAAGCGGGTTTGATCAGTGGGGTGGTTGGCACCTACGTATCGGATAAAGGCCTCATTGTTAGTCAGCCGCATATGCAACAGGTCGCGCCGTCCGGCGGTATCGGTGATGACATTGGCTACCTTATTTTCTTCAAGCAGTTCATATAAATCTTCAGCTACCTCTTCATCACCAAACCAGTCGGGATGACGAAATTCAATGGCCAGAGGCAGTTCTTCCGGCCAATACTCGATGAATTGTTGAACACGGTCAAAATACTTGGGCGCAAATTTTCCACGTAGCTGCAGAAAAGTCGTCCCCAGTTTTTCTTTGAAATGAATGATGCTGTCACAATAATCATCAACAGCACCTTCGATATCATTGAGCCACTTCAGATGACTAATATAACGGTTCACCTTGGGGAAAAACCGGAAATTCTCCGGTACCCGGCTGCGCCAATCGGCAATCTGATCGGCATCATAAGTGTTATAAAAGGTGGCGTTAAGCTCTACCGAGTTAAACTGCTTTCCGTAATACTTTAACTTGTCTCCGGTTCCACTGGGATAGAGACTCTGCAAATCTTTGGGATTCCACTTTGCACACCCTACAAAGACTCTAGGGGCGTCAACTTTCTCGTACTTGGACAACAATGTTGACGTATCGGGATGATCCTCGGGCAGGGTGAAATCAATTTCGCCGGGATTAGGTACACTGCCAAATTTCATAGAGGATTGAGAATTTTTTATTGCTAGGAGTTAGATAGGAAAATAAGATTTATTAACCGGAAAGTATTACATCAATTCAATGCATTTGATGAGCGGGAGTAAACTAAAATAAAGAAGCTAATAATCAGGATTAACCGGATTATAGGATTGCAAGAACTAATCCTGCAATCCCGGCTATTCTCAAATCCTGGTTATAATTGTAATCAGTCGTCCGCGAGTACCGGATGCTTATAGGTTGAAGCAATCCCCAAAAGGCCTGCCAGAAATAGGATGCCCGGGGCCATAATGGGATTGGACCCGGTAAAAGCAGCCCACAGCGATTGCCAAAAAGTGAAGGAGGGATGGATTTCACGGGCAAAAGCCAGGTTCCCGCTAAAATGCAGGTACATACCTACAAAGCTGGACAATGCGATAATACCCATGCCCCAGCGGAAAACCCAAATCTTAGGCTCGGTCGGAGTAAACCAGATTGTCCCTGCCAATATTAATCCCACTCCGGAGGCAATAAAGGGCGTCCACTGCAACAGGTCCTCATAATGACCAATAAGCAGCAGTTCGAGGACCGTTCCTACAAAAATGGCAGCGACCACGCCCAGTAAAAACCGGCGCAGTCGCTGCGCTACAGAATCTTCAGCCATTTATCTATTCAGCCTTAATGTAGCTTTTTGCTGTGGCAAGTTGCTCATCACTGACATAGGATGAAAGGGCATCGTAAAAAGCCTGATTAGTTTCGTAAGGACGACCTGAAATCAGTTCCTGGGCTTCGTTTTCATCCAGACCCGGAATTTGCATCAGCGTAGCGGCATCGCTGTCGTTGCGGTGGATGGGCACATAGATATATTGCTCATAGGCCGCGACCTGGCTTTCATCTACATACTTGCCGATTTCCTGGCGAAACTGCTGGATGCTTACGTACGGACGATACTCATTGAATTCATCCACCATCCGGTCACCGACATCGGGAATCGTGCGGAAGGCCTCTTCACCGGCCGTGTTGATATTCAGCTTGGACTGAGGGGCAGAAGCGGTATCAGCCTGCATCGTGGTTTGCTCCATGGATTCATTAGAAGCAGATTCCTGATTCTGGCTTTCATTGCCACCGCAAGCTGTAATCATCAGCACCACTGCCAACAGCAGTACACTAAAAATATTTTTTTGAAATAAGGTTTTCATAATCAATTTTCTTGATTTAATAATTGAACATTAAATGTAATTAAAGACTCAACCACAATTATTGATCCATTAAAGAATAAGGAAATTTTGCTATTTCCCAAGTTCCTAGCGGATTGTAGCAAAATATAGGGCTCATTAGTTTCATCAGGCGGGGGCGTCCTGTGGTAATAGAAAATCCCCTTCCTCATACCATAGAAAGGGGATTTTTATTTCAGGGTTGCCTTACCAAGCAAATGCTATTCTTTGCCGGTAGCGCCGGTATCTTCTTTAATGCCCGTCAGGATATCGCCTTTCTCGGAAACATCAACCACATCATAGCCAAGATTTTCCAGGTTCTGTCGATGACTCTTGGCATCTCCCACCACTACAATATACATCTGGTCGGGTTTCAGATGCTTCCGGGCGAGGTTATTAATCTCATCCTTGCTGATATTCTGAATGATCTCCCGCTGGGTATCGACAAAGGATTTATCCAGATTATAATGTACGATGCGCTGCAGAAAGCCCGCTTTTTGCCACGGGGTTTCGTAACTGCGTGCATCCCGCTGACCAATGGAATTACGCATAAACGATAACTCTTCGTTGGTGATACCGTTGTTACGGAAATCGGTAATCTCTTTCATAAACTCATAAACCGCACTGTCGGTGGCAGCGGCTTTAACTCCGGCCGATGCCGTAAACGGTCCGGCATAATCCTCGGAATCAAAGTATGAACGCGCACCATAGGTCCAGCCTTTGTCTTCGCGCAGATTCAGGTTAATCCGGCTGTTGAACGCACCGCCCAGCGTGTAGTTCATCAGTGTGGATTTATAATACTCTCCGGTAGCATCGTACGGCATATCGGTCATATAGCCGATGCGGATTTGCGATTGCGGGGCATCCGTTTTATCGACCAGGTAGACGCGCGTTGAGGTACCAGATTTTGGCTCAGGAAGGCCCGGCAGCGAAATGCCTTTGGGGCTCCAGTTTTTCAAAAAGCCCAGCTTGTCCATAATCGCATCCTGACTAACATCCCCAACCACAACGAGCTCCGAGATTTCAGGGCTGTAGTAAGAGTTATAGAAGGATTTAACGTCGTCGGCTGTAATGCGATTCACCGTTTCTTCAATGCCGCTGGTGGGTACCGAATAAATATGCTCATCGCCATAAAGCAAACGGTCATAGACCTGGCTGGCAATAGCAGCCGGATCCTTGTAGTTCGACTGTATGCCCTCTATCTGCTGTTTCTTGACGCGTGCAAAATCGGTGGTATCAAACCTGGGACGCATCAACACTTCTTCCATCAGTTCCAGGGTTCGATCCAGATTCTTTTTCAGGGTACGCACGCTAATTTCGGTGCTGTTTTGAGAAGCAAATACATTAATCGTGCTGCCTATCTTGCGAAATTCCTCCTGAATCTCTTCGGCCGTATAATTTTCGGTAGATTCGCTCAGCATGGAGGCAGTAAGCGAAGCTAAACCCGCTTTGGTCGGATCGTTCATATCCAGGCGGTGTCCGCCGTTGATGGTCAGCTGTAGGTTAACCACAGGAATCTCTTTATACCGGGTGCCGATTACCTTAATACCGTTATCCAGGTTCTGCTTCCAAAAGTCGGGCACGCTAACCAATGGGGCGGTACCCGGTTCCGGCTTTTTGCTGCGGTCAAAGGTATCGCCGGTGGGACGTGTATACTCCAGGCCGGTATAATCGGTAGTGAGATAGGGATTCTCGCCCTCGGTTTGCGGAGTGTAATTATCCGCTTTGGCCGGGTCTGTATCCTCATTGGGTAGCACGCTTTGTATCACAGCAGGCTTATCTTTGATATACTTGTGGAACACGCGCATAATGTCTTCCTTGGACACGTTGCGATAGCGCTCGAGATCTTTTTTGATGTAGTTCGGATTATCGGCAAAAGTCTCATAGCTGGCCAGCTGCGATACTTTGCCGCTTACGCTGGCCAATCCATTGATAAAGTCGGATTCATAGGAGGCTTTGATTTTCTGCAGGTCCTCATCGGATACTCCATCCTGCTCAAAATCCACCAGGATCTGCCGCATCTCAGCCTCAAAGTCGGCAAGCGTTTGTCCCGGGAAGGGGAGTACAAACATGGTAAATTCGCCGGCCAGCTCGCTGGTGGGATGAAAGGCCGAAGCCTGTATCGCTTTGCGGGTCATTACAAATTTCTTATAGAAATAGGAGCTGCGTCCGGTACCCAGAATCTGGGACAGAAAATCCAGCGCCGGTTCATCTTCGTGATATTGCGGTACCGTGGGAAACGTAAACAACAGGGCCGGGAAGCGGATATTATTATCGACGTAGGAAACATAGCGATCCTGATCAATGGCCACGGGATCAAGTTTCATATCCTCAACCTCAGGTCCGCTTGGAATTACGCCGAAGTATTTTTCTGCCAGCTTTACTACTTCCTCCGGATTCACATCACCGCCCACCGTCAGCGTAGCATTATTGGGCCCGTAATATCGGAGGAAAAATTTCTTGAGATCAGTTACATCCACGCGGTCCAGATCATCAAGCTTGCCGATGGTCAGCCACGAGTAGGGATGTCCATAAGGATACAACGCCTCCGCATTTACTTCCCGGAACAAGCCATAGGGACGGTTATCGTAATTTTGCTGTTTCTCATTTTTGACGGTAGCGCGCTGTACTTCAAACTTTTTCTGGGTTACCGCATCCAGCAGAAAACCCATGCGGTCGGCTTCCAGCCATAGCATCACTTCCAGCTGGTTGGCGGGGACAGTTTCAAAATAGTTGGTCCGGTCCCGATTCGTCGTTCCGTTCAGCGTTCCGCCGGCATCAGTAATAATCTTGAAGTGTTCTTCGTCTTCTACATTTTCGGATCCCTGGAACATCATATGTTCAAAGAAATGAGCAAAGCCCGACTTGTAAAGCTCCTCGCGGGCCGAGCCAACGTGGTAGGTCACATCTACATGCACCAGCGGATCGGAATGATCCTCGTGAATAATAAGTGTCAGCCCATTGTCCATCTCATATTTTTGATATGGGATAACGATCTCGTCTCCCTTCTGCTCTACTTTCTCGATCAGTTTTGTCTGCGCCAAACCGATATTCTGCACGAACAGCAGGGCCACAAACAATACGGCACTGAGTTTTTTCATGATTACTAAGTTTATTGAAGGTATGGTTTAGTGAGAGTAGATATGCGTTCTTCTCTCTTAATACTGTTGATACGGTAATATTGATCAAAAGTTCGAGTTGAGCAACGGTTTTTGTCATTTTTTTGAGTACTTGCTGTAAAAACAGTTCCAATACTGTCCCATGGGCTTAGCAATCTTACCAAAACCCAGCCGATTACTCCCACTACAAAAAATACGCGCCCACAAACTATTTGCTATTCCATTACGTTAGTATCTTCCGTAACTTCCTGCATAGATTATGGAAAAAATAAAAAAGTACATACGCGAACCCATAAACAGCCTCACCCACGGCGTCGGAGCCTTGCTGGCGGTGGTTGGATTGATTCTCTTGCTCAGGGAAGCCATCCTGCGCGGATCCGTCAGCCAGATTATTGCGTTTTCCATGTTTGGATTGAGCATGGTTCTGCTCTATACGGCCAGTTCGCTGTATCATGCCCTCCCGGTGAAAGAAAAAACGCTCGAGCTGTTTCGTAAGCTGGATCACAGCATGATTTATGTGCTTATTGCCGGAACCTATACGCCCATCTGCCTGCTGGTACTCGACGGCAGCTGGAAATGGGGACTATTTACTACCATCTGGAGCCTGGCCATCATCGGCATCATCAAAAAAATGCTTTGGATGAATGCCCCAAGATGGCTGTCGACGCTCTTCTATTTGGCCATGGGATGGCTGGCGGTTATCACTTTTCCCACGCTTATAGATAAGCTTCCAATGGCGTTTATGATCTGGATTGGCATCGGCGGCTTTGCCTATACTTTCGGGGCAATCATTTACGGCATCCAAAAACCCAACCCCATACCCGAATGGTTTGGCCACCACGAAATCTGGCACCTGTTTGTATTGGCAGGAACAGCCTCGCACTTCTGGGCCATCTACGAGTACTTGCCCGCTTACGTCCAATGATATTGGCATTCATGGATCAACGAATAATTTATTAGTTTGGCTGTTTAGTGTTAACCTAATCCCGTTTCGTCCATGCTCCGACATCTGGTTGCTCTTTTGTTTCTTTGGATGTGTTACGCGATGCCGGCCGCAGCCCAGTTTTATCCCACTCAATACCGCCCGCCCAACCAGCACTGGCAGCAGCTAAAAACCCCGCACTTTAACATCATTTATGCCGCGGAAAACGATTCGTCGGCTTACCGCATGGGACAACTTCTGGAATCCGATTATGACCGGGTACAATCGCTGGTTGGCGGAACCCTTTCCGATTTCCCTATCATACTGAATAACTATAGCGACCGTTCAAACGGCTTCGTTACTCCACTGCATTTCCGATCCGAGATCGAACTCCCTCCCATAAAAGGAAAGGGCCTAAATCCCCAAACCGGTAACTGGCTGACCAATGTTGGTCCGCATGAGCTGGTTCACGCGCTGCAGCTCAGCAATATGAGCGGCTACAATATCCCCCGGCTCGTTGGATTATTTTCGCCGGACCTGGCCCGATCCTTTCACACGGCCATTCCCTCGGGCATGCTCGAAGGTATTGCCGTGCAGCACGAGACCGAGGCGCTGACCCCGCATGGGGGCCGCGGCCATTATCCCTATTTTACCGATCAGTTTAACGCCACCTTTAGCAGCAGTCAACGCTGGTCGATGGGACAGCTATTTCAGGTGAGCTCACGCACGCTTCCCTTTAACCGACACTATATCGGGGGATATGAATTCACAAGCTGGCTCCAGCAAAAATACGGGGAACAAACCACGCGCAAAGCCCTCGACTTTTACATGGATTATCCCTTTCTGGGCTATGGGGTGGCCCTACGCCATGTCACCGGCCAATGGCCCAACGAACTGTACAATCATTTTGAAGACGATCAACAATCACAGCTTGCTGAGGAACATAATCGGAGCGAACAATCACGGGTGCTATCCGTTCCTTTTGACGGCCGCAACATTCGCCGGCCCCAATGGGTCTCCGGACATGAGCTGCTGTTTTATGGATCCTTCTATAACGCCCGTCCCGGCTTTTACCGCTACGATGTACAGGAACAGAATCTGGAACTAATGAAGGCTACCAACAGTACCGGCGACTATCGATACGCTCTATCCCCTGACGGAAAAACGCTGGTTTACAGCTACTACGAAACCGACTCCATCTACAACAATGCCGAAAAAACAGAATTAGTATCTGTTTCTTTATCTGATGGAAAATCCCGCCAATTGACAGAAAATGGACGTCTGTATGCCCCGGCCTTTGAGGGAAACAGCCTGCTGGCCCTGCAGACCCGTCCGGCATCCTCCCGTATCGTTTCACTTTCACTAACGACAGAAGGAACCCGGAATTCTAAGCCGGCGCCTGTTTTCAATCAGCCCGGGACTGAGATCAAGGCGGTTGCCACAAATCCCGTGACCGAAGAATGGGCTGTGGTGGCAAACCGAGGTGGACAACAAGGTCTTTGGTTTACTAGGGCCGGTACGATAACAAGAGATTTAAAAGGTAGCCCGGATCTCGCATTCGAAAACGGATCCATTTTTGATCCCGAGTGGCATCCCGAGGGAAATAGAATACTGTTCAGCAGCGATGCTTCCTCCAGTTTTCAGCTTTATGAATATAACCTCAACGAACAGAAACTAACCCAAATAACCGATTTGCGGTTCGGTGCATTTGAGGGATCCTACAGCCCGGGCGGTGATTCGGTAGCCTTTGTAGAACAGGTTGAAAATGAGCGGCTGCCGGCTATTTTATCCCGCAACAACTTTTACGGGAAGGAGATCCCAAACGCTCGATTTACCCAGACCAAAGAAGCTGAGAATAATACCTATACCATTTCCGATTCCCTGATTAATGCCTCACAACAATGGACTACCGGCCCTTACCGCACAGGGGGCAGCTGGCTCAAACCCCGTACCGTATTGCCTTATGTGGATGAGGTGGGCAACAGCGGCAGTTACCAGGCCGGGATTGGAATGCACAGCAACAGCCTGCTGGCCGACCAGTCTTACTCCGCCGAAATAAGTTATTTTGAAGACCGGGGGTGGTATGACATCTCTTATCGCAGCAAGCAGTTTTTCCCGGGCTACAAAATTCGCCTGAACAGCCGGCCGCTTCTCCGGCCGCTACAGGATGTGGGCACGGTGGTACAACAAAACCGAAGCCTGGCCCTAAGCGTACCGGTTCCCATTCGCCTTAATCAGAATGTATATCATACTTCCCTATACCTGGAACCGGAAATACGCTATAACCAAAATCGTCTGCTGGATGTCCCACCCGATGGTCAAAATTCTGATTTTGTCGGTAGTCCGGTGATTAACCTGTACGCCCAATTCAACTACCGGCTCCAGCAAAACATTCGGGATCTGCAGCCCAATACCGGTCTTACCATCTATTCCGAGCTGGAGCACTACCTGGGCTCCGACCGCACCGTTTTTTCCTATAGCGGTAATGAACTGACATTATCCGCCCCACAACTCACCGGGTTACGGGGCGGCATTTACGGATACCTTTCCCCGCTACGGCGTTGGAATCAGTCGCTGCGCCTTGGAATTCACGCGTTAACCCAAACAGGTTTTGTCTTTGACAATCAATCCCAGGTCTCGGAAGGTTTTTCGGAACTGGTTTTGCCCCAATCTCAAAACCTGGTAGGCTTTGACACCCGATATACTATTCCGCTCACCTATGTGGATGACGGGGGCTTGTTATTGCCAGTTTTTTTGAGCAATCTCTATCTGGTGGCATTTTCGAACTCGGTAACCGATCCAACCGAAAACCGTTGGATTGCACAATCTCGAAGCGTTTTTGGACTCGGTATTAGAGCACAATTCCGATTATCAAACCTGGCATTTAATATCGGAGTGGGGGTTGGCTATGAGCCCACGCGTTCCAATACTCGCTTTTTTATCGGAGACTTTTAGGATACATATTTGTTAGACAATCAAAGCATGATTAAACTAAAAACGATGCATTTTTTGAAAGACAAGACCCTTCCATTCATTCTGCTAATTGGCGGACTCACCCTTTTGTGGGGATGTAACAATCCCGAACCCCAGGAGCCGGATCCTGTACGCCGAAAGAGTCCTATCGCTATTGCCAAGGTTAATCACGAAGCCACCGATACCTATATCAAGATTGTTTACGGTCAACCCTATAAGCACAATCGCGATATTTTTGGTAACCTGGTGCCTTATGACGAGGTCTGGCGAACCGGCGCCAACGAAGCTACTGAACTCACCACTACCCAACCTATTTTGTTTGGTGGCCAGCGCCTGGAGGCGGGTACCTATGCCTTATTTACCATTCCGCATAAAGAAGGCGATTGGACGGTCATCCTTAACGATGAATTGGGGCAGTGGGGAGCATTCAATTACAAAAAACCGAATGACGTTCTCCGCGTTTCTGCTCCGGTTCAACAGCAAAAGGCTACCGTGGAAGCATTGACCATAGAATTTTCGGAGGTCGAAGAAAATTCAACCGACATCATTATCAGCTGGGACCAGACCCTAGTAAAGATCCCCGTCACCTTTATAGGCGGCAGCTCTGAGGTATCTTCCTGATTTCCAACAGAAATTAAATATAGAACGGAGTCAGCTTAGTTTCGCCTTACGTTTTTCTTCCACCTTCTCCAATAGCTCTTCGGGCACATCTAAATGCAGCCGAAGCAATTGTGAAGCATGCGTTTTGCCCTGGGCATCCAGTTTAAGCGAAACCGTACCGCCACCGCCCAGACTGTGATGCAGCACAAAGTTGAGTGCTCCGAGATTGGGCATCTCAAATCGCTCCACTTCTCCTTTGCAGATATGCTTCATATGTTCTTTTACCAAATCGGCCGTAAGTTTTTCCTTCAGAAAGTCATATACATCCGGATGACGGGCAATAATCCCCACATTACTGCCATCCCCCTTATCTCCGCTTCGCCCGTGGGCTATTTTAATCAGCTGAACTTTTGCCATAATGACGTCGTTAATCCTGGTTGTTAATTTTTTTCAAGATAGATTACAGCACCTAATGGAGCAAATTAAAAATATTCACTATTTGTAAACGATTTTGCTCTGAGCTCAGTTATAACCATGAGTAAATACTTCAATATTAAACTAAATAAAAGTTATGGGTTATTTGGAAAAGATTTCTGACGTCTACGATCACATTGCACAAGGAACGGCTATGGACGCTTTTGAAGAGTATTACGACGAAGATGTAGTGATGGTACTTGAAGACGGTACCGAAGTAGAAGGCAAGGATACCAATCGCGAACGGGAGCACGAATTTTTCGACAGCGTTGAAGAATTTCATGGCCTCGACGTTTCCGGCATTACCTCAAATGAAGATGAAGGTATTACCACTGTAGAATCTACGATGACAGTAACCTTCAAAGGGGCCGACGGACCTATGGATATCGAACAGGTAGCCGTACAAAACTGGGACGACGACCAGATTGTACGCGAACGATTTTACGGAACTCAAAACGGCTAATGCCTTTTCTTGAGCGCTTTGCGTTTCGCCATTATTAATTGTCGGCCTAACGCGAGCAGTATGCGGAGCCCTCCTTCCCGGGAGGGCTTTTTTTCTGCCCATATCCGAATATCATGGTTACGTTCATCAGTATTGGCAGTTGTAACGGAATGCCAAAACCGGGGCAATTGCTTTTCCTTTTCTCGGTAAGGTTTACTTTATTGTATGCCTAACGTGGATGAGCTAAAAAATCGGTAATATCTCTGCGCTACACCTCGTCCTATGCCATCAGAACAAAAATTTTTACTCCACAAACTTAGAATATTCGCACAATGAGCAAGCCGAAACGTGTTGTCATCACCGGACTTGGAGCCTTATCGCCTATTGGAAATACAGTGGATGACTTTTGGGAAAATCTGAAAAATGGAAAAAGCGGAGCTGATCGTATTACCCATTTCGACCCCTCCGAGTTTCGCACGCATTTTGCCTGCGAGCTTAGGGATTACGATCCCGCCGACCATCTGGAACATAACATGATTCGGCGCACTGATCCCTACAGCCAGTATGCTCTGGTAGCTACGGATCAGGCGGTAAAGGATTCCGGACTCAATTTTGAAGAGATGGATCCCTTCGACACCGGCGTGATCTGGGGCAGCGGTCAGGGCGGAATGTATACCTTCGAGCAGGAGGTTCGTAACTACGCCGAAAACGATTACACTCCACGCTTTAACCCGTTTTTTGTGCCGAAGCTGATTATCAACATGGCTCCGGGCCTTATCTCGATGAAATACGGACTGATGGGCATCAATTATGCCACCGTTTCGGCCTGCGCAACCTCCAATACTGCCATTATGGATGCGTTGAACTACATCCGCTGGGGCAAAGCCAAAGTGATTATCACCGGCGGATCCGAAGCCGGCATTACCGAATCCTCTTTCGGGGGATTCTCCGCCATGCGGGCTATGTCGCAACGTAATGATGATCCAAAGCACGCCTCACGTCCGTTTGATAAAGACCGCGACGGTTTTGTGATGGGAGAGGGAGCAGCTACCTTGGTCCTCGAAGAATATGAACACGCCAAAGAGCGAGGCGCCCATATCTACGGCGAAGTCGCCGGCGCTGCCATGACGGCTGATGCCTATCATATGACGGCCACGCATCCCGAAGGAAAGGGAGCCGCAGTCGCCATGAAACAAGCGCTGGAAGACAGCGGAATGAATCCCGAAGATGTCGACTACCTGAATACGCACGCTACGTCCACCCCGGTGGGAGACACCAGCGAAACCACCGCTATCACCAATGTATTCGGAAAGAGCCCGGATGACCTCTATATCAGTGCTACCAAGTCGATGACCGGACACCTGCTGGGTGCCGCCGGAGCCATTGAAGCGGTTGCCTCCATCAAAGCGATCAATGAGGATGTGATTCCGCCGACCATCAACACCGAAAACATCGATGAAGAGATTCCGCCGACCCTGAATATTGTGCTCAAGGATGCCGTTGATCATAAAGTGGATGTAGCCATGAGCAATACCTTCGGATTCGGAGGACACAATGGCATCGTAGTGTTTAAGAAGGTTTAGCAACAGGGATATTTGCACTATTTCACTCATCGGACGACAAGTTCAGTCGTCTGATGAGTATTAGCTAGATTTTATTCCAGTCCCAGATACCGTAGGTGAGCGATTTCGGCAACTTGTACCCACACTGCTTAAGGGTCAGCATAATATTTCCACGGTGATGCGATTCGTGGGCAATCAGGTAACTTTGCAGCACGAAAACACCGCGTCTAAATCCTTTAACCACTCCTTCTTCCTCATAACCCTTTTCCAATATTTTACCGATGGCATCAGAGGATTCGATTAGCTTGTACCGAATTTCTTCCTGGTCTGGCAGTTCTTTCAGCGAAAACTTGGTTTGTCCGATCACCAATTGCGGGTCGATGCTTTCCAATCTCCAGAAGCGTACATTCTGTATATGTGCAAACTGTTTGAGGGGCGTTCCCCCGCCTCGTTTTGATAGAGTGGCCTTGAGTGCCTCTTCGGGGATTCCATCCAGCAGCATCAAATTGACGCGATTATTGATGCGCCAGCTTTCAACAAACTGTTCCTTCATTGCATAATAATTCGTTATTAATTCCCGGTGGATATAACAATTTGAAATTTCTTCAATTTAGTATAAAAAGGGATCGGAACAAGAGGGTGGCAATCTTTTTACGTTTTTAAAAGAAATCCATAAGGGAAGATAGCAGTACCTTTTTATTTATATCTTCAAAAGGATGGCCAGATCCTGGAAGCACGCACAACTCTCCATGTCTCATCTTTCGACAATTTTTAACGGTATTTTCCAGTTCCACGGTTGTATCCCGATCTCCCACATGTAACCGAACAGGCATTGCCAGGTCTTTCCAGTTTTCTTCTTTAATGTTTGGTTCATTGCCCAGATGCTCCAACATTTCGCGGGTCCGATTGACAACCCGCTCCCATCCGGCTACATGGCGCTCGCTGAGCCGATCAACAAAATGGGGCACCTTTTCTTTCATCCTGGATGGATTCAGGTAACCACATTCACGGGCGGCAATCTTTTTATTCCAAGAGAGAATCGTCCCCAATGTGGCCACTTTGCTAATGCTGTCAGGATTTTCATGGGCCAGCGTCAAGGCTACATAGCCGCCCATGCTGTATCCAAAAATATTCGCCTTTTCAATACCGTGCACATCCAATAATCCCAATACATTTTCAGTAAAATAGGAGATACGAAAGGGACTGTCCGTGGGCCCCGCTTCACCATGACCTTCAAAATCCAACCGATGGACTTCAAAGGAATTTTCAAGAGGTGAAAGGATGTCATCAAATTGCTCTTTGCTGCCCAGCGCGCCGTGCAACAGTATGAGTGGTGGTTTGGCCATGCGATATTATCTAGATAACTGATTATTTTCCTGAAGCTAGAAATTCAAATATAATGGTTTATCGCATAACTGCGTACTTCAAAACCTTTTCCTGAAAATTTAGAGAAGCAATCATTCCAGAGCTTTGCTTGATTTCCGATTCTAACTCCTATTCATAGCCGGTCAGAATTTGGCAAGGATAATATCCTGCTCCCCAGTCTGTAAATCTCCCTTTTTCTTCGCGCCATAATCCCTGAAACCCCTACCAGGGGATTTTGGATCACCTCTTTTCGCCGCTGACTGTTCAAAAGGAGGTTCTCATCAAACAGATAACTGCCGAGCCAATGGTACTTTCCATTCGGCTCCAGAATGATAGGATGGATGTGCGCAGGCACCGACCGGGATAGGAAATCGCCTGCAAAAAAACTTAACTAAAAAGGAAACTGGCAGGAAGAGGACTGCTGAACCTCATCCTTTGCTGCTCAGATGAAATTTATTGGGCATGCATTATACCATTAAGTTCAGCTGCCTCTACTATTGAATAGCCGTTAAATCTTTTGACCCAAAATTTTTCTCTTCCTTCCGGAACCCCAATCAGTGTCCAATTCGGATGCTTGTCATTATCCAGATCCGATAAATCAATTGGATTGAGCTTTAAATCTTCAATAAAAATTTTGGCATCTTCTTTTTGCACAGACTCAGTGAACTTAACCGACACTTCGCCAGGGACGAATTCATCAGTAACATTTACTGAGGAGTCATCGCATCCCACCAAGATCAATAAAAACAGAAATAAAACGACTGTTGATTTCTTCATACCAAAAATCCCTTTTTTACTAACGCCTTAGGCTTAAACTGCATCCTGAGAACCATGGATTAGGTATAATAACAAACGTATAACTAAAAAGGCAAAAGCAGGAGTGTCCCGCTTCCTGAAACTTTGGTTTAAAGCCGTAGGGTTGCGAGGTACATCCGTTTCAAATATAAAGTCCGCCTTTTGAATCTCGCTCCTGCTACCCTGTATTGTGTCTATCATTGAGTTTGTTTATATATTAATGGGATTTCTTTCACAACAAATCAGGGAACAGTCATGACACAACCACATTCATTTTGGGAAACGGTTATCTGCGGTTTAATTGCCACTTTTGTAATGTCAATAGTCTCATTTCTTTCAGGAGGCTTCGGGCTTCCAATTATTGATATTGGATATATCCTTCAGCAAATTTTCAACTACATACATCAACATGAGTTATACAGCATTTATTGGGGGAATGCCGCCTATTACTTTGGAGGAATATTGCTGTCCCTGATCTGGGTAGCTTTTCTCAAACGCCGAATTCCGGGCAACTGGTTCATCAGGGGCATTATATATGGCATCATCATTTCGGTAGCTGCCGGATTGGTTATTTCTCCCATCTTCTCTCTGGCAGGCGGTGAACCGTTTGGGTTCTTTTACAGCGACACCTGGTATCCGGTTCTTACCACCTTTGCCGGACTTCTAATGCACCTGGCTTACGGTATTACGCTCGAGCTATGCCTGCAATACGTCAAGGTTTTTCGCCCCGGGGATGCGGCCTAATTCCGCACCCGTCAAATGCACTTTATCAGAACCTCAACGAAAGACAACTCAAACCGCCGTCCAGTTTTCGAAATTCCGATACATCAACTTCTATTGTAGAGTAGCCTGCTTTTTTAATTTTTTCCCTCGTAACGGGATAGCCTTTGGGAATTAATACCCTTCCATTTATCCATACGCAATTTGCAGCATAGCTTTCATTTTCAGGAATTTCAATTGTATCAAACGCTTCAAATTCCGGATTAGACAAAAATTCTCCGCAAACCACTAAATTATTCTGTTCCAGATAGGAAACCCCTGTTTTTAAATGGAGTACTCTTTCTACATCTATTACAGATGCCGTCATTCCATATTTATTCAAACATCGTTTGAGCTGCTTGGCACCATTTCTATTGGTCCGTTCAGATAATCCTATATAGTAATGATTCCCGACCATCATGATGTCGCCAGCTTCAACCGTTCCCGGCGAGGATATTTCTTCAATGGCCGAATAATATTTTTGTATAACCTGTTTTATAGCATCGACTTCCCCTCGGCGGGAGGGTGCGCCGGGATTGGTAAGAATGGCACAATGGGGCGTCAGTAAAGCCACATCTTCTACAAAGGTAGAATCCGGAAAGTTTTCATCCGCTTCCAGTTCTTCAACTTTCAGTCCACAATCCTTTAAAGCACGAACGTAATTGTCGTGTTGCTCTATGGCTTTCTGATAGTCAGGAATCCCAAGCTTTGCAGTAGTTAATCCTTCGACTATGCTTTTCCCAGGCTTTCGAACAATGGCGTTTGAAAACATTGTTGTTCCTTATTGGTATTAGTCCAATTAGCCTTAAACTATCACTGAATCCAAGGTGGACCCCATGATTCACCTAGGAATCGATTTACTTGCTAACAATATGGTCATTGTAGCAATCGATGGCAACGGGGGAAGTAATCCGCCAGGCGAAGCTGCCAACGTCTCGTCGGTCACTGGAGGATTTTTATCCGCTCTTTTACCAAGGCTGTCCAGGCCGTTGTGGAATGCAACCAACAACTGGGACTGGTGCCGGTCCACCAGCATTGAGCTGACACTGACTCACGCGAAGATGGTCAAGGCCATTAGCCGATAAGCCCGTACGGCTACAGGGACAACAAAGGTAAGCCCGCCATCGACGCTTTGGGGGGGAATGCCGACAGGTTCACCGACGCTAAAGCGTTAGTGAACAGTGAATCTGAGCTTGATCAAACGAAACCAGTTGCCAGTTACAGGTTAAATAGGATTTATTGAAAGAATAAGATGCTAAGGTAGGTGAGGACTATCTGCTTGACATTTTCCTTTTTGAAGGGGTTATGCCCACTGCTAATTGGGATCGTCTGGCAAAAGCCGTGCTCCATGAATTATACTAAGTATTTCAATTGTTCCATCCTTCAACAAATAGATGATGCGGTAGGGATGATGAAGTACTTCCCGAATGTCATCTCTTTCATATTCTGGAACTTTACGACCTTTCCGGGGATGAGGAGAAATATTTTCAGCTTGTTCAATTATTTGGCCAACAGTGCGATGAGCGTATAATGTAGAGTCTGAAGCTATATACTGGAAAATTTGATCGAGTTGTTTTTCTGCTTTTTCCGTCCAAACGATTCTCATTCAGCAAGCATATATTTCTTCTTAATATCTTCGTGAGAAACAGTGCGACCAGACTCGGAATCTTTGAGACCTTGCTCGATAGATTGACGGACATAGATTTTGTACATCACATCATCCCAATCAGCATCATCAGGAAGATCTTTGAGCATATTTTCGACTTCTTTTTTTAAAACAGCTTTTTCCATAACGCTTCAGAATTAAATTAAACTCTACTTTAGTATCGTAAGCAATGTGCAGAAAAACAACGATTGGCTGAAAAGATAATTGTGAGCCCAGAATTGCAGTGGGTATAACGACTCAGTAAATAACCTACGTAGAGATTTAGTATTTGATAGAAGCAGCGAATTTGATCATCAATAGGCAAGAATTATAACCAAGATAACGTCTGCGTCCGTCGTTGATTTGGGGTTAGGTGTCATTTTCCACCTGATAAGTCGACAAATGAGCCGGTAACGTATGATGCTTCCTCTGAAAGCAACCACAAGATCGTTCTTGCGACTTCTTCGGGTTCGCCACCTCGTTTCATTGGAATAGTTTCACTTACCCGATCTACGCGATTGGGTTCTCCACCGCTGGCATGTATATCTGTATAAATAAAAGCCGGTCTCACAGCATTAACCCGAATATTCTCTGCAGCAACTTCTTTTGATAATCCAATTGTCAGGGAATCAACAGCTCCTTTTGAAGCGGCATAATCCACATATTCTCCGGGAGAGCCCAAGCGCGAAGCTGCCGAAGATACATTAACTATAGCTCCTCCCTTACCTCCATGTTGGCTAGACATACGCCGAACGGCTTCTCTGGAACACAAAAAAGAGCCTGTTACATTTACGGAGAATATTCGATTTATCCGGTCTGCGGTAAGTTCATCTATACGGCATTGTGTTTCGAGAATACCGGCATTATTAACTAAGGCAGTTACAGTGCCGAGTTCTTGGTCGACAGTTTGAAACATTTTTACCACATCGGATTCCCTGGCTACATCCGCAGCAACGGCGATAGCATGACCTCCATTTGAGGTTATCTCATTAACAATAGTAGTTGCCGCTTTCTTATTATTAAGATAATTAACACAAATGGCGTAACCCTCAGTGGCCGCAAGCCTTGCTATAGCGGCGCCGATTCCTCGGCTTCCTCCGGTAATGATGATAACTTTTTCCATATTAGTTTTAAATTGGTTGTATGATTTTGACGCCTAACGACCTACGGGATAAGCGGCGCAATGCGCTCTCCGAACTTATTGATGAATTACATTGTAGATTAAAACCTCAAATCAAGCAAGGCCAGGGCGAGTTGCGTTCGCTTGATGCCGGGGTTATAGTGCGCTCCTAACTTTGACCGTTAATGATATCTTTAATCTTCGATTTCAGATCGGGAAGATCTCGTTGAGTAACGACCCAAATCATGCTCAGTGTCACTCCAAAATATTCGTGAATGATAATATCTCTCATACCTGCAATTTTCCGCCAGGGAACTTCATCATATTTATCACGAATGTCATCAGAAATGTGTTTTACAGCTTCTCCAATAATTTCTAGACGGCGTAGAACAGCGTCTTGTTTCTCTGGATTTTGATAAAATTCATTTTCATTCACATCATCCAGATACGCTTCAATTTGCTGGATATTCTCTAAAATATCTTGCAGATAAACGTCCGGTTTACCTTTGCTCATATAACCGGCACTTCTTCTTTAAGAATATCCTCTTTAAGGGCAGGTTTAAGAGAATCGTACTCAACGAGATCTACTTTCATATCGAGCTCGTCTTCTAACTCTTGTTGAATACCAATAAAATCCAAGAGGCTAATTTTTTGATCAATTTTTACCAACAAATCTACATCGTTTGTCTCTTCTTCACCACGAGCTGTAGAACCGAAAACGCCTGCTTTTTGAATTCCATATTTTTTCAATATAGGGCGAACTTTCTTTTTGATCTCTTCTAGTTTTGTCATTGCAACAAGAGTTAGTTATTTCATTCATCACTAATATAAGAAAGCGATTGGGAAAGAGATAAGAAAATTAAGGCTACCAAGAAGAGCACTATAACGACCTAGCGCTTAAGGTGCAGGCGCAATGGTTTTGAAATTGTTTACAAATGAAAGGTTAACTAATAAAAGAAAGGGAGACAAGGAGATGGAGAGACCTGTCCGCGTTAATTTGCGGGATCTTTCCAAAAAACCCGATGCGTCGGGGTCACTTAGATTAGCGAGTATTAACCATAACTAATCCAAGGAGGACCCCATGATTCACCTAGGAATCGATTTACTTGCTAACAATATGGTCATTGTAGCAATCGATGGCAACGGGGGAAGTAATCCGCCAGGCGAAGCTGCCAACGTCTCGTCGGTCACTGGAGGATTTTTATCCGCTCTTTTACCAAGGCTGTCCAGGCCGTTGTGGAATGCCACCAACAACTGGGACTGGTGCCGGGCCAACGGAATCGAGCTGACGCTGACCCACGCGAAGATGGTCAAGGCCATCAGCCGATAAGCCCGTACGGCTACAGGGACACCAAAAGTAAGCCCGCCATCGACGCTTTGGGGGGAATGCCGACAGGTTCACCGACGCTAAAGCTTTAGTGAACAGTGAATCTGAGCTTGATCAAACGAACCCGGTCGCCAGCGATAGGTTGAACAGGATTTATGAATGGTAGTGAAAAAAACCCTAGGTGAGGACTATCTGCTTGACATTTTCCTTTTTGAAGGGGGTAGGCATGCGCACTATGGAGAGAACATTTCTTGAAGTACATTCAACGTTTTGTCTTGGGCTGAAGAACTAATTGTTCCCAACTTTTTGATCAATCGTTGTTTGTCTACTGTCCGAATTTGATCTAATACAATCTGACCCCGTTTCTTTTGAAAAGTGGTCATAACTCTTGATGGATAGTTTTTAATTGTTGATGTCATTGGGGCAATGATGACCGTTCGAATATGGCGATTCATTTCATCAGGAGAAATGACCAAGCAAGGACGTCTTTTCTCAATTTCTGAACCTTTCGTAGGGTCAAGAGATATTAAATAGACAGCAAAGCGCTGGACAGGTACTCGTTTTACCATGTCCACTCAGTTTCATCCCACTTGCTTGGGGCCTCAACTTCTTCTTTGTCAATCAGATGATCATCTTGTTCTTCCGCCATTTTCTCAAAAGCACTATCCCAGCCCTTGCGAGTCTGTTCGGCAGAACGCAAGATGATTTGATTATCTTTAAGAATCATTTCGATTTCTTCTGAAAGCCCAATTTCTTCAATAACAGGTTTGGGAATACGAATTCCCTGGGAATTTCCGATACGAACAAGCTTCGTTTTCATAGTACTATGGTTTAATAAAATTGTACTTATAATGTAATTACAATATAAGTACTATGCAACGATTGAAATATGATTTTAGTGCGCAGGCGAACGAACGTTATTTATTTTGCAGTGTGATTTTAGGTATTAAACATAGTGCAAGCAACAAATAACGAGGCCTGTCACCCTTGATGCGCTTGATATTGTTCATGGCCTCCTCCGAGGCTACATTAGATCTCCAACATTAACACAACCAAGGAGGAAACACCATGAACGTATATACCGGTACCCACCCATATTACTGCGGAATCGATTTGCACGCAAGATTTATGTACCTCTGTATCCTAGACTGCAACGGAGAAATTGTCTATCACAAGAATCGTCCATGCACGCCGGAAAGCTTTGTGCAGGCGATTGCCCCATTTCAGGAAGGCCTCGTCGTTGGGGTGGAATGCATCTTCTGCTGGTACTGGCTGGCCGACCTGTGCCACAGAGAAGGTATTACTTTTATTTTGGGCCATGCCTTGTACATGAAGGCCATTCACGGGGTAAAAACCAAGAAACACCGGATCGACCCGCTTATTAAAGATCTCGATGCCCAGATTCTACGCTTGGCCAAAGCCCACGATCCTACAAGCATGCATCTGCTGAAAAGCATCAAAGGGGTAGGCGATGTGTTGGCACTCACCATGCTCCATGAAATTCATGATATTGGGCGCTTTTCTTCGCGAGTTGATTTTTGCTCCTACGCACGGCTGGTGAAAGGTCAAAAGTCTTCCAATGGGAAAAATTACGGGACCACGGGAGGACGCATCGCTAACGCGCATCTGCGCTTGATTGGAGGCGGCCGCGGCATTATGAATACATACCCATTGATTCCTAACCAATGGAACCTTGTGCTGCCCCTGCTCCGAGATGCCGCCTAACTGGATTCCGGCCGCTTTGCTGCCGTGAAAACCCCGCGCTAGATCATCCGGGCTCAGGGTACGTAATATGTTCTCTAGCCGTCTCGCTCATAGCGGGACCGATCGGTCACTGTGGTAAATGCTAAGAATCGGTCGTGGAGCTTCCATATGTGTTTGGTGCAGCCCAAGGGGGCTGTTAACCGTTGTTGAACAATGCCTGTAGTACAACTCCATGAGATGGGGATCAATCACCGTGCAGCAAAATTAGGAGTTTTTGCCCTGGAAAAGGTATGGAGGCTTGACATTGGAGGCCATATATAGGTTATACAGCCAGACCCTAGTTAAAAAAGTTAGAAAACGTTGAGAGGCTAATAATCTTCGACTTTATCTAACAATTCCGGAACACGATTTACAGCAAAATCCCACATAGCAGCCTCATCAATAATATCATAACCGTGAGCAATGATATTTCTAAAATCAATAATTTTGCGATATTCAGGAATCTTCTGAGCAAGTGTTGCTTCATCAATTCTAGACAATCTGTATAACGCTTCCCCAATAATTTCAAATTCTCTTTCTATGGCAAGCTGAAGCATACGGTCTTTTTGAAAGTCTTCGAAGTTTTTGCCGTCAATAAAATCTAATATTTCTTGACAGGAAAGGCTGATATCAAGAAGCAGCTTTTTTGTTTTATGCGGCATAAAGTAATTCTTTGGAGCGTTCTACTTCTTGTTGAAAGATAGAATTTCTAAATTTTTTCAGATGATATAAGTCAACAGGCCGACCATAGATTTGTTCAAGTTCTTGTTTGAAATCAATAAATTGATCAAACGCTCCCTTAAAACTTGAACGATCAAATTTTACTATAAAATCAAGATCGCTATCTTCAGAAAATTCATCGGTAGTGGCAGATCCAAATAGATATAGCTCCTTTACATTGAACTTTTGGCAAAGTTGATGGAGCTGTTCAGTTTTAAGATTTACTTTAGTGGCCATGAGTAACCAGTTTTTTATTAGCTAAATCAAACTTAACTAAAACTGACATTTTTTTCTATTGCTAAAATATTGGAATGAGACTGGGGCTGTATAACGACATTGCGCATAAGGTGCAGGCACCGGAGTGTCGAGTTAATTACAAGATGAAAGGTTAACTAATTAACGGGAGCGTGGCAAGTGAGGGCGAGGCCTGTCCCCTTAATGCGCGGGATCTTTCCAAAAAGGAAGTCCTCACTTAGATTAGCGAGTATCAACCATAACTAATCCAAGGAGGACCCCATGACCCATGTAGGAATAGATCTACACTCAAATAATATGGTGAATGTAGCGATTAACGGCAATGGTAAGATGGTAAGGGAGGCGAAGTTGCCGACGTCCCGGCGATCGCTGAAAGACTTCTTTAGCACTTTCGACGGCCCGGTAAAGGCGGTGGTCGAATGTACCAGCAACTGGTATTGGTTGAGCGATTGGTGTCGGGCCAACGGCGTCGAGTTGACGCTGGCTCACGCGAAGATGGTTAAAGCCATCAGTTATGCTAAGGTTAAAACCGATACCATGGATGCGAAAACGTTAGCAGAACTGCTCCGGGCGGACCTTATCCCGGAGGCCTACCAGATTAAACACGACCGGCGGGAGCTTCGGGAGCTGACACGCGGGCGGCTTAGGCTAATTCAGTGGCGGGGAACCCTGCAATCCACGCTCTGGAGCCAAGCCATCAAGTACAACGTGCAAATCAGCGGGACGCAGTGGCGATATCTCGATAAACTGCAACGTTGGTTACAACCGCAATTGCCACCGGCAGCGGGTCTGCAGGCCGAGCTCATGATTGGGCAGATCCGCCAGCTCCAAACCCATATTCATCGGATCGAAGAAGAGATTGAGAAGCAGGTACCCTTTGAAGCCGCTGCCGAGCGGCTGATGAAAGTGCCCGGTTTAGGAAAAGTGGGCGCCTGGACCATCCTGGCCGAGATCGGGGATATTCACCGGTTTCCGAGTGCTAAGCAGTTTGTGAGCTACTGCCGGCTGGTACCGGGTAGTAAAAACAGCGGAGGGAATAATAGGCATAAGTCCGGCAACAAAGATGGCAACAAGTACCTGAGAGCTGCTTTCGGCCAAGCGGCCGTCTCTGCCTACACTCATTATAAAGTGGTAAAGAAATTTTATCGCAAGATTAAACGCCGCAGCGGTCGCTCGGTAGCCCGAGCCGTGGTCGGGAAGGAGTTGGCCAAAGGCGTCTGGCATATGCTGACGAAAGATGAAGAGTATAAAGGATTTAAGGGGCAGCCCGTGAGGGCTGCTTCCCAAACCTGCTGGCCACAACCGATAAGCCCGAACGCCTAAGAGGGACTTTGAGCCCGTGCGCGGGATTGGGACATCGGTTGGCCGGCCGGTTAAAGATCTGGGATAGTGGCTCAATTTGAGCTACAGCTTCTGCCCATTGGCGGAAGATAAGCCCGTAAAGGGGTTTGGATGCCGGCAGGTTCACCGACGCTAAAGCTTTGGTGAACAGGTAATCCGAGCTTGATCAGCGACACCGGTTGCCAGTTAAAGGTTTGAATTAAGGAGTTATTGAAATGCTGTAGCTAGATGTAGGTGAGGACTGTCTGCTTGACATTTTCCTTTTTAAAGGGGTTAGCATGCTGTTGGTTCTGAATTACTATTTATCCTTGCTACACTGAATGATGACAGTAATCTTTTTCGATGAAACTATCTTCCCAGATTTTACTAACGTAGCTGGCTGACTTTGAGAAATAAGACAAAGTGAATCCTTCTTCTTAATACCGAACATTCTACTACCCGGAGCTTCTGCATCATAGTTTATATCGCGTCGCCAACCATTTTCATAAAGTGAAGCAGTTTGACCGGGTAAAAATGAAGGAATAGCGGGATTAGGAATATCAGATATCAGCGAATCATTTGTGACAAATTCAACTTCACACCCTTTTTTCTTTTTCCCATATAAAATGGATTCATCGATTATCGAGTTTTGGACCAGTTTAGTGTGGGGAATCTCTTGTAATTTAGCATAAAAATACTGGCAAGAATTTCCATCAGTCCCAGATTGGGAAAAAGTTGGTTCTAGATGAAAGAAACCAAAAAGAAAAACGAGTAAAAAAGCCTGTCGTACCATAAAAACGATTAAGTGAATTGAAGCATGCTAACGACCCAGCGTTTAAACGGCGCGGGGATTATAATTTCTTTGAAGTAGCGAAATTAATTCCTTGCAAACAAGTTTCTATCGAACTTCGTCCGCGTCCGATTTGAAACGCCTTGTTAGCTCTCTGTCAAGTATGTGTCGATATCGATTGTTGCACCAACTTTGTCTAAAAAATCAATTACATCTGATTCAAATCCAATTGCTGGTGTTGATATAGTTTCATCAGTAGATATCCAAAGCACTACTTGAAGTACAAGTTCGAGATTAAATTTTTTCTTTGCCTCAACAATCTTTGAAGAGAAAGGCTTCAATTTGCTAACTAACTCTGATGACATTTCATAAATATCTATGTAGTTAGCTTCTATCTCATCCAGGCCAAACTTCCACGAATGTTGTTTAGGCAAAGGATCACCTTTCCGTTTTGTACTGGTAGGTTCCAACCCGATCATTTCAGTAATCTCGTCAGGCTCGAAATTGTCACCGTACAACCCAAAATATACTTTTCCAGAATTAGTCAATTGGTAAACTTTTGGTTAAGAGAGCTAACGACCCTGCAAATAACCTGCGCAGAGATGAATTGTTTTTTTAAAGCAACGGATTTCATCGGTAACTAGCAACAGATTTAGCCGGGCCAAGTCTGCGTCCGCTGTTGATTTGTATTCTAAGACTAAGTCAAGTCATTTTACAGCCTCGTGCTGATGTATTTTTACGTAGGGGGTGCCTCGATTAATAACGGCAAAGACCCGATAAAGCAACTTGCAGATGACCGCATTTCTTACGCTTTGTGGATGCTTTCCTTCTTCGCATTTTCGCTTGTAGTAGGCCCTAAGCTCCAGATCATATTGGATGGCGGAGTGTACGCCATTTCCCAGTAACGACTTTAGCCGTTGACATCGCCACTGGCTGACCCGGTCGGGACTCTTGTGTTGTCCTGACTGCTTCGGAAAAGGAGCGCTGCCGGCAAAACAGGCCAGCTGCCGGGCGTTGGCAAACCGGGTAAATCCTTCCGTGTATACCAACAGCCAACCAGCAATGACCGGACCAATACCCGGGATGCTGGTAAGCAGATTATACTGACCTTTTAAGATATTATAGCGGTGAAATAGATTTTTAATAGTACCATCTACCTTTTTGAGTTGCCTGGTTAATCCCTCACGCTGAGATTGCATTTGCTCGTTAATTTCTCCCAGATCTGCTACCTGGCTGGTAAGGGCGTTTGCCTTAATGCCATTGGTTAGGGCCGTTCGCATTTTTACCAACTTCTCTCGCCATAGCAGCCAACCCCTTAACTCCAGTAACGCCTTGGATGGCAGGCGACTGGGAGCCAACCGGTCCCGGAAACGCCACAGGTATTCTGCCAGACGGCGAGCATCAATGGGATCAGACTTCCCCCGGCGGATGCCCAACGAGAGCTGAACCTGGGTAGCCGAAACCACTACATAGCAAATGCCGGACCCTTCCAATAAGGCAGCCAACAATAGCCCGTAGGGGCCGGTGTGCTCAAAACAAACGAGGTATTCGTCCAAGCCGGCCTTTCCTCGTTTCCATTGGCCGATCATCTGGTGGATTCCCTTCGGGGTGTTTGGCGCCTGCCCGGTGGTGAGTGCGGTGTTTTGGGCGTCATTAACATGCCAATCCAATCGCTCTTTAGAGATGTCAATACCGACATAATAGCTGGCTTCCATGAGATTTTCCCCTATATTATCTAGTGAAGATTTACCGCTCACTGGAATCTGACCAGCCACTATTACCTTTATGAGCCCGTTGGGCTTACATTCTAACTAGTGCCTTCTGGTCTGGATCCCTGCCGGGGACTCATACGCATGATAGCTCGAAAGCTAGCGGGTTAGCTAGGTCACCCCGGCGGGTCCAGTGGCGGATTATTCCACCAAAGTTAGTCATTTTTTGATAGGGGTAATCTAAAGGCGGGTTATAGGGCCTAGTAAATTATTTTTATTTTCCCGAAACTTTTATTCCATTTTCATCTTACCCGTTGCAATCATCCAGTGATGAAGCTGGTGATGGGCACCTTCAGATAGTAAGCCTATATATCCCAACGCCCTTATTTTTTGTACTTCGGTCTCGTTATTAGTAGTGCAAGTAATCATCCAATTGTCGCCATTTTGTTTCGCATTCATATCCCAGCCCTTCTCTTTTTTGATCATGTCTGGGTGCATGCTGAATAATTTTTCCAGCGCTTGAACTGCTCGTTCAGACTGAGGACGAACTGTAATTGCAATCCCTTTTTCAATCTGATCTTTTGATAGTATCTCTACTTCTTCAGTAAACGCTTTCATATCAAGCAGATGCTGTCGCAAAGCTTCTAAGTTAACCTGCGACCAATCAGTGTCGGGATTTGCTTCTATTTTTTGGACTACTTCCTGAATAGTTCCAAAAATATCGTTTCCAGGTTCGGTAAGCGGAGTACTATTTTGATGCATATTATGTTGGCCATAAGCAGTTCCAGTGATACCAAATATCATAAACACAGCAATCCATTTAAGAGCAAAAGTCGTAATTTTAGAAAAAGACATTACTTCAGGAATTTTGAAATTTTTGGGTAAATGAAATTATATGCAGTGTAAGAAATATTTGGCCCTATAACGACATTGCGCATAACCGGCGCACGGATTGATGTTGAATTAGCAACTAACGAAAGAAGAGCTTCAAAACCAAGAGCGGCAAAGGATAGGCGAGGTGCGTCCGCGTTAATGCGCGGGATCTTTCCAAAAAGGAAGTCCTCACTTAGATTAGCGAGTATCAACCATAACTAATCCAAGGAGGACCCCATGACCCATGTAGGAATAGATCTACACTCAAATAATATGGTAAATGTAGCGATTAA
>Ga0207756_100237_pt1 | contig 26905 bp, 24 predicted proteins | sample A23M1SouthBayCA_FD_187748 | JGI IMG/M metagenome (GOLD analysis project Ga0207756, IMG submission 187748) | Aerobic enrichment media microbial communities from Eden Landing Ponds, California, USA - A23 M1 (3) (SPAdes) | ecosystem: Environmental > Aquatic > Marine > Unclassified | place...
ACCAGCCGAGGGAGGTCAGTGGCCTCGGCGGCGTCCCGATCTGCGTCCGGACCCGCTTCGGCATCCGACACGTCCGGCCGTTCGACCCCGTAGACCTTGAGCAGCCGTCCGGTCTCGGCCGGACTGACCGCCTCGTTGCGGATCTCGGCCGCCAGGTCGCGCGAGAGCCACTCCTCCTCGCTGACCGACGGTTCGCGGACGAGTGCCTCGTCGACGAACCGGACGAGGTACCAGTTGAGGTCGTTGAGTAAGGATATCGCGGCTCCGAGACTGACCGTCTCCAGGCCGATCGTGTTCCGGTAGGGAGCCCTGAGGTCGTAGTTATGGAGGGCCTCGCGGGAGGTCTCGCGGGAGAGCAGTTCGTAGCGGAGTTCGACGTCCGCGTCGCCGACGAGACAGACCCGCGTCACGTCCGTCGGTTCGACGCCCCCCGGCAAAGCGGTTTCGGCTGGCGTGCACGAACTCAGTCGATCTGCACCGTCGTCCCGTCGCGAACGTCCCGCTCGGTCACCCGGACCGCCCGGTCGCCGATCCGGTACCGTCCCGGGTGGGCGACGGTCACGGATGCGTCGCCGTCCTCGGTGGCGAACTCGCGAACGTACTCGAATTTCGTGCCGGAAATCGAGACGTCGGTCCTCGCCCGTTCGGCATCGAATTCGCCCGATAGCCTGATCGTCGCACCGGAGACCAGCGAGAAGACCGCGTACTGTCTGTCCTCGGTCGCGTGGAGTACCCGAAAGTGGCCGAGTCCCGAATGGCCGTCGCCGCCACTTCCGAAGTGCTGATGGAGTCGCGTGTAGAGCCGGCTGTCCGGCAGTGTGGCGAGGCGCTCGACGTCACGCGTCACGACGAAGCCGACACGGTCGTGGAGTCGCTCGTACCAGGACTCCTCGTTTCGGCCGAGCAGGAACGACTCGTAGTTCTGCCGCGCGTAGGCGTAGGACGCGGCCTCCCCGTTGACGACGTGGTTGTACATCCGGTTGCGACCCCACTGGCTCAGGACGTAGTTTTCGGGGTATGACAGGTCCCGGTCTCGGGCGTAGTCGCGGATCCAACGGGCCGTCTCGACGGCCCCGCCGTCGATCGTGATTCGGGCGTTGATGACCGACGTGTAGAGCGTCCCGGTGCCGAACAGGACCGCGCCGACACCGCCCAGGAGTGACCGCCGTCGCCAGTCGAGTGAGCCCGACTCGTTCGACGAGCCGATCTTGCCCAGCTCGCCAGCCCCATCTAGGGGCCGAAGCACTGCCAACCACGACAGGAGGGCGACCAGTCCGTAGCCGCCCAGCACGGCCAGGGGGACCGCCAGTTCGCCTGCGAACCGTCGCTGGACGAGCGCCAGCAGGGTGAAGTAGCCCGCGTAGAGGACGACCACGAGCCACGATGGGTCGCCGTCGCGCCAGGCTGTCCGAAGCCCCTTCGGAATCGCGACGAGCGCGAGGAAGGGCGCGAAGCCGAGCACGATCAGCGGCCCGAGGACGACCCCGTAGTCTCCGACGAGCGAGGACATCTCGCCGATGGGCGAGGGTTGAACGAGGAAGTCCACACCTCGCGAGAGTGCACCGATCAGGACTGGCCAGGCCACGAGTCCGGTCGCCAGGGCACCCACGACGAGGAGCGCCGCGACGGCACCCGTGACCCCCGTGCCCGCGTCCGAGCGTCGAACTGCCATCACGAGGCCGAGCAGGCCGACCGCGCCGAAAAAGAGCACCCCGGGGCTGGCGACGACGGCGAGGGAATGCCAGCCGAGTCCGGCGTGCGCCAGCGCGACGACCGTCGCACCACCGCCGAGGCCGGCGACGACTGGTGGCAACGACCCGAGCGAGTCGCCACGCCAGACGCGGAGGCAGACCGCCGCCGGCAGTGCGAGGGCGACGGGCCCGATCAGGAGCGGTCCGGCCTCCCAGGCGAGCACCTGCCCGGCGACGCCGGCCCCCAGGCCGATTGCGTACCACCACCTCCGCCCGTCGCGCTGGGTCCGCGACAGGAGAACGAGCAGACAGTACAGCGTGAGCGCCAGCCAGACGTAGTCGAAGGCGTGGTGGTCGGCGAAGCCGAGACTGGATCGGTAGGCGTGCGCCGGCGTGACCGCGAACACCGCCAGTGCGGCCAGCCCGACGCGCCGATCCCTGCTCGCTCGCGTCGCGATGGCATAGACGAGGGCACCCGTGACGACGGCGGCGAGCACCGGGTATGTCGCGAGGACCACGTCCGTGGCAGTCTCGCCCCCGCCGAGAAGGAGCGACCCCAGCCACAGGGTCGTGACGAGGAGTGGTTCGCCGGTCGCGACGCCCTCGGGGAGCGCCCACGGCGCGCCGGCCCCACCTAACAGTTGCCCGACGGCGTGCCGGTAGGCATAGGGATCGTTGCTGGAGAGGACGATGCCGTCTCGGACCACTGCTGGGAGCGTGAGCAGTCTGACGGCGACGACGAGGGCGAGTCCGGCCAGGAAGAGCCACCAGGTGCGTCGCGAGGTTGGCCACTCGGACCGAGTGTCGGTGACGCCGAACATCTACCGCATCACTGCAGATCGATATCTGGACAGGTAGAATTGTCGTGTTCCACAGTCAGGGATCGAACGCACAGTGTCATGAGGAAGTACCGTTCTCGGAGGTATCCTCGCTTTCGTCACTGGTCTCCTCAATTTTGGGCTCGTCAGTGCCCTCCGCGTCCGAGTCGCCGTTTTGATCACTCTCATCATCTTGATCGTCAGTACTCGTCTCGACTTCCGGCGAGTCTCCCGGTGTGTCTTCGGGCGAGTCTCCCGGTGTGTCTTCGGGCGTGTCTCCCGGTGTGTCTTCGGGCGTGTCTCCCGGTGTGTCTTCGGGCGTGTCTCCCGGTGTGTCTTCGGGCGTGTCTTCCGGCGTGTCTTCGGGCGTGTCTTCGGGCGTGTCTTCCGGCGTGTCTTCCGGCGTGTCTTTTTTCGATGGGTTCTCGATTTTCTCCGCCCCAATTATCTCGACGACACTCGTTTGGAACTCCACCTCGCTCATGTTCCCGGTCGGATTCTCCGAAATACGAGGTGCGTTCGCCGTTGCTTCGATACTCTCACCTCCGAGGACCCCTTGATTCTGGCTGGGGGAACGGGACTGTAGGTTCATCTGCCCGGCTGTGTCCCCGCCCTGGTCTTCAGTGGGATGAATGACCTTCCAGTACATGAGACCCCAAAACTTCGGCTTCGAGGTCTCGTAGACCAGGCCACACTTGACGTGGTCCGGAGACTGCTGGACGATAGGCTTCCAGTCGTCCTCCCACTTACTCTCGATATAGAGCTCTCCGTCCCCCGAGAACGGCTGGAGGACTCGATCGCCCATTTCGTCGACGGCGGCGGACCTATCACACGGCTCGGTGCTTGCTTCGATAGTCACCGTCGCGTTCTCCGTGTCACTGAGGAATGCGTGCGTAGCGCCACCAGCGATCGAGGCGAATGCGACGAACACCACCACGACTGGGACAAAGAATTTTAGATCAGTCATCGTTTGCCTCCGCGTTTGCCGTCAGACTAGATTCTGGCCGGGTCCCGCTCCCCTGTTCGCTTGCATCACTCGCCTGGCTGGACGCCTCGTCGGACCCGTTGCCGAACCTCCCCTGGGCGTACAGCCCGCCCAGGAGTAGCAGCGAAACGAGCGTGCAGCCAGAGACAATGAAGGACCACACCTCCAGAGTACTATACGATACCCAGAGACTGTAACCTGTGAACGCCGTCAGGATCACCAATCCGAGCTGGAGTTCCCCGGCACTGAACGTGACGGCATCCGAGTCAGAGTCACCGTCGCTTCCCTCGTCCGTCGTCCCGGTGGCCTGATCGGCTTCGGATTCCGCGGTTGCAACACTGGCATCTGAGCCACCGCCATCTGCGTTCTGGCCCCCAGTTTCTGTGACTGTGGTACCGGAGACAACGTTCCAGACCTCGTTGAGGATCAACAGCGATACAGGAACCACAAACAGCGCGGCGAATCCAATGGGCGTGCCGGTGAAGTTGATCACGTAGCCGATGAGGGGGATCGAGAGCAGCGGGCCGAAGGACATCACGGTTCCCTCGACCTGCTCGGCCGGGACGGCCGAGGCGTCCGGATCCTCGTTGTTGTCACCCTTCGTCTCGAATGCAAGACCGTTCTCACCTTCGTTGACGCCAATGACTCTGTGGGTTGTCGGGCGTTCGTCGCCTGACTCGCCGAACGTAATCACGTCGCCGGTCTCGATCTGTTGTGGATCGACGGATTGGACCAGAACTGCGTCGCCGGTGCCGATTGCCGGCTCCATGCTGCCCGAGAGGACCACGTAACTGTGATTCGCGCCGACAGCCTGAGGGACGGCGTAGATTGCGAAGGGAACCACGATAAGGACGAGCACCACCAAACCGAGGCGACTACCCCAGGTCCTGGCTACGTTACGCCAGTCCCGGCCCGGTGTCTGTGCCGCTTCCGTTATTCCGGAGTCCTCCGCTTCCCGGTCGCCAGATGTCTCGTTCGTGGAATCATCACTGGAATCAGTCATCGTCAGTTTGCTCCTCCTCAATTTCATCCTCGCAAAGGGTGACGTAAACCCCGAGGGGCGGGCCGCCCCCGTTGCTGGGTCCCTGGATGTTTCGACAGCCCGAACCTGGCTCCTCTTTGACCTCTACATCACAGATCTCGAAGTTCGATCCCTCGATAGTCACGCTATCCTCCTCGATCTTCGTCCACTTCTCGGATTCTGAGGCGTCAAAAGATATTGTCACAGGGGGCTGTTCGAACTGAATCTCAAGGGGTCCACTCTGGGAGTTCGAGTTTCCGATCTGGCCCGGTGGAACACTGAAACAAATTGTCTTCTCACCATCTCCCTCATCGTGGTTGTCGTCATCCAGACAGGGGCCGACATTCTCGAAAGGGTTCGTCGGGGTATTGTTTCGCCGTTGTTCTGCCTTGAAATTCAATGGGAGTTCGAGCCGACGAGCTTCGGAATCGTCTCCGCCGTCTTCATCATCTTCGTTTTCCTTCCACTTCGGCCACCCGCCGAACGTAGAAACTCCAAAATCACCGTATCCACGTGCGCCCTGTCGGTCGTACTCCCAGGTCAACTCGAAAACGTACTCCTCCCCACTCTCTAGGTGCTTCACTCCTTCCTCCTGGGGAGAGAGTTGTATTCCTCGTAATACCTTGCCGGGAATGTCATTCATCCCAAATTTAGCCAGCTTCTGGCCCTCGAACAATATCGTTAGCTCAAGTTCCCCGTCCAACTCGCTTTCTTCGAGGTCCAGACAGTCCATTCGCAGCCAAACGTAGCCGGGGTTTCCGTCAAGCTTCAGCGTGAACTTCGTGCTGCCCCCAGCCATCTCTTTGTGACTTCCACCCATGGTGCGAATAGTGGTATCCACCGATGGACCACCCTGGTCACCTATCTCACAGTTTTCGGATTTGCACTCAAGGTTCAAATCAAGCCCCCCAACAGCGAGCGTCCCACCGAAACCGTCAACCTCGCCGGTCAGCAGCGCTGACGTCCCGGTCCCAACCCCGGCGCCGGCCCCACCGGCCGCTGCCAGCCCCGTCAGAAGCTTCCGTCTTGTCAGTTCAGAGTTCGGCATGCATCCACCTCCACCAGGTCCCGGGTATCCCAGCCCGAGATCCACCCTCGTTCGTCGTGTGAAGAGTCGCCATCCAAGTACTTAATCGTTGGCACAACCTTGCGAGCCGAGTCGTGACCAGGTCGCTTCGCAGACCAAAATCTCCCGCATGCGCACGTGGGGCTACCCATCCCGTGGATGGCTCCGCTTGCGTCCGAGTTCCCGGTCCGAGTCGTCTGTCGCTGAAACTTCGTCGTCGAGATCATCACTATGTACCACCACACTGGTCGGGATCGGGAACGAGGACGACATCGAACGCGACCGAGTCGCCCTGCGTGACGTTCTGGTCCGCCTGGTCCGCGGGAAACTCCCAGCCCATCGTGACCGCCAGCGAGTCGTCGCCGTCGAGACAACCCCCGATGGCGACCTCGTCCAGCGCGTCGGCCACCGCCGCCAGCGATCCCTCGGCGTCGGGATGGACCAGCCCCTCCCCGAGGTCTTGGGTACCGTTGTCGCCCCCGAACGCGTCGACTCCCATAATGCCGGTATCGTACCACACCTCGACCTGCAGGTGCTCCTGCAGTTCCCCGACGTCGGGAGTGTCGTCGCCCGCTTTTCGCTCGGGTTCGGTGCGTCCGTTCTCGGCGGTCTCGGTCAGCTCCAGTGTGAGCTGTGGCTGAACGCTCGGTGTCTCGCCGTCCGGCGAATCCGGGGTCACCTGAAAGCTGAGCGCTCCAGTGTCGCCCGGCAGGACGTTCGAAACAGTGGCCGTGACGCCATCGTCGGTCGTTTCGACGCCGTCGCCCGACTCCGAGACGACGCGGTCGTTGTGGGTCGCCCGCCAGTCCGACTGGAGGCTGACCTCGCTGGCGCCGGTGATCGTCGCGGAATGCGTGTACGCGAGTGCATCGTCCGTGAGCAAGGAGAGCCCCGTCACGGACGCGAGGCCAGTGGCTCCAGCGCCGGCGAGCAGGCGTCGTCTGGTTAGGGATGTTGGTTTCATGCAATCTGTCCGTTCTCCGCTATGACGTACTGTCGTAGATAGCCTGAACTTCTGCACTCGAGAGTGCTCGATCGTATATCATGACCTCGTCAATGTCGCCCTCGAAGTATCGGTCGTCACCGTTTCCGTGCGTCCCGATGGTCGTGACGTCGCCAAGCCCATTGTAGTCAACAGTTTGGGAATGCGAAGTCGAGACTACGTCGGCTCCGTCGACATAGACCGTTTGTGCGTCGTTTGCAGAATCCGCGACGTATGCGACGTGATGCCACTCTCCGCTGGTAAGTTCATCGCCAGTAATCGTCGTTGGCCAGTTACTACCATCGTGATAGAACCCTCGGAGGTAGTTTCCCGACGTATGCGCACGAAGACCGATATGATCCCCAACCGACACAATCTCTTGCTGGCCACCGCCCTGATATCGAATCCATGCCATCAGAGTGACTGAATCGGATTCGGTCACCAAGCCCTCGATCTCTACGTAGTCCCCGTCACCGTCAAACGACCCGGCGTCGTTCACCTGGCCGCCAGTCGACGACACATCGCCCTCGATAGTTCCGTCGTTGTCGTTGCCCGAAACGTCGTCGGCAATTCCATCCTGCACCGTATCGAGGGGGTAGTGGCCCGAGAGACCCGATCCAATATCGATTCCGTCGTTGTGGCGACTCTGTTCGGCGATAAACGACAGGTCGAATCCGGCAGAATCGGTTTGTATCTCGTTGCCGACGTCTGTCGGCACGTTCCACTCGAAACAGACACAGGTATCCGCGGTCGATTCTGAACTGGATTGGGCTGGGAATGGTGTCCGCTCCGACGAACCGGCGGCCCCCGCGCCGTCCAGGGGAGCACCGATTTGAAGTCCCGAGAGCACGTTGCTAAGACTGCCGCGGGAGATGATGCTTCCCTCGGTTGTTTCATCCCCGTCCGTGCAGTATCGCAGGGTGGCGTCGATAGCGTCGGCCAGTTCCCCGTTACCGTCGCCAGGATCCCCGCCCGAGTCGTCGACGTCTGCCTCCGGCTCTGTTTGGCCGTTATCTGCGTTCTCGGTCAGTTCGCCCTGTAGGCGCATGAATGCCGGGTTATCGACGACGGAAAAGCAGAACTCGATCGAGCCGCTATCTCCGGGCTTTACGTCCGCGATTTCGTACGAACCTTCTGCAGGGCTTCCGTCTATCGTTCCCGACTCCGTCGTGCTGTCAGTTGTGACGCCATCCTGGTCAAGTGAGGACTCGAAATGAACGGTGAGGTTTAGTTCTCCGGCCGTCAGCTCGTTGTTCGCAAAGGATTCCTGGTCGTTGAACAGTGCGCCCGTCCCGAAGCCGGCTCCGATACCTGCCGCTCCAACGGCCGTCGTGCCGGCCAGGATCTTGCGGCGCGTCAGTGTGATTCGTTCGTCGCTCATCGAATACCCCCTCCCTGGGGAAACCCACCGGCGGAGTCGAACCGCCGTGCTCCAAGTGGGTCGATCCGAATCGCTCAGGGACTGAGCGTCACGTTGTCCAGATAGCCCGTATCGGACCCGTTTCGATACTCGCCACGGATCCTGAGTTCGGTCAAATCACCGAGAACCGTCTCGATCTCGGGCTGGCTTGCAGCACTACCATTAATCTCCCAGTTTCCGGTGTCATCGAGCGGCACATCGTAGGGCGTCCACGTCTCAGAGCTTCCGTCACCGGGGTTCTGGCTCGTATCGTACGTCATCGTCAGTCCACCTCCCTCCAGAATGATATCGTCGCTGTCGAACTGAGAAGGAGAACCGTCGAACTCTTGCATCAGATCGAACTGGAGAGTTCCCCCATAGAAACCGGATTTGTCGCCCAGGAACTTGCCCGGGGCCTTGAAGTACCAAACCCCGCCTTGCACGTCATCGGTAGCCGAGATCGACGGCGCAGGATTGCCCTGAGATGTTTCGTAGTTGGGAACAGCTGCACCGCCCTGTGCGTCCCCCGTTATTTGCCACCCGTCGTCGTCCGTTTCGAATGTGGACGTAATTGGGCCAGGAGAATCGGTCTCAGGCGAGATCGGAAGCGTTCCGGGTCCGATTTCCGAGCCGTTGACATCAACCACGACTGTGTAGTCGTCCGGTGACGACGCGTTCGTGACGTTCTGGTATTCGATGAAGATCGTATCGCCCGACGTGACGCTGAGACTGCCACCCAGAGTGAATTCGATAGCAGTATCGCCGTCACTAGCAGTCGTTCCAGAGGCCGACATCGAGTCGATGCTCGTATCGGACCGTTCGACGCCTGCATTCAGAACGTCACCCGATCCGACGTCTCCCAGGCCGAAATCCGACGGGTAATCAATCGTGATGCTCGACAGGGTCTCGCCGTCGAGACCTGACCCAACCGGAACTTCGAGTCGGTGGATACTGTCGGTCTCGCCAGCCGTATCTGGTGACGCCTGTATCGAGACCACGTCCGGGATGTCAGTTTCGCCGCAAGGGTTTTGGACACCGTCATTGTGACGGCACTGCTGTGCGTGGAACGAGAGGTCGAATTCGACGGAGTCAGACTGAATTTCGTTGCCGACACCCTCGAATGGGACTTCCCAGTCGACACAGATACATGGGTTCTCGACTTCGGCTGAACCCGTTCCGTCGAAACAGGCCTGGCCGCCAGGCTCGGCTACTCCACTATCGCCATCGAGTGGGAGCCCGGTGTCGAGGAGGTCAGCCAGCGTCCCGCTAAAAGCGGGAGTGTCGCCGATAGGTTCCGCGTCTTCGGGTTCGAACCCATCGCCCACTTCACCTATCTCGCAGTATCGGACCGTTACCTCGACGTTCTGTGCGAGTTCGCCATCACCGTCGATGTCGGCTTCCGGGGCGTCCTCGTCGTTCTCCTCTTCAGCGTTGGCCTCCGGTTCGGTCACGCTGTTCTCGTCGTTCGAAATCAGGTCACCACAGAGCCAGAGGTACGCCGGGTTATCGTCGATTTGTGGACAGAAGGCAAGCAATCCACTGTCGCCGGGTTTGACGTCGGACAGTTCCGCGCTCACTGTCTCACCGTCAACCGAACCGGCGACAGATCCTGATCCTGCCATACCCTGGTCCCAGTAGGAGTAGTAACCGACGAGCAGATCGAGCGTCCCTGCCGTGATGACGTTCCCTTCGAACGACTCTGTGTCACTGAAGAGGGCACTCGTTCCGAGGCCCGCTCCTGCTCCCGCCAGCCCCACCGCACTCGCACTGGCCAGGATCTTGCGCCGCGTCAGTGTGATTCTGTCGTCCGTCATTTGTAACCCCCACCTGGGGAAACCCACCGGCGGAGTCGAACCGCCGTGCTCCTAGTGGGCGAGTCAGTCTTCGAGATCGATCACTGCCCGACGCCCGTCCGAGAGTTCGATCTCGATGGCGTCGAGGTCTCCTTCGTGAGTGTCTTCCCACGCTGATCCGGTTGCGAACCGGAATGCGCGAACTTCCTCGTCGCGGTAATTCTTATGGGTCGAATCTGCGCTGGCCACATAGTCCGACCAGTCGAACGACCCAGTTGACTGGAGATCCGCGAGGGTAACTCCGGTCTCCTGACCGAGATAGGGTGGACTGTTCGTGTCGGTCGTATCGTAGTCGTGGTTGTAATCGTAGAACGTCAACTGGTTGGTACCCTGGTCGGTCTGCCACGTGAGCCACGAGTTCGTACTGACATTCTTGTTTAGCGCGTCTGCCGGAAGCGCTTGGAGTTGCCGGCCGTACCAGCTCGCATCGTCATTGGTCCCATCCGTGAACGTGAAAATCTCCATGAAGTAATCCTGGGCCGCTCCTGGAGGGCGCCGGGTTCTGTACCGGACAGACTCGATGTCGCCGACAGTGAACGTCGCCAGAGAGTCTACGTAGTACGGTCCGAATCCCTGGTCAAAGCTCACGTATAGCTGTTCATCGTCTGTCCCATCCGAGTTCTGTTGGGTTGGATCGTCCGTCCAGTAGCCTGAACCAAGATATCCGTCACCACTCTGGGCCTGGAAACCAGTGTGCTGGGCCGCCTTCGGACCTAACTCGATGCGCTGTGTTTGGAACGGATTGTCGTTATGACGTGCCTGCTCGGCGTGGAACTTAAGGTCGAATTTGAATCCGTCTCCCTGAACAACGTTCCCAGTTTCACTTGGAAGTTCGAGCAGGAGATACCAGGTCGCAGCGTGGTCCCCGCTACCCACCTCCAATGGATCCCCGTTTTCGTTGCGGAGTAACACACCGGTATTGTAGACGTTGTACGTGTCCTGAACTGTCGAATCACTCGGCGTTGTGGAATCCAGAGAGGAGTTGTTCAGGTAGCTCTTTGGTGGATTGGCGTCGTTGTTCGGCGCGACTCCAGCCCCGGAGAGGCTTCCATACACGAGGGCGAGCATATGATTTTCAAGTTCCCCCTCGTCCTCGCTGACTTCTGGTTCAGGTTCCTCGTACCCGTTCTCGTAAGATTCCAGGTTGGCCGTGGACACCTGAACGTATCCTGGATTGTCGGACACCTCTATCTCGAAGCAAATGATCGCCCAATCCCCCGGTTTGACGTCTTCGACGCTCAATCCAGCTGTTATCCCACCATCGGCCGTTTCACTGATATCCTCTATAGCGTGCACGTAGTTCGTCTGGTCGTCATCTATCCGATCAGCCCAATATTCGTTCGCCCCCTCCAGACTCGCTGTCACGCTCATGTCGAGATTTCCTGCCGTTAGCGAGTTGTTTTCGAACGATTCCTCGTCGCTGAATAGCGCACTCGTTCCGAATCCAGCACCCAAACCTGCTGTTCCCACGGCTGTCGCTCCAGCCAGGAGTTTCCGTCGCGACAGTTGCATGCGGTTGTCTGACATCGTGATTACCCCATCCTGGGGAAACCCACCGGCGGAATCGAACCGCCGAACGTGCCAAGGTGGGACCGAATTGACTACAGATTATCAGGAGGGGTTACTGAACCAGTCCGCATACTGGGAATCGAGGTTCTGGTAATACTCATCGAATTCAGGGTAATCGTCGTCGATTGTGACCCCTTCACTAGGCGGCTCAAAGTTCTCAGAGCCTGGAACCACGATGATAGCTGGCACTTCTTCGACAGTGTCCTCAAAGACACCAGGATCGGAGTGCATAGTCTCAATATCGTAGTCATTATCGGAGGACCGATTCTCCAACCACGGGTCGTAGACATCGAACAGCGGATTGTTCGCTTCCACATCGTCCCGCGGCGAATCTACAGGTGGCGTCACAGTTCCGTTCGTAATCGTCACTGTAACGCTTACCTCGTTCCCCACCGGTGAGTCGGCAGTATCGAATAAGTTGATATCCAACGTACCGGACCCACTACCGGCTATTTCAGGATCCTCTTCACCCGAAGCGGTGTGATTTGGCCGGCTAATTTCATATTGATAGGTAACGCCACTATCGAACTGGCGCTCCAAATGGATCGTGTGGTTATCACCTGCCTCATTTTCTTCCGCGATGAACGTCATATCAATCGCTAGAAGATCATCGTCGTCGTTGTACGCCTCCCGAATCGTAGCCTCCATCCCGAAGTCGTTGTAGTCGAAGTCGCCATTGTCCTGGTCCTCGTATCCGATGTAGACGTTCTCGACCGATTCAGTCGCACACGGATTGGTTGCGCCATCGTTGTGGCGGCTCTGGACCGCGTGGAAGGTTTGGTCGAATCCAACTCGGTCGGTCTGGACCTCGTTGCCCGTCGACCGCGGGAGATAGAGCAACAGACACAGACAACTGTCGCTGACACCGGCCGGGTAAGGAGCTCGGTCATCGGAATCTGGGTTGCTGTCAAGGGGTAGCCCGACACTCATCGACGAGAGGACACCTCCCAACGATCCATTATCGATGACGTTTCCCACGTTACTGTCGATGAATCCAACTACATCGGTGTCTTCATCACCTGGATGTGGATCGTCGGAATCGAATGGAATGATCACATCCTCGTCGAGTTCACTTCCCTCGCCTTCGCCGGATCCATCTTCGACAATCGGCTCTGGTCGGGGACAATGGAAGAGAACCGCCTGTAGTTCATCGGCTAATTCTCCCGCCCACGCCCCCGTATCTTCGTCATCAACTTCGGATTCTGGTTCTGTAATCCCATTTTCTGCATTTTCCGTGAGCGTTCCACAGGTCCAGAGGTACGCCGGATTGTCGTCGATGTCAAAGCAAAATTGGGCAACGCCCCAATCTCCCGGTTTCACGTCGGTAGCAGAAATGCTGAAGGCCGGGTCATCATCTTCGCTATCTCCGATTGGACCAGCTCGAATGCCTCCGCCCGCGCCGTGGTAGTACGTTTCGGCACTCACGACCAGATCCAGTGAGCCAACCGTGAGGGTATTGTTCCCGAACGATTCTTCGTCGCTGAAGAAGGCACTCGTGCCGAGGCCCGCTCCTGCGCCGGCCAGCCCCACCGCTCCCGTACTGGCCAGGATCTTGCGCCGCGTCAGTTTGATTCTGTCGTCGTCCGTCATGTGTTACCCCCTCCCGGGGAAACCCAGCGGCGGAATCGAACCGCCGATAATCCGGTCTGGGTCTGGCCACTATGGTGGCTTATTAACTCGAAGGTTCGACGTCAGCTTCCTCCGATTCATCATCCTCCGTGAATGGGTTCGTGGGCTCGTCGTTGTGACGGGACTGCTCAGCGTAGAACGTCACTTCATATTCGAGTGAGTCTGACTGGATTCTGTTACCCACATCAGTTGGTATCTCCCAATCTATGCAAACACAGGGTCCTTCCTGAGTTTCGCTGTCTTCACTGCTTGGATACGGAGTTTCCACCTCATCCGGTTCTTCTCCTTCATCTCCATCAATCAAAAAGCCGTCTTCATCTGCCAAATCGGCGAGCGTGTAGTCTTCTGGATTCGTCATCTGACGAATCACGTCGTATCCACCGTCCTCGTTTGGTTCGCAATAAGAGGCAGTAACCTGGATGGCCTCACTGAGGTCGCCCTCACCTTCACCGGATGGAACGTCGTCAAGAGATCCAGCATCACCTTCCGATGTGTCTTCGTCTTCGTCGTCCGCCTCTGGTTCGGTTAACCCGTTTTCGTAATCCGTTAGGCCCGTTACGTTAACCCACACCCACGCATCGTTGTCAACAACTCGAGGACAGTACACTGCACTACCGCTATCGCCTGGCTTGACGTCTACAAGCGAGTATCCAATTTCAGTTGTTTCACCGTCATCAGTGGCATCTCCTTGAACTATTCCACTGTTTGGACCACTCAGATTTCCGCTTACGCTTCCTTGATCAGCTGAGTAGTCGAACTCAACAAAGAGGTCCAGCTGTCCCGCAGTCAACGAGTTGTTCGTGAACGACTCCGTGTCGTTGAAGAACGCACTAGTCCCCAGCCCCGCACCCGCACCGGCTGCCCCGATCGTCGCGAGGCCGGCCAGCGTCTTTCGCCGTGAGAGTTCGTATTTCTCCGTCATGGTTTGTCCAGTCCGGGTTGCTCCGGACCTGTTGCATCCTCCCGACCCCCACCCCCATAGCTAATTGCAGCCTCAAGTGGTGCGAATGGATGGTTCCGAGGAGTGAGTGGCCGGTTTGAGGGTGCAAATGGCCGGTTTGAATCGATTAAGGACTACACTAATCGCGGGACGGTGTGGATATCCGGAGTCTGGTGCACACTATCTAGACCATTTATGGGCAATGATCTACAATTGGATGACACGCACAGTCGCTGGGATTGGTCCACCGTGGTGGGATGCGGGATACCCAGTGAGAGAGATACAGCGCACGTCGCCGATCGAGTCGGCGCAGGAACGACCTGCCGGTCGACGCGGCGGCGTGCACCGACAAGATCGAGTTGGGGATGGGAATGGGAATCGCACACACCGACAGTCCGAGCATCGAACCGGGAGAGATACACGACATCCTGCGCAACGACCGCCGGCGCCAGGTGATCGAGCAGCTCCGGAGCCGGTACGAACCGCTGGAACTCCGGGAGCTCTCCGAGCGAATCGCCGCGGCCGAGTCCGGCGAGTCGCCCGCGCCGCGCAACGTACGCGAGAGCGTGTACAACTCCCTGCATCAGACGCATCTGCCGAAACTCGACGAGCAGGGCATCATCGACTACGACAAGGACCGCAAGACCGTCGAGATCCTCGAGGGCGCGAGCGATGTCGAGGTCTACATGGAGGTCATCAACCGCTACGGGATGACCTGGGCGACGTTCTACCGGACGCTAGGGGTCATGTCGCTGCTGGTGGTCGTCGCGTCCGACGCTGGGGTCCCCCTCGTGGCCGACGTGCCGGCGCTCGCCTGGGGAAGTGCCTTCCTGGGCCTGTTCGCCGTCTCGGCGTGCTACCAGCTGTGGTCCCGGCGCTGGTTCTACCTCCGCCAGCTCCTGGCCTGATGATCACGTTTTGGGATCCGTCGTCCCGCCGCGGCCGGAATCGCCTCACTCGACGCGTTCGACGCGATCCGCCGCCTCGCGAGCCAATTCGAAGAGGTCGTCGGGCTCTGCCTCGCGGACGTCCGCGAGCGTTGCCGCGGTCTCGGGGAGGCTCGGTGCCACCCGATTGCAGCCCGCGGGGATCGTGGCGTCGTCGAAGGTCCCGATCTCCCGGGCGCGCGCCGTGATCTCTGACTTGTCCATCGTCAGCAACGGCCGGTGGACCGGCATGTCGACGGCGGCCGACGTCACGGCCAGGTTGGTGGCGGTCTGGCTGGACTTCTGGCCGACGGCCTCGCCGGTCACGATCCCCACGGCATCGAGGTCGTCGGCGACGGCCGCCGCGATGGCGAACAGGAACCGGCGGACGGAGAGCATCCGGAGGCCGTCCATCGTCTCGACGAGGCGGTCGATGCCCTCGCCGCCGGGCGCGACGCGCATCGTGAGGTCGGGTGCGTACGTCCGGAGGTCGTCGACGGTGGCCGCCGCCCGGGCTCTGTGGTCCGGGCCGCCGTAGTCACCCAGGTCGACGTAGAGGGGATAGACCGGCGAGCCGCGCGTCATGGCCTCCCGGGCGGCGACTGGCGAGTCGATCCCGCCGCTGAGCAGGGCGACGAGTGGGGCCTGGCTCCCGAGCGGAAGGCCGCCCGGTCCCGGGCGCTTCTCGCAGAAGACGAAGGCACGCTCCGGGCGCGCCTCCACGTAAAAGGTGTAGTCTGGCGAGTCGAGGTCCACCTCGGGATCCACGCCCGTTGCCGCCGCTGCCTCCCAGACGGCCGCGCCGCCCTCCCGCTCAAGGTCGGTGCTCGCGAACGGGTGAGCCTCCCGTTCCCCGGCACGGCGGGCGCGGACCGCGAAGCTCCCGCCGTCGTAGTGTTCGCGGGCGGCCGTGGCCAGGGCCCCACAGATCGCGTCCAACGTGGGGTCGACGACCGTCGCGGGGCTGGCCGAAACGACGCCGAAGGTGTCCGAAGCGGTCCGGGTCGCGGCCGCCACCGCGTCGGTCGAGGTGTGGACGTACAGTCTGCCGTGCTCGACCGCCACGTCGCCCGGAACCTCCCGGTCTGCGAGGAGGCCGGCGAGGTTGTTCCGGAGCCGGCGCTCCATGGCGTGCTGGACCTGTGGGCTCTTGACGCCGACCTCCCCGTGGCGAACCACGACGGTGTCGGCGCCCGGCGGATGCATGGACACTCGTTGCGGTCTCGGCGGGATAGCGGTGTCGGCCTGGCCCGAGACGACTCAGAAGGTTGAGAGTTCGCCCGCGACGACGCGCTCGGTGACGTCGGTGACGTTTGCGAGTTCGCGGTCGATGGCCGCCTCGACCTCCTCCCTGATGTCCGCGAGGGCGACGTCGTCCATCGTCGCGATCTGGGCGTCCGCGACGTGGGGCTGATCGATGGGCTTGCCGATCTGGCTGAGGAGACGGACCTGGATCTGGCGGATGCCGTCGACCTCCGCGACCACCGTCTCGGCGACCTCGGTCGACAGGAGGTTGTAGATCTTGCCGATGTGGTTGACGGGGTTCTTGCCGCTCGTCGCCTCCATGCTCATCGGCCGGTTCGGCGTGATGAGGCCGTTGGCGCGGTTGCCGCGTCCGACAGAGCCGTCGTCGCCCTGCTCGGCGCTGGTGCCCGTGACGGTGAGGTAGATCGAGCCCTCCTCGTAGTCGTCGGCCGTGTTCACGTGGACGGTCACGTCGCGGTCGGTGACCTCACGGGCGACCTCGCCGACGTAGTCGCGGACGGCTTCGACGGCGTCCCGGTAGTCGGCCATGTCCTGGACGTGCTCGTCGATCATTGCGACGGCGACGGTCACGTCGATCCGGTCACCCTCGCGCTTGCCCATCACCTTCACGTCCTGGCCGACGACGGGGTTGTCGTCGCTGTAGGGACCGGTCAGTCGCCGCTCGACGGAGCGGACGATCCGTTCGGTCTCGGTCAGGGGGGCGTGGCCGACCCCGTAGCTCGTGTCGTTGGCCATCGGAACCGCCCCCTCCTCGCCGAAGACCGTCTGGAGGTCGCCGCTGCCCTCGCCGAGTCGCACGTCGACGATGACCTCGTTGCCCACGTCGAGGAACGGGAAGTTCTCCTCGAGGTAGTCCCGCGCGGCCTCGAGCGCGATGGTCTCTGCCGGAATGCGCTCGCCCTCGTAGGTCTTCGTCGCGCGCCCGACGATCAGGAGGTAGATGGGTTCGAGGACCTCGCCCCCGCCGAATGCAGGCGCCGCGTTGCCGGCGACGAGCTGGGTCTCGTCGGTGTTGTAGTGCAGGACCGTCCCGAAGCGGTCGAGGTAGGTCTGGGCCAGCGCCCGGGAGACGCGCTCGGCGATGCCGTCACAGATCGAGTCCGGGTGCCCGAGGCCCTTGCGCTCGACGATCTCGACCTCCTGGTCCTCCACCGGCGTCCCGGCGGCGGGCTCGACGCGAATGTTCCGCTCGGTCATTGCCGGTCCTTGCGCAGGGGCCAGTCTATAACTTTCGGAAACTTTTCCGTCGCGTTAGATTACTCACAATCATCGACAGTGCCGCCATTTTGCGCTTCGAGCAGCATGCCCAGGTACGACGTGCGGATGCCATCGGCGGGGTCGAGATCCAGGGACCGGAGGACCTCGTTAGCGCCTTCGCGCGCCCGTTCGACCTCGTCCTCCCGGTTCACCTCGGTCTCGACCTCGACGAACTCCCCGAGCCCGTCGACGGCGTCGAGCGTGACGACGTAGCCCGCGAGCGCGAACCGCTCGCGGTCCTTGGCGACCGTCGCGGCCGACTCGAAACCGAGCCCCGAGAGGGCGGCCGCCATCGCCTCCCCGTCGTCGACGGTCGTCTCGGCCTCTTCGCGAGTCTTCGATTCCGTCTCGATCAGTGGTCCCTTGTAGGTGAGTGCGGTGGTTCCGTCCTCCCCGTCCGGGTCCGTCTCCCGGCGGAGTCGGAGTGCCTCGTCGGTCGCGGCGAAGTCCCGGTGTGGCGCGTCGTAGTACGTGTCCTCCTGGCGGACCGTCCCGAGGGAGTCCGCACCCAGTTCGTCGAGTACTGGCCGAACTTCCTCGTGGGTCGCTTCGATCTTCACCTCGACCTCGTACATGGCACGTCCCGGGGAACGGACCGGAGTGGGACGTACGTTTGGATCTGCCCACGCCGGACGCGAACGGTCGCGGGGCAGTCCCCTCGCTCTCCCGGGCAGGTGGCTGGGGTTTTGCAGGCCATGCGCGTTTTCGCCTGCACCACGAGGTGACGTCCATGCACGTCTCGCCGTCGAGCGGTCGGGAACGGGTTGGCTGGATCCTCGTTGGCCTCGTTATCGCGGCGCCGGTCGTCCTCGTGGTCAGCTCGTTCGTTGGCTCGCTGACCGTGGCCCTGTTCCTGTACTACGCGACTCGGCCGGCCAACCGGTGGCTCTACGCTCGCACGAGTCGCCGCTACCTCAGCGCGACGGTCACGCTCCTGCTCGTCGGGCTGCCCATCCTGCTGATCGTCACGTACGCAGCGTACGTCGGCCTCCAGGAACTGGACCAGTTTCTCCAGGCGACCGACCTCGAGCAGGTCCGGTCGGCCCTCCAGCCGTACCTCGGGAGCGCGTCCTCGTTCGACCAGGACCAACTGGTCGGTCTCGTCCAGGGGAACCTCTCGCGAATCGGGTCCGTCGTGGGAATGGTGGCGGGTTCGCTCCTGCGTTTCTTCGTCGTCCTCACCGTCACGTACTTCCTCCTCGTCGACGACGGCAAGATCGGCGACTGGTTCCGGAGGAGCTTCGACGACAACCCGGCCGTCGTGCAGTTCGGCGAGGACGTCGACGGGGACCTGACCACCCTCTATTCGGGGAATCTGCTCATCATCGTCGCGACCGGCGCAATCGCCGTCGTCACCTTCCTCGCCCTCGACCAGGTGGCGCCAGGCGGGTCCGGGATCAGCTATCCGATCCTGCTCGGTCTGTTGATCGGGATCGGCACGCTGATCCCGGCGATCGGCATGAAGATCATCTACGTCCCCTACACGGCCGTGCTCCTCTGGCGGACCCAGACGGGACCGGGGTCGCCGCTCTGGTTTCCGGTCGTCTTCTTCGTCGTGACCCTTATCGTCGTCGACCTCCTGCCCGACACGGTCGTCCGGTCGTACATCGCCAGCGGCGACTACCACAAGGGGCTCGTCATGCTCGCGTACGTCCTCGGAGCCGCCGTCTTCGGGTGGTACGGCATCTTCCTCGCACCGCTGTTGCTCGTCCTGTTCGTCCACTTCGCGCGGGACGTGTTCCCGAACCTGGTGTGAGAGTCAGGTCGGCGGACATCGGGTCCCAACATCCTGCCCGTTCGCGTGCCGCCGAAAGACGTCGCCGTATCACGGGTCGAATCGGCGTAAGGTCACGTTATCCCTCTTCGTCCGTCAGAACCGACCTCGAACGATCACGGGGCGTTTGAGCGAGACGGGCGTAGCGTCGACGATGGCCTCGATTCCCAGGAGCTACGCGGTCGTCGCAACGGCGGTGCTCGTGTTCGCAGCCGGGCTGGTCGGTGCCGTGGCGGTATCCCAGCCGTCTCCGGTCTCGGCCCAGGAAGAACCCGCGAACGACTCCACCACACAGAGAACGTCGAGTGCGTGTGACTACGCGTCGCTGTACGACCAGACGAACGACGCGGTGGTAAGCGTCAGAACCGGGTCCGGCCAGGGATCCGGCTTCGTCTACGACCAGGTGGGTGAGAACGGCTCTTACGTGGTCACCAACGCCCACGTCGTGGGTGACGCCGCGACCGTCACCCTCCAGTTCGCCGGCGAGGAGACGCGCGAGGTGGAGGTCGTCGGCCGTGACCGACTGACCGACCTCGCGGTGGTCCAGGTTTCGGACACGCCGAGGTACGTCCAGGCCCTCCCCGTCGCCGACGAGCGGCCGCACCACGGGACGCGAGTCGCGGCGCTCGGCAACCCGTTCGGCCTCGAAGAGACGATCACCCACGGCATCGTCAGCGGGCTCAATCGATCGATGCCGACGCAGTTCGGCTTCGCGGTCCCGGACACGATCCAGACAGACGCACCGATCAGTGCGGGCAATAGCGGCGGCCCGCTGGTCACGTGTGAGGGGACGGTCGTCGGCGTGAACAGTGCGGGAATCTCCTCGCCCCGGGCCGAGAACATCGGCTTCGCGGTCTCCCAGGCCATCGTTCAGGAGGTCGTGCCGGACCTGATCGAGCGCGGCGAGTACGCACACCCGTACCTCGGTGTCCGCGTCGCGCCGGTCACGCCCGAGGTCGCCCCCGCGTACGGCCTCGACGAACCTCGCGGCCTGGTCGTCCTCACCGTGGCCGATACTCCGGCGACGGACGCCCTCCAGGGAGCGACGGGCCAGGAGGTCGTCTCCGGACAGCGAATACCGGTCGGTGGTGACGTGATCGTGGCGATCAACGGGTCGCAGATCGACTCCCCCGAGGACCTGTCCTCGACGCTGATCACGCAGACCGAGCCGGGATCCACCGTCCCGGTCACGATCGTCCGGGACGGCGAGCGAATGACCGTCGAGGTCCCGGTCACGGAGCGTCCCGATCCGACCGACCCGTCGAGCGAGCGGTAACCCGGATCGACACGCCACCGCGACGCGGCGGTGGATAACGTTTTCAGTACGCTCCCCCAGGGTCGGCCATGGGCGCGTACGACCCCGTCGAGTCCCCGGACGAATCCACCCTCTTTCCGTACCACGACACGGCGCCGCCCGCGCTCGCCGACGTCGAGGCCGCCCACGAGGTGGTTGGGCGTCACCTCCCCGCGACACCCCTCGTCCGGAGCGAGAGTCTCTCGGCCGCCCTAAACGCGGACGTGTACCTGAAGCGCGAGGATACGCTCCCGACGGGCGCGTTCAAGGTCCGGGGCGGCGTCGCGCTCGTCGCGGACCTGGCCGAGGAGTTTCGCGATCCGGGTCTGATCGCGGCGAGCACCGGCAACCACGGCCAGTCCATCGCCTGGGCGGGCCGGCGGTTCGACGTGCCCGTCACCATCGCCGTCCCCGAAGACGCGAATCCCGACAAGGTAGCGGGGATGCGCCGCCTCGGCGCCGACGTCGTGTCCCACGGAGCCGACTTCGACGAGGCACGAGAACACGTCGAGTCCCTCGCAGCGCGCGAGGGCTACCGGTACGTCCACTCGGCCAACGAGCCGACCCTGGTCGCCGGCGTCGGCACGGCGGGCCTGGAGGTCGTCGAGGACTGTCCCGACGTCGACGTCGTCTTCTCGCCCGTCGGCGGCGGGTCCTCCGCCGCCGCGTACTGTCTGACGGTCGGCGAACTGACGAACGCCGACGTCATCGGCGTCCAGTCGGCTGGCGCCCCGGCGATGTACCACGCCTGGACGAACGGGACGCTGGAGCCACAGGACACCGCCGAGACCTTCGCAGAGGGTATCGCGACCCGCGTCCCGTTCGCGCTGACCGCCCGGATCCTCGACGCGCACCTCGCCGACTTCCGGCTCGTGCCCGACGAGGCCATCCGGGACGCCGTCGCGCGGCTGTTCGTCGACGACCACCTCGTCGTGGAGGGAGCGCCGGGCGCCGCCGTCGCCGCTGCCCTCGACGCCGGCGACGAACTGGCCGGGAAGACGGTCGTGCTCCCAATCACCGGGCGAAACATCGACCGCGACCGCTTCGAGGGACTCCTCGCGGCGAGCGACTACGGTACCTGAGGCGGTAACACCGGGGGCGCGGCGTCTCGGGTCGTCGAAACGTTGTGCTTAAGAGTGCAACGCCAGACCATCAGGGTATGAGCAACGACGACGCGCCCGACGCCGACGACGAGGCCGCGGCGGACGCGGAGACGGAAGCGAGTGAAGATGCAACGGGTCTCCAGGAGGGAGATTTCGTCGAACTGGCCTACACTGCCTGGACCGTCGAGGGTGACCAGCTCGTCGACACCACCGACGCGGAGGTCGCAGAGGAAGAGGGCGTCGGCGAGGACCAGGAGTTCGCGCCGCGGACCATCGTTCTCGGCCAGGGCCACATCTTCGAGTCGGTCGAAGACGACATCATCGGGAGGGAGGTCGGTGACGAGGGTAGCGTCGTCGTTCCCGCCGACGAGGCCTTCGGCGCGTACGACGACGAGCAGGTCCGGACCGTCAGCAAGGACAAGATCCCCGAGGACGACCGCTACCCCGGCGCGCAGGTCCAGATCGACGGCCAGCAGGGGTTCGTCGAGACGATCATTGGCGGCCGCGCGCGCGTCGACTTCAACCATCCGCTGGCCGGCGAGGACGTCGAGTACGAGTACGAGGTCGTCGACGAGGTCGAGGACCGCGAGGCGAAGGCCCAGGGCCTGCTCTCGATGTTCCTCGACCTCGACCTTGACGTCTGGTTCCAGACCGACACCGTCGAGGAGGAACAGCTCGTCGAGGACGACGAGGACGAGGACGGCGACGAGGGCGACGCCGACGAGGAGGCCGAACCCGAGTACGAGACCGTCGAGGTCGAGAAGGACTCGCTGTACATCGAGGCCGTCCCGCAGCTGACGATGAACCAGCAGTGGATGATGCAAAAGCAGCAGATCGGCCAGCAGCTCATCGACCTGCTCGACCTCGACCGCGTCGTCATCCAGGAGACCATCGACGGCGGCGGCATGGGTATGCCCGGCATGATGGGCGGCATGGGTGGCGGTGGCGGCGGTGGCGGGCTCGAGGAGGCCCTCGAGGAGGCCGACATCGACGCCGACGACCTCGAGGACGTCGAGGAGATCGCCGACGAGATCGACTCGGCCTCGGAGTAACTCAGACCGGCGTCGCGTTTTCGCGCGTGTAGAGTACACCAGCGACGGATACACCCTCGAGCACCGGGAGCGCGACCAGGATCGTCGCCATGCCGGCCACGATTCCTGAGACGCCGCGCGGGCCGCCCTGGACCCAGAAAGGGTAGGAGACGGCATTCGAGGTACCCTGCTGGACGGGGAAGGGTCGTGTCACGTCCGTCGTGAACCCGACCGTCCCGGACCCGTACGTATTCGTGAAAATCTGACCGCCGGAGTCAGACGATGATGTGCGCGGCGATGTCCTCGCGGACGATCGTCCCGCAGTAGGCACACCGGACGCCCTCGTCGAGGACGTCGAATCGCGACTGGACGGGTTCGTCCTCGGTGGTGATGCAGTTATGGTTCGGGCACGCGAGCACGCCGACGACCTCCTCGGGCCGCGAGACGCGGTGTTTCTCGATCACGTCGTAGTCCCGGACGATGTTGATCGTCGCCGCGGGCGCGATCAGCGAGAGAACGTCGACTTCGGACTGGCTGAGTTCGCGATCCTCGACCTTGACGAGGTCCTTCCGGCCGAGGCGGTCCGAGGGCACGTTCATGCCGATGGAGACCTCTTCGCCGCCGGAGCCGTCGATGCCGACGATGGCGAGGACGTGCAGCGCCTGCCCGCCGGGGACGTGGTCGATAACGGTGCCGTTCTCGATTTTGCTGACGCGCAGTTCGGTCTCGTCGGTCATCGCGATCCCTCCAGGAGCAGGTCGAGCAGGGCCATCCGGACCGGCACGCCGTTGTGCGCCTGCTGGAAGTACGTCGCCTGCGGCGTCCCGTCGACGTCCTGGGCGATCTCGTCGACGCGAGGCAGGGGGTGCATGACAGTCAGGTCGTCGCTGGCCGCTTCGAGCGTCTCGGCGTCGATCTGGTACTCGCCGGCGACCGCGCGGTACTCGCTCTCGTCGGGGAAGCGCTCGCGCTGAATCCGGGTGACGTAGAGGACGTCGAGGTTCGGGAGGATGGCCTCGAGATCGGTGTGTTCCTTGATGGAGGCGCCCTCCTCATGGAGGTCGTAGCGGACGTTTCGCGGGAGTTTGAGGCTCTCGGGGCTGATGAAGTGCTGGCGGGCCCCGAAGTTCGAGAGCGCGTAGGCCAGCGAGTGGACGGTCCGGCCGTACTTCAGATCGCCCATGATCCCGATGGTGATGTCGTCGAGGCCGGCGTTCTCGCGGATGGTGTAGAGGTCGAGCAGCGTCTGAGTCGGGTGCTGGCCGGCGCCGTCGCCGGCGTTGATCAGCGGCACGTCGACGAACTCGCTGGCCATCTTCGAGGAGCCCTCGCTGGGGTGGCGCAAGACGAGGGCGTCGGCGTAGCCCTCGACCACGCGGACGGTGTCGGCGAGGCTCTCGCCCTTCTTGACGCTCGAGTACTCGGTCGGCCCCATGTCGACGACGTCGCCCCCGAGGCGCTTGATCGCGGCGGCGAAGCTCATCTTCGTCCGCGTGCTGGGCTCGAAAAAGAGCAGGCCCAGGAGCGCGCCCTCGTGGCGGTCCGCGAACGCGGCCGGGTCAGCGGCGATCTCGCTCGCGTGGTCCAGCACCTCCTCGACGTCCGCCCGGGAGAGGTGTTTGGCGCTGATGACGTGGTCGTCCCGCATCGCTCGTAGAGGCGACCCGGCGGCTCTTGAAACCCTCGGACCCGCCACGCCACGGACGGCCGCCCGCAGTTTGAAGTGCGATACCGCGGCCACCGTCGCCATGACCAGGCCTGCACGCGCCGACCGAACGACGGTCGCGGTCGCCGGTGGGAAGGGCGGCTGTGGCAAGACGACGACGGCCCTCGGACTGGCCCTGGCGCTCGTCCGTCGCGGGCACCGGCCCGTCGTCGCCGACGCCGACGTCGACGTCCCCGACCTGCACATCCGCGCCGGCGTGGACCGCGAACCCGGGCTCCCGGCGCTCGCAGCCGGCCACCGACCCGCACGCGTCCTCCAGGCGAGTTCGACGTTTCCGGGCGTCGACGTCCTCGCGGCGGGAGCGGCGCGTTCGGAAACGGACGCGGCCCTTCGTCGACTGGACGACCTCCCTCGCCCGGTCCTGATCGACTGCCCGGCGGGGGCCGGGCCGGACGCGGCGACGCCACTCCGTGCGGCCGGGTGTACCGTCGTCGTCACGACGAGCGACACCCAGAGCCGTGAAGACGCAGCCAAGACCGCCAGGATGGCCACCGCCCTGGATGCCCCACCCACGGTAACGGTCCGGCGTGCCCGCGAACCCGGGCGTGGTGGAGCTAACGGGTCGGCGGCTGGATCGCCCGGCACCCGACAGGAGATCGCTGAATCCAGAGAAGTCTCGGTCCCGGAGGTCTCCGGGCCGCCCCTACATGACGACCGGACGCGGGAGCGCTACGAGCTCGTCGTCGCGGCACTCGGGTGGTAAGGGGTCTCTACCGTGGTGAGGGCCCCATCGCCGGGTCGTCCGTCGGTTGGGACGGCCGGAATGTTTAACGTCTGGTAGCAAATACAGGGTCAGTACATGGCCAGTCGGTTACGGACCGGTATCGACGTGCTCGACCGGAAGCTCGACGGGGGGCTTCCAGCCGGGAGCATGGTGGTCCTGGCCGCACACCCCGCCAGCCAGGCGGAACTCTTTCTCTACGAACTGACGGCCACCCGTGGCACGCTCTGGCTCTCGCTCGACCGGACGGCCGAAGCCGTCTCCGACAGCATCGAGAACGCGCCGGCGAAGACCGGCGATCCGACGGTCCGGCACATCTCGGGGGAGGCACCGCTGGACAACGCGGGCAAGCTGGTGAGCGCGCTGCCGGAGACGTCGAACCTCATCGTCGACCCGGTCGACGTCCTGGAGTCCCAGGAGCCGCCGTCCCGATTCCGCAGCTTCATGAACGACCTCCAGAACCACATCTTCAACACCGACAGCCTCGCCATCCTCCACTGTCTCGACGGCCGGGCCGTCCCGCCGCTCCGGGATACCACCGAGCACTTCGCCGACGTCATCTTCTACCTGAAGACCGACGTGACTGGCGACGAGGTCGAGAACCGCCTCGCCGTCCCGAAGTTCCGCGGCGGGCGCGCCCCCTCGGACGTCATCAAACTGGACCTCGTCGAGGAGGTCTCCATCGACACCAGTCGGGACATCGCGTGAGGCGACGCGTCGCCCCCCGGTTCACCCGTCGCGGCGTCGCCGTCTCCAGAAAGGCTTTACTCTAGTCCTGCGAACCGTTGCTTGATGTCCCGGAAGCTGAAGCTCGTCGTCGCCCTGGTCGCCGTGGCCCTCGTGTACAAGCTCGCGGTATCGGACCGGTAGCGGCGCGAACCGATCGACGCATCGCTCCTTGACCAACCGCTTCTCGAACGAATTACGTACCTCCGGCCACTGGCCAGTGCATGGTCGGCGTCGTCACGCGAAACGAGCCAGAGGTGTCCTGGGCGGAGTTCGAGCGGGCGTTCTACGAGACCAAAGACGTCACCGGCCGGGCCGTCGAGCCGGTCGCGGACGCCGTCAACATGATCTCGGCCTTCGGCGATAACGCCGCCGTCGAGGGCAACCCGGACGTCGGCGCCGTCGACGCCGCGGGCGTCCCCGCTACCCGCGACCAGCCGTACTTCGACTGGAGCTACGTCTGTCCCACCCACGAGGGGTACCGCGAGGGCATCCTCGAGATGGTCGCGTCGGCCGCAGCGGCGAATCCCGACGTCCGCCTCGACGACGTGGGCTTCCCTCGCGAAGGCTACTGTCGGTGTGACCGTTGCGACCGGCTGTTCGCCGAGAGCGACTACGAGGATCGAGAGGGCTGGCGCGCGGCCGTGATCACGGACTTCGTCGCGGCCGTCCGCGACCGCGTCCCCGGCGACCTGTACCTGACGCTGTACCCCGACCCGTACCCGGGTCACCTCCACCGCCGTTCCGGACTAGACCTCGACGCCCTCACCCCGCTCGTCGAGGAGTTCGTCGTCCCACTGTACGACACCGCTTACGGGACGACCTACTGGCTGGAAGTGATCGCGAGCGCCTTCGCCGATCGGCTCGACCAGCCGTTCACGGTCGAACTGTACGCCGTCGACGTGGACGTGGACAACCTCATTCACGCCGCCGAGGTGGCCGAGACGTACGCCGACGGTGTCCTGTTCGGGTACGACGCCAGCACGGCGAGGGCCGCCATCCGGCGGATGCAGGCGGAGGACCGCGACGGGGCGTCCCACGGGGCCGGCGACTGACGGGGACGGGCAGACGCGCTACCGGAATCGATCTTCGAACCAGTCCTGGAGTACCGCCCTGTCGCGGGTGTCA
>Ga0207756_100238_pt1 | contig 26718 bp, 26 predicted proteins | sample A23M1SouthBayCA_FD_187748 | JGI IMG/M metagenome (GOLD analysis project Ga0207756, IMG submission 187748) | Aerobic enrichment media microbial communities from Eden Landing Ponds, California, USA - A23 M1 (3) (SPAdes) | ecosystem: Environmental > Aquatic > Marine > Unclassified | place...
GGGGACGCTCCGCGCGGAGCTCAAAGACCGGGGGGTCGCCCCCGAGAAACGCCGGGAAGCGATCCGGCGCGTCGTGCGATCCGAGGGGGTTTGGAAGGGTTTACAAAAGGGGGATTCCTACGGTCGACAAGAGGCAGATTCCGTGATCGAGGAGGTACTCACCAGATGAAGGAGACGGGCGCTATCACGGGCGTGAGCGTCGCCCACTCCCGCGCGACGGTCGACGAGATCGAGGCCGCGGGCGGCGACGGCGTCCGCGCCACCGTCTCGGACCTGCTCGCGCGCGACGGGGTCGAGGAGGCGTTCGCGCTCCAGACCTGCAACCGCTCCGAGGCGTACGTCGTCACCGATCGGACCGTCGACGGCTCGGTCGCGCTTGAGTCGTTCGCCCCCGAGGTCCGCGGCGGTGCGGTCCGTCGGCTCGACCACGAGGAGAGCTTAGAGCACCTGATGCGGGTCGCCTCCGGGCTCGAATCGCTCGTGCTCGGCGAGGACCAGATCATCGGACAGCTCCGCGAGGCGTACGAGGAGTCGAAGTCCGCGGGGGGAATCGGTCCCGTGCTGAAAGACGGGGTGACGAAGGCGCTCCACGTCGGCGAGCGCGCGCGCAACGAGACGTCGATCAACGAGGGCGTCGTCTCGCTCGGCTCGGCCGCGGTGCGGTTGGCCGCCGGCGAGATCGACCTCACCGACGGCTCCGCGGTCGTGATCGGCGCCGGCGAGATGGGGACGCTCGCGGCCCGGACGCTGGACGACACCGCCGTCTCGGAGATCGTCGTGGCGAACCGGACGGTGCCGAACGCGGCGTTCGTCGCGGAGGAGGTCGACACCCCCGCGGAGGCGGTGCCGCTCGCCGACCTCTCGACGGTGGTCCCGGACGCCGACCTCGTGATCGCGGCGACCGGCAGCCCGGACCCGGTGATCCGGTCGAAACATCTGGCGGGCGTCGACCGGCTCGTCTGTATCGACATCGCGCAGCCGCGGGACGTGGACCCGGCGCTCGCCGACCGCGACGGAGTCACGCTGTACGACATCGACGCGCTGGAGGACGTGACCCGCCGGACCCGCGAGAGCCGCGAGGCCGAGGCGCGGGAGGTCGAGTCGATCATCGACGAGGAGCTCGACCGCATTCTGGAGGCGTACAAGCGCAAGCGCGCCGACGACGCCATCTCGGCGATGTACGCCGGCGCCGACCGCGTGAAGGCCCGCGAGGTCGACCGCGCCGTCTCGAAGCTCGAAGCGCAGGGAGGGCTGACCGCCGAGCAGCGCGAGACCGTCGAGGACTTGGCGGACGCGTTGGTCGGCCAGCTGCTCGCCGCCCCTACCCGGTCGCTTCGCGACGCGGCCGGCGAGGACGACTGGGAGACGATCCGCACCGCGCTCCGGCTGTTCGACCCCGAGTTCGACACGCTTCCGGAGGGCCCGGGAGCGAGCGACTCCGGACGCGACGCGGGTCCGAGCGGCGTCGAAGCCCCGCCCGACTCGGTCACCGAAGAGCTCGACGACTGAGTCCCGTCCGAGACGATTTTTAGGACGCGACGTGAGCGACCGCACCGCCGACGCCCGCCTTTCTCAGTCGCCGGCGACCGCGAACCGAGAGGCGTCGCTGTCGGCGGTCGGCGCGGTGACGAGCGAGACGCCGACCGTCAGGAGCGCGGAGAAGACCATCAGCCCGAGCGCCACGTCCCAGCCGCCGGCGACGGTGCGGGGCAGCGTCGGCACGGCGGCGACGACCGCCGACAGCACCACCGCGAGGTACGCGACCTGCGGAACGAGCACGCCGGCGATCATGCCGGAACGAGTCGTCCGGTCCCAGTAGAGCGCGCAGATCACCGGGAGCGCGAGCAGCGCGAACCCGGAGAAGGCGGTGTCGCCGACCTCGATCAGCGTCCCGGGCCGGAAGAGGCTCGCGACGAACGCGAGGAGCGCGAAGACGGCGACGCCGATCCGAGCGATCCAGGCCTCGCGGCGCTCTGAGGCGTCGGCGTTGACCACGGGTCGGTACACGTCGCGGGTGAAGTACGACGACCCGGAGAGCAGCATCGAGTCCGAGGAGGACATCATCGCGGCCATCGCGCCCGCGACCACGAGCGCCGCGAACCACGCCGGCGTGTACTCGTTCAGGACGACGGGGAGCACGTTCGCGCCCTCGGGCACGTCGACCGGCATCCCGACCGCCCACGCGCCGAGCATGAACGCGGGGAGAAACAGGAGGAGGACGAGGACAGGCCACAGAACGAACGACCGCTTCAGCGTCTCGCCCGACCTCGCGACGAAGAAGCGCTGGTTGATCTGCGGGAACATCGTCACGCCGAACGCGATGGTGATCGCGGTGGAGACGATGAAGCCGACAGAGTAGGTGCCGCCGCCGAAGCTCCCGAAGTCGGGGCGGGCGTCGAGCATGGCGCCGGTGGCGGCGCCGACGCCGCCGACCGCCGAGAGCACCCACGCGGCAGCGATCCACACGACCGAGAGCATGAACAGCCCCTGTACGGTGTCGGTCCACGCGACGCCCCGCATCCCGGCGAGGACGACGTAGAGGATCATGAACGCGGTGACCAGCGCCGCGCCGCCCCAGTAGGGGACGGCGCCGCCGGTGAGCCCCACGAGCGCCTCGCCCGCACCCATCTGCTGGAGCATGACGTACGGGAACAGCCAGAGGAGGCTCACACCGGCGACGAGCGCGCGCAACCCCACGGATCCGAACCGGTCGCCGAGCATCTCCCCGAGCGTGACGTACCCGTTCCGGTTCCCGATCAGCCACTGCTTGTAGCCGATCGCGTACCACAGCACCGCGAACAACACCCCGTCGATCGTTCCCATCACGATCAGCCACTCGGGGCCGGCGGCGAACGCGAGGTTCGGACCGCCGAAGAAGGTGAACGCCGAGAGCAGGGTGGCGAACGTGGTGAACAGCAGCACCACCGTCCCGATCGAGCGGTTCGCGAGGTAGTAGTCCTCGGCGGTCGCCTCGGAGACGCGGTAGGCGACGAGGCCGATCGCGAGCGCGAACAGGAGGTAGCCGACGACGATCCCGAGCGACAGCCCGAGCGTCACGGGCGGTCACCTCCGAGCGCCGATTCGGGTTCCGACTCCGGTCGGCGGCCCATCCCGCGCTCCCACGCGCCGCTCCGAACGAACCGCGAGAACAGGACGGCGCACAGTCCGAGCCACGCCACGTGCCACCAGATCCACACCGGCAGCCCGGCGACGACCCGATCGACCCCCCACAGCGGCCACGGCACCGCGAAGGCCACGAGGACCGCGAACGTCGGTATCCACACGAGATCTCTCTGCGATCGACTCATGTGGAACGATGTTAGAATTCTCTGACTAAATATTGTCGGTCTGATTCGGTCGGTGGTATCGAAGATAAATTCTCTTCAAACATCGACGACGCAGGCGCGTGCGATAACTATTTTCGACGAGGGACAAAACGACGCACGGGCGGTCGGCTCCGCCCGATCATCACCATTCACCCATCATGAAAGACACCGAAAAATACCTCATTCACGCCACCATCGCGGCCGACGGCGTCGTCGAGCGGAGCGACGTCGTCGGCGCGGTGTTCGGCCAGACCGAGGGACTTCTCGGCGACGAACTGGACCTGCGGGACCTCCAGGAGTCCTCGCGGGTCGGTCGGATCGACGTCGCCGTCGAGTCCGAGAACGGCCAGTCGTTCGGCGAGGTCACGGTCGCGTCGAGCCTCGACAAGGTCGAGACCGCGATCCTCGCCGCCGCGCTGGAGACGATCGACCGCATCGGCCCCTGTCACGCCTCGGTGGAGGTGACGAGCATCGAGGACGTGCGGGCGGCGAAGCGCCGCGAGGTCGTCGAGCGCGCCAAAGAGCTCGTCGCCGGCGGCTTCGAGGAGACGAGCCTCAGGAGCGACGACATCCTCGAAGAGGTCCGCGAGGCCGCCCGCGTCGAGGGGATCGTCGACTACGAGGGGCTCCCGGCCGGTCCCCGCGTCGGCGACTCCGACGCTGTCATCGTCGTCGAGGGGCGCGCGGACGTACTGACGCTGCTGGAGTGTGGCATCAAGAACGCGGTCGCCGTCGAGGGGACGAACGTCCCCGACGCGGTCGCCGACCTCACCGCCGACCGCACGGTCACCGCGTTCCTCGACGGCGACCGCGGCGGCGAGCTCATCCTCCGCGAGCTCGCGCAGGTGGGCGACGTGGACTACGTCGCGTTCGCGCCGCCCGGCGAGTCGGTCGAGGACCTCGACCGCAACGCCGTCTTCGAGGCGCTCCGCGGAAAGGTGCCGTACAGCAGCCTCGCGGACGAGCCGAACCTCCGCGAAGCCGCCGCGGACGACTCGGGGGGCTCCCCACTCGAAGGCGAGGGCACCGATCTCTCCGACGAACCGTCCAAGCCCTCCACCGAGAGCGAATCTGAGCACGCGACCGGAAGCGAAGGTGGAAACGCGACCGAGACCGACGGGCCGAGCGACGACTTCGACGCCGCCGCCGGTGAGAATCGAGGCGCAGCGGACGCCGGACTCGTAGACGCGGTCGAGGACGCGCCGGCGCCCGAGACCACCGGCGCGGAGGAGGTCGATGAGGCTTCCGACGGCGACGGAACCGATGAGACGGCTGACGGCGACGGAACCGACGAGACGATTGACGGCGACGGAACCGACGAGGAGGCGGCGGAGGGTGACGGCGATCCCGACGCCGCCGCTCTCGACTCCGACGGTGCGGGAATGGCCGATTCGGGCCCGGTCGACGAGACGACCACCGAGAGCGCGGAGGAGGGTGAAGAGGGCGACGGCGCCCCCCTCGACGACGAGCCGCGTTCGATCGAAGAACACGTGCAGGAGGTCGTCGACGCCGGCAGCGACCGCGCTCGGCTGCTCGGCGACGACCGCGGCGTCCTCGCGGAGGTCGACGCCGGGAACGCCTTCGGCGCGGTCGAGAGCGCCGAGACCGCACCGCACACCGTCGTCGTCGACGGCCTGATCGACCAGCGCCTGCTCGACGTCGCCGCCCAGCGCGGGGTCAGCGAACTGCTCGGCCGCGAGGTCGGCGAGTTCGTCAAGCGTCCCGTGGGAACCCGAGTGCTCACCGTCGGCGACCTCCGCGCCGGGAGCTGACTCCGCGCTGGGCGCGTCGAACGCGATCGATTCCCTCTTAGCCGATCCGGCTCCTCAGACCAACCCGACCGCGCCGAGCGCCGCGAACAGCGCGTCGCCGAAGGTCAGCGAGACGACAAGCCCGAGCGCCATCGGGACGACGAACGGCATCCCCGGCGACACCAGCACGCGGTCCTTCCGGGCGACGACCGACAGCCCGCCGCGGAGCGTCTCGGCGTCGGCACCGTACGCGCCGTGATCGATTTCGTCGAGGAAGCGCTCGGCGGCCCAGGGGTCGGCCGCGCGCGAGTCGCCGTCGGCTTCGGTCACGGTTCCCCCGTCCGTCCGCGGTCCGACGTGCGTGCCGCCGTCGGTCGGGTCGTGCGTCTCGCCGACGCTGTCGGGGTCGCGGAGGCGGTCCGGGTCCTCGCGCAGCTCCGCGAGCGTCGCCCCGCGCCAGCGCAGGTACATCCGGAGCGCGTCCAGGTCGAGGCCGTTCCGGGTCGTCCCCGCGTCGTCCTCGAACAGGCGCCCGTGACGGTCCGGCAGCGAGTCTGTCGCCACCGGCCGCGCGAGGAACATCGTCGGCGAGCGCTCCCCGCGGAGGAGGTTGAGCCCGGCGAGCCCGATCGGGTACGCGAGCGCGATCAGGACCGTGTTCGTGAGCGCCGTCAGCGAGAACACGCCGATCTGGGTATCGACGAGCGGGAGGGACAGTCCGGCCACGGCGTACTCCGGAACGGTGGGAAAGAGGATCGCGATCGCGATCAGCGCCTTCGCGTCGGCGCCGCCGAACGCGCCGAGGTACCAGAACGCGTAGCCCAGCGGGGCGACGAACAGCAGGCTGATCGCGACCCGTACCCCGAACCACGTCCCCGCGAGTCCCGCGAGGGGCCACATCGCCGCGGTCTCCCAGATGAGCAGCAGCGCCCCGAACGCGTACAGCGGCGGCCACAGCCGATTCGGGAGGCGTCGAGTCCGAACGTCTCGCAGGGCCGCCCACGCGAAGACGGGGACGACGAGCAGGCGGAGGGCGTCCGGCAGCGTCGCGAACATGTCACCACGGGCGGCGCGGGCGTAATTAGGCGTTCGGGTTCGCGTATCGCGATCGATAGCGCGGGCCCGCGGTCGGCGTCGGCGCGATTACCGGCGCGGTCGTCAGCGCGGCTCCGCGGCCGAACCGCCGGCGCTTTGTGCAATCGTCTCCGAACGGTAGGCGATGCGACGCCGCGTCGGAACCAGTCTGTACGCCGGACTCCTCTTCACCGTCCTCGGCGCGATCGCGTGGGCGACCGGCCAACCGTTCGTCTTCCCGAGCCTCGGGCCGTCGGCCTTCCTGATCGCGTTCGACCGACGGAGCGAGGGCGGTCGGGCCGCCCGGATCGTCGGGAGCCACCTCATCGGCGGCGTGGCCGGACTCGCGGCGTGGTGGCTGATCGCGGCCGGCGCGACCCTCACCGCGACCCCGCCGGCGTTCTCGCCGGATGGGTTCCGGCTCGCGGCGAGCGCGACCGTCTCTCTCGTGGCGACGAGCTGGGCGATGATCGCCACCGACGCGGTCCACGCGCCCGCCTGCGCGACGACGCTCATCGTGTCGCTCGGCCTCCTCTCGACTCCGACCGAGGTGGCGATCATCGTCGCGAGCGTGACCGTGCTCGTGGGGTTTCACGCCGGCGTGATTCTGGTCTTCAAGCGGATCGTGGGGAACGCACACCCGCTCTATCGGGCCGAGGGGAGCTGACCGCCGCGCTCGGCCGGCCGGTCGCTCACCCCTCCGACCGCTCGGCCGGTCGGTCGCTCAGCCGTCGGTCGCGCTCTCCGGTCGCTCCGCGCGCCTGTCGAAGACCGAAAGCACCGGCTCCGGGTCCGGGATCCCCGGGATCCGGTACTCGCCGTCGCGGAGTTCGATCACGACGGTCTCGGTCCCGAGCCGCCGGTCGAGCCGTCCGCGTGTCACCCGCAGGTCGGTCTCGTCCCACGGCTCGACGCGCCACAGCGCGACGCCGAACAGGCGGTCGCGGGCGACGAGCGCGTCGCCGCCGGCGCGGTACGAGACGAGCCCGTACCGGAGTTCGTGGTCGAGGGCGGCGAGGCACAGCGGGACCGCGACCGCGACCGCGAGGAGAACGGCGACGGTCCCCCAGTTACCACCGATCGCGAACAGCGCGGCGACGAGCGCTGGGGCCGCGGCGAGGTACCACAGTCCCGGATGACCGAGGGGCGTCGTCAGCGCCCCCGCGAGCCGCGCCCGCCCGGGCTGCCGGACCGTCTCTGCCGGGCCCGCGACCGCGCCGTCGGGCGGCTCCGGCGCGGGCGGCTCGTGCGAGAATCCCAGATCGAGCGCCGACGACTCGTCGAACGCCGCGAGCCGATCGCTGTATAGCCCCGCGAGATCGAACGCGGCCTTCACCGCGACGATCCCGAGCAGGAGCGGGAGGCCGACCGCGTCGGGGTCGAGCGCGGCGATCGGCGCGTCGCCTTCGAGCGTCGCCGCGCCGACGATCGTCACGGTGAACAGCGCGCCGAGGAAGATCGCCGCGCCGCGGGCGAACACCCCCCGTATCGCCGTCTGGGCGCTGTGATCGCGGTACTCGCCGCGCCCGAAGTACTCGACCAGCGTCGTCCCCGCCTCGCCGGCGAAGACGGCGAGGACCGCGAGCGTCACGGTGTCGAGCGCGGCGGGGGCCAGCCCGCCGTCGGCGACGACGCCGACGGTGAGCCCGCCGACGATCAGCCAGACGACCGCGAGGATCGGCGCGACTATCGGGAGGACGAGAAGCGAGGAGAGCCGAATCCGGAGGCCGGTTCGGGGGATCGACAGCCCGACTCGGCGCTGCGCGAGGGGGCCGGCGATCAGCGCGTCGCGCTCGATCTCGGAGGGCCGCCCGGCGAACAGCGCGCGGACCACGGCCCAGAAGGAGGCGATCCCGAGCTCGAACCAGTAGAGCGTCATCAGCGCCGCCGCGTTCCAACCGAGCGCGACGACGCCGACGAGCGGGAGGACGTTGGAGAGGAGGAACCCGATCGCCCGCGGGCGACGACCCCGAGCGAGGGCTCCCAGAGACGAAGCGTGGTCGGTGGAGGGCATCCGTTCGATCGATCCGGATCCGAAGTTATAAGTGGTCGGTGCGGGTCACGGCGCCGGTCCGGCGTCGCGGTGGAGGTAGAGGTACGCGAGCACCGGGAGGATCGTGAACACGAGCGTCGAGAGGGCCCAGAGTGCCGCGTAGCGGCTTCCGCGCGCCTTCGCGTCGCGGTAGATCCACAGCGCGGCGGCGACGACGACGCCGTAGATCACGAGCGTGAGCGGGAGCGACCACGGGAGCGCGACGCCGAAGGCGCTCATCGGTCCCCGCCCGTGAGGTCCGCGCTCATCACGAAGTCGGGTTCGGCCGCGACCGGGACCCGGTTCGCTCCGGTGTCGCTCACGTGCTCGACCGTCTCGGGGATCAACACCCGGGCGTCGTCGGCGTCGGCCGCGGCGGCGTCCGCGGCGATCGCGTCGTACAGCGCGCCGGCGGCGTCGACGTCGCGCCACGCGGCGACGCCGTAGGTCGCGGTCCGGGTCGGCTCGCCGTCTCCCTCGCGCTCCGTCACGCGCGTCCGGACCGCGAACCCGTCGAGCGCGCTTTCGCCGGCGACCGCGATCAGTCGGTCCTCGGCGGCCGCGGTCGCGAGTCGCTCGCGGGTGAGCGCCGAGCACGCCCACGACTCGTCGGGGTCGAGCGCGAGCCCGCGCAGGTGGTCGCAGGCGTCGCTGTCGCTCCAGAACGCCCACGCGGCGTTCGGGTCCGGGTCGGCGAGAGAGGGGTCGGCCGGCTCGGCGTCCGTTTCGGTCGGCTCCGGCTCCGCGAACCGGAACTCCGTCGCGGGCTCGAAGCCGACCGCGCGCGACTGCCCGAGGCCCATGACGTTCCACGAGAACACCATGTTCAAGTATGACTTACAGCAAAACACTGCAAAACAAAACACGGAACCACCCGACGGCTCCCCCGTCGTCTTTAGCTCGCGGGTAGGTACCCTATGCTCCACGGTAGGGGGTCGGTGTAGACGGGCGACGTGTTGTGATTGAATCCACATATATGGAACACTTGACACCCGCGATAAAAATTATTATTTTTGTGATACGGCTCACGCTCAACAGTTACCGCGCCCGCTACCGCTACCGCCCCGCCTCTCGTGGCGGTCGGCGTCGCCTCCCTCGCTGTCCGCAGTACGGATACGCGCTTATCGCCCCGACAAGCGTCCGTACGCATTCGTCAGTACGGTTAACATGAGAGGGGCGGAGTTAGTCGCCCGCCTCGATGACCACAGTAGTTGCACTGTGCCATACGCCCAGTGTATCCACCGAAAGGGAATATCGAAGCCCCACTGTGGGGGTAGATACCGCAGTTACGGCCGACGGGAGCCGTGGTCACAATCCCGCCGTACATCTCCGCTTTTCTTTCGACGTTTTCCGTGTTACTCAATACCAGTGAGCCACTGCTATACCCTCGGCTACCCCTTATTGAAATAACGTAAAAGAAGCCGTAGAGTGTGTTCAGACGCCCCTCAGAGCGACTTAAGCGAAGTCTTCCGCGGAGACGGTAAGACCACCCGTCTCCCCCGTCTCAGTGGTGGTCATGGTAGCGCCCCCAATACGGCCGTCTTTTTCCTCGAAGGCTTCGCGCTGTTCGTCACGCGTCGGACCCTTGAGTAAGCCGATCTCCTTGAGGGTATCACGGATACGACCCTCTCGAACGCCTCCCTCCACCTCCTTGGTAAGGGTGTCTGCTATCTCTCCGATACTAAGGCCTTTGACATATAATTCCGACACAAGGACGGGGTTGTTAGACGTTACCATGTCCGTCGGCGGGCGGTATCCAAGGACGGACGTAAGGATGTCTCCACCCCCTTGGTCACCCTTGGCCGTGAGGGTATCTACCTCAAGCCCGTGGGCGTCGGCGGCCGCTTCGAGGGTAGCCAACCAGTCGCCAAGGGTCCCTGTGTCGTTCGCGCCAGTGAGTTCCGAAACGGCGTCATCTAAGCCCCCTACCTTGGGGTGGCTCAGTAGGTCTCGAAGGAACTTCCCACGTTCGGGGTTACTGAGTTCGTCCCTCGAAGGGTAATCAGCGTATGAGTCGCCCACAAGCGTCTCTCCCTCTTGCCAGCCCACAGCCTCACTCTCAAGGGCGGCGTCTATGCTGTCGGGGCGGTCGGCGTCGGCGTCGCCCCCACGATCCCGCGCTTCCTCCACAGTCTCGGGGTGTAGGTCCAGCGTCATGCTCCACCAACCCCGTAAGCGTCAGACGGAACGGCCGCCGATACGACACCCTCCCCGACACTGAGAACTACTGCGCCGTCGGGAAGTTCTACGGTAGACGTATCGCGGTAGTTGAAAACCGCAACGACGAACTCCCGAACATCCGCGTTCGACGGATACACGGCCGTGAGGCGGCCATTCTCGTATTCAACACGGCCGTCTGGCGCAAACTCCACGCGGCTCAGTGGCTCCACGGCCGTATCCACTACCTCAAGTTCGCCCATGTTACGCCTCCACAAGGTAATCGACTTGGCTCCCCCGTAGTTCGACTATGACCGCCCCGTCAGGAACCGTTAGGTCCGTCTGTTCGGGGCTTGCGTCACGCTTGATTTGTCGCTTATAAGTCGTCTGTGCGGCGTCTGTGTCGTGAACAACCGCCAACACGTCGGGACCAAGCGCCTCCACCTCACTGGGGCCAAGGTCACTCTGTAGGTCAATACTCCCGCCGTCTCCGCAATTCGTCGTTTTGTAATTCATAGATGAATACCTCCACTGGTTTCCTCAGTCTCTACCATCTGTTCACAAGCGATCCGACAGACCAGTCCCATCGCGGTAGACGCATCAAAATGCTCGTCTCTGGCCGCCTTAATCGCCTCTCGATCCTGTTCGTTAATCCGTAGTTCCGAGTTCCGCGGTTCATGCTCTTCGCTCATCCTCATGTTAACCGTACTGACGAATGGGGGGACGACTGTGGGGACGCCGCCCCTATCGGCGTAAACCACAGTTAGGCGCCTCCAAGCCGATGTTTTGGGCGATTTGGCCGACACTCACGTAACCAGTGGATATGGGGGCGAATGTGTGTCGGCAAAATATTACTGGCTGGTATAACCAACTAATACACCGATACGGTCATGGCTTGCGCGGGCGCACGCGAGAAACAGCCAGAAATACTATTAGAGGCGCGTGAAAACCCCGCAAAAGCCAGAATTAGGATTAGGGCGGGTACGCGGGTGGGAGCCGCAACCGAGGGGGAGAAACATCAATAGACCAACATACCGCCTGCGGGGGCGGTTGAGAACGCGAGCCGCCGTGAGTGATCTGGGAGGTATGCCAGCCACCCGCATGGACCGCCCGCAGTGATTATGAAAGGAATCTGGTTATTCCGAAAAGATTGAAACCGCTAAGGCATCTGGTATCGGCGGGTAGGGGCTTCAAAACGCCCGTATCACTTCTTACGCGCGCGATATATACAGCATAGTAATAATATACTACGTTCGTTGCTCTGCGGTATACTACGAACATGACCGGGGACGCGCCTGTGCGCCCGCCTACGCCAGTCGAAGCGGCTCCACGTCCCAACCACTGGCGTCACACCGAACGCGCTTGAGCCGCCCACACGTTCGTCTGAGGCGACACAGTATTACCGTGGCTTATCTTTGAGTCACGGCTCTAAACTACCGATTGAAATGCGATATTGGAGACTCAGCCTCTCTACCACCTACAAACAGGCCGTAAAGGCGTTCTACACCGAACCGCCGTAGAAGGCTTCTACCGTCTGATATTGAGAGGTAGAGACGGAGCCGTTCTCATATTGGAAAACCCCTACCCTTCGCGTAAACGTGAGTCGCTCCACGGGGTTTAATTTCTGACAAGATTTGGAATTTGCGACATATAGGCTATGAAGCAACTACAAACACAAGAATTAGAAACTCAATCCGAAAAGTACGGCGTCACGGATCTACCAAGTGTTCCGCGCCTTTTGCGCTAAGTCGTCGTCTCCCACGTCTAAGTACGTCTCTGTCGTCTTAATCGATTGGTGACCCAAGAGTTTCTGCAGTGTTCTCAAGTCGGCTCCACCATTTCCATTTTCGTCGTCACTCCACCGCCGAACGGCTCCCGAATGTCGCAACGTGTGAGCCGTAATCGTGTTCTTTTCTGTTCCGTCTGCCGCGGTGTAAAGAACCGACTGGTGACCAGAATTTTCTGCCGCCCGAACGACAATCTGCCCAACATGGAAGCGGCTCAAATGCTCCCGTTCGTTGCTCAAGAAGAGGTAATCTGATTCATCGGCAAGGGCGTAACTGTCGCGGTCTATATCCCACCACAGATGCATGAGGCGGTCTAAGGTGGGCATATAGTACACTGTTCGACTCTCGCCGTTTTTCGCCACGTCCGACCGAATGGTGATACTACGGTTATCACGGTCTATGTCGTCTAACTTGAGACGTGCCACCTCTTTCCGCCGTAGCATACCCTGATACATGAGCCGAACCAGTAGTTCGTTTCTGACAGTGGGAGACGGAACAGCATTAGCGATCTCGTCTACCTTTTCGGGCGGAAGGCCGTGGCGGTCTTCGCTCCCCTCAAGTGCCTGTTCCTTCTTGGTTTTCGTCGTTGTCGTAACGTCCTTTAGGCTAACCTCTTCTACGGGATTTTCAGGCGGAAGGGTAGCATCTATCCGCCCACCGTCTACCAGTTTCTCCGCCGTCTCAAAGAACTTGGAAAGGGCAGATTGATGCACAGAAACCGTCTGATACGCATACCCCTTATCGTTGCTAAGGTGGAGTAAGTAATCCTCCACGTCGAGAGGGGTTACGTCGAATGCATCATGTGGTCTCTCATGGCACCACTTAGCATACACCCGAATGGAACCAGCATAACGGTCGGCCGACTTAGGGAGGGTCCGATTGATACGACCGATCACAGTATTCACACGGTCTTCTATCACGGGTGTGTTGGTATCTGACATGGTTACACCTCCTTGAACCAAAGCGGGTTACGGCGTTTCACGGCGTCTCTCGCGCCTTCAATCGGTATCTCCCGCCCTTGCCACGTTGCGGTTACTGTGCCGTCGTCTCCCGCCTCTCCCAAGTCCTTGAACGGTATTCGTTTCACGGCGGCAGTCTCGCCTAACTGTTCAAGAGCCACCCGTGCCGTCTCCACGTCTACATCCGTGCCTGCAGATATCCCCTCTGCAGTAGTTGCGTGTTCCGCCCCCTCTGGCAACGCCTTCCATATCGCCGTAGTGGTTTCCTCAGAAACGACTGAGCTACCCGAATGCATGGCATCTGTCGCCCGTTCGACTGACGACTCTACCTCCCCAAGCCGACCCTCAATCCCCTCCACGGCGGTAAGTAGCTCCCCGATACGTTCGTCCGTGTGTTGCGTCGTCTCACTCCCGCCACTGTCGTATGCGCCCGCTATCTCCCTCTCTACGGACTTACGGATAAGGTGGGAGAGACTGTCGTATTCCTCAGATTCCTCCACGGCGTCTTTCCATTTCTGTTTCTGTTCCGTACTGTTCGCCCGAATCGCCACGGTTGGCTTGTCTCCCATACCTCACTGTCGTGGAGCCACCGACTTAGTTGTTTTGCAGTGTTTTGCTGGCGATCACACTCGAACACCATGTTTCGACACACCGTCGCGCCGCGGTCGCGGGCCCAGTCGAGCGCGGCCTCCGAGAGCGCGGTGCCGACCCCGGCCCCGCGGGCCGCCGGGTCGACGCGGATCCCCTGCCCCCACGCCTCCCACTCGGTGAGCAGGACGCCTTGGATGCAGCCGACGACCGCCTCCGGCTCGCCCGGGGCGGCCGCGCCCGCGCCGTCGCCCTCGACGAGAGTGTCGCCCGGGTCGCGGTCGTCGCGTCCCGCGACCGCGTCGCTCTCGGCGACCGCCGCTGGCGAGAGCGTCGCGACGAAGGTGCCGCTGTCGGAGTCGTCGGAGGCGGCCCACTCCGGGAACACGCGCGGGACGTAGTCGTCGTGGCGCTGGCCCCACGTGTCGCGCGCGAACGCGGCGACCGCGTCGGCGTCGGCGGGGCGGGCCTCGCGGACGACGGGGACGGACGCCGAGTCTGAGGCCGGCGTCGACTCCCCCGCGTCCCCCGTCATCGCCAGGGCTGCGACTCCTCGGTCAGCTCGCCGGCGAGGTCGCGGCCCATCGCCTCGGCGGGGTCGGACAGGTTCGCGAGCGCCCACATCAGCTTCACCTTCGCGGTGCCGGGGAGCGTGTCGCCCGCCTCGACGACGCCCGCGTCGAGCAGGTCGCGGCCGGTGTCGTACACCCGGTCGCAGACGCGGCCCGCGAGACACTGGCTCGTCATCGCGACGACGGTGCCGCTCTCGACCAGCGCCTCGATCCGCGGGATGAGGTCGGTGTGGACATGGCCGAGCCCGGTCCCCTCGATGACGACGCCGTCCTTGTCGTCGAGGTAGTCCCACGCGGCCGGGTCCATGCCGGGCGTGAACTTGACGAGTTCGACGTCGCCGTCGAGGTCCGGATCGAGGGAGACGTCGGACTCGTCGGCGTCGCCCTCCCCGTCGCCACCGCCCGATTCGCGTCCTCGCGGAAGCGGCTCGCGGACCCAGTCGATCGCGTCGTCCGCGGCGTCGCCGTCCGCGCCCGCCTCGGCCGCGGCCTCGTAGTCGATGCGACCGAGGGGCTCGGCGCCGACCGTCTCGAAGGCGTCGCGGCGGGAGGTGTGGTTCTTCCGGACGCGGGTGCCGCGGTGGAGCGCGCAGGCGTCGTCGGAGGGGCTCGCGTGCATGCAGACCAGCGTCTCGGCGTGGTCGGCCTTCGCGGCCTCGACCGCGCACACCGCGTTCATCACGTTGTCGGAGGAAGGGCGGTCGGCCGAGCGCTGGCTCCCGGTGAACACGATCGGGACCGGCGAGTCGAGCATGAAGGAGAGCGCGGAGGCGGAGTACTGCATCGTGTCGGTGCCGTGCATCACGACGACGCCGTCGGCGCCGGCCTCGATCTCCTCGCGCACGGCCTCGGCGAGCTCCCGCCAGATGGCCGGCTCCATGTTCTCCGAGAGGATGTTGGCGACGACGCGCCCGCGGTAGTTCGCGCGCCCGGCCAGGTCGGGAACCGCCCGGAGCACGTCCTCGGCGTCGAACTGGGCGGTGACCGCGCCGGTCCGGTAGTCGACGGTGGAGGCGATGGTCCCGCCGGTGGAGATGAGCGAGACCGTCGGGAGGTCCTCGTCGAAGGTGATCTCGGAGGCCTCGCCGCCGCCCGCGTCGGCGCCGTCGTCAACGTCGCGGGCGCCGGATTCGAGCACTTCGACGTCGGCCTCGTCGCGGTCGATACCGACGTTGTACCCCCCGTCGAGCTTGACGACGAGGTGGTCGCGAGTCGTCGAGGGGAGCAGTACGCCCTCGTTCGTGACGTCCCCGCGGTCGACGCGGACGCGATCTCCCGGTTGCATACCACCGGGTTCCCCTCCGGCGGACTTGAATCCAACCGTTCGGCGGTCCGGGGCGGCGTCGTTTCCGACCCTGACCCAGTACGTCTTTTACCCGCCACCCCGACCGTGAGCGCATGGACCGCGACGAGTTCGCCGCCAGCATCGACCACACCGTGCTCGGGCCGGAGACGACGTGGGGTGACGTGGAGACGGTGCTCGACGGGGCCGCCGACCACGGGATGAACGCCTGCATCCCGCCCTGTTACCTCCCGGAGGCGGCCGACTACGAGAACGCCCCGGAGACGATCGCGACCGTGATCGGGTTCCCGCACGGCCAGCACGCACCCGGGACGAAGCGCGACGAGGCGGTCGCCGCGTGGGACGCCGGCGCCGACGAGATCGACCTCGTGATCAACGTCGGCCGGCTCAAGGCGGGCGAGGACGACGCCGTCGCCGCCGAGATCTCGGACGTGGTCGCCGCGGTGCCGGTCCCGGTGAAAGTGATCATCGAGACCGCCCTCCTGACCGGCGACGAGAAGCGCCGCGCCTGCGAGGCCGCGGTCGACGCCGACGCCGACATGGTGAAGACCTCCACGGGGTTCGCCGACGGCGGCGCCACGGTCCCCGACGTGGAGCTGATGAGCGAGTACCTCCCGGTGAAGGCGTCCGGCGGCGTCGGATCCTACGAAGAGGCGATGGAGATGTTCGACGCCGGCGCGGTCCGGATCGGCGCCTCCTCCGGCGTCGCCATCGTCGAGGGGCACCCCGAGAGCGGGGACGGGAACTAACGCCTCGGTCCGCGACGGATCCGCCAGTCGCGTTCCCCCGCCGTGAGAACGCCGTCCTGTCCATTTATACCTCGAACCCCTACGGGGGCGTATGAGCCATTCCACCGGACCCGGATCGCGCGGACTGGATCTCGACGCGGCGTTCAAGGCGTTCGGCGCGGTGGGCATCCTCATCTCCCTCGCGCTCATCGTCGGCGTGCTCGCGCTGACCGACCCGTTCGGCGAGTTCGTCAGGGCCTCGCCGGCGGTGTTCGGGAGCCTGCTGTCGGCCGGCCTGCTCGGCGCCGTCGGCTACGCGGCCTACGCGCTGCGGCGTCGCTGACCGGAGCTCCGGAACGGACCGAACCGATACCACCGGAACCGCGCGCGGCGAGACGCCGAGAGGTATAACCCCCCGGCGGTCGAACCGGCGGCCATGAGCGACGAGTCGCTTGGGGTCGCGGTCGAACACTTCCTCGACGAGGCCGAGTCCACGCTGGACAGCTACGACCAGGGGTACGCGGACGCCGACGCGACGGTATCGGTGCTTCGAACGCACATCGACGAGCTGGCCGCCGCCGTCGACGACGGCGACGACGGCGACGAAGAGACGGAGTGAGCGGAGACGGGAGCGCCGACTGTCCTCAGGGCCGCGCGCCGATCAGATCCCGAACGCGAGCGACGTGCTCCCCGAAGGCGGGGTCGCCGCGCTCTCGCGGACGCGACACGTCGACGTCGACGATTTCGGCGATGCGCCCCGGCTCGGACGCCATCACCACGATCCGGTCGGCGAGCGTCACCGCCTCGGCCACGTCGTGAGTGACGAACAGGGCGGTCTTGCCGGTCGACGCCCACACGTCGAGCAGCTCGCGCTGCAGCATCTCTCGGGTCTGCGCGTCGACCGCGCCGAACGGCTCGTCCATCAAGAGGAGCTCGGGGTCGACCGCGAGCGACCGCGCGATGGCGACGCGCTGTTTCATCCCGCCCGAGAGCGACTTCGGGTACGAATCCCGGAACTCGGTGAGCCCGACGAGATCGAGCATCTCGTCGACCCGCCGCTCGCGCTCGGCCGCGGACCGGTCGGTCCGTTCGAGTCCGAACCCGACGTTCTCCTCGACGGTGAGCCACGGGAACAGGTGGTACTCCTGGAAGACCACGCCCATGTCGGTCGTGGGGCCGGTGACGGGAGAGCCGGCGACCCTGATCTCCCCGTCCGTGGCCTCGGTGAGCCCGGCGATGATCCGGAACAGCGTCGTCTTCCCGCAGCCGGACGGGCCGACGACGCAGACGAACTCGCCCGACTCGACCGCGAACGACACGTCGTCGAGCGCTCGGACCGGGGTGCCGCCGTCGTCGTACGTCTTGCCGACCGCGTCGACGACGACGCCGGCGGGATCGTCTCCCAGTTCGTCCCCCGACGCGGGTCCGCGGTTCACGCCTGCCATGCTAACACCCGCCGTTGGACCGCGCGGAACGCCACGTCGACGAGGAGGTACATCAGGCTCAACACGAGGATGTACGCGATCGCCCGGTCGACGCGGAGGTTGTTACTCGCGCGCAGAATCTCGCGACCGATGCCCGGCACGGAGAATATCTCGGCGGCGATCACGAGCATCCAACACCGGCCGAGTCCGGTCCGGACCCCGGTTAAGATCCCCGGCAGCGACGCCGGAAGCACGACCGACCGAACCATGTCGAGGTCGCCGCGCACGCCCAGCGTCCGCCCCACGTCGATCAGGTCGTCGGAGACCTCCTCGACGGCGCCGTAGCTCGCGTAGAAGTTGATCCAGAACCCGCCGACGGCGATGATGAACGCCGCGCCGGCGTGGTTGAGGCCGAACCACGCGATCGCGAACCCGATCAGCGCCAGCGGCGGTACGGGGCGGAGCACCCGCACCAGCGGGGCCGTCACGTCGTCGAGCAGGCCGCTCCACGCGAGCGCGACGCCGGCGCCCACGCCGAGCCCCGTGCCGGCGATCGTCCCGGGGACCCAGTGCCGAATGCTCGACGCCAGCGCCTCGGGCATCGTCCCCGAGAGGAACTGGCCGCGGAACTCCGCCGCGACCGCGACCGGCGACGGCAACACGATCGGCGGCTGCGTGAGCGAGACGAGGTACCAGAGCACGACGAAGCCGACCAGCCCCGCGAAGCCCCGGAGCAGCCGCCGCGGGTCGTCGAGGCCGAGGCCCGCCTGCAGTCCGCTTCCGCCGAACTCCCGTCCGGTGTCGGTGGCCATCAGAGCGAGTCGTAGACGTCGAAGTCGAAGATCCGGTCGTTCGTGAGCTGTTCGCTGATCTGACCGTTGCTCGCCGCGAACTCCGAGAACACCGGCGTCGCCTCGCTGATGGACGCGGGGTCGGTGACGAAGTTCGACAGCGGCGAGTCGAGCGCCGTCCGCGCCCGGTCGGCGGGCATCCCGATCCCCGACTCGACGTGCTGGGCCGTCGCGTCCGGGCTCTCGCCGATGAACTCGGTCGCGCGGACGTGCTGTTCGAGGAACTGCGCCGCGAGCGGGGAGTCCCGGACCGCGTCGCTCATCAGCGTCACCGCGGCCGGCTGACCGGGGAGGATCTCGGCGGCCGTCCGGAGCATCGTGACGGACGACCCCTCCTCCTGCGCGATCGTCGGCACCGGCTCCATGATGGAGGTCCCGTCGATGTCGCCGCCGTTGATCGCCTGCCAGACGGCGTTGGCGCCGTTTATCTCTCGGATCTCGATGCTGTCGTTCGCCTCGGGGTCGACGCCGGTCTCCCGGAGCCAATAGCGGAGCAGCACGTCGGGGACGCTTCCCTGCGGGAACGTGCCGAACCGGAAGGGACGCCCCCGCTCTTCTTCCCACATCGCGAACGCGTCCGCGCCGTGTTCCTCGAAGGTGTCGTGGAACGAGGACTCGGCCATGATTCCCATCGGCTCGCGGATGTTCGCCGCGGTCACCCGTGCGGGGATGCCGTTGTCGATCACGATCATCGCCGGCACGATCCCGAACATGGCGACGTCGATGTCGCCGCCGGCGAACGCCTGGACGATCGCCGGACCGTCGGTGAACTCTCTGCCGTTTATTTCGGCGTCGATCTCCGAAAAGTACCCCTCGCCCTCCATCACGTACCACTGGAGGTCGGGGTAGATGGGCATGTGCGCGACCGTCAGTTCGTCGAGTCCGTCGCCGCCGTCGCCGCCGTCGAGACAGCCGGCGAGACCGACGGTGGCAGCACCGCCGGCGGCCGCGAGAAAGGACCGCCGCGAGGCTCCTGCGCTTCGCTCGTACATATTAGCTACAGGCGTCGTACGCGGAATACACCCGCGTCACCAGCAACTGGAGCACGTACCGGTGACGACCGACACAGGCCTGATCCCCCGATATATGCGCATGTAACCGTTGTACGGAGCGTTACCCATTCAGAGCATCGTCCGTGTTCAACGCAATAATTGCTTGTTCGGCCGGTGCGATCGCCGGGGGATCTCGATTGCTCGCTGACTCGCAACCAGCCCGCCGCCGACTCGCCGTCGTTTATGAGGCCGCCCGCCAACACGCGCGTATGGTCTCGGAGATCTTCGACCCCGACGCGTGGGAACCGGTCACGGACGAGTTCGACGACATCACCTATCACCGCGGCGTCGACGTGCCGGTCGTCCGGATCGCGTTCGACCGCCCCGAGGTCCGGAACGCGTTCCGGCCCGGCACCGTCGACGAGCTGTACGCCGCGCTTGACCACGCGCGCAAGCAGGCGGACGTTGGCTGCGTGCTCCTCACCGGCAACGGGCCCTCACCCGATGACGGCGGCTGGGCGTTCTGCTCGGGCGGCGACCAGTCGGTGCGCGGCGGCTCCGGCTACGAGTACCGCGACGGCGACGAGGCGGGCGACGAGGACGACCCGCTCGTCAAGGAGGCCCGGGCGGGTCGGCTCCACATCCTCGAAGTCCAGCGGCTGATCCGGTTCATGCCCAAGCCCGTCGTCGCGGTCGTGCCGGGGTGGGCGGTCGGCGGCGGCCACTCGCTGCACGTGGTCTGCGATCTGACCCTCGCCAGCGAGGAGCACGGGAAGTTCCTCCAGACCGACCCCGACGTGGCCTCCTTCGACGGCGGGTTCGGCTCCGCCTACCTCGCGAAGCAGATCGGCCAGAAGAAGGCCCGCGAAGTGTTCTTCCGCGGGAAGACCTACTCCGCCGAGGAGGCCGCGGACATGGGGATGGTCAACGAGGCGATCCCGCACGCGGAGCTGGAAGAGGTTGCGATCGAGTGGGCCGACGAGATGACGAAGAAGTCGCCGACCGCGATGCGGATGCTGAAGTACGCCTTCAACATGACCGACGACGGGATGGTCGGCCAGCAGGTGTTCGCGGGCGAGGCGACCCGCCTAGCGTACATGACCGACGAGGCGCAGGAGGGTCGCGACGCCTTCTTAGAGAAGCGGGAGCCCGAATTTCGCGACTACCCCTGGCACTACTGAGGGGTCCCACCGCCTCCCGTCCGACCCCTACCCGTGCGTGTACCCGCGGTCGGGGAGCGGGTCGCCGTCGGCGGTCACCCCGTCCGCGGCGTCGACGACCCGTCCCATGCGGGTCAGCCCGCCCGGACACGCCTCGCGGGCGGGCTCGACGGCGTCCTCGGGGACGGCGCAGACGAGCTCGAAGTCCTCGCCGAAGTACGCGGCTAACTCGAAGCGGTCCGCCGGTCCCTCGGCGACCGCGTCGACCGCGGGGTGAACCGGGAGGCGGTCGGGGTCCAACTCGAAGCCGACCTCGCTCGCCTCAGCGAGCTGGTGGAGCGAGCGCGCGAGCCCGTCCGAGGAGTCCATCATCGCGGTCGCGGCGTCCGCGAGCGCCAGCCCGTCGGCGACCCGAGGCGTGAACCGGAACAGGTCGTTGGCGCGCTCGACCGCGTCGTCGTCGCCCCGCTCGAAGAGCCGGAGCGCGGCCGCGGACCGCCCCCACTCGCCGGTGACGCAGAGGGCGTCTCCCGGGCGAGCGCCCGACCGCGTGACGACGCCCGCGTCGGGCGCGTCGCCGATCGCGGTCGAGGCCGTGGTGAACTCGTCGTGGGTGTCGAGGTCGCCGCCGACGTACTCGGCGTCGACCGCCTCGCAGACGTCGACCGCGCCCGCGATGAACCGGTCGAGATTCGCCTCGTCGAAGGCGGCGTCGGCGTACACCGCGACCGCCGCGGTCGCCTTCGCTCCCATCGCCGCCACGTCCGAGAGCGACGCGCCGACCGCGCGCCACCCGGCGGTGTACCGCGTCGTCCCGGGCGGGAAGTCGGTCCGCTCGTGGAGCATGTCGGTCGTGATCACGGTGTCCCCCGCGACGGCGGCGTCGTCGCCGGCGTGGGGAAGGTCGGCCGCGAGCGCCCGGAGCGCGTCTCGCTCGTTCACGATACCGGCGGAACGTGTCGAAGCGGATTATAACTGACCGATCCCGTCGGCCGGCTCCCGGTGATCTCTCGCGTTTCCTGTGGAGAGTTAGCACGAACCAATTAAAGGAGTAATACACATTAACGAATATTATCATTATAAATCATTATGTTTATTACCTACCTCCCGCTCCTACCGAGTGCAATGTCAGTACCCGTACGCGGACACGCAGGAGCCCGACCCGCCGACAGCCCGATCACCAGACGACCGCCGCAACCGCCCACACGACCCGATGACGACACCTGACGACACCACACCCACGGACGACTCGACGAACCGGACGACTCGAACGACCGGTCAGACGACGACCGGCAAGCCCCAGACCGACCGAACGCCGGCCGGCCGAACGACGACCGATCGACGCGGTACGGATCCTTCTTCCCGGACGATCCCCGGGCGCACCCCGATCACGGAGGAAGCGGGCGCCCCGATCGTCCCGACGACACGTCCGACGACCGAGGGGATCACCGCGACCGACACCTCCCGCAGCCCGAGCCCGCCGCCGACCGACGGCGAGCGGGACGCCCCGCTGGTCCCCGACCTGCGACCGACGCGTCGCCCGCGGACCGACGGGGGGTCGCGATGAGCGCCGTTCCGATGGCCGGGACCGGCCGCGGGCCGCGACCCGACCCGACGACGTTCACGCGGCGCGCGACTAACCGGTTCGACGACGGCGACGCGACCGCGCGAACCGACCGGACCGAGCGGACCGACCAGTACACCGACGACGCGACCGCGGAGTGACACCCATGCATCCCAACGAACTCGACGACGACGTCTTCACGAGAGATATCGACAACCCGGCCGGCCGCCGGCTCCGCGAGCTGTTCGCGGAGCAGGACTACACGTTCGCGCCGGGGATCTACCACGCGCTCGACGCCCGCCTCGCCGAGATGGCCGGGCTCGACGCGGCCTACATGAGCGGTTACTCGACCGTCCTCGGCCAGTTCGGCTTCCCCGACCTGGAGATGGTCACCATGAGCGAGATGGTCGAGAACGCCAAGCGCATGGTCGAGGCGACGAACCTCCCCGTCATCGCCGACTGCGACACCGGCTACGGCGGGGTCCACAACGTCCGGCGCGCGGTCCGCGAGTACGAGAAGGCCGGCGTCGCCGCGATCCACATCGAGGACCAGACCTCGCCGAAGCGCTGCGGCCACATCGCCGGCAAGCAGATCGTCTCCCGCGAGGAGGCGCGCTCGCGGTTCGAGGCCGCGGTCGACGCCAAGCAGAGCGAGGACACCGTCATCATCGCTCGCACCGACGCGTACGGCTCCGCCAACGGCGACTGGGAGGAGCACCTCGAACGCGGCCGGATCTACGCCGACGCCGGCGTCGACCTCGTCTGGCCCGAGATGCCCGACCCGTCGCGCGAGGACGCGGTCGAGTACGCCGAGACGATCCACGAGACCCACCCCGACCTGGACCTGGCGTTCAACTACTCCTCCTCGTTCGAGTGGGGCGCCGAGGAGGACCCGCTCACGTTCGAGGAGCTCGGTGACCTGGGCTACCAGTACATCTTCATCACGCTGTACGGGCTCCACTCGGGCGCGCACGCCGCCTACGAGGACTTCGAGAACATCGCGCAGAACGACGAGGAGGCGGAGTTCGACCTCGAAGAGCGGTACATCGGCCACGAGACCGAGAGCCACCACGAGCTCTCCTTCGTCCCGCGGTACCAGGACATCGAGGCCGAGTTCGACCCCAAGGCGCGCAAGCGGCAGGAGGAGTCGGCCGGCTTCACCGAGGACGAGAACGACCCGATCACGGCCGAGGGCAACGACGACGACTAATCCCGGCGCCCGACGACTAATCCCGGCGCCCGACGACTAATCCCGGCGCCCGACGACTAATCCCGGCGCCCGACGACGACGACTAATCCCGGCGCCCGACAATCGGACGACCGAGCGCTCGGCCACCGGTCAGCGGTCCGGAATCGCGCCCCGATTTTTCAACTCGGCGAGGTCGCCGTCGCCGTAGCCGTACTCTCTGAGGACGGCCTCCGTGTGCTCGCCCAGCGAGGGAGGATGCCGCCGAGCCGTCGTCGGCGTCCGCGAGAAGTGCATCGGCGAGCCCGGGACTCGCATCGGTCCGGCGGTCGGGTGGTCGAACTCGGCGACCATCCCCCGCGCGGCCAGCTGCGGGTCGTCGAACACCTCGGCCATGTCGCGGACGGGACTCGCGGGGACACCGTGCTCGCCGAGCCGGTCGAGGGCCTCCGCCGTCGTCAGCTCCGCGAACGCGGCGTCGAGCGCGGGGTCGAGCGCGTCCCGGTTGCGCACGCGCTTCTCGTTGGTCTCGAACCGCTCGTCGGCCAGCAGGTCGGGCCGGTCGAGCGCCTCGCAGAGCCGCGGCCAGAACGCGTCGGACGCGCAGGCGACGACGACGTACCCGTCCCGCGTCTCGAACGCCTGATACGGGGTGATGTTCGGGTGTTTGCTCCCCATCCGTCCCGGCGGCTCGCCGCTCGCGAAGTAGTTCGCCGCCATGTAGCTGGTCCACGCGGCCTGTCCGTCGAGCAGGCTCACGTCGATCTTCTGACCCGCGCCGTCGCCGAGTTCGCGCTCCAAGAGCGCCGCGAGGATCGCCTGCGTCGCGTACATCCCGGCGCCGACGTCGGCGAGCGCGACCCCGATCCTGACCGGCGCGCCGCCCTCCTCGCCCGTGATCGACATGAAGCCGCCGCGCGCCTGCATCATGATGTCGTACGCGGGCTCGTCGCGGTCCGGCCCCCACTCGCCGTACCCGGAGATCGCGCAGTAGATCAGTCCGGGGTTCTCCTCGACGAGGTCGGAGTAGTCGAGGCCCCAGTCGGCCATCTTGCCGACCCGGAAGTTCTCGACGATCACGTCGGCCTCGCAGGCGAGGTCGCGGAACACCGCCCGCCCCGCGTCGCTCGCGAGGTTCAGCTCGACGGAGCGCTTGTTGCGGTTGACGCTGGCGTAGTAGGCGCTCTGCGCGTCGTCGCCCTCGCCGAAGGCCGGCGGGCGCCACGTCCGCGTCTGGTCGCCCTCGCCCGGCCGTTCGACCTTGATCACCTCGGCGCCGAGGTCGCCGAGCTGCATGGTGCAGAACGGCCCCACCAGCACCCGCGAGGCGTCGAGCACGGTGAGCCCGTCGAGCGGTCCCGCGTCGCCCTCGGAGTCGCGCGCCTCACCGACCACGCGGGAGCACCTCCGGAGTCGGTCGCCGTGTCGCGTCCATGCCACCCGACTCGGACGGGCGGGTAATGAGCCTCCCGGCGGACAGGGCGGGAGTCGGCGACATCCCGCCGGCGACGCCCGACGGTGCTCTCGCCGGCGACGCAAGCCGAGTCGCCAACGGTTAAACCACGTCGCGCCGATCGAACCCGTATGGATCTCGACATCGAGGGGAACGTCGCGCTGACGACGGCATCGAGCAGCGGCCTCGGCTTCGCGTCCGCCAAAGCGCTCGTCCGCGAGGGCGCGAACGTGGTCATCAACGGCCGCGACGCCGACCGCCTCGCCGAGGCGAAGGCGGACCTGGAAGCGGAGGCGGCCGGCGACGCCAGCGTCGTCGCCGTCGAGGGCGACATCACGGACCCGGACGACCTCGACCGGCTGGTCGAGACGACGCTCGACGAGTTCGGCCGGCTCGACCACCTCGTCACGTCCGCGGGGGGACCGCCGTCGGGCGCGTTCCTCGACACCGACGACGAGGACTGGGAGGAGGCGTACGAGCTGCTCGTGATGAGCGTCGTCCGGCTCGCGCGGAAGTGCGCCGAGCCCCTCGCCGACGGCGACGGCGGCACCATCGTCACCGTCGCCTCGCGGTCGGTGAAGGAGGCGATCGACGGGCTGGTGCTCTCGAACTCGGTGCGGATGAGCGTCGTCGGGTTAGAGAAGACGCTCTCGAAAGAGCTCGGCCCGGACGTGCGCGCGAACGCGGTGCTCCCCGGCTCCCACGAGACGAGCCGGATCCGGGAGCTGATCGATCAGGCGATCGAGCGCGGCGAGTACGACTCCTACGAGGAGGGGCTCGCCGACTGGGTGGACAACCCCCTCGACCGCATCGGCGACCCGATCGAGCTCGGGAACACCGTCGCGTTCCTCTCCTCGCCCAAGTCCGGGTACGTGAACGGGCAGGCGATCGTCATCGACGGCGGCGGCGGGAGCTCGAACCTGTAGGCGGGGCGGCCCGTTCGCCGTATCGCTCTCCCCGCCCGCTTTCGCAACCGTCAACCGGCGGGATCGACTCGGTCAGCGTAGATGGAGGTCCTCGTCCGGCTCTCGGGGCTGCTCGCGCTGCTGCTCGCGGGAACGGGACTCCGGCGCGTCGGCGTCCTCGACGCGGACCGCACGGAGCTGCTCAACCAGACCGCGTACTACGTCGCGCTCCCGGCGCTCGTGTTCGTCGCGACCTACGACCAGTCGATCGGCGACGTGGTCTCGTGGGAGCTGTTCGTCGGCGTCGTCGCCACGCTGCTCGGGACCGCGCTCGTCGCGTCCGTCGTCCACCGGAACCGGTCGCCGACGGCCCGCCGCAGCGTCGCGGTCGTCCAGTCGTACCACTCCAACCTGGGCTACCTCGGCGTCCCGCTCGTCGCCGTGACGTTCGACGCCGAGGTGACCGCGATCGCGAGCGTCATCCTGGGGATCGGCGCGCTGGTGCAGGTGCCGCTGACGGTGATCCTGTTGGTGTCGATGAACGGGACGAACGCCGATGGCGCGCTGGGACGACACCTCAAGTCGCTCGCGGGCAACCCCGTCCTCATCGCGCTCGTCGCCGGCATGGCGATCGGGGGGTTCCAGCTCGGCGTCCCGACCGCGGCCGCGACCGCCCTCGACTGGGTGGGGTCGCTGGCGCTCCCGCTCGCGCTGTTGTGCGTCGGCGCCACCCTGCAGGTCGACTCCTCGACGATCGACCGCGGAGCGACCGCCTCGGTGGTCGCGCTCAAGGTGGCGTGTATGCCCGCCATCGCGTGGGGCGTCCTCTCGCTGCTCGGCGTCAACGCCGCGACGTTCACCGCCGGTGTCGTGATGCTCGGGACGCCGACGGCGGTGTCGACGTAC